>ERZ773060.55-NODE-55-length-64366-cov-15.3112_pt1 | contig 64366 bp, 51 predicted proteins | sample MGYA00580628_ERZ773060 | MGnify/ENA primary metagenome ERZ773060 (study PRJEB29015, sample SAMEA2738019) | human oral metagenome | biome: human oral; feature: human-associated habitat; material: dental | place: China | collected 2045 ... | reverse complement strand
TGAGCCTCTCCCCCGTCTTCGCCGCCCTTGAATCTTGGGGCGAAGCGTACAAAGATGGGGCTGCGTCGCAGGCGTGCGGCGCCACCGAGGGAAAGTAAAGGCTGGGCGAGGCAACGTGAAAGCCGTGGTGGTTTACAAGGCCGGCGGACCGGAGGCCTACTACACCGCCCGCATCAGGCCAGGCGGAACCGTCGCCATCCCAGAATTCGACGAATGAGCCCGCCCCGAGCCGGGCAATGTCGACGGGCGGCCCGAAGCGGTCAGAAACATCGGGAGCCGCAAGGAAGCCTACGAGCGATCACTAAGACTAGAAAACAAAATAATTAGCCATAATCGATATTACGATCGGGTTGCAGACGCTGAGAACGATCGCCAGGATTGAGTAAGCCTTGTTTCTCGCGTCCCCTTCTTTCGAAGAGAAAACCAAGCCGGAGATTCCCAGAGAAAAACCCGCAATGGCCCATATCCCGGCCAACATCATCAGGATGATGAGGAAGAAGAGGTTGGCCATGCCGTCGTCGGGAAACGCGCCGGGATCGGCGAGCGGCGCTTCAAAGAGGTCATGGATGCCTTGCCTGAAGAGAAGCACCGCTACGACGTTCACAAGCAAAGCGGAGGCGGAAACCCAGAATCCGGCCACCCCCAGTGCCCCACGTGAGCGCCTCGCAGGCTTCTTGCCGCCCCACGCGCTTCCTCCGACCGGACCGGGCGCCTGGGCATTGGCGTAAAAAACGCCCGGCTGTTGCCGATTCCAATCATATCCAGGATGACCGCCGCCGTAGCCGCTGTTTTCGTACATCTTCATTCCTTCCCGCTTGCCGTCAAGTTTCATTTGCGCATCCGAAACGGATGGGGCGAAGATTTCCTGCATTCTATCTAGAGACGCCCCGCCCGGAAAACAAACGGCTGGGGTGAAGTCCACGCCGGTCTCATCCCGGACTCAGACCTTTCCGCATCTCGAACCCTCCCTGCCATCGTTCAACGTTCGCGTCAGTCGAATTCCAGGTCCACGCGTCCCCAATGCCGTCTTTCCCGAGCAGACCGTGTTTTCTCAAGCAGACCGGCATTGCGCTGAGGCGAAAGCATACGTACGATGAAGCGGGTCAGCCCGTCGTCTCCAGGGAGCCGTCGCCTTCGTCCGAAAGGCGAGGCCCTCGGCAAGGTTCCGCGCGAGTGAGCCGAGTGCTCTCGGGTCCGGAAGCAAGGACGGGATCATGAATAAGGACGGACAACAAAGAAGCGCGAGCCGAGGCAAATGGAATTGAAGTCCGAGTACATGTTGTTGAGTGCGCCGTATCGCTTTGAATTGCATCATCTCACGCCCCTCGCTCCGAAAGTGATCGCCGAGGACCTGCTGTCAGTCGCGCCGCCTCGGCGCGCATCCGAAAGCCGCAGTTCGGCGATGAAGGACCTGGCCGAGTGCGCAATGAGAAGGCTTGCCGCGGCAGGTGCGCAGGCCCCAGCGGAAGGCGGCGCGTCCGCACTGCGGCTCATCGCCGACGTCTACGGAAGGTTTCCCGACGAGGCGCGCATTTCAAACGATCTTTCCTTTGCCGCGAAAGAAATGTACCTTTCCGGGTCCGACGGCGCAGGCGAGGCCTCCGTCGAGGAGGCGGCGCAGGCCTCCGCTGCGCCGCGGATCCCGGATTCGACGCAAACCCTCGATTCGGTCCGCGCCCTCGCGCCGCGCCTGGGCCCGTTCGAAAAGCTCGGCGTCAAGAAGGCGAAGGAAAGCGCGGAAGAGGGCGTCGCGTTCCAGCCGGCGAACCTCGCAATCGATCAGGCGAGCCACGCGGCCTCCTCCACGCAGTGGAGGGTTCCCGCGTGGCTCATGGCGGTCGCCGACAACCGCGGCCCCTTGGGCTTGAGCGACGCCTTCGTCGTCTTTCTGCTGTCCGCAGCCTACAGCTCGCAGCTCATCGACGACGAGGCGGCGACGGAAGCGATCGAACACTATGGAGGGAAAATCGCCGCTTTATACACGGGATGGGAGCAGTTCCTTGCCTCGTGCGCTTTGGGCGCCATCCTTGCGGGCGAACCGTCAAACGGCAATTCGAACGACGGGAGTCTGTTGAGCGCCGTCTACGGCTTCGCGATTTCGCCCGCCCCCGTGTTCGAGGCGGCCGGCTTTTGGCCTCGCCCTGACTTGAGCTGGCTCGCCGAGAATCTGGCGCCCCTGCTGCCGGCGCAGACGCTCGCCGAATACAAGGCGCACGTCGATGCCGTGAAACCTCCTGCGCCGAAGGCCTCGCACGCTCCCGGCCCCCAACGGTTCGCCTCCCGCATCCTTTTCGAGGAGGCGCGGCGGGTCCTCGCCCGCAATTCGGCGAGCCAGGCCGAGTACAGGCGCTGCTGCGAAGCCGCCGACGGCATTTGGGCTGAGACGGCGCGCCGCCACGGGGTGGACTTCATTCTTCTCGACCCGGCCAACGCCGCAGCCGTCCATCTGCCCGACCTGTCTCGCAAAAAAAGCTCGGAACCCGCGCACTCGAACCGGTTTTGGCCGGCTTTCAGGGCCCTCAAGGACGAAGTCGAGGGCGTGCCCTTCGCCTGGATGGACTGCCCCGGATCCGCGGGCTTCCTCTTGACGTCGTCGTGCGTCTACCGAGTCGAGCGCAAAACGGAGGCCGCGACGCCGACGACGGCGCAGATCCCCTGGGACCGAACGGAGTTCCGATGCGCGGCAACCGATTCGAACGGCATAGCGATTTCGATCGGCGGCGAGGCGACGCGTGAACTGAACGTCGACTACGAGGCGTTGGGCCTGCCCGGCGCCTACCGCGACAAAGACCCGGAAATCGTGGCCGCCGTGCTCAACCCGCACATTGAGCGGCTCGATTCCTTCTTCGCCGACCTCCCGTGGCGGGTCATGGACTGGCAGTGGCACGAGGAGTGAGGCCGCAGGAAGGTGCGAAACGGCGGACGCCCTGCCTGCAGCTGCGGGGCCCCTTTGCCGCGAGGCCGGCGAGGCCCTGGCGGCGCTCGGCGTGTCTTAACCGTCCGGCTGGGTCACCTGACGGCCCAGCTCGGAAGGCCCACCATGTAGCTCTCGATCGGCCCCTGACCGAAGTTGTCGGCGAAGACGATTCTGCTCAGATCGCGCGAGGCGCTCGCCTGCGGCTTGAAGAAATCCGGGTCGCCGGCCGCCTGGGGGGCCGCGTCCTTCGATGAACCGCCGATCGCGGAAACGTTCGTTCGGACGTTGGCCACGCTCAGCGCCCGTCCGCCGGCTTTCAGCTCGACCAGCCACACCTTCCGGTAGTCGGCTCGCTCCTGGGGCGCCGATTCGTCTGAAACGTCGTCTTTCTTCTCCCCGTACGTCGAAACCACGGCCCACCCGGGCTTGTCGTACGCCTGTCCGCTGATGTCCAACGTGTAGTTTTCGCCTTTGGCGGGGTAAAGGCTGCGCAGGCCGATCCGCTCGTGGGAGTCGAGGTCGACGGCGGAGAGTTGGTTTTTGCCGTAGTCGGCGAATACGTAATAGTCCTGCTTTTGCGGGCCGTATGCCATGCCCGCGTGCTTCGACGTCGTCGGAAGCTCGAAAGAGTCCTTGAGGTCGCGGGTGTAGGCGCGGGTCCCTCCGGCGTCCCCCGGCCACGAGACGACGACGTGCCTGCCGCTCGGCGAGGCGCTGACATAGTCTGGGAAAGCTCCGGGCCTAGGGAAGTTCCTCGCATCCAGCGCGCCCACGATTCGCTTGTCCTTGACGTCGAGCACGACCACTCCATAGACGTTCCTGGTCTGAGTGGCCTCGTCGTGCCGCGTCGCAGTGAGGGCGAGATACCGCCCGTCGGCGCTGGCCGTGCCCCGGCCCTTCGTCGAAAACGACGTGGCCTGGGACCATGGCGTCTTGCCGGAGAAGTCGAACATGACCTCGCCTTTCTCGGCCTCGACGTCGTACGTCCACCACGTGGTCCCGCCGTCGCGCAAAGTGAAGTGCAGCAGGTTCGGATCCGAAGCGTGCCAGATCGGCTCGCAATTGCCCTTGAGCTCGCCGAGTTTCTTGATCTGCTTGAACGTGGCGGCGTCGTAGAGGTACCAGGCGCCCTGCCCGTCGCGCGCGATGAAACGAGTGTTGTCGGCGTTGAAGGCCTGTTTGTGCGAGTTGTCGTGGCGCACGAAGTCGCCCCCGGCCTTGCCGGCGTCCGTCGCCCGATAGACGAAGGTCTTGTTGGCGGGATCGAGCGTCGCCGATTTCTTCAGGCCCTCCGCGACCGCAGGCTTTTCCATGGCGCCCGCAGGGTCGGCAGACAGAGCCGCGAGGCTGAAATCCCGGTCGTAAAGCGAGTCGAAAGGGTTGGACAGCTTGGGCTCCTCCGATTTGACGGCCGCCTTCGTGAAATCCCCCGAGGGGGAAGGAGCCCCGCGATGCCCCGAGGGCGCCGCCGTCGGCTTCGCCCCGGCGCGGGCGCCGGGCGCCGTCGAAGCCTCCGCGCTCGGGGACCGCCCCGGTTCCGTCGAGGAATTGCCCGCGTCCGATCCGCGGCAGCCCGCCAGAGCAAGCACCGCAGCGACGCAAAGGGCTCCGACGCGCGCCGAAGAAAGGGGCCAGCTGCTCATGGTTCAACGCTACTTTCCGACATCGACATGGGCAAGGCGCAGATAGTACGGTTTTCAATGAATTCCGTCATTCTCTTTGGGCGGCGGCCGGCCCCTACGGACCGAAGGCCCAGGATCGAGAGCCGCAGGGCTCGATCGGAAGCCGAAAAGATGAAAGCCCCCGCCTATTCGCGCGGCTGGGAAGGCGAAATCCGCCCCCGCGCGGGAATGACGGACTTCATGAGCCTGTTGCCTTTCCTTCCGGTTCCGACGAAGGCCGCGAGCAGCGAACGCCCCCATGGGCGCTTGAAAACCGACATGGCAAGGGCGCGCGCCGTCCCGCCTGCCCTGCCCGCGGGAGTGAAGAAAGCCCTGTTGCGCGCACCGACTTTCTGGTAATGCTTGATGAACGGACGCGACCTGGCCTCCCACTCTTCGAGCGCCCCTTCGACGTCGCCCTTCCTCCGCCCGATGATCGCGGTCAGCAAATTCGCGCTCGCCAGCGCGGTGGAGGCCCCCATCCGCGAGTACAGGGTCAGGCACCATCCGGCGTCGCCCATAAGCACGACCCGCCCCTTGTGCCATCGGTCCATCCGGACCTGCACGGCCTCGTCGAAAAGGCTCTCGTCGGCGCGCTCGAGCTGATCGATCGCGGCCTTGACCGGCGGGGCCGCGACCGGGCCGTACACCTCGCGGATTCTAGCGGCAGGCGAGGCGGCCTCGAACTCGGCGGCGACGTCGTCGGACTTGTAGCTGAACATGAGGGTGGCCGGACGATCCTTGAAGGGAAACACCCAGAGCGACTTTCCGGCCTCGGCGAAGGTCGCGCCTTGGCCGCGTTCGAGCCCCGGAAGATCCTCGGGAATCTGAGAGGCGACGATCATGTACCCCAAATGCCGAATGTACTTCTCGTCCGGCCCGAAGACGAGCTTGCGGACCGTGGAGTGCACTCCGTCGGCGCCCACCAGCAGGTCGTAGCGCTCGCGGCTTTCCGTGCCGTCCGAAGAGTCTTTGAGCCACACGTCGACGCCGGCGCCGTCCTGCTCGATGCGCGTCGGGATGGTCGAGTACCGCACGTCGATCTTCGGATCAAGCGCGTCGATCGCCTCGTAGGCGGCGTTTTCAATGTCGCTGCGGAGCAAGAGCCACGGGTCGCCCGGAAGGTCGCCGAAGCCGAGCCCTCGACGTTTTTCGCCGTTTTTGCCCAGTGCGCAGTTGTCTCGAACTTTGGGCGCCCTGTTGTGTATTCCGTCGAATCCCAGTTGTTTCGCAGCCACTTTGCCGACGGCGAAGAGCCCGACGAAGTAGCCTCCGCGACGGCGTTCGGGGGCGCGCTCCACGACGGTCACGTCCCACCCGCATTCGTGCAGCCCCTTGGCCATAGCCATGCCGGAAATTCCGAGCCCGACGATCAGTGCACGCTGTGAGCCGTTTCGTTCGTCCATGAATCGAACATAGACGATCCCGATGAGATTCCGCTGCGGGCATCCACGATGTGGTCGCGGGCGGACCGTAGCCGACTGTGCGGCGGGTTGCGACGTCGATGCATCCACGATGTGGTCGCGGGCGGACCGCGGGCGCCGCCCGGCGAAAGCCCGTTGGGGAAAGCGCCCCTTCGCTGCGCGCATCCGAATCGCTGACAATCGTCACTCGAATCCCTCCACGATGGACTGCGCGGCGCCCGACCCGTTACAGTTCCAATAGAAAATTTCACGGGTATACCGCACTTGGACGCCCCAAGCACGCAGACGGACCGACGCCCGGTTCACGCGCGTGCCTCGCGCTTTCCCGGCAACCCGCGAATCGCCGATGAGAGGGACAAGGACAAGGGATTTGACGAGCGAGCAGCCGACGACGGCGGGCAGCGCCTCGGACTGCGCGGCGCAGGAAGAGCGCATGCCGTCGGGGGAATCCATGCAAGAAGGGCACACGTCAGAAGAGCACACGCTGGACGGCGTGACATCGGACGGGCACTCGGTGATGTCAGACGGGACGCTCGCAGCGGCTGAGAGCCCGGCGGGCGCAAACCGCAAGAAGAGCCCGAGCCGGGCCAAGGAGCTGGGCGCCCGTATCCTGGTGTTCACTGTGCAGGCTTTCGCCGTGTGGCAGGCGGTGGCGCTGCTCTTGCTGGCCTTCGTTCCGGACTTCGTCTACGCCGTCGCTCGCGTCCTCAATGTGACGAACATCCCTTCCTATCCGACCCTGCTGTCTTTCTTCCTGCTCACCTTCCTTTCACTGGGGCTTTTGCGGCGCCAACGCGCCGCGCTGTGGCTGTCCGTGGCGATGTGGCAGGTCTCCATGATCGTCGCGCTGGCGGTCGCGACCGTCCTCTCTCACATCGACTCGGACTCTTCGGAGCGATTCCGCCCGCACGGCTGGCATTTTCTCGCGTCTTTGGCATTCGCTTTGTTCGTCGTCGCGAGCGCCTTCTGGATGCGCAGCGCCTTTCCCGCCCGCTTGGCCCCCGGAGCCCTGCGGCGGGCGTGCCTCGTCATCGCGTTGGGGTTCGCGACGTCGGCCGGATTCGCCTTTTTCGCCCTGGAAACGGCGGGGTTCGGCAGACTTCCCTTTCGCCAAGCGGTCAACTGGAGCGTTTCTGTGGCGCTCGGCCTCCCGTCCGACCAGCGCCCCTTCCGCTCGCCCATCGAAGGACCGTACTGGGTGGAGACGGCGTCGGGCGTCATCTCGGTTGCGACCCTCGTGCTGGCCATCGTCGTCTTCCTCCGCGCCGCTCCGCAGAACGCCCAAAGGGATTACGACGACGAACTGGCGGTGCGGCGGCTCCTCGTCGCCGCCGGCTCGGCGGATTCGCTCGGGTACTTTGCCACCCGTGACGATCGACGAACGGTCTTCTCCCCCGACGGCAAGGCGGCCCTGTCGTTTCGCGTGGTCTTCGGCGTGTGTTTGGCCGCCGGCGATCCCATCGGAGACAGGCAGTCGTGGCCTCAGGCAATTGCGAAATGGCTGGAGCACGCGCGTTCCTACGGTTGGGTCCCCGGAGTCATCTCAGCCAGCGAAGACGGGGCGAGGGCGTACCGCGCACAGGGCCTCAGGGCGATCGTCCTGGGCGACGAAGCGGTCATCGACGTCGCCTCCTTCAGGCTCGCAAACCCGGCGTTGCGAGCGGTCCGCAAAGCAATCGCGGGGCCGACGAACGCAGGGTACCGGGTGCAGGTGCGGCGCCAGTCGGAGATTCCCGCGGACGAGCTGGCGGAGCTCGTCAAGATCGCCGACGTGTGGCGGCGCGGCGGCCCGGAGCGCGGCTTCTCCATGGCCTCCGGGAGGATCGGCGACCCGCGCGACGGGCGCACGGTGATCGTCACCGCACACACGGCGAAGGGCGACGTGTGCGGCCTCCTGTCTTTCGTCCCGTGGGGCCGCCGGGACGTCTCTTTGGATCTCATGCGGCGTTCCCCGGCCGCTGTGTCCGGCGTCACCGAGCTCATGGTCACCCAGCTGATCGCGAATGCCGACAGGCTGGGAATCACGCAAATCTCTTTGAATTTCGCAATGTTCCGGGAGTCCTTCGCCCGCGGCGAGCGCATCGGCGCCTCCCCGCTCGAGAAGCTCAACCGGAAGGTTTTGGTCTTCGCTTCGCGCTGGTGGCAGCTCCACTCTCTCTACCAGTCAAACGAAAAGTACCTGCCGCAATGGCGCCCGCGCCTGCTCTGCTACGGCAGCACGGCGCAGCTGACCCAGGTGCTCATCGCCGTCGGGCAGGCCGAAGGCTTCGTCCCCGAGCTTCCCCGAACTTTCCAGCGCCGCTCCCGAGCATCGCAGCTCAACCTTCCGGAGACGGCGGCAAAGCTCGCCGAAGCCGTGCGCAAACAGGAAGAGGATCTTTTCACGCCGACCGTGCCGGAGCGGCAGCTTTCCGAGCAGCAGCGAATTCGCAGGGAAAAGTTGGCGCGCCTGATCGACGTCGGCATCGACCCCTATCCCGCGGACGCGCCGAGAAGCCACGCGCTCAGCGACGTGAGGGACGATTCGGGGGCCGTCTCGGTGGTCGGACGCGTTGTGCGAGTGCGCGACCACGGCGGAGTCCTTTTCGCGGATCTGCGGGAGGGAAGCGTGGAGCTCCAGGTCATGTTCACCGCCGACCGCCCCGAAGCCGGACTGGCGCTCTGGAGGGAAACGGTCGATCCCGGGGACCTCGTCAGCGTTACGGGCGCGGCCTGTCGCAGCCGCTCCGGCGAACTCAGCGTCCTTGCGGAGGGCTGGCGCATGGCCGCAAAGTGCCTCACCCCTCCCCCGGACAAACACCGGGGGCTGCGCGACGCCGAAGCGCGCGTGCGGCAGCGCCACATGGACCTTGCGCTCGGCGGAGAGGCGCGACGCCGCCTTTTGGCACGCAGCGCGGCCGTGCGGGCGATCCGAGGGAGGCTGGCCGAGCACGGCTTCGTCGAGGTGGAAACGCCTATGCTCAATCGCATCCACGGCGGGGCGAACGCGCGGCCGTTCTCAACGCACATCAACGCCTACGACCTCGATTTGACCTTGAGAATCGCGCCCGAGCTGTACCTTAAGCGGCTGTGCGTCGGCGGATTTGAAAAGGTCTTCGAGATCGGCAAAAACTTCCGCAACGAGGGCGCGGACTCTACGCACAACCCCGAGTTCACGGCCTTGGAAGCCTACGAAGCGCACGGCGATTACACGACGATGCGCAGGCTCACCGAGGATCTCATTCGGACGGCGGCGTGGGCGGTCCACGGGAAGCCCGTCGCTCCTGCGCCCGACGGCGGCGTCGTGAGCCTGGACGGCGAATGGCCGGTCGTATCCGTGCACGCGGCGGTCTCGCGGGCCGTCGGCGCCGACGTCACCCCGGACACGCCCGCGGACGAGCTCCAGCGACTGTGCCGGGAGCGAGGCATCCGCTATGCGGCCTCGATGACCGCGGGGGACCTCGTGACCGAGCTCTACGAGGAGCTAGTCGAAGGCAGCACGGGCGCCCCCACCTTCTACACGGACTTCCCGGTTGAGACCTCGCCGCTGACACGGCGCCATCGAGGCGACCCGCGCTTGGCCGAACGCTGGGACCTCGTCGCCTTCGGAATGGAGCTCGGCACCGCCTACACCGAGCTGACCGACCCGATCGATCAGCGCCAGCGGCTCACCGAGCAGTCGTTGCGGGCAGCGGCCGGCGACCCCGAGGCCATGGAGGTCGACGAAGAGTTCCTTTCGGCCCTCGAATTCGGAATGCCCCCCACCGGAGGCCTCGGCTTGGGCATCGACCGGATAGCGATGTTCCTGCTGGGCGCTTCGATTCGCGAGACCCTCGCCTTCCCGTTCGTCCGCCCGGAGGCTCGCCCCGCCAACTGAGGATCAGAGGCTCTCCTTGTCCGTCGAGGGTCAGAGGCTTGCCTTGTCTATCGAGGGCAGAGGTTTGCCTTGTCTATCGAGGATCAGAGGCCTGCCTTGCCCGTCGACGCCCGGCAGTCGGCCCGGCTCTCCTGCGCTTGGAGGGGCTCTGAAGTTATGAGGGCGGGCAGCATGCGGTGCGACGCGAAACCAGGCGAGCTGTGGACGCGGATGGACTGAGCCTCGAAGTATTCGCGGTTCACAGGTTTTCAATGTGGCGCACAACTAGATCCGGCCTCGTCAGTGGGAAGACGTGATTCTGGCCGGTCAGCATGATCGTTCGAGCGTGCAGTTTGCGTCCCAGATCCCACTGGCTGCGCAGGAATCGACGCTGCTTGCCGTTGCCCGCGCCGACGAGGAGAAGCGGCGCCGGGCTGCGACGTCGCGCTGCGCCGGCGTCGAGCAGAGCATCGACCCGGGCGGCATGGGCCCAGCTGGCTGAAAGCTGCTCGGCCAAGCGCCGGCTGTTTTCCCGCGTCCCGTAGCGCGCACGCGCCTCGTCGATCGGGAGGGCGTCTTCGCTTCCGGTGGTTTGGCGGATTCCCCATCGACGAATCTGGGGCCCCACGCGCCACAGGGCCTCGACGGCGGCGCCGGCCAGCTTGTCCATTCCCCGTCGAAGCTTCCCCTCTACATGGAAGCGCGACGGGACCTCGTCTGGAGCGGTGGGGTCGATGAGAACGAGCTGTCTGACCTGGTCGGGGCGGCGAAGCGCCCACTCGATCGCGGCTAGGCCGCCGAGCGAATGCCCGAGGAGGTCGACCTTCGGCGAATCCAATGCTCCGAGCTCGGCGCGAATGGCGTCGGTGTCGGCAGTCAGAGGAACCTTCCAAGAATCGAGTGTGCGGGTGTCCGGCCCCAAGAGGCCCGCCAGCTTCTCGTAGTCTTTCGGAGGGAGCCCCCACCCCGGAAGAATAAACCACGTCATATCGCGTCACCTCGCTCGTCGCGCAGCATAGCTGCATGGACTCTTTTTAAGCCTCCCATTTTCCCATCAATGCCATCACGAAAACTTGTGAAGTTCCTGTAAAATCACTGCTTTCTGCGTGCGATTTCTGTGGAACCTTCGATTGCGGCGGCATTGGACGCGGCGTCACTTGCGGCGTCGCCGCACGGCGAACGCTCCTTCCGGGTCGAATCCCGCCGGGGCGAAGGCGATGAGAACCCCAGTCAAGGAAACCTGGATTCGTTGGGCGAGGCCGACGGGGCCGACTCCCAAAAGCTCGGCGCCCGTGAGCAAACCGACGAGAAGAACGACGCTGACCGCAAGCGAGGGGGCCGCGACCCGCATCCCGAGCGAGTAGCGCGCGCGATGGCGGAAAAGGACGATCAGAATGAGGCTGCAAGCGACCGTCACCGTGCCCACTCCCACGGCAACGCTCGAGGCGTCGTGCATCCACTCGTATCGTCCCGCTTCCCCGGACTCGATTTGCTCGCGGCATTCCGGCAGGGACAAGGCGCAATCCAACGGAGTCACCGTGCTGTCGACGATCGTCGCGAGGGCGAAGGTCAAGAGCCCTGCGGCGAGAGCCTGGCGGAAGAGACAAAGGGAGCCCCAGCCTGCGCGCAGGGCCCTTTTGCCTTGCGCGATTTTGCCTTGCACGATCGAAGCGGATCTTCCAGGGAGTCCGGCTTGGAACCCCGCTTGCCGAACGAAAAGCAGGGTGCCGGAGAAGATGGCGACGCCGCTGAGCAAGTCCGTGAGGCGGAAGAGCCAGCTCTTCGGATACTGGCGCGCCGCCAGTTCGGACAGATAGGAATCGTGGATGCCGAGAGGCCAGCCGATGATCGCTTCGCCTATCGCGCTGATGTATGCCAGAGCGCCGAGCCACAGAAGAAAGGTTGCCAGGCGTTTGAGGCCGGGCGGCGACGGGCGGGCATCAACCATGAACAGTTCCCTGCCTCTCAATCGACACCCAAGGACACAGCGCTCCCGCCTCGACATCGCCGCAAGACGGATGAAACAAGTCGAAATTTATCACAACGGCCATAAAATCGCGCGCTGCGAACAAGTAGAAAACGATCAACAGGAAGAGTCAGAAGGCGCCAGCCAAGCGGACTTTGACCCGCGGCACAGGCGCGACCGCGCAGCAATGCCTTCCGCCTCCAAACGCGGGCTCTTGCGCCCCGCGCAAGGGAACAAAGCCGCGGGCAGACTGACGCGCCGCGACTCGTTGGGAGGATGTAGTTCGACCCGCGGCGCATCAGGGGCGCTCCGGCCGATCGACGCATGCGATCGGTGCAAGCGCTTCACTCAGCATACGCTTTCGATCGGCCGGAAGGAGGTTCGACGCGGCCGCCGGTTGGGCGCCGCTCTCCGTGCCCAAAACCGGCGGCCTTTCGCCTGTTGCTTCAGTTGTCTTCTTGAGCCGTCCGACGGCGGGCCACAAGCAAGCCGCCAAGGGTCAGGAGCACAAGGGCCGCGATGAGAAGCGGAAGCGATTCGGCGCCCGTGTACGCCAGACCCGGCGTGTGCAGGTTGCGCTTGGCAGCCGTCGGCTTGGCTTTGCCTGCATCGGACCCGTCCGCATTGCGGTTCGCCGGCGATGCATGAGGCACCTGCGATGCATGAGGCACGGAGCGTTCGCTCCGCTTGTGAGCATTGCCCTTCGCGGGGTCCGGATCTCCAGTGGGGCTGGGCCGAATATCGTCTCCCGGCCTGTCGCCGTCGCGGGACCCGTTGCTGCCGGGGTCTACTGCGCTCGGAAGCGCGGAGCCGGGCGAGGCGTCGCCGCTGGGCCTCGGGGCCTCGGCGGTTGCGCTGGGCTTAACCGTGGCGGTGGGCGCGGCCTTGGGGTTGCTGGGTTTGGCCGTGCCGCTCGGCTTCGCCGTGGCGCTCGGTTTCGCCGTGCCGCTCGGTTTCGCCGTGCCGCTCGGTTTCGCCGTGGCGCTTGGAGCAGCGGTGGCGCTCGGCTTCGAGCTTGCGCTTGGCTTGCCGCCGTCGCTCGGGTCGCCGCTTCGGGTCGGTTTGGCGCTGCCGGTGGCGGTGGGCGCGGCCATGCTGCTAGGACCGGCCGAGGGCGACGCCGAAGGCGCTCCGGGGGCGGCGGACGATGGCGAAGCGGTCGGCTGCGCCGATCCGCCGCACGCCACAGCGACGGTCAGCCCTTGCTCGGCCCCCACTACTTCGGCGAAATCGGTCCTGACGGTGACGGGAAGCTTGATCTGCTTCCCGGGATTCGCCGCGCATTTGCCGTCGACCTTCACTTTGGCGACTGCGCGGCCGGCGCCGTCGGCCGTGATCGTCGCCTTTTCGTTGTTCGCGTCCGGGTCCGCCAACGAGTTGTCCACCGGCGACGTCGCGGACGCCTCCCCCACGTTCACTTTGACGTTCTTCGTCACCGACGGCCCTTCGGAGAAGGAGAGCCCGCGGAGGGAAACGTCAATCGTCTGACCGTCCTTGACCGGCTCGGAGGGAAGGGTGACCCCGATGGAGGATTTTGCGGCGCGCGGTTTGAGGCCCGGGTTGGCGGCCAGATACGAGTTGAACTTGTCGCGGTCGAGATTGTCGGTGATGACAGGGGCGCCGCCAGCGGTCAGGGCGTCGAACGAGTCGCCGCCGGAAAGCAGGAAGGTGACCGAGCCGACCGTGTACTTGCGTTTGAGATCGAGCGGCTTTCCGTTGACCGTCACAGACGTGATGCGATTGCCATAAGGCTTTGCCGGGTCAAAGGTGTACTTTACGTTCCGCGACAGGCCCAATTTGAGCATGGGCCGGGAATTCTGGGTATTGAGGTTGGTCTTCCACTGCTGCTCGAGGGCCTTCTTGAAATCCGCTCCCGTGATCGTCACGTACCCCAGCTGGTTGGAGAACGGCTGGACGGCGAAGGTCTGACGGTAGGTGATGTCTCCGTTCGCCGAAGGGACGAGGTCGGCGCGCAGCCCTCCGGCGTTGATCGCGCCGATGTCCACCGGCTTGCCTTCTTTCGTGACCACAGTCTCCTGAAGAGAGTCCGCGGCAAGGTCGCCGAGCGAGGACTCGATGCCGCGGTTGGAACCGGGGTCGGGCGCCTCGCCATTCGACGAGAAGACGCCGCGGGAAAAGGCGAAGCCGTAGCCCGTGGCCACCACCTTGTCGCCGGCCGCCTTGGAATCCTCCACGGCCTTGTCGACGATCTGCTTGATTGACTGCTTCTCGCCGCATTGGGCCACTTCCGAAGCGGGAATGAGCTTGGCCTCGGAGCGCACAACCTTCTTCGCCGCCTTGTCATAAGTGATCTGCAGGTTGCCGAGGTTGTCCGTGTACGATCCGGAGGCTATGGCCGAGAGCTTGTTGCCCCGAGCCCCGTTCACCATCGAGAACTTGTAGGGCACATGCGTGTCGCCGCCCATGATTCCGTCGACGGACGGGCCCATTTTCGGGTAGTTGTTCTTGACGTCGTCGTCGAGCATGGCGATCACGACGTCGGCCTGACCGGAGTCTTTGAGCTCCTTGGCCATCGTGTTGATCTTGGGAATCGGGTCGTTGAACGTCAACCCCGCCGTGGCGCCCGGGCTGAGCTTGTAGGGCACGTCGCCCGCAATGGCCCCGATGAAGGCGACCCGGACGCCGGAGGCCGACGTCCATATCACTTTGTCGCCAAGGTACCGGCCCATGCCGTCCACGTTCGCGCCGAGGTACGGGAAGCCGACCTTCGTGTACCCTCCTGTTCCGTCGATGCGATGCTTGAAGACGTCGACGCCGAGGTCGAGCTCGTGGTTGCCGATCGTCGAGGCCACGGGTTTGAGCTCGTTGAGCGCTGCGATGGTCGGATTGTCCTGCAGCGAGCCGGATGTGAAGGGCGAGGCTCCGATGTTGTCGCCGAGCAGCGTGAAGGAGGAGTCGCCGTTGGCGGAGCGGGCCTTGTCGAGGTAGCAGCCGACCGCCGAAACGCCGGATTCGGTGACGGCCCCGTTCTTGCTCGCCTTCTCGATGTGGCCGTGGACGTCGGTCAGATTGTACAGATCGAGAGTCACGGTTCCATTCGCCTCGGCAGGAGCGTTCGCGCTCGGGGCCGCAGGCGCATTTGCACTCGGGACGGCGGTCGCGCTCGGGGCCGAGGCGCCCGGGTTCGGGGCGGCGGGCTTGGGAACCCGCGGCTGCGCCGGTTGAGTATGCGCCGGTTGCGGCGGCGTCGGCTTGTACGTCGGCCGGCCGTCCGCGGAAATCTGCGAATCGGAGGAGCCCCCGGGGGTTCCGCGCCCGTCGGCGTGAGCCGCAATCGGTGCAATCAGCAGTGATAACGTTGCCGCGCCGCCGAAAAGGGAACGCAGCCGTGTCTTCGTCATCGAATCTCCTCGCGTGAATATGTTGTTTGAGTAACATTTGACCACACGGAAAGACCGCTGTCGATTTGCCACGAGGAGTTGTGGACAAGAAGGCCCTGTTCAGAGCCTGCGCACCGCCGCCGGTCGACTTGGAACCCCGCTGCCGCACCGTCTCGGACCTGCCGCGAAGCCGGCCAGAGCGAAACGGCACACGGATCTTGAAGGCATCCCCTAGGACCCGCCGTCAGGCCCGCCCAGAACCCTCGGGCTCCAACCGCCGCGCAATTCTGCGAGGCGCGATTCGGCCTACCGCGCCTCAGCCGACGGAACGCCCCTCGGCGGCGCCCTCCGTGCCCTCCGTCGCCGGCGCCCAGCCAAGGGCAGGCGCGACGTAGTCGGCGAAGTTCTTGAGAATCCTGAAGTTGACATCCACACCCAGCGGGTTGGGAATCGTCAAAAGCAGGGTGTCGGCCGCCTCGATCGCGGGATCGGCCTTGAGCTGTTCGACGAGCACGTCGGGCTCGGCGGCGTACGTTCGGCCGAAGGTCGTTTTGGTGGCGCCTTCGAGGTAGCCGACCTGATCCTCCCCCTCGCCGCGGACGCCGAAGAGCTGTCGGTCCTCCTCGGCGACCAGCGGAAAGATCGTGCGGGAGACCGAGACCCTGGGCGTCCAGCCGTGGCCCGCCTCCTTCCATGCGGCGCGGTATCTGGCGATCTGCTCGGCCTGAATCTCCCCGAAGGAGGCACCGTCGGATTCTTGCACCAAGGTCGAGCTCATGAGGTTCACGCCGTCGCGCGCGGCCTGCTCAGCCGTTTTGTGCGACCCAGAACCCCACCAAATACGCCGCTCCAGACCCGGGGACTGCGGGAAGACGGGCAGCGGAATTCCCGGTTTGTACAGGGCGGGGTATTGTTCTTCCAGCGGCGCCGATCGCGCCACTCCCGCGCCGCGGACCGCCGCCATGAACAGTTCGAACTTCTGCCGGGCAATGTCGGCGCCGTTGGCTTGGCCGCCGCGATATCCGAAGGCCTCCCATCCGCGTTCTGCCGGCTCGGGCGAACCGCGCGAAACGCCGAGCGCCACGCGCCCCTCGGCGATGAGGTCCAACGCCGCCGCCTCTTCCGCGAGATAGAGGGGATTTTCGTAGCGCATGTCTGAGTTATGGCGTTGGACGGAACACCTATTGCTTGCGGGCACGCGCAGCCCGCAGTCCGTTGGCGATGACGACGACTTCGGCGACCTCGTGCACGAGGACGACCGCTGCCAGGCCGAGCACGCCGGTGATCGCCAGCGGCAGCAGCACAGTGATGATCGCCAAGGACAGCACGATGTTCTGGTTGATGATCCTGCCGCCGCGGCGGGCGTGGCGCAGAGCCTGCGGGATGAGGCCGAGGTCGTGGCCGGTGAAGGCGACGTCGGCGGACTCGATCGCGGCGTCGGAGCCGGTCGCGCCCATCGCGATGCCCACGGTCGCCCCGGCCAGGGCGGGCGCGTCGTTGATGCCGTCGCCGATCATCGCGGTCGGCGACGTCTCCGAGAACCCGGCGACGATGCGAGCCTTGTCCTCGGGACGCAGCTCGGCGTGCACGTCGCCGATCCCGGCCAGCTTCGCCAGCGCAGCAGCGGTGCGGGAGTTGTCGCCAGTGAGCATGCTCACCTCGACGCCCTGGTCGCGCAGGGTCCGCACGACCTCGGGGACCTCGGGGCGCAGCTCGTCGCGGACGCCGATCGCCCCGGCCAGGAAGCCGTCGACGGTGACGAGCACGCAGGTCTGCCCCTCGGCCTCCAGGTCCTCGACCCGGGCCTTGAGCGGACCGGCGTCGATCCAGCGCGGACTGCCCACCGCCACCCTGCGGCCGTCGACCAGGCCACCGATGCCGTGCCCGGCCTCCTCGGCCACGTCCTGCGCGGCGGGGGTTCCCCGGCCCGCGGCGGCGATGGCGGCGGCGAGTGGGTGCGTCGAGTGCTGCTCCACGGCGGCAGCCCAAGCAAGCACCTGCGCATCGTCGAACCCATGGGCGGCGACGATGGCGGTTACCTCGGGCCGGTTGCGGGTCAGAGTGCCGGTCTTGTCCACGGCCAGGTGCCGGATGCCGCCGAGGCGCTCGAAGGCGGCCCCGCTCTTGATGACGACGCCGAACTTGGTCGCCGCGCCGATCGCGGAGACCACGGTGACGGGCACCGCGATCGCCAGCGCGCAGGGGCTGGCCGCGACGAGGACGACCAGGGCGCGGGTGATCCAGGTCTCCGGGTCGCCGAGCAGGGACCCGAGCACGCCGACGAGGACGGCGAGGACCATCACGCCGGGCACCAGCGGGCGGGCGATCCGGTCAGCGATCCGGGCTCGGTCGCCCTTCTCGGCCTGGGCCTGCTCTACCAGCTCCACGATCGTGGTCAGCGAGTTGTCGGTGCCCGCGGCGGTCGCCTCGACCTCCAGCACGCCGGCGCTGTTGATCGCGCCCGCCGACACCGCTTCTCCGGGCGCGACCTCGACCGGGATCGATTCACCGGTGATCGCCGAAGTGTCCAGGCTCGACCGGCCCGAGCGGACCAGCCCATCGGTCGCGACCCGCTCGCCAGGGCGGACCAGCAGCACGTCGCCGACGGCGATCTCCCTGGCCGGGACCGAGGCGGAGGTCCCGTCGCGCAGCACGGTCGCGGTCTCCGGCACGAGCTTCAGCAGCGCGCGCAGCCCGCCGCGGGCGCGGTCCATCGCCTTGTCCTCCAGGGCCTCGGCGATCGAGTAGAGGAACGCCAGCGCGGCCGCCTCCTCGACGTAGCCGAGGATCACCGCGCCCACGGCGCTGATCGTCATCAGCAGCGCGATCCCGAGCTTGCGCTTCACAACGAGATTCCGGATCGCACCGGGCACGAACGTGTACGCGCCCAGCAGCAGGCCCGCCCAGAACGCGACCAGCGCCGCGATGTGCAGCCCCGACCACTCCAGCGCCAGGCCGGTGCCGAACGCGACGCCGGAGAGGATCGGCACGACCAGGCCGGGATCACGCCACCACGGGCGCTCTGCCTCCTCTGCCTCGTCCGCGGGGCTGGTCGTCGGCTCGTCGCAGCCGCAGGCGGCGCTCACGAGGCGTCCCCCGAACTGCTCGCGGCGCAGCAGCCCGGCACCGAGCAGGCCGGGTCGATGCACGGCGCGCTCTCGTCCACGGCGAGGGTCACATCGACCAGTGCCGTCAGCGCCGCGGCCAGGTGCGGGTCGGCGATCTCGTAGCGAGTCTGGCGGCCCTCGGGCTCGGCGACCACGATCCCGCAGTCGCGCAGGCAGGTCAGGTGGTTGGACACGTTCGAGCGGGTCAGCCCCAGCTCGCGCGAGAGCACCGCGGGGTGGCTCGGGCTGTCGAGCAGGGACATCAGGATGCGGGAGCGCGTCGGGTCGGCCATGGCCCGGCCGAGCCGGTTCATGACGTCAAGACGCGAAGCAATGGTCAGCATGCACTGAACTATACAGCAGCCGCTGACCTAATGTCCAGTTGTCGCGGCTGCCGCACGCGCTGCGCGCGCTTGCCCTCGTGAGGCGTGATCACCTCTTGCGCCAGCGGGGCCACTTCGGCATCCCGCGGCCCTTCCAGGTCTCCACGAGACCCGCAACCCAGCTGACGGACGCGAAGAGCCCGTAGCCGGCCCCGGCGAGGCCAGCGCCGACCACGAGCCACCGGCCGATGCCGAGCCACACGCTCCCGTCCACGTCCAGCGCCCACTGAACACCCGTGATGAGCCCGGCGATGCCCATCCAGAGACCGGCGACGACCACGGCCACCGGCAGGAGAACGAGGCACATCGCGGCGGCGGCGGACCAGAGCTGTCGCGCCTCCAGCTTCGCCGTCGCGGCGATGATCCGCTCCGCCCGCGCGTTCGAGGCGTCGAGGCTCGCGGTCATCGTGGCCGAAGCCTCCCCGGCGACCTGCTCGACAGCCTTCTCGACCCGTTCCTCGGTGCGCTTCTCGATCCGCTGGACCGCGCCGCCGACCTGGCTCACGAGCTTCTGGTTCGCTGTGACCTGCGCCTTCAGACCCTCAATCGCCGAGGCCGTAGCCGCGCGATTCTTCTGCGCCTCCGCGACCAAGCTCCGCGAAGCGGCGTTCAAGCTCTCGCCGTTGAGACTCTGCGCGAACTCGCCGAGCGTGCTCGCGATCTCGTTCTGCCTGCTCTCGATACTCGCGATCCTCGCGGACACGTCGCTGGAGGGCGAGGAGGTCGACGCCGGGGCCGTGATCCGCTCCAGCCGCCTCGTCGTCTCCTCGTCCATGACCTTCACGAACCCCGCGAGCTTCTTCTGCTGTTCGGTCAGCGTGGCGATCCTCGTGTTCTGCGCCTCGACGGCGGCGAGGATCGAGGTCAACAGCTCCATCGTCTCCGGACTGCCGAGCTGCTGCTGCGACTGCTCGGGCTCGTTCTGCTGCTTCAGCCTGTCGAGCGCTGCGCTCATGTTCCTTCTCCTTCTGCTGCTGGTGGTAGTCGAAGAACGCCTGCGCGCCCTCCGGGGTGAAGTCCGCCGAGAGGGCGCTCGCGCGCTTGCGGCGCTCGGCGCGGCCGGACTCGCCGCGGCGATCCTCGATGTAGAGCGTCCAGGTCTCTTGCCCGGCGCGCTTGCCCTTCTTGCTGACGGGGCTGTGCAACCGCATCCGCGGCACCCGCTCCCCGTCATCGCCGAGCCGCTGGTTCTGCTCCTCGATCACCGAGACCAGACCGGCCTTGTCCACCGCCCGGGGATCGGCCAGCGCCGCGCTCATCCGGTCGCCCATCTCGCGGTCGAGCGATCCCTCGGCGAAGTCCTCGCGGCGCAGCTCCCAGTCCTTCGGTGCGTGCTCCAGCCGCTTCACGACCGAGAGCCCGTGTTCTCGCATCAGCTGGTCGTTCGCCGACTGGACGCCCCGCTGATTCCCGGCCTTGCGGTCGTGGAACGTGCGATAGTCCGAGAGCGCCTTCCCCGTCCGGTTGTTGTGGTTGATGACCAAGATGTGGTTGTGCGGCTTCTTGCCCCGCCCATCCACATGACTGACTACGAGGCAGTCGGAATCCGGGTGCATCTTCTTCGCGAGCTGATAACCGAGATCGTTCACCCGCTGCACGTCCTCCGGACTCTTCGGGTCGAACTCCTCGTCGCTGAACGACTGGCGGTAATGCACCGCCTCGACCTCGCGCGTCGTGTTCTGCGTGAGCGACCGAGCGCGCGCCGGGGCCTCCCGGCACATCGCACGTGATCGCGATGCCCCGCTCGTCCTCCTTGCCACGGATATAGCGCTCCGTGTCGGCGGCGCTGGCGCTCGGGCTGTAGTGCGTGGTGCTCATGAGGCCGCCCGATCCCCGAGCAGGGCGCGGACCTCGCGCAGCAACTCGATCAGCTCGGGCACCTCCGCCGACAGCGCCACTGACTCACCAGCCCGCGCCCGGCGGTCGAGGTCGTTGACGTTGATCGCCAGCGGGCGAATCTGCGCGGCCAGCTCGCGAGCATCCGCCGACGCCTGCACCCGCGCCTCGACCCCGAGCAGGTGCGCGGCCACGGCGGCGTCCAACTCCTCGCTCCGAGAGGCGTGGAGGGCATCCCGGACGACGGTCCGCACCCACGTGCTCGGAGCCAGCCCGAGCCGCTTCGCACGAGTGCGAAGCGCCGCGAGCGTCTCCTCTCCGAAGTCGGTATCGAGCTTCGCGCGGCCCCCACGACGACGCTTCGCGCCGCCGTGACTCTGACGCACAGCCTCCGCATCAGCCCGACCGGTGTTCACCTGGGAGTCGGTCTGCTGCTCCACCTGTACGCCAGAGTGGCAAGCAGTAGCCGTGTCGGACATTTCGCTGGCGCTCATGTCCTCCCCGGCTGCTTGCGAGGGGCCTCCGGCCCCCTCGACCCCCTGGAAGAGCGCATCGCGTTCGGTGCTCATGCGGCACCTCCGATCAGCGCCAGCGGCACGTCAGGGCTCCGCACCGCGAGCCCGCCCAGCAGCTCAGCAACCGCGCCCTCAGCGTCATGTTCCGCCGAGGTCTCTGGACCGTAGGTCAGTTCCCGCGACCCGACGTTCTGGTGATACGCGTTGCCGTACATGCCGGGCGTGTGTGCGGCGGTCGGGATGCTGCACTGGTGCCACTCGTAGGGCTCGATCTTCCCAATGTGCTGCACGAGGTAACGATTGATGTCGTCGGCACGATAGACCTTCACGACCGAGGCCAAGCGGCGGATGAACTGGTCCAACGCCTCGTCCACGTTGCCCTTCTGGCGGGCGTAGTAGAAGAACTCGACAGGCTCGATCGTCGCCGTGATGACGATAAGGCGCGGGGCCACCTCGCCCTTGTTCTTGTACCGAGCCTTCGCAGGCGAGGCGTTGTACGGATCAAGCAGCAGCAGCCAGTCGTTCGCATCCATCGCCGAGGCCCGCAGATCGTCCAGCAGCAGCACCTCCTCGCCTCGCCAGTCATCAAGCGGGTTCCCCGTCGCGGCCCGGTAGACCTGCCACCGCTCGCCGTGCGCGTTCGCCGCGTTGATCGCCTCGGTGATGAAGTCCGTGGCGAACCGGGTCTTGCCGATCCCGGCATCCCCATGGACGAACACCACGTGCGTCGAGAACTCACCGGCGCGGAGCTTCGCCGCCGCCCGGTATGCGCGGCGCTGGCCGTAGGCCGACAGCGCGTCGTCGATCTCCCGCTGATGCCGCGAGTAGATGTCGAACAGCTCGTCCGTGAGCATGATCTGATCCCGCGTGAACTCGCCCTGGAGCACGCGCTCGCGCATGTCCTCGAAGTTCTCGGCGACGACCTTCTTCTTCACGTGCGCGCGCCCCTTGAGCCAGGTCTCCCGACGCTGGGCGTCGATCCCGAGGTAGTCAGGCCCACGCACCGTAGCGACCTCCGAAGGCGCGTATTGGTGCTTGTCCGCGTACTTCACGTGCGTCAGATACGACAGCATGTTGTCGTAGGCGTACCGCCCGCGGCCCGGCTTCTCGACGTACTGGGGCTCGACGCCGATGCCGAACGCGAGCCGATCCAGCGGTGCGCTCTTCGCACGGCTGGCGAACTTGATGACCGCGTGCAGGTGATCGGGCTTCGGCTCGATCACCAGAGCCTTCTCCGTGTCGCTCCAGACCTCGCGCTCGTCCTTGTCATGCACGATGCCGTAGGCCTCGACGACCTCGCAGCCGGTGGCCTCGAGCCGCTGCACCACGTAGGCGAGGATCGCTTCGGCTCCCTGCTGGAGCAGCGCGGCCCCGTTCGGGTCCTCGGCAGCCCAGGTCCAGTAAGACGGATCGAGGTACTGCGTGAGCCCGATGCTCGTCGGGTTGTTCTCCTGCTTAGCCACGGCGACCACCCCCGCCGCGGACAGCGCGGAGGGCCTCAGAGAGAGTGCGGCGCCTAAATGACCCCCTATTGACCCCCAAATGAGACCCAAAATGATCCCACGAGGCCACGCGACGGAGCGCGGGCGGAACCGACCGCTGACCAGGCACGTTGTTGCAGGACGCGGCAATCGACAAGCCCTTGCCGCGCCCGTAGGAACGAATGAGGCTCCCGAAACTCTTAGAGTGCGAAGCACGGCTGCGGACCGTCATCACGACGACGGGCAGCCCGCCTTCGGCGGGTGCCAGGCCAGGCCCTCCGGGCGGGGTCAGGTCGGCGGGAGCGGTGCTGAGGTTGCGTGCGTCGGCGCGCATCAGCGACCACCGCCCCGGCCGTAGCGCTTGATGACAGCCTGGTGCGTGACGCCGAGGGCGTCGCCGATCTTCGCCCAGGTCACCCCATCGGCGCGGGCGTCGGCGACGGCGATCTCGACGGACTCCTCCAGCACGGAGCGGAGCACGCCGAGGTCGTAGAGACGTGCCTCGGACTCGGCGAGGGAGGGGTCGCCCTGTCGCCAGCGGAAGCCGTTCACGTGGTCGAAGGCGGCGGAGTTGGCGCTCATCAGTGACCACCGCCCATCACGGCGGCGACCGCGGCGCGCTGTCGCGGGGTCAGGGGCGTGCGAGCCAGGCGTTCACCGGCCAGACGACCAGCAGCACGAGCGGCGGCGATGACGGGATCGAGGCCGTCTGCCTGCGGAGAAGGAGTGGAGCCCTGATCGAGGCCAGGGCGGTCGAGCGCGGATGCGCGGGGAACGTCGATAACGACAGACATCGGAAGTCCTCAGACATGAGTATCTTCCGGTTCCCCGCCACGGTAATTGGGCTGTTTGACCGGCTACTCATCCGGGAGCAGAACCCCGCGCTTCTAAGTCGCGGCCCCGGTGGGATCTTCTTGTCTGCAACCATTCTCCCACGAGTCGACTCACCATTGCAATGACGAGTCGACTCATGAGTCAGTCGCGACGCGGCTCTATCCGAATCAGGTCGGGGTCGAATTTCACGTGACCGGGCGTGATGGGCTCGATGGTCACCGTCACCAGCTCGTCCACGAGCATCCGGCGGCGGTCCACGTCCAACACCTTCCACTTCGCCTCGACCACCTCGCGGCGCTCCGCAGTGCCGACCGGCTCCTCGACGTCCGCGAGCAGCTTCGCCGCCGCCGACACCGAACGGTCGAGCAGCTCCGCGTCGATCTCGTCGATGCGGGCCTTCACGTCGTTGATCGCTGCCGTTATCTCCAGGACCGGCTGATGGATGTCGCGCAGCAGCGGGCTCAGCTCCTTCACCCGATCGACCAGGGCGTTCCGCTCCGTCAGCAGCTCCTCGCGATCCGGCCCATCGTCCTCCTGTGGCATCACGAGGTCGTGCACGTCCACCGAGGACAGACGCGTGAGCACCGCCTCGGTGACCATCGCATCGACGGGCTCGCGCTGGCGGGTGAGATGGAACTGCTCGCCGCAGCGGTACGTCGGCTGCTTGCGGCTGTTCGTCCCCGAGACGAGCGTCGCGCCGCACTTCCCGCACAGCCCGATCGTGGACAGGAGATACTTCGGCTGGTTCCCCTGCCTCGCCGACCTCCGCACGTTGTCCTCCAGCTTCGCCACCGCGGCCCGCCACGTCTGCTCGCCGACGATGGGCGGGAACGCCTCGCCCTGAACCGGGTACAGCTCGCCCGACGCGTAGTGCTTGATGTAGCCACAGTAAAGCGGGTTCGCGAGCAGGTAGCGCACAGCATCGACGGAGAACTCCGACCCACGCGCGGTGAAGTGACCGGCGCTGTTCAGGTCCTCGCGGATTCGCCGGATCGACAGGGACGGCTCGCCGAGGAACGCATCGAAGGCCCGCCGTACGGCGGCGGCCTCCTCCTCGATCAACTCGCCGTCCCTCGTCCAGCCGAACGCCTTCCAGGCGGACGTGGGGATGCCCTCGGCGCGTCGGCGCTCGTTCGACCTGATTTGTCGCTCGGCCTTGCGTCGTGCCTCGAACCGGGCGAGAGCGGCGAGCATCGTCGCCCGGAACTCCCCGTCCGCCGTCGAGAGGTCGATCTCGCCGTCAACGGTGACGACACGCAGGCCGAGATCGATCAGTGTGTTCAGGTCCTTCGTGCTACGCAGGAGCCGGTCCATGTCCACGGCGACCACCATCGAGAACTTGCCCGCACGGGCGTCCTCCAGCATCTCGGCCCACCGAGTGCCAGCACGGCGCTTCTTCGTCGCGGACACCGCGTTGTCGTCGTAGACCTCGACGACCTTCCAGTCCTTGGCCTCGGCCAGCGCCCTGATCTTTCTCAGCTGGGTCTCGACGGTCCATCGGTCGCCCTTGCGGTCCATCGAGGCGCGGACGTACGCCGCAACCTCGTTCGTCTTCCTCAGCGATACCAGTTCGACCATGCAACCAAGCTTACGTGAACGGGTGTTGCAACCGCTACATGCGCTAGCGCAGGTCGATGACGCCCGTGCCCACTTCGATGTTCTTCGTCGACGCCGCAATCGCCGCGAGGATCGGCATGGGCGAGGATCCTTGGGGAGCGAAATGGTGGACGCGGAAGTATGCGCCGTTGACGCCGATCTCGTCCGCGGCCCGCGCGAGCTCGATCTGCTGGCGGAGCGCCTCTCCGGCGAGCGGCCCGTGTTTGCCGTCGAGCGAATGATGGCCAAAGCTGAGGAATCCGAATGATTTCATAGTTGAAGATTAAATCACTTGTGCCTCCATGTCGATATGTAGTGGCTCACGGCACCGCGCCGAGTCGGCGGCTCACAGCGTCGCCGCGAGCGCGGCCGCATGGACAAGGGCGGCGAAGGCGGCGCCGACGGCCATTCCTTTCAAACGGTTCGCGACGGCGGTCACGACGTCGGCGATTTGCGCGACGACGGCGACGCCGAGAAGCAGCGCCGTCGCCCGCTCGTCGGGGGCGGCCCACGCGACGGCAGACACGGCCAAACCGAGCGGGATGGCGCGTCCTGCGTACATGGCGGCATAGAGGCGCGCGCCTTCGACATCGGCGCGCACGTCCGAGCCGCCGCATTCCCCCAGGGCCTCGCCCTCACCACGAAGCCCGTTCAACGCCTCCGGTCGAATCAACGCGAGGACGCCGAATGCGGCCGACCCCAGCGCCATCAGCGAATTTGCGACATTCAGCCATAACGGCATAATCGCTCCTCCTTTCAAGTCATTCTGTTCTCAATCATTCATTTCTGAATTAATCATAATGTTACCCTCTTGGCGTGGACGACGTCGACGGCATGACGATCCTCCAGGCGGCGTGCTTCCGCCTGGGCATGGCCGGATCCCAGATAACACAAGCCTTTTCCCAGCGCGTGGAGCGGCTGGGCCTGACCCACAAACAGGTTGGACTGCTCGCAGCCGTAGACGCGGGCCACGCCTCGTCCCAACGCGACATCGCGACTCGCCTCAACGTCGCCCCCAGCCTTGTCGTATCCCTCGTTGACCAGCTCGCGGACCTCGGAGCCGTCGGCCGCGAGCGAAGCGCCGCCGACAGGCGGGTACAGGTCATCACCCTCACCCCGAAAGGGCGGGAGCTGTTGGCGGAAAGCGCCGCGGCGGCAGAGGAGCTCGACGCCGAATTGCGCGCCCGCCTCTCCCCTGCCGGCCGCAAAGCGCTCGCTACGGCACTCGAGGAGTTGGAGCTTTCCGACTAACACCTCGACAGACGGCGACAACGATTCGACAGCCGACGTTCGCGCCTCGGCGCACGCAGACAACAGATCAACGGTCGCGGAGACAGCTCGACGGCCGCCGGCAGCGCCTAGGCAGCCAACCGCAACGCCTCAACGGCCGACGGAAGGAAGCGCAGGGTCGACGGAAGGAAGCGCCGAGCCAGCCAGAAAGCGCGGCAACAGCAGGAAAAGCGGGACAACAGCAAGAAAGCGGGGCCGACACGAAGAAGAGACAAGGCCAGACGCAAAGAAGAGGCAAGGCCCGAGGCGAAGAACAGGCAAGGCCCAGCGCAAACGCCGAGAAGCACGCCTATTTTTGACTTATGAGTCAAAAATAAATAGCCTCGTCCCATGAGCAGACCTCGAAAGTTCGACGAGGACGACGTCGTCGAACGCGCGATGGAAGAGTTTTGGACGAACGGCTATGCTGCCACCTCGCCCGCGCGTTTGGCCGAGGCCACCGGCGTCGCCAAAGGGAGCCTGTACAACGCGTTTTCCAGCAAACGCGCGCTCTTTGAGCGATGCCTCGACAAGTACCAGCAGCAGATCGCGAAACTTGCGGAAGGCCTGATGGGCCATCCCGGAAGCACCCGCGAGTGTCTGAGGGACGCGCTGCGGGCGGTCGTCGATTCGGATCTGGCTCAGGCGCGCCGCCGCGGATGCCTCATCGGCAACACCGCCGTCGAGCTAGCGGGCAATGACCCCGATCTGGCGCGAAAAATACGGAAGATGCAGGACGAATCGACCGCTTGGTTCGCCCGACGCGTCGAACGCGGCCAGCGCGAGGGCGACGTCCGCCCGGACCTCGACGCCGCGGCTTTTGCCGAGCACCTGGCGACGACGCTTGCCGGCCTTCGCGTCATGGCCGTCACGCACGAAGCCGCCACGCTCTACAGGGTGATCGACATGGCCCTGGCGGCGCTTTAAACAAGTTGATCGCCACACACAAAGTGATCGCCCCACAAGGTTGATCGCCACACATGTCAGTAGCTGAGCGCACACATCAGTAGCTAAGAACAAAGGAGAAAAATGAATCTCAACCTCGAAGGCAAAACCGCCCTCGTCACGGGAGCCAGCCGCGGGATAGGCCTCGCCGTCGTCCGCAAACTCGCGGAAGAGGGAGCTCGAGTGGTGGGCGTGGCCCGCACGATCACCCCGGAGCTCGAAGACGCGAGCGCACTCGCCATTTCAGCCGATTTATCGACGCCGGGCGGCGCCGAAGCGGCGGTCAAAGCGGCGCTGGCAGAGCTCGGAGGAATCGATATCCTCGTCAACAACGTCGGCGCGGGCGACCCCGATGTCACGAAGCTCGGCGGCTTCCTCGACATCGACGACGCCCAGTGGCACGACCTATTCAATCTGAACTTCTTCAGCGCAGTGTGGATGAGCCGCGCAGCCCTTCCGAGCCTCCTCGAACGCCGCGGCGCAATCGTCAACACTGGATCTGTCAACGCCCTCGTGCCCGCGCAAGGGCCGGTCGGCTACAGCGAGGCCAAGGCCGCGCTCGTGGCTTTCAGCAAGCGTTTGAGCGAAGAGTTCGGGCCGAAAGGGGTGCGCGTGAACACCGTCTCTCCGGGCGCGGTCGGCACCGGGCTGTGGCGCGACGGGGACGGTTTCGGTTCGCGCGTGGCAGCCTCGATGGGCATGTCCCACAGCGACCTTCTCTCGGCGATGCCCACCGCATTCGGCATCACTTCTGGGCGCATAGCCGAGCCCGAGGAGATCGCAGCGCTCATCGTATTCGCAGCTTCGCCGGCCGCCGAGTACCTCGTGGGGGCTAACATCGTCATCGACGGCGGGACGGTCAAGACGGTCTGATTCGGCCAAATCACGGGGGTTCGTAAGGCCCGGGCGGCTCTGGCCAGTTCGCCCAGTTTCGGCGGGATCGCGGGGGTTCGGAGGGATCGCCGAGGTCCGGCAGGATCGCGAGGGTTTGGAGGGATCGCGAGGGTTCGGCCCGCCGGGCCGAACCGCGCGCCCCGCAAACGCATGCGCCGCGACGCCCACATTTTTGCGGTCGACACCGGGAGCGAATGCGTCCGGCATGTGCCGCAGCGACGTCGCCGTTCAGGCCGCCGAGTTCGGTTTGGGCCTACGACGTCGCAACGCCCGCAGGTCGGCGAGCCCCGCCACGGCGGCTATCGGTTTGACGAGAATCTGCTCGCCGAAGCGGTAATCTGCCCCGCGCACGAGCCTGTCGGCGAGGTCCGGGCGCAGTTCGCGCAGAAGAATCCTCCCTTTGAGCGCATGCACCGAATTGGAGACGATTGCGATGGAATCGGCACCCTCGATCAGCGGGATCGCATTTTCGATGTTTTGGAGCGTCGATCGGCTCTCGCGGTCAAGGCGGATCGGCCCCGCATATCCACGGGCTCGCGCGTAGTTTTCCATGACGTCGGCCTCGGGGACGGGCCCCGACACCGCGCCGCCGCACAGCACAAGCACATCCGCAGCTGCGGAGGCATATGCGATACCTGAGAGCGCGGAAGCAGACGCAATACCTGAAACTGCGGAGGAATGTGCAGTGCTCGAAACTGTGGAGGTATGCCCAAAGCCGGAAACCGAGGCATCAGCGAAGGCGCGCCCGCTCCCGGAAACAAGCGCTGCGCCAGAACTTTGCCGAACGGATCTACGGGGAACTGCCGATTCACATCGGGTTGCCGAACCGCGCTGAAAACCAATGCCCCGCAGCCCGTCAGACTCAAGCGAACGGAGTTTGGCACGTTGCCGCCCGGCAGCTTCAAGCGAGCGGAGCCCGGCGCGCACCCGATACCGGTTGACGAAGTTCGCGCGGGCGCCCCGGTTGGCGAAACCCAGCACAACGACGGCCTTGCCGACGCCCGCCCCGACCGCGTCCTCTTCGCCGACGCCGGCCTCGCGCTTTCCGCCGGCCTCGCCGATGTCTCTCTGCCGCGCATCCGAAGCTCGTCCGCCCGCTTGCACATGTGATCGCCGACGAGCTTGCCGGAACGCCTGACCTTTGGCGGCCTCGCCCTGGCCCAAGCACCGCCGGCTCGCCCGCCAATGCACGAGTTCGCCCCACGCAAGCAGGGCGGAGGCGGCGATCAGGAAGCGGCGCAGCATGCTTTCACTTTAACCGCATGCTCTCACTTTAGCCTCATGCCTTCACTTTGGCCGTGCCGCACGGGCCGTGGCACCCCGTCAGCCCCCTGCTTTCGTTCGCACCAGCCCCCTTGTCGCACTCCTGCCACCCTTCCGCGATTCGGCCAGTTCGCGGGATATGAAACCGAAATCCACGCTGAGAAGATTGAAGCATGAGATTCGAGAATCAAAATGAGCCGCACGGCGACGAACAGACAGGGCCCGACGTTTTCCGCCGCTCGCGAGGCGCAGGGGCCGAGATGCAAAATGGGGCAACCAGACGCTGGGGGCGAAACGCGGGGCAACCCGACGTCGGCCGGCAAGGCTCTCAGGTCGGCGGACCCGGCGGCGTCCCACAGGATTTTTCCCAACCGAACCAACCAAGAACCGGACAGCGAGACCCTTCTCGGGCCGGTCGGCCAGGCGCCGCCAACGCCTCCATTTCCGTCCGTCAACTCACGCGCGTATACGAGGTGCCGGGCCGAAAGGACGCCAGGGTTCTCGCCCTCGACGGCGTCGACGCCGATTTTCCAGAAGGCAGCTTCACCGCGATTGTAGGAGCCTCGGGTTCGGGCAAATCGACCCTTCTGCACTGCATGGCAGGACTTGACGAGCCCACGGGCGGGCGCGTGACGATGCTGGGAAGCGCAACCTCCGAGATGAAGTCGGCCAAGCGTGCGACGTTCCGGGCGCAGCACGTTGGATTCGTGTTCCAGGAGTACAACCTCATCGCCTCCTTGACGGCCGCGGAGAACGTGTCGATGCCTTCGCGGCTTGCCGGGCGGACGCTTTCCAAAGGCCAGATCGAGGCGGCGCTCGATGCGGTGGGCTTGCGACATCGCGCGAATTTGAAGCCCCATCAGCTTTCCGGCGGCGAACGCCAGCGTGTGGCCATCGCCCGCGTGATGGCCAGCGAGCCGCGCATCGTCTTCGCGGACGAGCCCACCGGCGCATTGGACCTCGACTCCAGCGGCGTCGTCCTGGATTGGCTTCGTCAGCTCGCCTCGCGGGGAACCACCGTGGTCATGGTCACGCACGACGTCGAAGCCGCAGCCCTGGCGGATTCCGTTGCGGTTATGAGCGGCGGCCGCCTGGCGACGTGGTCAAACTGCCGCGACGCTCAGCAAATCGCCGGCCTCGTCCACGCCGCCCGTGCGCGCTGAAGGGAGGGGAAAATGTCGACCTTGATGTGGAAAGACCTGCGTCACCACGCCCGTCAATGGCTGTGGTCGCTGCTGGTGGCCACGGCGGGCGCCGCCGTCGTGGGGATAATCGTCATCGCGTGGTGGAGCGCCACCCAGTGGTCCCTGGAACACGGCAATGGAGAGCATTTGCGCGCCAGCAGCCTGATCGGCAGCAACCTGGTGGGATACGCGGGCTTGGCGACGGCGATCGTCATATCGACCACGCTGAGCCTGACGGTCACGGCCCAGCAGCGCTCGCACGCCCTATGGAAGGTGCTTGGAATTCCCGGCAGCCGCATCCGCGCGATCATCCTGTGGCAGGTTGGCGCCGTCGGAGTGATCGGGGGCCTGTTGGGCGGGCTGCTCGCCCTGCCGCTGGCGCGAATCTATCTGCTCACGTGGCGGGAATTCGATCTGTTTCCCCGAAACATTCCTCTGACGATGCCCGCTTTCTCCGTACCCGCGGCAGTGCTCGTGACGGCTCTGTTCAGCGTGCTCGGAGGTCTGGGCGCGGCACGGCGGGCAGCCAATGTGCCTGAGATGCAGGCTTTGCGAGAGGCGGCCGCCCCAACCACGCGAACGAGACTGTGGCAATGGATCGCTGCCGGAGTATTGGTGATCGGCGCGGCGTCGCTGCCAATTTTCATCAACCTGCCCGCCGACGTTTTAGAAGAGGGCGCCGCCGGCAAAGCCGAAATCGCTCAGCTTCAATCCCCGGGCGGCCGAGCGCTCATGGGCGGAGCAGTGGGGTTCATGGCCGCCTTGGCGGCATTGTTCGTTCCGAATTGGACGCTCCGCCCCCTGTTGGTTTTCTGGACGAGGCTGATTCCAAGCCGCAGCCCGGCCTGGTTCTCGGCACGCAAGAATGCGCGCCACCGCTCGGCCCTCAGCATGACCACGATCGTGCCCTTCGCCATCGCCGTTTCCATGACGGGCACCATCCACGCCATAGGCGGCGCGGCGCGCTCGGGCGGAATGAGCAACGGGGTCAACGGTTTTCTCACGATCATGGTCCCGATTTTCTTCATAGCCGGGATCGGGGGCGTGGCGAACATCGCTATGGTCGGGCGAACGCGCCGTCAGGAGGGGGCGTTGCTCGGAGTGATTGGAGCGCGGCCGGGCACCGTTCTGCGGTCCACCGCCCTCGAAGGGGCGATATACGCCGGAACCGGGATCCTTTTCGGATTGGCGACGACTTTGCTCAGCGCGGTCTGCGCTACGGCGATGTCGGGAGGCGGAGCAGAGATGTTCGCCTCCGCCATTCCCGTGAAGTTCCTGCTGGCGGCCATGGGAGCGTCGCTGGTTTTGGCGGTCGCCACCACGTGGCTGCCCGCGCGGCTCGATCGCCGCGCCCTGATGGACAATCTGCGCCAGCCGGTGTGACGGACGATCGGCCGACCGGCACAAGAACGGACTGTCCGAGCCGGTCGGCGCGGCCACGGACGATCTGAGCGGACCAGGACAACGGCCCGTCCGCATCGGCCAGAACAACGGACAGCCCGTGTCGGCCAACACGACGGTTCCTTTGCAGCGGCAGGCATAACGGTGCGTCTCGCTGACCGAGGTCGGCGCCTGCGACGTCGGCCCCGGAGGCTGGCCCAGGCAGAGCCGGGCCAACCTCCGTTCGTCGGCGGGGTCCGTCAAGCCGAAGGCCTGCTACGGCAACCGCTAATCAGCGGACTCAGGCAACGGGCCGCACAATCTACAACGGATACGCGCTCGATCCGCGGGCGCTCAGATTCTGACAGACGCGCGCTCAGACTCCAACAGACGCGCGCTCAATCCGCGGGCATTCAACTCCCGCCGGCGCTCACGCTCAGGCCACGGGCACGCAGACTTCCGTCACGTACTCGTCCGTGTTCTGGGTGTCGGCGGGGCCCACGAGGTAGCGGTTGTACATCGGCCCGGCGAACTCGAGACCGGAGGCGGCGATGTACTCGGCCAGCTCCTCGTTGACGGGCCCGAACTGGTCGTAGCCACCGCGGAACGTCGCCACGGCGACCTTCTGCTCTGGGATCTCGCGGATTGTGAGCGGGTCGGCCGCGACGGCGTCGGGCGCCACGGGCTCCCACACCTCGATGTCGATGTCGGCCTCGCGGTACTCGAGGTCGTGGAAGGTGGCGCCGCAGAGCCCGCCGGCAAGCGGGATCCCCTGGGCTCGGATCGCTTCCATGAATGCGATCCACGCCTTATGTTCATCGGCGTAGGTGTCGATTGTTGTGCGCAATGCGACCACTCGCTGCGCCGGATGGGTAGTGACGGTGATGTCGGCCATGATGGCCCTCCTGTTCGTTTGTGAGATGAGTCGGTCAATCTCGGCGATGCGGCGGCGGGCGGCCTCGGCGTCGGCGATGAGCTGGTCGCGCTGAACGGCTAGCGCGCGGCCCAGAGCCTCTGGGTTCTCGCGCAGCGGAAGCAGGGCGGCTATGGCGGAGACGGAGAAGCCGACGTCGCGAAGCTGGCGAATCAGCGTCGCTTCGCGCACCTGCGAGGCGGCGTAGAACCTGTGGCCGGTCACGTCGTCCGTGGCGGCCGGGATCAGAACGCCGTTGGCGTCGTAATAGCGCAGCATCCGCGCAGACAATCGTGTGAGCGTTGAAAACTCACCGATGCGAAGCAGTCTCGTCTCGGTCATGGCTCCATCTTCCGGCTTGACACCGTGTCAAAGGCAAACGGAGATCGAACGCATGCCAAAAGCAAGCTCCGGGCGGCCTCAGCCGAATATGACGCGGTGTGCATCAATGCAGAAACCTATTTCACGGGGGCCTGGCTGCCGATCGAGACCGAGCTGGGTTTCACGACGCTCTCGGGCTGGTCGCCCGAATGCGTCTACTTCCTGAACCTGGACGACGTCGAACTGGTGCGGGCCTGACGGCCTGTCGCAACCGCTGCGCGTTGCGGTCTCTCCCCGAGCCGTTGACGCCGTGCCCTATTCTGGTGGGGTGACCGATGCTTCTTCTCTTGGGACGGCTGACGCCTCGTCGCCCGACGGCGCTTCGCCTTCCGCCGACGGCGCTCGCTACGACGTCGAATCCGCAGGCGCCCCGAGCCTTCCTTGCGATCCGGCTTTCAGGCTTCCGGCTCCCCGACGCGGCGAGGGAGAGCTCGCAGCCGACGCCGAGCTCCGCATCGGCCTGCACGTCAAGCTTGCCGAGCAGGCGATGATGTCCGCGAAGGCCGAGGCGCTGCGCCCATTCGACCTGACGGTGGCTCAGTACGGCGCGATGCTCTCGCTCTACTACGTTCCAGGGCAATCGCCCTCGCAGCTCGCACGGGCCGTGGCGGTCACCCCGCAGACGATGGGCGCCACGCTCGACAAGCTCGCCTCCAAGAGCCTGGTGACGCGCGAGCCCTCGAAGCTCCACCGAAAAGTGCTGGTCGTGACGCTCACACCCAAGGGCGAGAAGCTGCTCGTCAAGGCCGACGCCGCCGCGCGCGCCGTCGAAGAGCGCATCGGCCAGGCGTTCAGCGCAGACGAGCGCGCACAGCTGCGCGAGCTGCTCAAGCGCGTAAGTGCAGCTCTTGAAGAGTCGGATCCTCCGGTGAGCGCTGCAGCCAACGAGTCCGACCCACGTGGGTCAGTAGCGTGAGCCGTAGGCCTGAGGGAGCCGGTCCAGGCGCTCGCGTTCGGCGTCGGACAGCCGCAGGCTGGCGGCTTCCAGATTCTCGGCCAGGTGCTTGCCGCTGCGGGTCCCGGGAATCGGTATGACGTTGTCGGCCAAGCCTAGAAGCCACGCGAGGGAGACTTGGGCCGACGTCGCCCCGTGCGCCTCGGCGATGCGGGCGATCTCCTCGCCGATCGCGCGGTTGCGTTCGAATGCCTCGGCCGTGAACCGCGGATTGACGGAACGAATGTCGCCGCTTTCAAACATGCCCGGGGCAAGCGTTCCGGTCAGGTAGCCGCGCCCAAGCGGCGCAAACGGCACGAAGGCGACGCCGTTGGCCAGGGTCCACGCGAGGAGGCTGCCGCCGGCCTCGGCGCCGGCTCCCGCGGCGATGCTCTTTTCGACCTCGCCCGCGCCATTGCCGGCACCTGCTTTGCCAACGGCCGCCCCGCTCGTGCCCGCCCTACTAGCGCCCGCACCCATTCGGGCTCCCGTATCACCGGGCGCCTCCCTGCCGAGCGGGTCGCGCGTCCACACCGACAGCTCGGACTGGATCGCCGCCACCGGATGGACGGCATGGGCTGCGGCCGCTTGGGCCACCGTCACTTCGGAAAGCCCGATTCGGGCCAGTTTCCCTTCGGCGACGAGCTCCGCGAGCACGCCCCAGCTTTCCTCAAGCGGCACGTCCGGGTCGACGCGGTGCAGGTAGTACAGGTCGATCCGTTCGACGCCGAGCCGCTCGAGGCTGCCCTCGACATGCCGCCGCAACGCCTCGGGCCGGCCGTCGCGGTGGATGCTCTTGGTCGCCAGATCGTCGACGACCAGCCCGCCTTTCGTCGCCACGACGACGCCGTCCCGCCTGCCCGCGACGGCCCTGCCGACGAGCCGTTCGTTGTGCCCGTCGCCGTAGAGGGCGGCGGTGTCGAGCAGGCCGACGCCGGAGTCGAGCGCCTCGCGGATGACCCTGACTGACTCGGCGTCGTCGCGGCCGCTTTCCGCGTAAATCCAGCTCATGCCCATGCACCCGAGGCCGATGGGCGCTACGCGCGGGCCCGCGGCCCCCAGTTCTCGGGCGCCGTCTGGTTTCCTTGTGCTTTCCATTGAATCCATTTTCTGTCCTTTCTGCCCTTTCCGCGATGCGCGTGGGCAACGGAATGTGCGTGGGCGATGGGATGCGCATCGGCAACGCTCGGGCGAGCGGAGATCCAGCGATGCCGCTGCACAAAGCAAGGGCCGCGCGGCCTCCGTGCCCGCGGGGCCAAGACGCGATGAAACGTGAGCACGGCGACCAACCCGTGGCGGCCTCCGTGCCCGCGGGGCCAAGACCCGTCGTCGAAGAGGTCTCCGACGCCACATACGCGGCCTCCGGGCTTGCGGGGACGAGCCGGACTCGCATCCCGCTGCGTGGCAGCGAGCCGCATACGATTGGCGCCGTCGCGCCAGCCCGAGGACTCGAAAACCGCGCACCAGGCTTGCGCATCCGACCACCCGCTGTTTAAGGTTACTTATATTGTACAGCCAACTGAAACTAACGTCGAAAGGGCGCCATGAATCAGAACACGAGCCGCACGCCGCTCCAAGGGGCCGAAGCACGGAACGCCGCGACGGCCGCGCACAAAGAAGACCCCCGAGAGGCCGCACGCCACAAGGAAGCGCCGGAGGCCGCGCCCCAGAAAGCCACGATGAAGGCCATGCAGATCACCAGTTTTGACGGCCCCGCCGGCCTGAAGTACGCCGAGGCGCCGGCGCCCGAGCCCGGGCCGGAGGACGTCGCACTCGACGTCGAATATGCCGGCGTCGGGTACATCGAGGCGCTGCTCGCGGGCGGTCTGATCGACCTGCCGCTCCCCTACATTCCCGGGCTGGAGGCGGTCGGCCGGGTCCGTTCGCTCGGCTCGCTGACAGCGGACGCAAGATCACAGACGGACGTGCGGGCAAATGCGGGCGTCGAGGCCGCGGCAGACGCGGACGCGGACGGCCACGCAGGCGCAGACAGCGAGGCAGGCCCAGACGCGGACGGCGAGGCAGGCTTCTCTTCCCCGGGTCTCTACTCACCCCTTAAGCCAGGCGACCCCGTCGTCGCGCTGACGATCAATCGCGGCGGCGCTTACGGCCAAGTCGCGGTCACGAACGCCAATCTGGTCGCGCCCCTGCCGCCTGGCATGGATCCGGCGCTGGCCGCGGCGGTCCCCGCGAATACGACGACGGCGCTCGTCGCACTCGAGCGCATCGCCCATTTGAAACCCGGCGAGCACGTGCTGGTGCACGCTGCAGCGGGCGGGCTGGGGTCGCAATTCGGCCAGATCGCGCGGTTGCTTGGCGCGGCCCGGACCGTCGGCGTCGTCGGGAGCGAAGCCAAGCGAAGGGCAGCGCTCGACCTCGGGTACGACGAAGTCTGGCTGCGCAGCGAGTTGCGCGATGCGGCCGGCGGGCAGTTCGACGTCGTCGTGGACCCCGTCGCCGGGCCGGCGCGGCAAACGAGCCTCGACCTGTTGAAGCTCGGCGGGCGGCTTTTGGCGGTCGGCGACGCCGCCCAAACCGGCGACCCGATGGTCTCGAGCAATTCGCTGTGGCTCCGAGGCGTCGGCGTGCTCGGTTTCAACCTGGGGGCGTTCACGGCGGCGAATCCGCGGACGGTGGGTGTCTACCTGCGGCGGTCACTCAGCCTCGTGGCTTCAGGCCAGGTGAGGGTGCACATCGCCGAGCGCGCCCCAATCCGCGAGGCGCCGCGGGTCCTGGCCGATATGGCCGCGGGCACAACCGTCGGCAAGGCGGTGCTGGTGCACGAGAGAGAGCGATGACGCTGCCGGATCTGACTTTGCGATCGCTCCCGGCCGCGCCGCCAGCTCTTCTCGCGCCCAAACCGCCAGCTCTTCTCGCAAACAACAGGACTCTCCCACCGTCAAATCGTTGCCTCCCCTCGCAACGGCGGAGTCCAGCGTTCAAAAATCAAAAGCATCCGCCCCCAAAAACACGAGTCGGCCTTAAAACAACAACAGCCGGCCTACGAAAGGAAAATTCATGAAGGCTCTTCAGATCACGAGCTACACGGGCCCCGAGGGCCTCGTGTATCAGGAGGCGCCGGCCCCCAGGCCGGCCCGGGGTCAGGTCACGATCGACGTCGAATATGCGGGGGCGAACTATGTCGAGGCGCTGTTCGCGGAGGGTCTGGCCTCTCGGCCGCTGCCGTGGACTCCGGGGATCGAAGCGGCGGGGCGCGTCCGCGAGCTTGGCGAAGGAGTGGAAGGATTGACGGTCGGCGAACCGGTGGCCGCGCCGATCACGATTTTGGGCACGGGCGGCTACGGGCGGGTGGCTTTGGCGAAGGCTCCGCTCACCGTCCCTTTGCCTCCCGGGATGGATCCCGCGCTGGCGTCGGTCGTCCCCTCGAACACCACGACCGCCTTGGCCGCCCTGGAGCGAACCTTGCGCATTCAGCCGGGCGAGCATGTGCTGGTGCAGGCCGCGGCGGGAGGGCTCGGCACCCAGTTCGGCCAGATTGCGCAGCTGTTTGGCGCGGGCAGGGTCGTGGGGGTGGTCGGCTCAGAGCAAAAACGCCAGGTTGCCCTCGACCTCGGGTATGACGAGGTGTGGCTCCGCGACACGCTTCCCGGCAGGGATTCCGGCCAGTTCGACGTGATCGTCGATCCCGTCTCCGGCCCCGCGCGGCCGGAGAGCCTGAGGCTGTTGCGCTTCGAGGGCCGGCTTCTTGCGCTCGGCGACGCCGCGCAGGCCGGGGATCAGCGAATCAGCACCAACACGCTCTGGTCGAAGGGCGTCAGCGTTCTCGGATTCAACATCGGCGGCTTGGGGGACGCCCACCCCGATGTCGTCGGTTCCTATCTCCGTCGCGCCCTCATGCTAGTGGCAACGGGTCAGGTCACCGTCCCGGTCCAGGAAAGGCTTCCAATCGCCGATGCCGCGCGGGCCTTGACGGCGCTGCGTTCGGGAGGGACCATCGGGAAGTTCATTCTGGTGCACGAGCGCGACTGACACGGTGGAAAGGGCTGTCGCCGCCGTCACCCGCCGCCGTCGAAAACTCCCTTTTCGCGGCTTTGCCCGCCCGATTGCCTCGGCATCGCCGAGCGGCCGACCGCGCGAACGGTGTAGGGTACACCAATAGCGCCTGTTCGCGTATCAGGCGCCAACGGTTCGGTTGCTTGCCGTACCCGCCCATAGAAAGGGAGAGCTATTATGCCAAATTCCCCGACTAACGTCGAGGACGACGTCGTCGGTGCCGGACGCATGATCACCAGCCGGTGGCGCCCCAGCACCCTGCGAACAACCCCGTCGCGCGAGGACCGCGGGCTGTTCGGCCACCCCCGGGGCCTGCCCTGGATGCTCAACGTGGAGATGTGGGAGCGTTTCTCCTACTACGGGATGCGCGCCATCCTGCTTTACTTCATCGTCGACACCGTCGGCAACGGCGGCCTGGGGCTGAGCAATAACTCCGGCGAGGTCATCCTTGCCGTCTACAGCGCGGCTGTCTACCTGCTGGCCATCCCCGGGGGCATTTTCGCCGACCGCGTCATAGGGCCGTGGCTGTCCACCCTTTACGGCGGGCTGGTCATCATGGCGGGCCACGTCTGCCTGTCGATCCCTGTGCCAGCCGTTTCCTGGCTTGGAATCATCCTGGTCGCGGTGGGAACCGGCTTCATCAAACCGAACCTGTCGACGATCGTCGGAGGCCTGTACGACGATAACGACCCCAGGCGCGACGCCGGATTCCAACTGTTCTACATGTCAATCAACGTCGGGTCGCTTGCCTCTCCCATAGTGACCGGCTGGCTGCGAGGACACTACGGGTACCACGCGGGATTCGCCTCTGCCGCTGTCGGCATGGGGTTCGCGCTGGCCGCCTTCGTCTACGGCCGCCACCGGCTTTCTGCCTTCGCATTCACCGTCCCCAACCCGATCCGCCCCTGGGAGCGCCGCAAGCTTGTTATATCCGCTGTGGCCGCGATCGCAGGAACGGCGGCGCTGGTCACGACCCTGTATTACCTCACCGGCAGCTTGCTTAACGCCCTCTCCGCCACAATGCTCGTCGTCCCGGCAACGGCGGCGCTGGGCTACTTCATGCTCATGTTCCGTTCCCCGAAGGTCACCTCCCGCGAACGCACCCATCTGCGCGCCTACATCCCCTTGTGGATCGGCGCGGTGCTGTTTTTCATGATCTCCGAGCAGGCCGCCGGCAAAATGGCAACCTTTGCCAAGGAAAACACCGACGGGAAAATCCCCGTGGTCGGCTGGGTCCTCAGCCCTGAGACCTATCAGTCCATCAACCCGGCCACAATCGTTGTGCTAGCGCCGCTGGTCGGCTGGCTGTTCACACGGCGGGCGGGGAAGTTCCCGTCGACCATTGCCAAGTTCGCAATCGCAGTGCTCTTAGTCGGCTTGTCCGCCTTCATCCTCGGCTTCGGGTTCCAAACGTGGACCGGCGGCAAGAATCTTGCGCCATGGTGGTTCCTGGCGGCAGTGTTCATCGTGCAGACCGTGGGCGAGCTGTTCTTGTCTCCGGTGGGCCTGTCCACGACCTCGGCGCTGGCGCCCAAGAACTTCGCCTCTCAGGCGATGAGCCTATGGCTGTTGACGACCGCCACAGGCCAGGGGCTCGCCGGTTTCATCATTTCTCAAACCAGGGACATCCCAAACTCGACGTATTACTACGGCCTGGGCGCGGTCACGGTTGCCGTGGCGGTCATCCTGTTCGCGGTCGCCCCGTGGACCAAGCGGCAGATGGCCGACGTCGGCGCATTCTCTCGGGAGTAGCGGGGCCCCGTGGCTCTGTTGGCCTGAACTCCGCCGGTTTCGCGGCCGCCGTCACCGAGACGGCGGCCGCAGGGTTTTCCGATGTGCCAGCTCGGTTTCGCCAGCGCGCCAGGTCGGTTTCGCCAACGCATCAGATCGACAAAGGCTCGGCAAATCGCGGCAGACCGATTATTCGCGACAGCCCGGCTGTCGACACCAGGCCGAGCCATTCACAGCGTGCCCGGCAAGTCGCGGCGGACGGCTAGTCTCGGCGGACCAGGCTAGCCTCGGCGGACGGCTAGTCGCGGCCTTCCGTCTCCTCGAATTCGGCGCGGGTCGGCATGTCGAAGTTAAGAGCCTCGCTCCAGCGGAATCCGAGGGGATCGCGGCCGGCGTCGTACTTGTCGTCGAAACGCAGGCCCGCGAAGGGACCGGCGCCCTTGACGCTGGATTCGTAGACGACCGCTGCGGCTTCGTTCGTCTCGCTTGGGAGGGCGTCGATAGATTCGCCGATCCACGTGCACATCGAGGCTTCGGCTTCGACCATCTCTCTCATCATCGCCTCGTCGCCGCCGGAGAGGATGTCGAGTTCAACGGTTTCGAGCTGCACGTACTTGTTCATGTGCAGATCGAGGAAGGACCGGGTTGAAATCGTTTCATCGAGCAGATTAGGGGCCTCGAAGTGCGAGCTGCCCGAGACGAAGCGAATCACGTCGATGAACCTCAAGAAACGGGCGAACCCGACGTCGTATTCCCCGTTTATGGCGTAGACCTTGACGTCGGGGGCGCCTTCGAGGCCGTTGGCGATGAGGGACGAGCAGATCTGCGTGTTTCCCGAGGCGAGGATGCGGTAGGAGATCGGAACGGTGCCGGGCCACTCGGAGAGCCCGCTGGCTCTGTCCGGGCGGTCGAAATAGCTGACCGGCCGATTGTCGAGGCTGTACAGGTATGCGCGATTGACCATGTGCGTTCCTTTCTGGAGCATGTGCGTCCCGTTCTTCTGGACCATACGCCTTCCTTCGTCGGCCACATGCGTCCCTTTGTTGACCACGAGCGTCCCTTTTGTTGACCACACGTGCCCCGTTGCTGACCACGCGTCTCCCTTTGTTGACCACACGTGCCCCTTCGCTGGCCACGCGCGTCTCTTCGTCTGGCGTTCCGTCCCCGGCTGCTCAAACTCGGAGTCCAGGTCTCGGAAACGGTGCCGCGAAGCAGGCGGCCCTCCTTTCGCCTTCTTCCGTTCTTCCCTCCTAGGTTCCCACTGCCGATCACTTCAACGCGAACACCCTCCAAATTCGCGTCAGAGATTAAGCCAAGCGCCTTCAAACGAACACCCGCGGCGAGAGTGCTGAATTTCAAGTTTTCGGCCACCGTTTCTGCCGTGCCCGAAAGGTCTTCGACAACGTCGGATGCCAGCTCTGTGATCCCCTCCTCGTGCACCCGAGGGACGTCCCCGTGGGCTCCAGTTTCAGCGCAGCCTTTCGGTGCTGCTCCGCCCGACGCATTTCCCACGTCAACAGGGGCGGAACCGTATCCCCACCGTGGCCGCGAAAATCGACGACGCCGGGCGCGCAGGACTGCGTGGGCGGCGTCGTGAAGAAGAAAGCGAGAGTTCCATCGACTTTTTCCTATGAGGCCGAGCTGTCTAAACATCGGCATCGCATTGTCCGTTTCGAACGCCTCTATTCGCGCTTGAGAAGTTCCTGCCGCCCGGGCAAACTCGTCTCTCACCATGAACATGCCGTCTCACGTCCACCGACTGGAAACTTGAGGAAGAACGAGAGCTTAACAAGTGACGCTTGGGAATCCTCGGAGAGTAGGAAGTTAAGAATCGGCGCTTCACCACCGCATGAAGCTGTGGAATCACTTTGCCGAGCAGTGAGGGCGCTCATCTCACAGACGCCTTGGACGGAAGTCAAAGGACGGCCATGTACAACCATCGTGCAGCCACGCAGAACCAGCAGAGTGCCGCGCCGAGCCAACGCAGAACAGCGCTGAGGCAGAAGGCGGCAGAAGAAAGCAAACAGACGGCACCGACGCCAGACCCGCGTTCCCAAAGCCTAAGCAAGCTTTCGCAGCCGGCCTATTCGTAACCACCGTTCATCTTCTTGACGACTACTAAATTCGACGGAACGGTCCTGGCGGCTCGGTGATAATCGATCATCTGCCGCTCTGACGCGAGCCCGCACTGGAATGGATTCCTCTCAAAGGCGAAGCAACCGCCTTTCATTGACTTTGTACGGAGGATTCAACTTCCCGACATCGGCGCTCACTCCGGAGTCCAAGAATCCAAAACGCGGGTTTCGCAGCTCAAAGCCTCAAACGATCTACGTGACTGCAAGTGACTGCTGACGGCCGCCGATAGGCGCAGCTTCCCGAATCCGCACGGAAAAGCAAAGATCGCTTCGGTTAGGAGTCTTTCACGTAAAAACAACATTCCATCAACGGTTACTTTGTAGTACTCTCGAATCTATCAGCAGCGTTCGACGCCGCTCTATTCGATCTCGACAACTTACACCCAAGGGAGCAAAAGAAAATGATGACCAATAATATAAACAACCATAGTTTGCAGAATTCCAATAGCGGTAATCAAAACAATACTTCTATATACAACACAGGAACTTTTAAGAACGTCATATATTACGGTGAGTCACATAAATTATCCGGTGACGAAGGCGCAAGATGGAAACTCCTTTCAGCGGTCGTCGGCATCATTTCCGCAGTCATCATCGCTTTCGGACCGGCACTTGTGAAGGACGACGCCACTGCTGCTGAAAACTCCAAACCGATATCGACTCAGGCCAAATCGGCGCCATCGACAAGCCCGACAGCTACGACCCCCTCGGCTTCCGACGCCACCAGCGAGGGTGCCAAAGACCCGGTCGATGAACCAACACCCAATGTCACTAACACAGCGCTTAACAATCCTGAAACTTACAAACCAGACAATATCGACGTCAAAATATACTATCAGGGCATTTATGGCGGAGATAAAATCGGACCAAATAAGTTTCAGATAAAAGACTCCGAATTAACCTTATATTACTATTGGGAAGCTAAACACAGAGGCTCAGCCATTGAATCGGACAATTGTGAGATGATCACTACGGTGTCCGGTCCAAACGGCTTTTCAGGAAACAAGACCTCGAAGTGCTCGATATCCTCTTCATGGTCGGTGAAACTCAAGTTCACCGCTCCTGGCGATTACACCATCAAAGTGACGGACAGGCAGAGCAACGTCTCCGGGGAGATCAAGATCAGCGTTCTCCAATAGTTGACAGCTTTCCGGGGTCGGCTAGTCTGTTCCGCACTTAGGCAACCGCTCAGTCGTATTGACGACAAGGGGCCGCCGATACAGGAGCTGCCGCCTGCCTGCTTCAGGTCGCATCGCCTTGCTTGCCTCAACGACGGCCAACCCGGCGCCTCAGCGGGAGTCTCCACTTGCTCCAGCGGCAACTCCCGCGCGTTGAGTGAAAGTCAACGCCCACCCGCACGCCAACCGCTTCGCAGCAGCACTCCCGTACGCTCAGCCTCAGTCAGCGGGCTTTAACGGCCACAGAGTTTGATTCGGCGGACTCCCACCGGGTGGAGAGCAGCTCGCCGCTCCGCGGCCGGTCAGGACGATTCATTGGTGTTTTTCAAGCTGAGCTTCAGCAGTTTTGCGGCGTATAGCACGCATCCCACGGCCCAGCAGACAGCACAGACCAGCACCGCCATCGCCCACTTGTAGTACTCGTAGTTGAAGAACGGCAGGGCCATGGCCGTTATCCACGCGAGCACCAAAGGGATAGCCGCCTGAAGCAGCGTCGCTCTCGCAGTCCTCAGCCATTTCTTCCGGTCGGCCGCAGGGGCAGAGGCGGCGGCGTCGGGCGTTTGCGAAGAAGACGACGTTTGCACCGCTCCCGCCATAGGCGTTTGCGAAGAGGACGACGTCGGAACGGATCCCGATACGGGTGTTCGGGAAGAGGACGACGTTTGCACCGCTCCCGCCGTCGGAGCGCCCGCCGTTGGCGGCCCCCAGGCCGCTGACGACTGCGTCGAAAGACGATTTGCGCTTGGATTGTTTTCATTCAAAGACACGAGGTTCCTTCCGCTAAATCAGTCCGCCCCTTTCCGACGCTGCTCCATCGGACGGGATCTTGCTGTTTCCACCAATATATACACTTACGTAATAATTGTGAAGAGTTGTGACAAAATTTTCCGACACCTCAAAGACAGAAGGCAAAGCTTCAAACACAATCACCGAATAAACTACTTTAAAAGAGAAGTAGAAGGTCGAAGAACCCCAAATTAAGGTAAATGATGGCTTTAACTACTTAAACAGTGCGAAAAGAAGTTAAATGCTAAAAGCTAGAAAAAACTCAGTGGCCCTTGCTGATGTGGACTTGAAACAGTGGGAGCCGTTGTTGGACTTGATTGTGAGCTTGCCTCCTTATCTGTCCGCTGACCGTCCGTCGTGGCCTGGCCCTGCGGCACCGCCTGTGACTCGTAAGGTCACGTTTGCCTCTCTGACCCGGGCCCAGCGTGCTGACGTTGCCCGTCTCTACGCGATCGGCGTGCCGGTGTCGGATATCTGCGCGCGCTTCAACATCGCGAAGAACACGGCCATCCGGCTTCGCAAGCAGGCCGGGGTCCCCCAACGGCAACGTGGACTTGATGACCCTCAAGGGGACGAGGCCGAAGCGATGTACGCCTCCGGCACGCCCCTCAAGACCATCGTCTGCAGCGACAGCCCGCCCGGGCGCTTGCGGGCAGCCCGAGGCTCCCGGAGAATAGCCCCCTCCGCGAGACGGACGCGCCCGCCAAGGCTGTCGCTGCGCTCATAAAGCCAGCCTAGCCGAGGGGGCCAGGACCGCTGACTGCGTCCGCCGTTCGGGCCTGAAGCAGTCCCCGCCACGGCTGGAAGCAGAGTGTTTGAGGACTCTAGGGCGTCGTGGTGTCCAGCCGAGGACTCTGTCATCAGAGTGTGGCGCAGGGTTGTCCAATGCCGGAGCTACGCACCGCCCCCTTGCGTATCGAAAGAATGTTGGACAGTCTGCGATTACAACGATGCATAGCGCCCCTTCTCCGTATAGGCCATAGCTGCATGTGTATGAGCAACAACGGGATCAACGGCATCAGATCGATCTGTCCGCAACAGGCCTGCGACAAGCCGCAGGCGACTCGTTCGTTCACACGCACACCGCGCCGTCGAAGCTGTCAGCCTTCCGCTCAGCTTGTGTAGATATCCGAGACATGTGGGAAACATCAGGTTGTGTCTTCTAGCTGCGTTTAGATGGATCGCCTAACATTCCGCTCAAAAGCCCAGCTCCAATCGGTCTCTAAAGATGACATCCTTAAAACACGATGCTCCGGGAGGTTTTAACCTTGATTCGGCCCGCGGGAAGAATGGGTGTGCACAACTCGAAGCATGCCACCTTCCGGCCCTCCAGGCAATTGGCCTATCGAAGTTCGGCGACCTGCACCGCCCAGAAAGACATAATCCTTTACTACACCTTTACTTTTGGGTACGATTCGGTCTGTTATGGATCGAATAGGCTCGTCTGGTTTAGTTTCCACGAGACGCTTGATAAAATCGAGCACGAAGATATCGGTAAGGAGTAGTTATGGAAAAGAAAATTAAGAGATGTGGTTGGGCGAACCACAATCAGCTTGAACGAGAATACCACGATGAGAAGTGGGGAATACCGACATTTGAGGATAGGGAGCTGTTTAAGATGCTTTGCCTAGAGGGAATGCAGGCAGGACTTAGCTGGTCTACAATATTAAAGAAAATGGGGTCACTCTGTGAAGCCTATGACGATTTCATCCCTGAAATAGTTGTAAACTATGATGAAAGAAGGGAAGAAGAGCTTCTTCAAAACAAAGGAATTATACGCAATCGTTTGAAAGTGAGGTCTGTTGCAATCAATGCAAAAGCTTACTTTAAGGTACGTGAGGAGTTTGGCTCATTCAGCAGCTATGTATGGGGCTTTGTAAATCATAAGCCGATTATCAATTCTTGGAAATCAATAGAAAAAGTCCCTGCAAAAACAGAGCTGTCAGACAAGATAAGCAAAGATTTGAAGAAAAGAGGCTTTAAGTTTGTCGGCTCCACCATTGTATATGCGTTTATGCAAGCAGTGGGAATGGTTAATGATCACATTTTAGATTGTGATTTCAGAAGAGCGGAAAGCTTTTCGGGACGCTCAAGTTGAGCTTCTAACGCTCAAAGATCGCGGTCTTCAGACAAACTCATCGAGGCAACAAGCCTTCTATGCAATTCCGATACAGGACGATCTTGGACTCGATGCCAACGCCGCTCCGCAGGTAACTGTGGAGGTTATTGGACTTGCTTTCAAGATCAATGATTTCTGTGGAGCGAAGCCGAAAAGCAAGAAAGATCGTGAAGCATTTGCTCAGATAGTCCACGAAAAGGCTTTTGACCTTTGCCGAAACTATGGACCAGAAAAAACTTCGAGACGCACTTCTAGTGATGTCCAAAAAGACATCAGAGTTACTTCATGATTATCTTTGCTAAATTTGACGTAAGTTAATCGACTGTTGACGGAAGCGGTCAGAGCATTTTGCTTGATGACCGACCGCAGGGTTGGTTTCACCACGTAGTGTATTATGCGGCGCGGCTGCTTTATATTGCGGTGCTGTCAACGACGCATGTGCCATTTGCACCACTGATAACGAGTAATCTACGCCACTTCATACTTTACGCATTCCGGCAAACGGTATAGGATGGAAGAAGACAGACAGCAAAGGCAAGGAGGCGATATGCGGACAGCAATTGTGAAAAGTCTGCTCAGTGTCATAATGATAGCGGTCGGATGCCAGCTGGTGGCTCCGGTGCCAGCCCAGGCTGCTGAGCGGAAGACAATCTCGGTCTATGTCAGCGACGAGAATCTCCCAAAAGTGACTGACGAACATCTGAAGATGATCGATCGGCTCATCGTCCATTTTGGGCGCATTTCGGCCGATGGGCGTCTAAAGCTTGATGCATTGCCGCACCTTAAACAGGCGGCTACGCTGCAGCGGATTCACGCGGTTAATCCGCGTATCTCCCTTATTCTTTCAATTGGTGGCGGCAATGATGCCGCGCGGAGGGAGTTCGATGCGATGGTGCGCCAAGCAAGCACCCGGCATGCCTTTGTGAGCTCCGTCAAGGAGGCGCTGCACGCTCATCAGTTAGACGGGGTGGATATCGACTGGGAGTTTCCAAAGGGGAGCCAGCAGGCTGACCTGATTGCTCTCTTGCGCGAATTGCGCACGGCAACGACCACCGGTGAACGCCGGCCAAGTATCTCAATGACAGGTGCACCAGCCAAGTGGTATGCCGAGCAAAATAAGTTTGCTGAGTACGAGCAGTATCTTGATCAGATTGCAATTATGACGTATGACATGCGTGGGTTTGGCTCGTTCAAGACGCACGCTGGGCACCATGCTGGGCTCTATACTGCACCTGATGACCCGCTCGACCAAAGTGCCAACTCGGCAGTGCAGCACTACCAAGCTCATGGCGCACCAACAAAGAAATTGATGATCGGGGCGGCGTGGTATAGCCGGCGGTTTACCTCAGTTCCTGGGGTAAATCATGGACTGCACCAGCCCGTTGGGGACACCCAAAAGGCTGGCGAGTACCACACCACGTATGACCGGCTCGAGCGAGAGTATATTAACAAGAATGGTTACACTCGCTACTGGGACAACGCAAGCAAAGCGCCTTATCTCTACAATGCCGCGCGGCGTGAGTTTATTAGCTACGACGATGCGGAGTCGATGAAGTATAAGGCAGAATATGTCCAGCAGCACAACCTGCAGGGGATCATTGTGTGGCGTTATCTCTCCGACCCGCAGAGTAATGATGCGTTGCTGCGGCAACTCGACCGCACGCTGCATAGCGGCGCTGCGACAACGTCGACCCAGCCGCAGTCAAACCAGCCACAGAATACCACCTTGCCGTCGAAGGCCATGCATATCTCACAGGCCGAACAGTCGCAGCCAAGCCAACCGCAGCACGAGGCTGCATTGGCAGCTGCTGGTGATAATGTTCCGCCGCTATATTATGGCGAAGCGATGCCGATTGTGCTGGGTGGAGTTGGCGGCGCAGTGTATGTTTGGCGCCGTCGGCGCGTGGCACGGCGTTGACAATGAATAGTTTAGAAAGTGAACTGTTTAGAATATGAAGACAAGAAGTAACCGAAATCGAAGAGACGAAATACCGCGTCGATGATGCGATGGCTGCTGTTAAGGCGGCCCTAGCTGAGGGTGTCGTGCCTGGCGGTGGCGCGACACTGGTCAATCTCGCGACAAGCTACACCCACGCTGGTGGTGCTGATGCATCGGTGACCGCTGGTGAGGATTTGCCCATTCACGCGCTCAAGCAACCGTTCCGCATCCTGCTAACCAACTCTGGCCTCAACGCTGATGAGTGTTTGCCACAGGTGAAGGCAGCGTGGCCTGGCTTTGGTATTAACGTCAACACACCGGGCGAGCTGATCGATCTCAAAGCAGCTGGCGTGGTTGACCCCGTTCGCGTTGAAGCACTGCAAAACGCTGCCTCCATCGCTGGCACCGCAATGACGACGGGGGCGCTCGTCGTCGACCTACCTGAGAAGAAAGCGGCGAGTCTGCCCGTAGCGTCAATCGTCCCGGACTGCAGAAGATGTTGGCCTACCTGGCGCAGGACGGTGGGGTTGACTACGTCATCGTCCATAAGCTTGACCGCCTGGCACGGAACCGGGCGGACGATGTGGAGATCACCCGGGCGTTTGACGAGGCCGGTGTGCGGCTGGTCTCCACCAGTGAGAATATTGACCAGACGCCTGGTGGGATGTTGCTGCATGGCATCATGTCCTCCATTGCCGAGTTCTACTCACGCAACCTGGCCGCCGAGGTGGTCAAAGGCCTCAGTGAAAAGGCCCGTGCCGGCGGGACCGTCGGCCGGGCCCCGCTTGGCTACCTCAACAGGCAAGGCCGCGACAGCCGCGGCAGGCAGGCCCGCTGGGTCGACATTGACCCTGTTCGCGGCCCCCTGATCGCCCAGGCTTTCACTGAGTACGCCACCGACCGTTGGACGCTGTCGACTCTCACTGACCATCTCACCGCTCACGGCCTGACCACTGTCCCCACGCCCAGCCGGCCGTCCCATCCCCTCGGCCACAACAGACTCCTTACCATCTTGCGCAACCCTTATTACCGCGGCATCGTCACCTACCAGGGAGTCCACTACCCGGGCAGGCACCAGCCCCTCATCGACGAGGCCACTTGGCAGCGCGTCCAAACCGTCCTCAGCCAGCACCGCCACGGCGAACGCCAACGCATCCATAACCACCATCTGAAAACCACCGTCCGCTGCGGCCAGTGCGGCGGCCGGCTCATCATCCACAACGCCAAAGCCAGAAACGGCCACATCTATCCCTATTTCGTCTGTTCCTATCGCCAACGCCACCGGGACCAATGCTCCTTCAAGGCTGTCCTCATTGACGAAGTCGACGCTCGCATTGCCGATCTCTACCGCCACATCCGCATCACCCCCGACGAGCGGCGCGCCATCGACACACGCCTGCGCGGCGAACTCGACCGCCTCTACGCCCGCCAACACGCCCACACCCGCACTCTCACCGCCCACGCGCGCACGCTCAAAGCCCAACAGGCCAAGCTCCTCGAAGCCCACTACGCCGACGCCGTCCCCCTCGACCTGTTCAAAGCCGAGCAAACCCGCCTGGCCCGCAAACTCGACCACACCAGCCGAGAACTCGCCGCTCTGACCGCCGACCGCGAACACCTCGAACACCGCCTCGAAGAAGCCCTCGCCCTCCTCGAACACTGCCACCGCCTCTACACCCACCCACACACCCCGCCCAGCCTCAAGAAACTCCTCAACACCGTCTTCTTCACCGACATCCTCATCAACCCAACCGACAACACCCCGTCCGGCACCGCCCCACGACGCCCCATCCACCCACACCCCCGACCACCCTTCGACCACCTCGCCACCCCAACCCTGCGACACCACGCCAGACTCACAAACCCAGAAAAGAAAAGAGACAGCAGCGACGACACCCGCCAAAACAACACCAACCACCACAACAACGACGACAGCCGGAACAGGCACAGCAACCAAGACGCCTACAGCCAGGACACCCACGGCCACAGCGGCCAGACCATTCAAAACGACAGCAGCAATAATAGGCCAGACACCCACAACCGCAGCGCCCACAGACAACACAACAAAAGCCAAGACAACCGAGGCCAAGACGCCCACGGCCGAGACATCCCTAGCCAAGAAAACCAGGACCAGAGCACCCACGGCCACAACGCCCACAGCCAGGACAACACAAAAACCCTCCAGGAAAACCTCCCAAAGGGCAACACAAAAACCCTCCAGGAAAACCTCCCAGAGGGCAATACGCAAATTAAATTTGGCGATGTTTCGTGTAAGACGACGATGGTGGAGCTAAGGGGATTCGAACCCCTGACCTTCTCATTGCGAACGAGACGCGCTACCAACTGCGCCATAGCCCCTAGGACTCCAGTAGCTTAGCACCTAGGAGCGCTTCAGTTCCAACGCGCGAGTGTTGGATCTGTCGCAGTCGCGGGTGCGCCTGCACTCGAACGGGGCGGCGGGGCGCTTTCGACGAGGCGAGCATGCGTTCTTGTTGGCGGAATGGACAGGCTGGTCGCTACGAACATGCTCTGCAGTAACCGAGATGCGCGTTTGGCGGGACGGACTGCACTATTGGGATCGAGGTGCGCATTTGGCAAGGCAGACAGGCCCTGTCAGGAGAGGGATGCTCCTCGACGGCGCGGACATGCGCGGTCAGGATCGAGATACGCGTTTGGCAGGGCAACCATGCCCTGCCAAACGGAGCCGTGCTTTTGGCGGGGCGACTAGGCCCGGCGGCGCTCCAGCAGCGCGTCCAGCACCGAGCCCCCGCTCAGCACCTCGGACGAGTGGCTGACCACCGAGGCCTCGACCGCGCGCTCGACCTTCGCCTGCGCCTCCCTCGCCTCGGCCGGGCTCAGCGGCACCTCGCCGGGAGCGCTTGGCATGACCACGCCGGTTGCGACGTCGTACCTCTCGCCGATCACCTGCGGGCGGTAGGGCACGGGCGCCGTCGCCGAGGCGGGCGCCGCGTACGGCTTGACGACAACCTTGCGATCGACCGATCCCGGCTTCAGCGTGTAGGAAGGCATTTCGGCGCGACGGCTGGAAGCCCCGGCGCCGACACCGGCATCGGCAGAAGTATTGCCGACGGCGGGAGCATTGCCGACGACGCCGCCCGCGCCCCTCGCAGCGGGGCCGATGTTCCCACGCACGGTCGCGCCGCCGCGAGCGCTGCGCGAGGCGGAGCCCCCCGCATGAGAATCGTGGGACGAGCCATTGGAAGCAGACGAGCCCTTCGAACTGGCCGAAGAGAAGCCCGTGCCGGAGCCCGCTCGAAGCCCGGCGTTCGAGGCGACGCCCTTGCGTGCACCGACTCTGGGCGCGCTCGAGGCGTCGGACCCGACGCGACCGGCTGCCATGTCTGCGGCGGACTGACCGTCGCCATACGCGCCGAAGCCGCCGCTCTTGCCGGATGCGCCCGCTCCCGCTTTGCCGCCCGCTCCGGCCGCATCTGAGATTCGGGATGCCGCCTTCGAACGCTCGAAACGCCGGCGAAGCTCGCCCTCGATCCGGGCGGTCGCTGCGGCCTTCTGCGCGGCCGCCTTCCTGGCGGCCGCGCGCCGAGCAGCGGCGCGCGCCCCGTCGCTTTCGCGGACCTCGACGCGAGCCCCGCGAGCGGCCTTGTCCAGAGAGGCGCGCGCTTCGACGTCGGCCCTCTTCTTGGCGGACCTGCGCGCAGCGTCGGCGGCGACCTTGCGTCCTTGAGCGCGCCGCGGGCCGATCTCGGCGACGATGTCCGCAAGCTCTTCGCGGTCGGCGGCATCGGCCTCCGCCGCCTTGCGGTAGACGTAGACGAAGCCTGCGCCGTATGCGAGCGTCGCCGCCGTAGCGATTCCAGCGAACAGGGGGGATGCAAAGCCGATGGCCGCCCCCGCCCAGAGAAGAACGGCGAGCGCGGCTACAAGCGCCCCGCCGAAGAAACCCCGTTGAAGGTTAGCCGCGCGCTTCGACATCCGCGCCCTTACGCGGGCGCGGTCGCGCGCGAGCTCACGCACATCCTTCGTCACTCGCCCCCCAGCCATGTCAACCTCCGGCCGTTTGAAGAACACCGAGCCGCGCTGGCCGTCGTCATTGGGACGATCGGCGCCCGGTGCGTCGCTCACCTTGAGCATTCTCAGGTCCTCGGAGTAACGATCCTCCAGCGGTGCGTTCGCAAGAATCTCCCTGCGCTTTGACAGAGCAGGGATGACGAAGGCGATCAACAAGACAGTTGCGCCCAGTACGAAATACCCCTCGAAACCCACGGCACCACGCTAACGGCAGGATGGATCGCGCACCATGAGGAGGAGCCGCGTGTTCCCAAAATCCATCCATGGGTGTAGATGCCCATGTGGCATGTAACTCTGGAATCGCATTACCACTCCTTTAAGCAAGCCCCGTTCCGCACGGCAGGCACCTCCCCTTCCGCGCGGTTTTCCGCGCCTCGCGGACGCGTTCGCTTAAGATTACCGCCTGGAAGCGCGCGATCCGCCCAATCTGCGCGGATCGCACTGAGAGTTGCGCGACACGCGACGCGCCACTCCGACGAAAGTATGACTTTCGTCGGCCTTCGCCCGAGCCCGCTTCGACGCCTGCCGCTCCCGATTTGCTCCCGACCGAGTCGTTTCGGCGCGATGCCGCCTTTTGCGCAACCCCTCGCCGACGCCGGACGACGTCGAAGCCCTCGCTTACATCCGACGCCGGAGTGCGGCAACCGCGTGCCGAGACTCCCATCGCACCCGTCGCCGGCCTGCACCGCACGAAACGCCCGAAGGCAACGCATCCAAACGGCCGGATGCCGCGGACTTCGGGGCATTCGATCCGTTCGCGGGGCAGCCGCACGGACGCCGTCGCCGCGGCAAACAGCGGCGTCGCTTCGGCAGTCAACAAAGGATTTCACCATATTTCCGTAAAGGATTTTTCAAGGTCGGCAAAGGCTTGCGACGGTGCGATTGCGGCGTCGCACCGCGCTCGTCCGGTGCGACGCCGGCCTGGCAAGCCTCGCAGCGCGGTCCCTCTGCCGTGCCGACGTCTCTTGTTTCGCCAAAGATCTCTCTATCTTTTCCCAGGGTCGTCATGAAAGAATTGAGCCATGATTACAAAGACGGTGACTCTTCCGAACGTCGCCGACCTGGATGTCGAGGACGCCAAACAGGAACTCCGCAAGGTCGCGCGCAAAAACCGGAGCAAGAGGTCGTTGCAGACACGTGAGGACTTCGCCAGCACATGGGTTGACACAGCTTTGGACTTCCTAGGCGACGCGCAGGTCGTGGCGGCCTATGTGTCGATCAAGGAGGAGCCGCCCACGCTCGCCCTGTGTGACGCCATCGTCGCCTCGGGAAAGCGCCTCCTGCTGCCGAAACTCGGCCCGGGGCTCACGCGCGCCTGGGGCTGGTACACCGGCGCGCATGACCTTGACGTCCTCGCCCCGGGGCGCCCGCCCGAGCCCAGCGGCGAGGCGCTTGGCCCGGAGACCCTTTCCCAGGTCGACGCCCTGCTTGTCCCCGCCCTTCTCATAGGCCGCGGAGGGACGCGCTTGGGCCAGGGAGGCGGTTGGTACGACCGCATCCTCAAGCAGATTAAGGACGACGCCAGGGTCGGCGCGATGGTCTACCCTGACGAGGTGGTCGATATGGAACTTCCGCAGGACGAGATGGACATGCGGATACCCTTTGTGGTGCTGCCAGAGTATTGGACGTCGACGGAATAGGCCCGCGCCCTCTGCGCCGCTTGGCCGACGTCGTTTCACGCACTGGTCGAGGCTGCGACGCCTTTCGAGGCGGCCCAACGTCTCTCGAAGCGACTCAAAGCTTTAAATGACGCAAACGTGAGCGGGTTTCACATAGATGCACACGCATACGCATAGCCAATCGAGAACAAACTTAAGAAATCACGTGGAAATCACTCGCAACGCGCGAGTCCCATAACGTCGCAGGGGCGTCGGCCCTCCATTGGGAGGCCGACGCCCCTTGTTCGCCCGATGCGAGCTGCGCCTCCGATCAACGCCCTTTTCCATGCAAACCGTGCACCTTCCCCTAAAGCGAACCGCGTGGCGCGCCATGGCGCCGCGGAGTAATCTTGGCCCTCGGATAAAGTTCGCTCTAGCAGGAGGCCCTTCGTGCCCACCTATTCGTATCGCTGCAACAAGTGCGGCAACGAGTTTGACGTTCGCCAGTCGTTTTCGGACGAGCCTTTGAAGGTCTGCGAAGCGTGCGGCGGCTCGCTCCGCAAGCTCTTCAACTCGGTCGGCATCGTCTTCAAGGGCTCGGGCTTCTATCACAACGATGCGCGGGCCTCCTCCGGCACGCTCCACTCGAAGAACTCGGAAGGGCGCGAAGTTTCGGATTCGGCCGGATCGAAGTCCGGGGAGAGCGCGAGCTCCGAAAACGGGAATGCGGGCGCACATTCGGGGAACGCGAACGCGCATTCACGAGACACGGGCTCACAAAGCGGGAGCGCAGACTCCGGCCGAGCAGCCGACTCGGCGGGCGCCCCCGCATCGACGGGCGCCTCCACTTCGACAAACGCCTCCACATCGAAGCGTCACGGAGCAGGCACAGCCTCGGGCAAGCGCAGCGCGGGAATCCCCTCCCCCAAGAAAGTCGGCTCGCCCGCGTAGAGTTCGGGCCCACAGCTTGTGCGGACGCGCACCTCGTCCACAGGCGCGCTTCCTTCGGGAACGACGACGGCGCACATCGCCGTAGCCTGGCGGCATGAACCTATCCCGAATTCGTGCGACCCTTTGGAAACTGCGGCACATGCTGTTGGCTGTCGCGGTCCTGACCTCGCTGGCTGCGATCCTCTCGACCATACGGGGGCTGGCCCCTGCGACGGTCAGCGTCGTCGTGGCGAAGAAAGACTTGACGCCGGGAACCGCTCTCGGCTCGTCAAATCTCACGGTTGCAGAGGTGTCCGCCGAACTCGCTCCCGAAGGATTGACTCGCTCCTTCGAAGACCTCAACGAACGAGTCCTCATAACCTACGTGCCCAAGGGCGCACCCGTGACGCGAAAGATGACCCTTTCAGACGACTTTCTCGCTTCTGCCCCCAAAGGAACCGAAATCGCCCCTGTGATCGCTGACGTCGGCGGAGCCGACAAGCTCCTCACTCCGGGGCGCACCGTTGCCCTCTACGCGCCGCCCGGGGAGCACAGCAAGGCTCGCGAAGCAGTGAAGATCGTGGATAAAGCAACGATCGTCGGGGTGGGGCCAAAGAATGAATCGACATCCTTTGTTAGTGATTCCTCTCACACGTCGGTGTTGTACGTTGCTGTGCCTCAAAACACCATTAGCCTGGTTATCGGTTATGGCTCAACGATGCCCATGCGGGTTGTGGTCGTTCGTTAACCCCATGGCGCGTGACCATCACGTCCGCGTTGCAAAAGGGCGCGCGGGTCATCCACCTAAAAGAAAGAGATGGATTCACCATGATTCAGGGTTTCAAGAAATTCATCATGCGCGGCAATGTCATCGAACTTGCCGTCGCTGTTGTTATCGCCGACGCCTTCACCCCTATCGTAAAGAATCTTGTGAATGACGTCATCAACCCCCTCATCGGGAGTCTGGTTGGCAAACCAAACTTCAGTTCGATTGGCCAGTTCCAGATAGGGAACGGCGATCCAATTAAACCCGGTACTGTTTTGACAGCTGCTATCGGCTTTCTCCTTGTTGCTGCAGCCGTCTACCTCGTTCTCGTCTATCCAATGAATAAGCTCAATGAGCGCATGGCGAAGCGGAAGGGCCTCAACGCCGAAGAAGCAGAGGTCAGCGACGAAGTCAGGCTCCTGACGGAGATTCGCGATGCGCTCGCCGGCGGCGGCTACATGAACGGCGGCGGTGCCGCGGGTGGCGGCTACACGGGTGGCGGTTATCGCCAGTAACGAACGGCCACGCCCAATAAGGACCGCTAGATTGACACGATCTAAAGTTGAAATCTAGAAAGAGGTGCCCCGGAGTCATTCCGGGGCACCTCCGTTTCATGACCAGCACTTCGACAAGAAAACTGCCTGGGACGGAATCGCCGGATAGAAACTGTCTGAACCAGCATCCCGACATAAAACTTGGTGCATGATCATCGGTTTGAGAGCCCAGTGAGACGAGATTCGAGCATCCACCCCGCTGAAACTCGAGAGTTTATCGCGAGGGAATCTGGCTTACAGCGTGCCGAAATGCGGCGGTCGGTCTCCGAGCAGGCGGCGCTCATTGGCGTCGCGAGCGGCGACGGCCGACTCCTCGCGCTGGAGGGAGCGGGTCTCACGCAGGTCGTTGAGATGCAATGCTTCCTCGGGGTTCGCGATCTCGCCGCGGGCCAGGCGCTCGGCGTCGACCCTCGACAAACGCACCGCCGCGCGACGCTTGCGCTTCGGCGCCTGCGATTGCCCGGGCACGTTCGGCCTTGCCGATTCGAGAGATCGATTCTGCGCCGGAGCTTCGGCAGCTGGATCTGACGTTGGCGAATCGCCGCTGGCGTCGGCAAGCAACTCGCGATTCTGACCGCCGTTTAAGTCCGATTCGCCAGCCTGAAACGCTTTCACTTTCTCTTGCCCCTGGAAGCGGAGCGTGAAGCCGAACGGCCGACCCCGGGAGCGGACTGAGAGGCGCTGGAGGCCGAACCGCCCGCCTCGGAAGTCGCCTTGGATGAATCCGAAGGAGAACGATCGCCTTCAGGCACAGCTTTAGAGGAGACCTCAGAAGCGGGGTCAGCGGAGTACGGAGACTGCTGGGAAACCTCTGGCGACCGCGGGGCGGACTCGGAAGAACGCTGAGCTGCCTCGGAGGAACGCTGGGGCGTAGCCGAAGACGAACGGGAACCGGGAGCGAGAAGCGAGCCCGTCTCCGAAAAAGCCTCGGAAGAAGAGCTCGAGCCGGAGAGTCGGGAGACGGCGCCGTGGGAAGCGCCGGAATCGGGCAGTGCGTCGGAGCCGGAATCGCCGAGGCCCAAGCCAACCGCCAGGCCGGATCGGTCCACGACGTGGCCCAGAACCGTATCGACCTGCATGCCCCGTCCCTTGATGCCCAGCTCCTTGCGCAGAGCGTCGACGAACTCTGGGCGGCTGCGCTCGGCGCCGTCGGCGGCTATCCATGCGACCATCTCGTCCAGTTGATCGTCCGTATACGCGGCAAGGGAGAGGCCCTGCGCGACGTCCGGGCGGGGGCCGCGCTTGACCGCCGCCTCACGCCTCAGCTTTTCAGCCCAATTCGCGTCCTTCGGAAGAGGAGCCCCGCCGGAGACAGTTTCGCCGCCAGGAATAGTGTCGCCGCCGGTGACAGTTTCGCCGCTAGTGACAACTTCGCCTCCGGTGACGACTTTGCTGCCAGTGACGGCTTCGCCGCCAGGGCCGTCGGCCGGCGCGGCCCATTCGTCGCCGAGCACGGGCACCCTGACGCTGTCGGAAAGCTCGAGCGCGCGGGCCCGCTTGATCGCGTTGACAACAAGCGAGGCCTGGCCCTCCGGATCGATGAACAGCGAGGTGGAGAAGGTCCTGATTACAGCCCAGCCCCGCGATTCCAGCCGCTCCAGCCAATACCTGTCCCTGCGCCGCACCGACGGCTCGTTTACGTAGGCTTCGTCGTCGACCAAGACGGCGACCCGCCACGTGCCGGGAAGCTCGACGTCGCCGGCGACGAGCGGAATCCTCACGCCGTCGTCGAAGCCGAAATCGGAGGCCACGGCGTACCCGGCGCGCACGAGCCTGTCCCGCAGGTCGGTGAGGAGGGCGCCTATCGGCTCGTCGGAACTGGAGGGGTCGAGCGGGACCTCGCGGCCGTCCGCCCTGTCGATGAGCTTCTCCAAAAGCCGCGGGCCGGGCGTGGACAGCCTGTCCGCGCCGATCTCGCCGGGGCCGAGGGAGGAGACGATCTTGAGCTCGGAGCGCGCGGCCTCCATGGCGTCGACGAGGCCGGTGAGCCCGCCGGCCGTTGAGAGGGGCCCGAAAGTGTGCAGCACTCGCCCGTGCACCGTCTTGCCCAGACCCACGGTCAGAATGATGGAGTCGCGGCGCAGGCCGCCGGTCTGCGTAAGCTCCAGGACGGCGAAAGGCTCGACCCCGCCTTTCGAGACGAACTCGGCCAGCTGGGGGGAATCGGCGGCCAGCCGCGCAAGGGCTTCGCGTATGCGGACCGCGTGGGCCGGAGAGACGCAGACGACGGCGAGGGATTCGCCGGGCCGGGTCAGCACATGGTCGACGACGGCGTCGACCGCCGCGTCGACTTCGACCTGCGGCCCCTCGACCATGCCCGACTGCGGATTCGGCACGCCGCGCCCCTCCACGAGCACAAGGCTGGGCTTGCGGCCGCGCTTGGCCGACGGCACGAGCTCGAGGACATCCGCATACCCCTGTTCGCGCAGCGTTTGGGTGGCCAGCTCGTCATGCTGGGCGCGCAGCGTGGGAAGCTCGCACACGGGCAGAATGTCCGCGAAGGCTGCGATCGTCGAATCCCCGCCCTCGGCCCGCGCGCGGCGAAGATTGCCCATGACGACGATCTGACGGCCGCGCATGAGCATCGAAACGGCCGAAGAGAGGCCGCCGGCGTCCTGCTCGTCCATGATGACGATGTCGGCCCAGGGCATAGGAGGCACGAATTCGGCCGTGATCATCGACGGAATGACCCACACCGGGCGGGACGCCTGAACGAGCCTCGGATAGGTGGCGATCGCGTCGCGCAGGGCGCCCGTCGAGTAGCGTTCGAGCTGATCGTCGAGTTTGAGGGTGTCCTCACGCCGCTTCGAGATCGTTTCGCGCATGATCCGCACGACGGCGCGGGAAACCGGCCCGGCCAGCGTCTCGGTGTGCTCCCGGTCGAGCCTGCGCACCTCGGCGGCGAGGACGGCGAGGTTGGCCGGCGTCGTGCGAGAAAGGGCCGGGGAGCGCCCGACGAGCTGCTCGAAAAGGGAGGCCGAATATATGAGGTCGAGCTCGGCCGGGATCTGTTCGGTTCGCACGCCTCGCTCGGAAAAGTCCTTGACGACGCCGCCGAAGCCCTCCGCCTTCAGCTTGGCGACGAGCTCGTTGGCCCTGGGCAGGCGAGACATCGTGCCTTCGTCCATCGACAGCGAGAGGAGGAAGTCCAACAGCTCGCCCATCGGCATCATGCGAAGCTTCCTGCCGGGAAGGATCCCCTCCAGCTCCTCCAGCTGCCCGCCGGCCTCGCGCGCGCTTTCGCGGATCTGGGTCATGCCCTCGGGAAGCTTGGGCCAGCTGGATTCCGCGCTGTAGCGCTTCCACACCTCGCGCTGGCGCTGCACGGTGACGAGGTCGCGGTGCAGGTCGTGGCTCACTGCCCCCGGCCGCACATAGTCTTTCGCCTGTTTCGTCAGACGGCGCCGCTCCGATCCCTTCATCTCCTCGCCGTGGCTTTCGCGCCATTCCTTCGACGCCGTCGCGATCACCATGTCCTGAACGGAGCGCTCGAAAATCTGGGGCAGGAAAATGTCGAGGGAGTGGGAGATTCCGCGCAGCATCTCAATCTGCTCGCGCCAGTCCTCGAAAGTCTCCGCCACGGAGAGCCCGGTCTCCTCCGCCGCGCGTTCGGCCTGGGCCTTGACGGCGGGGATCGTCTTGGACGCGAGCTTCTTGGCGAGGGCCATGGCCTCCTCCCCCGCCGCGGCCGTGTGAATGTCCGCGCCGGCCCACGGCGAGTCTGCCATGCCCACGAACGCCCCGAGCTCCGAGGCGTCTTCGAGTTGGGCCTGCACGTGCGAAAGCTCGCCCCGCAGGGCGTGGACGGTGTCGGAGTCCAGCCGGACCCTGCTGCGCGGGGCGTCCTTGCCCTCGGTCAGCCGCGCCAGCCTCTCCAGAAGCGAGTGCACCGAGTGCCCCCACTGGGGATCGACGTCGTGCAGCGAAGCGACGTACTCGCTGAGCTCGCGCCGGACGGCCACGAGGCGCGCCCGCAGCTCCAAAACGTCGGCCGGGTCCTCCTCGTCTCCGCGCAGCCGCATGCCCGTGCGGATGCGGCGCGCCACAGTGTCGAGGTCCGAAAAGTCAAGGACGAGGTCGCCCAGGCCCAGGCGCTCCATCTCGTCCACGAGGGCCCTGGCCGAGGAGGCGCGCCCCGGAATATAAAGGATCGACCTGCCGGAGGCCGCGGCGTCGGCGACTATCGCCGCGAGGGCGCCCACCGCCTGCGATCCGGGCGGCGCGTCGACCACGATCGACCGCCCGGACGCGATCGCCTCGATGATCGCCAGCTCGGCGGGGTCGCGGTCGCCGGCGCCGCGTTCGGCCTCCGGCGAGCGGTCGCGCATCTCGGCGGGAGGCAGCGGCAGCGCGGCGAGGCGCCGGGTCTCGTCGTCGCCCGCCAGCGCCGCCATGATCCCGGAAGTTTCGATGTAGGGCTTCATCGCCTCGAGGTCGGCCAGGAGCACGAGGCCCGGATGCGTGAAACTGCCCAGCAAAGCCCCGTCCTCGTAAGAAAACCCTGGCAGGTACACGCGTCCGAGTTCGCGCAGGTAGGCGACGGCCGCCTCGTGGCGGGCGACGTCGGCCGCCATGGCGCGCAGCCTCGATCCCTCCTCGGCGGTCATTCCGTGGGAACGCAGAGCGCGCAGCACCGCCGGGTTGACGTCGCAGCGGGCTGTGAGCGTGATGTAGGCGTCGTCAGGGCCGGCCTCGTCGAGCCTGGCCGAACGCATGAGCCCTGCCTCGTACATTTCGCGGATCTTGGGGGCCGCCGCGTCGCTCCCGGAGGCTCCGTCCTCAACCGAGTCGGCCGACCTCGTTGCGGCGAGCTCCTCCGTGCTTTCGAATGTCACGCTTTCGAGGTCCTCAAGCGCGTTGCCGCGATCGCGGGGCGCGCTTGCGCGCCCCCCTGGCGTGTCCGCCAAGCCGTCGGACGCGTTGCCGAGCGGCCGGGGCGAGTCGTTGTGCGCCTCGCAGGCGCTTCCGCCCGGCGATCCCGCTCCGGCGGCGTCGGCGGCGTGGACTTTGCCGTTGCCGGTTGAGCCGCTGCCGCCGTCGCCTCCGGATCCGTTGCCGCCGTTCGCATCTTCGGCCGATCCGTCGCCGACGCTCGGCCTCCCGGGCAGCTCTTCGCCCAGGGCGACGTCGTGCATGTCAGCCCGCGCCGCGCCGATGGCCATCTGCTCAACGGTGTCGCGGCCCAACGCCTTCCCCGAGGAAGCGCCCGGCGAACCGCCCTTCTCGGGGCTTTGCGAGGAGGCGGCCGGCAACTCGGTCCACGATATGTGGCCGATCGCGAGCGTGACCGGCGCGTACCCGTATTGCTCGGAAAGGCCCTCCATTCGCGTGCGCAGCGAGGCCAAATGGGCCTGTGCCTCACGCTGGGCGGATTCCTCCCGGATGACGGACGTCAGCAGGGTCGGCTTGCCGGAGTACAGTTGTGAAGCCCCGGTCGGATGGGGGTGGGTGAGGTCGACGACAGCCGGGTCGCCTGCCCTGATGGGCACAGCGGCTTCGTCGGCGACGACGGCGAGTTCTCTGTGCCAATCCGAATATGCGCGGGAAAGCCGCTCGGCACGCGACGGCCCGCCGACGTCGTCGGCCGAAGCCGGCTGCGCCTCGGCGAATAAGTCCGGCTCCTTCATCTCCCGGGATTTGCGCGCGATGAAGGAACGCTTTCCGGAGCGTTCTGCGCGCTCGGAAACGGACGGGCGATTCTCGTCCGCCTCGGCGGCCTCCGGCGACGGCGCGGCGGACTCGGCCGCGGGCGCGGCCTTGTCATTTTTGCGACTGCGCTTGAAGAAAGGGCTCACGCATCCACGGTATCGGTACTGCAACCGAAATTCCGCTTACCGCGCCGATCGCCCGTAAACGAAGCCGCCCTCACACATCCGCACTCAGGGCTGACCATGCGGCACGTGCGACGCCGCCTTCGGACCTGCGCGCCGCCCCACTCGGCGCCGTCGGCCTCCCTGCGAAGACGGCGGGAGCGACGCACATCGTCCTTTCAAGAGGCGACGCCGCCCCTCAAAAACAACTGCGAACTTCGGAGAAGAGCAGTGGCGCCTAGCGCCAGAATGCAAGCTCCTGCAACACTCCCAAGTGAACCCCATTCCCATGCGAACCCCGGAAAAAGCCGGATTCCTATGCAAACCCCGGAAAAGGCCGGGCTATCGGTGTCCGCACCGAAAAATTGCGCCCTCGAAAGGATTCGAACCTTCGACCTACCGCTTAGGAGGCGGTCGCTCTTCCCCTGAGCTACGAGGGCAACGTGCCTAGTCTACCCGCGTCGGCGGGTTCAAGCACGTCAGCGCGGGCGGCGTGCGCCACCTCCGGTCAGCCGCCGACGGGCACGGCCGATCGACGCGGGACTCCGCCTGCCCACTCGCCTGATGCACCGCCGTCGGACCGGGGCGTGCGCGCTGGCAGTCGAGCCAGTCGCAGGCCCCTACTTGGCGGTGCGGCTCCACGGGACGTTGCCCCACGGGGCGTCCTCGTTCTCACTGGTTCGGCGCGGAACGATGATCGTCGGGCACACGGAGTGATGGAGAATGGCCTGGCTCGTCGATCCGAGCAGCAGGCCGGCAAAGCCTCCGCGCCCGCGAGTGCCGACCACAAGCATGTCCACCGCCGTCGAGAACTCGGCGAGCAACGCGGCCGGATTGCCCTCGATCACGTGGCAGTGAGCGTCGATCTCGTACCCCTCGGCCGCCTTCATGACGGTGTCTTTGAGGCCGGCGCGGACATCGTCGAGCACCTCTTGGTGGTACCCGGGCCCCGGAACCCACATCGACCCGCTGAGGTTGATGGCGGAGACGCAGGAAAGCTTGGCCTTCCATCTCGCGGCCTCCCGCACGGCCAGCCCCAGAGCGATCTTCGACGTCTCCGATCCGTCCACGCCGCACACGATGTGCTCAACCGGGAGCACGTCTCTCACCGCCGTCGACGGGACGACGACGGCGGCGCAGAATGCGCGCGCGGAAAGGGCCGAAGCCACCGACCCCAAAAGCCTGTCGGCGAATCCGCCAGATCCGCCCCGCGCCCCTACGACGACTCGCGCCGCTTTCTTCGAACGCGCCAGAAGCGCCGAGGTCGGGTCTTCCGCCTCGAGAGAGGTCTGGACGTCGACGCCGACGTCGGCCGTCTTCTCCCGCGCCTTCTCAACGACCTCCCGCGCATCGGCCTCGGTCAGGCCGACGTTGCCGCGGTGTCCCGGATATGTCGGTTCCTGATGGCAGCAAAGAATCTCCAGCACGGCGTTGCGCATCTTCGCCTCCTGCGCCGCCCACTTGAGGGCATTGAAAGAAGCGTCGGAACCGTCGACGCCGCACACAACCACGTTGTCGTGTTGATAAGCCACCGTAATCACCTCCGTTTAGGTGCTTACAGTTTCCCACGTTCCCGGTGGCCAGGTAAAGCTTCACAGCCCGCCAAATTCGAGGAAATTGAGAATGGAGAGGCGGCAGCGAAGGAAAAGAGGGCAACGGGCACAAGGGGCGGGAGGGGCGGCGACGCTGAAAGAAGCGACGGCGCCGCGAGAGACGGCGACGTCGAAACAAGCGGGGCCGGGAGAGGCGACGAGGCCTCGGAAACGGCTGCCTTGAAAGAAGCGCGGCAACGCCGGGAAAACGGAGAGGCCGCAAGAGAGAAGACACGCAAGCGAAGGGGCCGCCCCTTTAGGGCGGCCCCTTCGACACACTCAGTTGCTCAGTGGAGCACGCGAATCACGGTAGGCGTGCCGCCGACCCAGGAGTTGGGTCCGACGCGGGTCCCCATCGAAGGGTTCCATGCGCCGACGTTCTGGCCGTTCCCGGCGTAGATGCCGACGTGGCCGGGCCAGTAGAGGATGTCGCCGGGCTGCGCCTGCGAGTAGGGAACCCTCGTGCCGGCGGAAAGGACGGAAGTGGTGTATCCGCCGATCGAGACTCCGAACTTGCCGTAGACGTAGCGGACGAAGCCGATGCAATCCCAGCCGGAAGGCGTGGTGCCGCCCCAGCGGTACGGCGAACCGACGTAGGACATCGCGGTCGAAAGAACCGACGAGCCGCTTCCGGATGCGGTGCGGGCGACGGGAGCCGCCTGGGCGACCGGGGCGGCGGCCTGCTGCTGCCTGACGTTGTTGGCGGCGGCGGGGCGCGCACCGCGAGTGATGGTGGCGTTTGCCTGCTGAATATTCCCCTGGACGTTTCCGGATTCCTGGCTGCCAGCCGCCTTCTGCGTCCTACCGGCTTGCTGTGCGGCAGCGGGCTGAGCGGCAACCGGCGTTGCCTTCTTCTGAACGCTGACCTGGAAAGCGGTAGCGGGCTGCTGGTCGGAAGCCTGCGCATCCTGAACCTGGACCTGCTCGAGCTGCCAGTTGGCGTCGGCGGGGGCCTTGACTGCCGAAGTGTCGGTGATCGTCTCGTCGGCGCTGAGGTCGGTAACGGGGGCGAGGTCGGCGTTGGCCGATCCCTCGTCGGCGTTGGCGGAGGGCAGTGCCACGCCAAGCATCGTTCCAACGGCCATGGCTGCTGCCACGCTGCGGC
>ERZ773060.53-NODE-53-length-66141-cov-706.492_pt1 | contig 66141 bp, 59 predicted proteins | sample MGYA00580628_ERZ773060 | MGnify/ENA primary metagenome ERZ773060 (study PRJEB29015, sample SAMEA2738019) | human oral metagenome | biome: human oral; feature: human-associated habitat; material: dental | place: China | collected 2045 ... | reverse complement strand
GGCTGCGGCCTTGATCTTCTTGAGCACTGCCTTGCGATTCACGAGTTTAGTCTAGCCCGGACTTGCAGGATAAGTCAAGCCCGCACTAGCAGTATTCGAGAGGGGTTTCAATTGACCGCCAACACACTCGACCAGCTCGACCAGATCCCGGCACTCGCAGCCGAGGTCCTCCTCACCACCGGGGCGAAGAACCCCAGCGGACACGCCCCAATTCGCGGCCACCGCCAAGACGCGCCCCCAGCGCCCGCGGACCAACCCCGTGGTACCGTAACCTGACAGATGGCGGGCGGAGCACGCCCAGAAACCCGAGGCCCCGAGCACCACAAGCCGAGGCCTTCACCATGACAACCCCATGGCCTACGTCGTCGACCACATCCTCCCGCTCTCCGCCGGCGGACCCGACACCATCGACAACAGGCAGCCGGCGCATCGGGTGTGCAATCGCCAGAAATCGGACAAGGTTTCCGGGATAAGCACGTCACAAGCGATGCGGATGCCATTCGTGCGCGATTCGACATTCGCAGAGTGACCACAGGAGCAACGGGAACAGACTGGGAAACGAGCACGGGCCCAGGGGGGATCCCCTCCGGAGGGCCCCAGCGGGCATCTCCGGCCAAGGCGGTATCCCCCCGGGCCGTCCTGGTCCGCAGCCGGAGGTGATCCGCATGACGCTGGTCAACTCAGCCCGCCAGGGCAGGCTGCCGGGGCTGAAGCGGCTCCGTGACATGCTCGCGGCCCAGCTCGACGAGTGCGATTCGAACCGCGACTTCGCCGCCCTGTCGACACGACTCATCGACGTGCTCGCGCAGATCGACGAGCTCGAGCAGGCGGCAGGGAAGAAACCGGCTGCACGCAAGGAGACCGGACTTGACGAGTTCACGCGCCGGCTCGAGGAACGCCAGCAGGTTCGGCGTCGAGACGCCGCCAAGGGTCCGCGTCGCGCCACCTCGTCGCGGTGACACGTACGGAGACCTGGCATGCTCCCTCGCCTCCTCCTACGGCCTCATCCCGGATGACTGGCAGGAGCTCGTGTTGTCGGACTGGCTGCGGGTGCGGGCCGGGCGGTGGGCGTCGCTCGACTGCGGGCTCTCATGCCCGCGGCAGAACGGCAAGAACGCCATCCTGGAGGTGTACGAGCTGTTCGTCACGGTCGGGCTCGGCCGGCGGGTGCTGCACACCGCGCACGAGGTCAAGACGGGCAGGAAGCACTTCCGGCGGCTCCGGTACTTCTTCGGGGAGCGCGCCGCCGACCCGGGGGCCGAGTTCCAAGAGCTCAACAAGCTCGTGCGCGAGATCAGGAACGTGAATGGCCAGGAGGGGATCTACCTGACGAACGGCGGCTCGATCGAGCTCGTCGCCCGCTCGAAGTCGTCAGGGCGCGGCTTCACCGTCGACACGCTCGTGTGCGACGAGGCCCAGGAGCCGACGGACGACGAGCTGCAGGCCATCAACCCCTCGATCTCCGCCGCGCCGTCCGGCGACCCGCTCGGCGACATCGCGCACATCCTGGGCGAGCTCCTCAAGGACCCGATCGGGTACCCGAACGCGAGGTTGGGGGTTCGACTCCCTCTGGGCGCGCAACGAGGGGCCCGCGCGGATCCGCGCGGGCCCCTCGTGCGTCCCGGAGTCTTCGGTGCGCCCGGGGGCGGAGCGGTTCAGGCGGTGATGACCACCGCGTCCCGTCCGGCGTCGTGGCGGCGGGCCAGCGCGTGGCGGCGGCCGTAGCCGGCGTAGATGACCAGGCCGATCACCATCCACACGAGGAAGCGCATCCATGTGGCCAGTGACAGGTTCATCATCATGTACAGGCAGGCCAGTACCGAGACGATCGGCAGCACCGGCGAGAACGGCACCGTGAACGGGCGCTCCAGGTCGGGTCGGGTGCGGCGCAGGATCGGGACGGCCGCGCTGACCACGACGAAGGCGAACAGCGTGCCGATCGAGACCATGTCGGCCAGGGCCCGCAGCGGGACGAAGCCGGCCAGCGTCGCGACGAGGATCGTCGTGAGGAGGATGACACGGTAGGGGGTGCCCCACTGCGGGTGCACCCGGGCGATCGCCATGGGCAGCAGGCCGTCGCGGCTCATGGCGAAGGCGATGCGTCCCATGCCGATGATGTCGACGAGGATCACCGAGGTGAGTCCGCAGATGGCGGCGATCGCGATGAGCGCGCCGGCCCAGCCCAGGCCCACCGACTTGAAGGCCTCGGCCACCGGGGCGCCCTCGTCGATCTCGGTGTACTTGACCATGCCCGTGACGACGAGGCAGACCGCCACGTACAGGGCGGTGCAGATGCCCAGCGTGCCGAGCACGCCGCGCACCAGGTCGCGCTGCGGGTTCCTCGTCTCCTCGCCCATGTTGGCGACGACCTCGAAACCCGAGTATGCGAAGAAGACGACGGCGGCCGCGGTGAGGATGCCGGCCACGCCGAAGGTGGACGGCGAGACGCCGGTGACGGCCTGGACCAGGCTCGTCTCCCATCCGGTCCGGCCGTTCTCGGTCGTGGACACCGGGTCGGGAATGAACGGCCGGTAGTGCGCCGCCCGGATGAAGAAGACGCCCACCGCGATGATGAAGATGCAGATGGTCACCTTGATGATGACGAGGGCGTTCGTCACGCGCGCCGACTCCTTGGCGCCGATCATCGCGATGAGCCCGAGCAGCACCGCGATGAGGATGCCGCCCACGTTGACCGTCGACGTCTCGCCGAAGAGGGCGTCCGGAAGGTTGAACAGCGACTTGAGATAGCCCGACCAGCCGCGCGAGACGACGCCGGCGCCGAGCGCGAATTCGAGGACGAGGTCCCAGCCGATGATCCAGGCGAAGATCTCGCCGAGCGTCGCGTAGGCGTAGGTGTAGGCCGAGCCGGCGGTCGGCACGGTCGAGGCCATCTCGCAGTAGCACAGCGCCGCGAGCAGGGCGATGAGGCCGGCCAGTGCGTACGAGATGGTGACGGCCGGGCCCGCGTGGTTGCGGGCCTCGATGCCGGTCAGGGTGAAGATGCCGGTTCCGATGACCATGCCGATGCCCAGCCCGAGCAGGTCCCGGACGGTCAACCGGCGCTTGAGGACGCCGGGGGAGGCGGCGTCGGCGGCAGCGTCCTCGGACTGCTGGGCGATGATGTCCTCGATCGGCTTCAGACGAAGCACTCCATGTCTGCTCACCTGCTCACGGTAATGCCTTGACGTGAAGACATCTTCGCCGTCCACGTTAATTCCGGGGTCGGGGCGTGACCGAGGGCCGACGTGGAGGCCGGCCGGCTCGTGGGGTCGGCCGGCTCGTGGGGTGCTGGTTGGTGCCGGCCGGGGCCTGGACCGGCTCGTGGGGTGCTGGTTGGTGCCGGCCGGGGCCTGGACCGGCTCGTCCCCCTTCCGCTCCCACCTCGGTCTTGTGTTCGCACCTCGGACGTGCCCCGGGCGTCAACGTGAGGGTGAGATGGGAACGGACACGGAGCCGGTTCCGCGGGTGATGGGCGCCCCGGACGGGCGACCGGCCCTCACCAGTCGTACATGCCGCCGTCGCGCAGGCGGTTCACCGGCAGCGACCTCGGCTCGTACGGGTAGCGGGCCGCCGCCTCCTCGTCGAACTCAACGCCCAGTCCCGGGGTGCCGTCGAGTGTGATGACGCCTCCTTCGAGTCGGTAGTGGGGAGTGAAGACCCGCCAGGTGTCCTCGGGGTAACCCATGTACTCCTGCATGCCGAAGTTCGGGATCGTCCAGTCGAGGGCGAAGTTCGCGGCCTGGCCGATGGGGGAGATGTCCGAGGCCCCCTGAAGCCCCGAGCGGACGCCGTAGACGTCGGCGAGCGCCAGGATCTGGCGCAGGTGCGTCAGCCCGCCGCCGTGGGTGACGGGGATGCGGATGTAGTCGATGAGACGTTCGGTGATCGCGTGCTGGCAGTCGTGGACGCTGTTCCACACCTCGCCGACGGCGATCGGGCAGCTCGTGAGGGAGCGGACGGTGGCGAAGGCCCGCTGGTCCTCCTCGGGAGTGGGGTCCTCGAGCCAGAACATGCGGTAGGGCTCGAGCCGGCGGCCCATCCAACCGGCCTGGCTCGGGCTGAGGCGGTGATGACCGTCGTGCAGCAGCTCGAAGCCGTAGCCGAGCTCGTCGCGGGTGGCCCTGATGAGTTCGGGCAGGAAGTCCAGATAGGCGCCGGTGTCCCACTCCTCGACGTCCGGAAGGACGCTGCTGGCCGGCTCGTACTCCTCGTCCCCCCTGGCGACGCCGTAGGCGGTGGGCACGCCGGGCACCTGCGCCTGGACGCGGAGGGCCCGGTATCCCTCGGCCAGCCTGGCGGCCGCGTCGGTGAGGGCCGCCTCGACGGTGTGACCGGTGCAGTGCGGGTAGGCGGTGATGAAGTCGCGGGCCCGGCCGCCGAGCAACCGGTGGACGGGCACCCCGAGGGCCTTCGCGTTGAGATCCCACAGGGCCTGGTCGATGGCGGAGATCGCCGACATCGTGACGGGTCCGCGGCGCCAGTAGGCGCCCCGGTAGCAGTACTGCCAGATGTCGTTGATGCGGCTCGCATCGGCCCCGACGAGGGTCGGGGCCACGTGGTCGGCGACATAGGACGCGACGGCCAGTTCGCGGCCGTTCAGCGTACCGTCGCCGTAGCCGACGAGGCCGTCGTCCGTGGCGATGCGCACCGTGCAGAAGGCGCGACCCGGCGAGCACACCAGGACGTCGACGGACTCGATCCTCATGGTTCTCCTCGTGAAACGATTGGTTCACCCAATGGAAAGCATAGTGCCCTCGGACCCGTCCGGCGAGATGGCCGCACCCACCTCCTCATCGGTCGGGCCCGGGTCGGGCGCGGCCTGGGCGTTACCCGTGACGGGGCGTGGTGGTGGCCCGGGCGCGCGGAGCCGGGGCGCCCTGCGCGGCGCCGCCAACATTCCCGGACGGTCTGGCCCGGGCGTGCGCGGCCGGGGCTCGGACCGGCGGCACATGGGGCGGAGTTTCCCGTTCGGACCTCGACGTGTGCGGTCGGGGTCACCAAGGGTCTCTGATCGGTGGGGAATCGGGGCGGGCCCGGGTCGGGCGGGGCCGCGCAGGATCATGCCCCAGGACGAGCGGCGCCCCGGCGGTCGTCCCTTGTCGGGCGTGCGCCCGATCATTGGCCTGGCCCCGTGACCGAGAAGCGCACGGCGGACGGGGGCGCGGCGGGTCCCGTCGCGTCGGCGACGATGCGGGCCGTCGTCCTCGAGGAGCCCGGACCGGCGACGAGGCTCCACGTGCGCGAGCTTCCGGTGCCCGAGCCGCCTCGGGGCTGGGTGCGCATCCGCGTGCGGGCCTTCGGGCTCAACCACTCCGAGCTCATGACCCGGCTTGGGCTGTCGGGCGATGCGGTGCACCTGCCGCGCGTGCTCGGCATCGAGGCCGTCGGGCAGGTCGACGTGGACACCACCGGGACCCTGGCGCCGGGCACGCGGGTCGCCACGATGATGGGCGGCATGGGCCGCGAGTACGACGGCGGCTACGCGCAGTACACCTGCGTGCCGGCCGGGCAGGCCATCGCCTTCGACTCCGGCCTGGACTGGGCGACGCTCGGCGCCGTCCCCGAGATGCTCCAGACCGCGTACGGCTCGCTCACCACCGGCTGCGACGGGCGGGAGGGTCAGAGCCTGCTCATCCGTGGCGGTACGACCTCGGTCGGCATGACCCTGGCGGTGCTGGCGAAGCAGCGGGGCATGACGGTGCTCGCCACGGCGCGCCGCCCGGAGAGCGTCGCTGGCCTGGTCTCGCTCGGCGTCGACCACGTGCTCGTCGACGGCGGGACCGTCGCCGCCGAGGCGCGGCGGCTCGTGCCCGGCGGTGCCGACTGCGCCGTCGAGCTGATCGGCGCCACGACCTTGCGCGACACCGTGCGGGCGCTGCGCCGCGGCGGCGCGGGGCGTCCCGGGGGCGTGTGCTGCTTCACCAGCATGGTCTCGCACGAGTGGTCGCTGCCGGACTTCTACCCCATCGACTTCCTGCCCAACGGGGTGCGGCTCACCGCCTACTCGGGCGAGGCCGCCGACCTGCCCGCCAAGGTGCTCCAGCGCTTCCTCGATGACGTCGCGGCGGGCCGGGTGCGCGTGCCGATCGGGCGGGTCATGGGGTTGGACGAGGTGCCGGCGGCCCACCAGCTGCTCGAGGACGGCGCCGCCGGCGGGAAGATCGTCATCGTCGTCTGACCCCGGCCCGCCGCGCCTCCCTCCGCGATCACGGCTCTCCCGTCTCCCGGTCCCGGCGTCCCCTTCTCGCCCCGTTCTCCCGCCCCGTTCGCACCGCACCTCCCGTCCTCCCGCTCCCGCCTCACTTTCGGTCCCCTGCGTTCGCACCGCACTTTTACGCTGACACCCGGGATATGTCCGAGGTGCGAGCGCAAGAGTGAGGTGGGGGCACGAATGTAGAGGTGCGAGCGGCAGGGCGACGTGCATCGCGCCTCCAGGCCGAACGCTCCGCAGACGACCGGCACGGGCCGGGTGGACGGGGATGCCCGCATCTTCCGGAGGGACGAGGGTGCTTCCGCGGGTGGACGGGGATGCCTACCCAGCTCCTGGAGCGCCGGCCCCGCCTGCGCTCCCCCCGGGTGGACGGGGATGCCCCGATCTGAAAGCGATGGTGTAGCCGTGTGGCCGTGCTCCCCCCGGGTGGACGGGGATGCCTACGCCGCTGATCTGGGAGCAGGGCATTGACCGGTGCTCCCCCGGGCGGACAGGAATGCCCGTGCCTGCCGAACGGCCCCGGGCCCGTAGGCTTGGGCCATGAGTGAGCGCAAGAGTGTTCTGGTCACCGGTGCGACCCGCGGCATCGGCCGCGCGATCGCCGAGGAGCTGGCCGGCGACTGGCACGTCGTCGTCGGCGGGAGGCGCCCCGATGCGGTGCACGCCCTGGTCGAGTCCCTGCCCAGCGCCGAACCCTTCATCGCCGACGTGCTCGACGGCGACGCCCTCGTCGCGGCCGCCGCGCCCATCACCGAGCTCGATGCCCTCGTCCCGTGCGCAGGGCAGACCACGCTCGGGCGCATCGCCGAGCTCACCCCCGAGCAGTGGCGCGCCGAGTTCGAGCTCAACGTCATCGCCCCGGCCCAGCTGACCCGCCTCCTCCTGCCGGCCCTGCGCGCCCGCAGCGGCCACGTCGTCTTCATCAACTCCGGCGGCGGCTTCCACACCCGCGGCAACGACGCCTGCTACTCGGCGTCCAAGCGCGCCCTCATCGCCGTCGCCGACGGCCTGCGCGCCGAGGAGGCCGGTGTCGTGCGCGTCACCTCGATCCACCCCGGCAAGGTCGACACCGACATGCAGGTGGCCATGCAGGCCGAGCTCGGCAACCCGTACGAGCCCGAGCGCTACCTTCGTCCCCACGACGTCGCCCGCACCGTGCGGCTCGCCCTCACGATGGACCCCGGCGCCGTCATCGACATGCTCTCCGTCAGACCCACCCGGTGACGCGGATCTGGGCCCACCGGGGCGCCAGCAGGGCCGCGCCCGAGAACACCGTTCCCGCCTTCACCGCCGCCGCGGCACTCGGCGCCGACGGCATCGAGCTCGACGTGCAGCGCACCCGCGACGGCCGGCTCGTCGTCTGCCACGACGAGCAGATCGACCGGACGAGCACCGGCCACGGCTGGATCCGCGACATGAGCCTGGCCGAGCTGCACCGCCACGACTTCTCGTGCGGCCGCGCCGACTTCGCCGGCACCCGCATCCCCACGCTCGACGACGTGCTCACCGCCCTGGCCGGCACCGACCTGAGCGCGAACATCGAGCTCAAGAACTCGGTCGTGTCCTATCCGGGCATGGAGGCCGAGGTGGTCGAGACCGTCGAGCGACTGGGCTGGGGCGGCCGGGTGATCTACTCGTCGTTCAACCACGCCTCGATGCGGCTCATGGCCCGGATGGGCGAGCGCGTCGGCCTGCTCTACGACGAGGTGCTGCGGAGGCCGACCAGGTACGCCCTCGACCTCGGGGCCGCGGCGCTCCACCCCTCGGGGAGGGTCATGGCGATCGCGCCGCACACGGTGCGCAAGGCCCACCGCAAGGGCATCGAGGTCAACGTGTGGACGCTCGACCGCCCCGAGCAGGTGCGCGCCGCGCTGGCCCTGGACGTCGACGCGATCATCACGAACACGCCCGACGCGGCCCTCGGCGTGCGCGATGCAGCGGGCGGGAGCCTCCGGCCCGACAAGGGGACCCGAGCCAGGACCTCGGACTGTCAGCTGTCCCGGCGGCGCGCCTGACTGTCCCGGCGGCGCGCCAGTTCGGCGGCGCAGGCCGCCAGCAGGGGCTCCGGGTCGGGCGTCAGCCCGGTCATGAGCTGCACCTGACCGATGCCCTGGAAGACGAGCAGGTCGATGCCGTCCACGCTGACCCGGCCCGCCGCGGCGGCCGCCAGCGAGAGCGCGGACGGGTGGCGCTCGTAGAAGACGTCGAAGACGACCGGGGCGGCACGGACGATCCGCGCGGCCTCGGCGTCGGTGAAGTCGACCGGTGCGATCGACAGCAGCAGATCGGCCCGGTCGGTGCCCAGACCACCGGGGGCCGACAACTCGCCCCAGCCGACCACGTCGAGGTCGATGCCGTAGCGGGCGGCCACCTCGTCCAGGCTGGCGTGGGCGCGCTCAAGGCTGCGGGCGATGACCTCGGCGTGCCGGACGCCGATGCGGGACAGGGCGGCCAGCCCGCTGCGGGCGGTGGCGCCCGCGCCCACCAGGATCGCGCTGTCGGCGCTCGTCAGGCCGCGGTGCGCCAGGGCGCCCGTCATGCCGGGCACGTCCGTGTTGTAGCAGCGGTTGGACTCCCGGCGGCTCGTCCGCCGGGACCCGTCAACGGCGCCGAAGATGATCGTGTTCGCCGCGTCCAGCGCCGTGACGAGCGGTTCCGGTGTGCCGTGGGCGATGATCGCGGACTTGAACGGCATCGTCACCGACAGCCCCACCCAGCTGGAGTCCAGGCCGGACAGGAACTCGTCCAAGTGCCCGGGCTCGACGTCGATCGCCTCGTAGCTCCAGCCGCTCAGGCCGAGCGTCTCGTAGGCGGCCATGTGCAGGGCGGGTGACAGCGAGTGCACGGCGGGGTGGCCGATGACGGCGCAGCGGTGCTGCACGGAAGCGGTCCGCTGTGCTTCCCGCCCGGTCATCGTGTCCCGCCCAGGCGCTCGTCGATCTCGGTGCGCAGCCGGACCTCGAGGCCCCGAGAGGCCCGCGAGATGTCCACCGCGTTGCGGCTCGGCCGGGCAGGGAGGGCCTCGCGGGCAGGGAGGGCCTCGTCCGCCCCGCCCTCGTCGACGACCGGCCGAAGGCTCTCGGCGATGCAGCCGCCGATGCGGGCCGGGTCGGCGGAGGCGTACGAGGCGCGGTCGTACGGGGCGCGCACCTGGTCGGCGGTGCCATGGGCGAGCGCGATCCCGTTGCGCCCGGCGAGGGCGAACTTCGACTCCGGTTCGGGGGTGCCCCCGGCGCGCGGGTGCGGTTCGGCCTTCGGCAGGCCGGCGACGAAGGGGCTGATGTGCATGGGTCAGGACCTCACTGTGGCAGAAGCGGACGGGTACCCGGACACAGACTCTACGCAACCGGACTCCCATCGGCCCGCGCCCCGACCGCGGAGTGGATCCTCCTCGGCCCCGCCCCGCGGTCCACGGGTTCAGTCCACCCCGGGGTTGCGGAACAGGCCGCACCCGAGGCGGCAAGAAGTGAATCGCCCCGCCCCGCACGCCTCCGCACCGGAGTCGACGACGGCATGGCCGACTACAGTTGGCGTGCACCCGGATCGCCTGCACAGCAGCCGCGACAACAGGAGGAACCCATGGCCACGTACCTGTGCCTCGTCGCCGGGCGCCTCGACGACGTGCTCACCAGCCTCGTCGTCGACGACGAGTCCGGCGTCGTGCGGGTCGCCGGGCGCACCGCCACCGGCCCGCGCCCCATGCCCGTCGTCGTCGACGCCGCCCGCGCCCTGGTGCACGTCGGCAACGGCGGGGACCCGCACAGCATCACCACCGTGACCTGGGCGCCCGACGGGTCGACGAGCCCGGTCGTCACGGTGGACTGCCCGATCGCCCAGACCTACATGAGCGTCGTCGGCGACCTGCTCATGGCCGTCAGCTACGCCGGTTGCGAGTTGGCCTGCGCGCGCCTCGGCGCCGACGGGCTCGTCGACGCCTCCAGCTGGCAGGTGGTCCGCACCGGCCATCAGCCTCACTGCATCGTCCCCAGCCCCGACGGCCGGCACGCCTACCTGAGCCTGCTCGGCGAGGACCGCCTCGCGGGCTTCCGCGTCGCCGGAGGCCGGCTCGTGCCCGACGAGTCCCTCGGCGCCCGCCTCGACCCCGGGGCCGGGCCGCGGCACATCCGTCTCTCGCCCGACGGCTCCTCGCTCTACGTCACCGAGGAGTTCGGCGGGCGGGTCGTCCACCTGCGCCGCGACTCGGACAGCGGGGTGCTCGAGCCCAGCGGCAGCACCATGGACTGCGTCGCGCCGGAGGCCGGGCTGCGTCGCGGTGTCTTCGTGCCGCCCGGGCGCCGGCCCGCCGTCGACGAGTCCGAGCGCCGCATCTGGGGCTCCGACCTCGTCATCGCCCCCGACGGCGCCTGGGCGGTCGCCTCCGAGCGCCGCGCATCGACGCTCACCATGGCCGCCCTCGGCCCCGACGGACGCTTCGGCGCCCGGCTCGCACGGATCGTCACCCAGCCGCAGCCGCGCGGCATCGGCCTGATCGGCCCGCACCTGGTCATCGCGGGGGCCGAGCTCGGCGACGCGGCGAGCATCCACCGGGCCGGACCCGAGGGCCTGAGCGAGCTTGCCGTCGTCGACGGCCTGGGCGGGCCCGTCTGGATGGAGTCCGTTCCCCTCGACCCCGCGTGACGGGGAGCGCGAGTGGCCGCCGTGAAGCGGAGTTTCCTCACCGACCTCGGCCCAGCGTCCGGGATGCGCGGCCCCGGTGGGGTCGTCGACGCCGCCAGTGCGAGGCGCCGGCGGGGAACGCCCCGAGGGGCCGTGGTCGCGCGGGGCGCGGCGGCGGGTTCGTTCTGACCGGCAGCCCGGTGCCGGTCTGCCCGGCGACCGGATCGTCGTTCGCGCGCGCAGGGATGGGGTGCGGGCCGTGCTGATCGCGGCGGAGGTGAGTGCTCGCCGTTCGTGCGCGGGGATGGGGTCTTTTGCTCCCCGTCTCCCCCCAGCAGGGGGCCAGCCGATGATTCGCGCGCGGGGAGGGGCCCGCCTCAACGACGCACTCGCCGCCGAACGTGGCCCGATGATTCGCGCGCGGGGAGGGGGCGGGGTCGGCGTGGACGGCGGCGAGGCCGGTGCCCGATGATTCGCACGCGCGGGAAGAGGCCCTGGCCGACCAGAGGGGGGCTCGCGGACACTGGACGATGATTCGCATGCGCGGGGAGGGGCCTTGGCGGGGCCGGCGTCGTCGAGGCTCGCGCGCACACGCGCCGGGAAGGGCCCCTCGGGAGGCGGATGAACCGCTCCCGAGGGGCCCTTCTGCGGTGCCCGGTCCCCCTGTCCGGTGCATCGCCCGACCGACCAGGGCGTCCTGCCGGCCTCCGGTCGGGGTCGTCGTGCCGACCCTCGGTCAGGGCCTGCCAGCTGGTCGGTCGGTGGTCGGGACCTGCCGGCCGGTCAGTCGGCGGTCAGGGCCGCCGAGGGCGCGACCCGCACCGCCCGCGCCGCCGGCGCCAGCGAGGCGAGCCAGCCGGCCAGCAGGGCGACCGCCGCGATGAGGGCCAGCCTCGGCCACGGCACCTGGATGGCCAGGGGGATGCCGGGCGAGGCCAGCAGGGCCTTCGCCCCGGTGATCCCGAGAACCACGCCGAGTGCCAGCCCGATGACCGTCGCCACGGCGGCCAGCGTCACCGACTCCCAGCCGACCATCTGACGCACTTGGCCCTTCGTCATGCCCAGGGCCCGCAGCAGCCCCAGCTCCTGGGTGCGTTCCAGCACCGACAGGCTCAGCGTGTTGCCCACGCCGACCACGGCGATGATGACGGCCATTGCGAGCAGGCCCATGGCGACGAGCAGCACCGCGTCGATCATCTGCTGGTACTCGGCGCGCTGGGCGGCGCCGCTGTTGATCGAGGCGTTCTTCAAGGCGTCGATCTGACCGATACGGGTCGTGACCCGCTGGGCGTCCGCCTTGTCGGCGTAGCGCACCCAGGCGGTGTTCGCGGCGTCCGGCGACAGCTGCGTCATCGTCGCCGGCGTGACGACGAGGGCATCCGAGTACGAGGAGTCGACATCGGCCGTCAGCTCGACGCTGCGGCCCTCGTGGCTCACCGTGACCCGCTGGCCATCGGTGAAGTCGGTGTCGTTGGTGCGGAACGTGCCGTCGGCGAGACCCTCGTAGCGCTGCGGAACCCGCGAGATCCCGGCGGCCGCGGACGAGACGCCCACCACCTGCACGTCCCTGTTCGTCCCCTCGTCATCGGCCTGCGCCTGGACGGTGGGCACGAGCTCGGCGGCGGAGACGTCGGGGACGTTGCGGATCTGGTCGAGCACCTCGTCGCTCACGCCGTCCGGGGCCTCGACCACCGCGTCCTGCGGGAAGTGCGAGCCGAGCTCGCGGTCGACCGTCGCCTGGGAGCAGGCGGCGCCCACCGTGAGCACGCCGATGAGCGTGACGCCGACGAGCAGGGCGTTCGCCGTCGCGGCGGCCCGGCCGGGATTGCGGCGCGAGTTCGCGACGGCCAGGTCGCCGGGGACGCTGGCGCGCCGCAGCGGCGCGCCGATGAGCCTGGCGAGGGCCGGGATGAGGCCGCGGCCCAGGACGATGACGCCCAGGAAGGCCAGGCCCGCGCCCGACATGGCGGTGAGCAGGGTCGCCGTCCTGCGGGCCTCGTCGTCGCTCGTGCCCGCCGCGTGCCAGCCGGCGACGAGCAGGACCGCGCCGACCAGGAGGAGCAGGCCGCCCAGTACGCCGCGGACGACGCCGAACCGCTTGGCCCTGGTGGTGGCCAGCTCCGGGTGGAGGGCGGCCAGGGGCGCCACTCCGGTGGCCTTGCGGGCCGCGCCGAGGCTCGACAGGAGCGTGATGAGGATGCCCACGACGAACGGCGCGACGAGGGCCCCGACACTCGCGGTGAAGGGCACCTCCATGGCGAACGCGCCCTGCCCGAGGCGCAGGAACAACCATGTCAGGCCGGCGCCGAGGACGACGCCGACGGCCGAACCGAGGGCGCCGAGCACGAGGGCCTCGCCGAGCACGGTGGCGAGGACCTGGCCCTTCGTCGCGCCGACGCAGCGCATCATGGCGAGCTGACGGGCGCGCTGGGCGACGAGGATCGAGAAGGTGTTCGCGATGACGATCACCGAGACGAACAGGGCGATGCCGGCGAACACGAGAAGGAGGTTCGTGATCGACTGGGACTCGCCGGTCAGCCGGTGGATCTCGTGCTGCATCTGCTCCTCGCCGGTGCGCACGGTGAGACCGCCGTCCTTGACGACGCCCAGATCGGAGAGGGTCGTCCGCAGGGCGGTGGGGTCGGAGCCCCGGACCATGAGGGCCTCGTAGCCGGGGATGCCGGTGATGGCGACGGCGCCGGTGTCGGTGGCGTAGACGTAGTCGCTCCGCGATGCGGTGTCGGAGTCGACGAAGCCGACGACGGTGGACTGCCGGGGCCCCTTCTCGTTGGCGTAGCTGCGCGTCGTGATCTGCTCGCCCAGCGTGATGCCGTAGCTGTCACGCATGTGGGTGCTGATGGCGACCTCCTCGTCGGACTGGGGCAGGCGGCCCTCGGCGAGGCTGGTCCCGTCCTCGAGGCGCGGCAGGTTGTCGACGCCGATCTGGGCCTGGGCCCCGGAGCTGGTGAGCACGGCGTAGCTCCGGTAGAGGGCGCGGGTGCCCTGCACGCCCGGGGCGCCGTTCACCGCGTCGATGACCGACTGGTCGATGACCGATTCGGAGGCGGATGAGGAGTTCCCGTCGTCGGGCGGGGTGATGACGGCGGCGGCGTCGCCGATCTCGCGGCCGGCGAGCTGACGCACCGAGGCGTTGAGCGAGGATCCGAACAGCAGGGCCGCGGTCACGAAGGCCACGCCGAGGACGATGGCGATGCCGGCGCTGAGCAGCCGGCGGGGCTGGCGCAGCATCAGTGCTCACCGCCCTCGGCCGGGACCGGCTGACCGGCGGCCTGAGCGGGACGTCCGGGCATCGCATGGAGGGGCTTGTCGGCGATGATCCGACCGTCGGCCAGCTGGAGGAGCCGGTCGGCGTAGCCTGCGGCGTGCGGGTCGTGGGTGACCATGACGATCGTCTGACCGAGCTCGTGGACGCAGCGCGTGAGGAAGTCGAGGAGCTCGTCGCTGGAGGCCGAGTCGAGGGCGCCGGTCGGCTCGTCGGCGAAGATGACGTCGGGGCGGGTGATGAGCGCGCGGGCCGCGGCGACGCGCTGGGCCTGGCCGCCGGACAGCTCGCCGGGGCGGTGTCCCAGACGCTCGGTGAGGCCGAGCACCGTGACGATCGTGGTGAACCACTCCTCGTCCGGCTTGACATGGGCGAGTTTGAGGGGGAGCAGGATGTTCTCGCGGGCGCTCATCGTCGGCAGCAGGTTGAACGACTGGAAGATGAAGCCGATGCGGCGTCGGCGCAGCAGGGTGAGCGCCTTGTCGTTGAGGGAGGTGGCGTCCACCTGGCCGATGACCACCCGGCCCTCCGTGGGGGTGTCCAGCCCGGCGGCGCAGTGCATGAGTGTCGACTTGCCCGAGCCCGAGGGGCCCATGATGGCGGTGAACTGGCCGCGCCGGAAGTCGACGGTCACGTGGTCGAGCGCCACGACGCGGGTGTCGCCCTGCCCGTAGACCTTCGTGAGCTGCTCGGTGTGCACCGCAGCCGTCGTCGGCTGCGCGATCGTTGTCGTCATGGTGATCCTCTTGTCGGAATGCTTTGCGACGAGGGGAATCACTCGCCGCCGGTGATCCCATCGTTCTCGGGCCCGGCGTGCCCGCACATCGGGCGCGGGGCGGGTTCGCGGTTCATACCGCGGAGGGAGCCGTCGTCGTCGACTCGTCCGATCGGAGGAGGAACGGGCGTCCGGGCCGACTACGGGGAGGAGGGGCCCTCGGCCCGATCGGCGTGGTCGGGCCCGACCACGCGCGCGTCGGCGGTGGCGCGCCGCCCGTCTCAGCCGCGGGGCTGGACCATCCCCGCGTCGTACGCGAAGACGACCATGTGCACGCGGTCGCGCAACCCCAGCTTGGCGAGGATGTGGCCCACGTGCGTCTTGACGGTGGCCTCGCCGAGGAAGAGCCGCTCGGCGATCTCGGAGTTGTTGAGGCCCTGACCGACGAGCGTGAGCACCTCGCGCTCGCGCTCGGTGAGAGCCTCCAGCCGCTCGCGGGCGCCGCCGCCCTGGTCGGCCCTGGGCAGCGTGGGTACGAAGCGCTCCAGCAGCCGCCGGGTCGCGCTCGGGGCGACGACCGCCTCGCCTGACGCGACGGCCCGGATGGCGGCCAGCAGCTCCGCCGGCCCGGCGTCCTTGAGCAGGAAGCCGGAGGCGCCGGCCTGCAGGGCCGAGTAGACGTACTCGTCGAGGTCGAAGGTGGTCAGCACGAGCACCTTCGTGTCGGTGGCTGAGGTGATCGACTCGGTGGCGGCCACCCCGTTGAGGTGAGGCATGCGGATGTCCATGAGGACGAGGTCGGGGCGCGCATCGGAGGGGGCTCCGACGACCGCGTCCACGGCGGCCCGGCCGTCGCCCACCTCGCCGACGACGGTCATGTCCTGCTGCGCGTCGAGCACCATGCGGAAGCCCGCCCGGACCATTTCCTGGTCATCGGCGAGCAGTAGCGTGATGATGTCCTCGGTCATGAGTTATTCCTCGTCAGATCGGTGATTCTGCTCAACGGGGCCGGCGCGCCGGGCCCTTCGGCGCCGGTGCGCCGATCGCTCGGCGGACCGTCCTCGTCGACCGGGATGATCGCGAGCACCTCGAAGCCCCCGTCGAGCCTCGGCCGCGCCGCGAGCGTACCCCCGAAGGGGGCGACGCGTTCGCGCATCCCGATGAGCCCGTGGCCGTGTCCGTCATCGGCGTCGGCGCCGTTCCCGTCGTCGCGGATGCTGATCATCAGGCCCGTGCCGGAGTGCGTGAGGTGCACCCAGGCGTGCGCGCCCGGCCCCGCGTGCTTGATCACGTTCGTCAGGGACTCCTGGACGATGCGGTAGGCGGCCGTCTCGCGGGCGGGGCCGAGCGGGGCGTGCGCCTCGGGGGAGCCGTCGACGGCGTAGTCGATGTCCAGCCCGGAGACCCGCGTCGACTCGATGAGCTCGTCGACCTCGTCGAGCAGTGGCTGGGGGGCCATCTCGGGCGCCTCGCCCTCGCGGAGCACGCCGACGAGCGCGCGCGTCTCGCGCAGCGCCTCGCGGGAGGTGGATGCGATGCGGGCCAGGGCCTCGCGGGCCAGTTCGAGCTTGGCGGCGGCGTCGCCGGGCTGGTCGAGCGCGTAGGAGGCGCCGTCGGTCTGGACGACGATGACGCTCAGCGAGTGGGCGACGACGTCGTGCATCTCGCGGGCGATGCGCGAGCGCTCCTGCTCGGCGGCCAGCTGCGCGAAGCGGTCGCGTTCGGCGGCGATGGCGTCGGCGCGGTCCTTGAGGGTGCGCACCGTCGTGAAGCGTTCGCGGGTGAAGGCGCCCAGGAGCCAGCAGACGGTGACCGAGGCGGCGAGCATCACGAAGAGGAAGGTCATGATGCCCACGACGTCGTGAGGGCCCGACCCGTCGCTCTGCGAGCCCACGGCGGCGCCCGTCGTCCATTTGATGGCCGCGGCGAGCGAGGCGGCGACGCCCAGGGCCAGCCACAGCCTGCGCGCCCGCTCGCTGCCGTAGGCGGCGACGGCGAACATCGCGATGAGCACGAAGATGTTCGGGAACATCGGGATGGGCACGACGGCGAGTTGCACCAGGTGGGGGACGACGAGCAGGGTGCACATGAGCGCCGGCCGCGTGCGGCGCCAGATGAGCGGTGCCGCGTACGAGACGCCCCAGGCGATCATGAGGACGTGGTTGAACGCGGTGCTCGGGAAGTAGCCGAGAGGATTCTCCTGCTCCTCCGCGGTGAAGAGGGAGAGCGTGTTGCCGAGGGTCGGCTGCACCAGGATGAGCGCCCAGATGACATCGCCCGCCATCGGGTGCAGGCCGAACCAGTTGGCAAGGCGTTTGATGATCCTCACGCGGCAAGACTACGGGCGGGCCCCTCGTCGCGGATCCACCCGTCGGTTGAGGCGGTGCGCGTTCGCGTGTCGGTCGGGGACGGGCCGGTCCTCCGCTCCCACCTCGTCGTCCCGTCTCTCGCCGTGTGCGTCCCGCCTCCCACCCCACTTCTGCGTTCGCACCCGGGCTGTGTCCGAGGTGGGAGCGCAGAAGTGAGGTGGGAACGACGAGGGTCGGGCCGGGGCGGCTCCCACTCGGCCGGGGCGGCCCTCACTCGGCCAGGCCGTAGAGGCGGTCGCCGGCGTCCCCCAGGCCCGGGACGATGTAGCCGCGTTCGTTGAGCCGCTCGTCGATCGAGGCCACGACGAGCCGGCCGTCGACGTCGGTCGAGTCCATGAGCCCGCGCACGCGCTCGATGCCCTCCGGGGCGGCCAGCAGGCAGATGCAGGTGATGTCGGTCGCGCCCCGTCGGGCCAGGAAGTGCACGCAGCCCGCCAGCGAGCCGCCGGTGGCGAGCATCGGGTCGAGCACATAGCACTGGCGTCCGGACAGGTCGTGCGGCAGCCGTTCGGCATAGGTGGTGGGCTTGAGCGTCCGCTCGTCGCGGGCCATCCCGACGAAACCGACCTCCGCCGTCGGGACGAGGCGGGTGAAGCCCTCGAGCATGCCCAGGCCGGCGCGCAGGATCGGCACGGCGAGGGGCTTCTCGCTGAGCCGGACGCCGGTCGTCGGGGCGACGGGGGTGGTGATCCCGGCCTGTTCGACGCGCACCTGACGGGTCGCCTCGTAGGCCAGCAGGGTCACGAGCTCGGCGACGAGCAGGCGGAAGGTCGGGCTCGACGTGCTCTCCTCGCGCAGGTGAGTGAGCTTGTGAGCGACCAGAGGATGATCAACGACGCGCAGTTCCACGGGCCCGAGTGTCCCATACACTTGGGTTACTCGGTGCGCGGGGCATGGGCGCCGAGCGGGGAGCCCCGGGCAACCGGTGCCGGCTGGGCCATACAGGAGGTCGACATGGCTGAGGACATGACGAGGGATTTCGACGACGACGAGGATGCCGAGGAGCTCGACAGCCTCGATGATCGCGACGACGCCGACCGTGGTGTCATCTCCGATGACTACGACGACCTCGACGACGATGAGGACGAGGACGGCCTCGACGATGACGACGCGGACGACGATGACGACGACGATGACGACGAGGACGACTACGAGGACGCCACAGCCGACGAGATCGACTTCGTGGCGGCCCTCTACCGCGAGGACGGCGCCCCCGTCGTCATGCCGCTGTCCGACGCCTGCGCCAACGACCTCGACGAGCTGATCGCCCAGCTGCGCCGCATGCCGGGCGACACCGGCGCGGTCGGCGTCGCCAGCGTCAACGGCGAGTTCTTCGTCGTCGGCCGCTGTCGCGGGCGCCAGGTGCAGGTGCTGTTGTCCGACTCGCTGTCGAGCAACGACTGGCCGCTGGCCCGCGACGTCGTCGACTACCTCGGACTCGACGTGCCCGACGCCGATGACGACGACGAGGACTCCGAGCCGGTCGGCGACCTCGACATCCTGGCCGACCAGGGCGTCTCCGAGTTCGACATGGAGAACATCCTCGACGACCTCGACGAGGACTCCGGCGAGCTGGCGCACCGCGTCATCGAGAAGATCAAGTTCGCCCCCCAGTTCGACCGCGTCATCCACCTGTGAGGCCGGCTCCCGCGCCCGGGCGGCGGCGATGAGCCGCTGGGACGCCGCCATGTCCGAGGCGCTGGCCGCCGCCCGCGATGCCGGCGCCGCCGGCGACGTTCCGGTCGGGGCCGTCGTCCTCGGGCGGGACGGCGCGGTCCTCGCGACGGCCGGCAACCGCCGCGAGCGCGATGCCGATCCCACCGCCCATGCCGAGGTGCTCGCCCTGCGCGCCGCCGCGAGGGCGCTCGGCCGTCGGCGGCTGGACGACTGCACGCTCGTCGTGACCCTCGAGCCGTGCACCATGTGCGCCGGGGCGCTCGTCGCGGCGCGGGTCGGGACCCTCGTCTTCGGCGCGTTCGACCCGCGGGCGGGCGCGGTGGCCTCGCTCTTCGACGTCGTGCGCGACCCGCGGCTGAACCATCGCCCGCAGGTCGTGAGCGGCATCATGGCCGGACCCTGCTCGGCCGTCCTCGACGGCTTCTTCGCCGACCGCCGCTGAACCGGCCGCCGTGCGCCCGGCGGCCCCGGTCCTGGCGGGCCCGGCACCGGGCCCCGGCCGCGCACGGGATTTGAGCGCGGGCCTCCCGGATCGGTATCGTTGCCCGCGGTGACGTGTCTGAGCGGCCGAAAGAGCTCGCCTCGAAAGCGAGTGTGGTGCAAGCCACCGAGGGTTCAAATCCCTCCGTCACCGCCACTGGGTCCCCCGCTCCGGCGGGGGACCCTCTGCGTGCCGGGCGAATCGTGGGCATGACGTGCAGTGGAGCCGATCTGTCAGTCGGGTCCGTCATCATGCGTCCATGACTGATGCAGATCGTGAACTCCAGGTCTTCGAGTCCGAGGACGGGATCCTGCTCTGGGGCGTGCCGGAGGCCCTCGCCCTGGTCGACGAGGACCCTGCTCTCACGACCCGGACGATCGGACCGTCCAACCTCGTGGCGCGCCTCGGGACCATGCTCGGCGGAACCAGTGCGCTGATGACCGAGAGCGGACGCTGGCTCCGGCTCGACGACGCCTCCGTCGCCTACGTCAGGCGGCACGGGGTGACGAACCTGTCCCGCGGCGTCCTGCGTACCCGTGATCTTGCCGGAGGCGAGGGAACCCGGATAGCCAAGCATCTGCGGTTCAGCAGCGTGAGTCTGGCCAACCCGGCAGGGACGGCGGTGCTGTCAGCCATGGCGACCCAGATGGCCATTCAGCACTCACTCGAGCAGATGCAGCGGTGCCTCGAGCAGATCGACGTGAAAGTGGGTCGGCTCATCGAGGCGGACAGAACCAGGGTGATGAGCGAGCTCGACGGATTCGCCGGAGCTGTCCGCGAGGCTGAATCGCTCCGCGTCGCGACCGGTACGGTCTCAGCGACGACGTGGTCCAAGGTCGAGAACAACTCGACGCCGCTCAGGGCCCACCAGAGTCGGGCCATCCGGGAACTGAGGTCCTTGGCCGACGAGATCGAGGGGTGCGGAAAGGATGTGGACGGGCTCGCTGATGCGCTGACGCGCGCGGAGAGGGAGACCACGTTCTGGATGAAGGTTCTTGCGAGGACGATCCTCATCCAGGACGAGCAGTACTGCGTGGAGCTCGAACGGGTGGCCTCGGACACCCCGGACGAGCTCGAGGACCACCGTCGGGTCATCGTCACGGTGCGCAGTGAGCGGACCGCGAGCATCATCGAGGCCCTCGAGAGCATCAGCGGGTCGATCGCCAGGAGCGCCGAGTTGTCGAATGCCGGCTGTGTCATGAACCCCATCAACTCCGGCAGGGTGACCCGGCATGCGAACCGGGTCAACGAAATCATCGACGCCTTCGCCTCCAGAGCCGGTGTCGAACTGAGCGGTTCACGACAGCTCGACGGCAAGAAATGGTTCCGGGCCGTCGGGGGTATGGCCGGCGACGCGGCCGGCGGGGCATCGAGGCTCGTGCACGGCGTCGGGGCGCGCGCCGGCAGATTGCACACCGCTCTCGACGACGCCGTGGTGGCACGGGCGAACAGGATCCTGGACGAGCGCAGGTCCGAGGCCGAGCTCGAGAGGCTGCCGCCCGTACGCGAGGATGCGGCCGGGGACGGGGAAGATCCTCGGTCGGGCGGAACTCGTTCCATCTGACGGGTGGGGGACTCCGCCCCGCGCGGGCGGGGATGATCCCGCTGTTCCGCGTTCCATCTGACGGGTGGGGAACTCCGAGGGGAGCCCGGTGGCCGCCGTCCGGTCGCCCCTCCCGGGCGGCGGCGCGCGGCGTTGAACCATCCTCATGGATCGGGGGCTCCGGTAAACTTGCCGCGCATGGTGCCGCTCCGTCGCACCGGTGCCCGGCCGGCCCGCGTCGCAATGGGCCGCCCAGGACGCGCCAACGGCGGCTCCGGCGCTGGTCATCGAATGTTTGGAGGCGGAATGCATGGCACTGGCTGAGTCCCGCGTCACGACTCGGCGCTCGCTGCCGGTCGGCATCTTCTCGGTGGCCGTCGCCATCGTGCTCATCACCATCGCCGTCATCTGGTTCCGGTTCGGCACGCCGACGACCTCCATCATCTGGATCGTCCTGGCCGTGCTCGAGATCGTCATCGCCGTCCTCATGCTGCGTCCCATCACCTTCCACGTCACCGTCGACGAGGACGGGGTGCGCAACGAGGGCCACGCCCCGTGGTCCATCGACCGCGCCAGCATCGCCAACGGCGGCGTCATCGCCGCCAAGCACCCGACGATCTGGGTGCGACCGGTGCCCGATGCCGCGCTGAAGCGCTCGCTCGGTTACACGGAGTCCACCATCGTCCCCGAGCGGAGCTACCTGGCCCCCGTCCGGCGCTCCCAGGCCGAGAGCCTCGCCCGCGCGCTCGCGTCGATCGGTCTGCAGGCCGGCCGCAAGGCCGTCCCCGAGGAGATCAACAAGATCGGCGCCTTCAGGGTCGGCTCCACCGCCATGGGCATGACCGGCGTCGCCGCCGCGGCCGCCGGCCCCGCGAGGGCGTCCGCCGAGCCGGACGAGGCCCCCGCGCACGCCATCGGGGCGGCCGGGGCGAAGACCGCCCCGGGTCGGGCGCCCGATCCCGCACCCGCCGCGCCGGTGGCGTCCGCCGAGCGGACCGCGATCATTCCCGCCGGGCGGACCGCGGCCGTGCCGGCCGCCCGGTACGCCGACGTCCCCGATGCGGCGACTCCCGACCAGGGCCCTCCCGCGGCTCCGGGCCCGGACCCTCATGCGCCCTCCGGCCGGTCCCCCCGCGCGGCCTCCGAGCAGGACGACGTCATCGAGGCCACCGAGCCCATCGGCTGGCCGGGCCCGTCCCGGTCCGGACCGCCGGACGGGGTGTCCGGGCCCCCCGCCGGCTCCGAGCCCATCGGCTGGCCCGTCGGGGCCCGCCGGGCCACCCCCGAGGAGGACGCGGCCTGGTTGTACGGGGACAAGGCCGCCAGCACCGTCGTCACCACCGAGACGCGGGCGCCGCAGCGGGCCCGGCGCGAGGGGCGGGCGGCCGTCCGCCGGTCAGGTGCCGGGCGGGACGAGTCCTACCATCCCCGTCGGGCCCGGCGCGCGGTCCTCGGGGCCGTCGAGGATCTCGAGGACGAGCGCCCCACCCGCCCGATGCGGGCCATCACCGACGACATGACCCGTGAGGAGGCCTTCGGCGCCGAGCCGGAGCCCTCCAGCTGACCCGGAGCAGACAGGGGGGAGGAGCCCATGGCCGCAGCGGACCTGACACTGCTCGTCGCCGCCGCCGTGGCGCTCGTGGCGATCGCCGCCGCCCGCCTGGGTACTCGTGCCGGGCTGCCCGCCCTGCTCCTGTTCCTCCTCGTCGGCGTCGCCCTCGGCAACGCCGGCTTCGGCATCCGCTTCGACGACGCCTCGTTGGCCCACGATCTGGGCTTCGTCGCCCTCGTCCTCATCCTCGCCGAGGGCGGCCTCACGACCTCCTGGAAGCAGATGAGACCGGTCCTCGGCGTCGGCCTGTCCCTGGCCGTCGTCGGCTCGCTCGTGACCATCGCCGTCGTCGGACTGTTCGGCTACTTCGTCCTGGGGCTGCCGCGCGCCGTGGCCTTCCTGCTCGGCGCCGTCGTGGCGCCCACCGATGCCGCGGCCGTCTTCTCGGTGCTGCGCGGGGTGTCGCTGCCGCCCAGGGTGCGGGCGGCCCTCGAGACCGAGTCCGGTTTCAACGACGCCCCCACCGTCCTTCTGGTCATCGCCGGCACCGAGCTGGCGATGGGCAGCAGCCCGGCCGGCGGCATGCCCGGCCTGGCCGGCGAGGTCGTCGGCGAGCTGGCCATCGGCGTCGCCGCGGGCCTCGTGATGGGCTGGATCGGCGTGCAGTTCCTGCGCCGCCTCTCGTTGTCGAACTCCGGCCTGTACCCGCTGGCCGTCATGTGCTGGATCCTCGTCACGTACGGCCTGGTCGGGTTCATCCACGGCTCCGGCTTCGCCGCCGTCTACGTCTGCGCCGTCGCCCTGGGCAACGGGCAGCTGCCGCACCGGCACGCCACGAAGTCCTTCGCCGAGGGCATCGGCTGGGTCGCCCAGATCGGGCTGTTCGTCATGCTCGGCCTGCTCGTCCACCCCTCGACGATCAGCCGGCCCGACATCGGCGCCGGCGTCGCCCTCGGCGTCGTCCTGACCCTCGTCGCCCGCCCGCTGGCCGTCTACGTCAGCACCGTCTGGTTCGGCACCGGCTGGCGGCACCAGGCCTTCATGAGCTGGGCCGGCCTGCGCGGCGCGGTGCCGATCATCCTGGCGACCGTCCCGATGGCGGCCGGCATGCCCGGCTCCGACGTGCTCTTCGACGTCATCGTCGTCTTCGTCGTCGTCTTCACCTCGCTGCAGGCGCCGACGCTGCCGTGGATGGCCAGGCGGCTCGGCCTCGTCGACCCGCGCGCCGCGACCGACGTCGACATCGAGGTGGCGCCCTTCGACGAGCGCCGCGCCGACCTGCTGACCGTCAACATCCCCGAGGGCTCGCGCCTGGCCGGCGTGCGGGTGCTCGAACTGCGCCTGCCGCGCAATGCGATCGTCGCGCTCGTCATGCGCGGGGACGAGTCCTTCTCGCCCGACGGCGACACCGCCCTCGAGACGGGCGACCAGATCCTCGTCGTCACGCCCGCCGATCAGCGCGCCGAGGTCGAGGCCCGCCTTCTGGCCGTCGGGCGCCACGGCCGGCTGGCCGGGTGGACGCGCAGGTCCCGGCGCGCCTGACGGGCTCAGGCGCCGCCCGTCGCCGAGTGACTGGGCTGCGCGACCGGCAGGCAGGCGTGCCCCGAGGGGACGTCGATGCTCGTGGCCGCGTCGGCCTTGAAGCCCTGTCCCAGGTCGTCGGTGACGACGACGTCGACCAGCCCGTTCTGGCGGTGGTCGGTGGTGACCGTCGCGCCGGGGAAGAACGAGGCGACGAGCTGCATCTGCGGATCGTCGCCCGAGGCGCCGACGATGGTCGTGCCCTTGTAGTCGTCGTCGGTGTTGCTGGTGCTGTGGATGACGAAGCCGGCGCCCTTCAGCTGGTTCGCGACCGTCGTGGCCTGGCCCTTGACGGTGCCGGCGTTGTAGACGCGCACCTGCACCTGGCCGGTGCTCAGGCTCGTCAGCGCCGTGGTCTCGCACGCGCTCGCGGGATCGAGCGGCCCGGTGGCCATGCGGACGCCCCACCAGCCCGCGAAGGCGACGAAGAGGACGAGCACCACGAGGAGGACCGGTGTGTACCACTTGCGCATGGGATTGCCTCTCTCACGCCACCACGTCTCACATCACCACGGCACCCGCGCGCCCGCACCGGAAACTCCGCCGGCCGCGTCGCCGGCGGCGCGCGATGCAGTGCCTTGATCATAGACGCACCGGGGGACCGGGACGCGCGGTTCTCGGGCCCCGGGCCGTTCCGGGGGAGCTGCTCGCAGGGGCGCGGCACGGGCCCGGGGCTCGTCGGACGCCCCGACGGCGCCGACGCCCTCGCGGGCCCCGCACGAACCCGGTCTTCCCTCCACCCGGTGAGCAGCGTAGGCTTGCCTCGGTTATTTCTCGGAGGCAACGGCCCGCCGTCGGCGGGTCACGGATGAGGAGGTTCGCAGTGTCAGCAACCACGACGACCGATCGGTGTTCCTCGGCGGACGGGATGGTTCCCCTGACGGCCCTCGGCCCCGGCGGCAGCGGCGTCATCGCGCACGTCGACCCCGATCTCGACCACTCGGTGCAGCACCGGCTGCGTCTGCTCGGATTCTGCGAGGGGCGCGAGATCTCCTACGTGCGTCGTGCCTTCTGGTCGGGCCCCATCGTCTTCCGGGTCTGCGACGTGCACATGTGCATCCGCGCGGAGCAGGCCGCCATGATCCGCGTGGCGGCGGCCTCCTGACCGCTCCTCCCGGCCCATTTCCCAAAGAACCCGACCCCAGGTCCAGATGATCGCCCATGTCCACAGCTCTCAGCCACTGCGTCCCCGCTTCGCCCGCACCGGCCGGCGGCGCACCCCGCATCGCCCTCATCGGCTCGCCGAACGGCGGCAAGACCTCCGTCTTCAACCGTCTCACCGGCCTGCACGCCCGCACCGGCAACTACCCCGGCGTCACCGTCTCCCGGTCGGCCGGGGTGGCCCGCATCGGCGGTGACGAGTACAACATCGAGGATCTGCCCGGCGCCTACTCCCTCACCCCGATCTCGCCCGACGAACAGCTCGTCGTCGATCTGCTCAACGGAGAGGTCGAGGGCATCGGCGCACCGGACGGCCTGCTCGTCATCGCCGACTCCACCGCCCTGCGCCGCTCCCTGCTCCTGTTCGCCGAGGTCGTCCAGCGCCACATGCCGACGGCCCTCGTCCTCACCATGGGCGACGAGCTGAACCGTCGCGGTGGCTCGATCGACACCGCGGCGCTGAGCCGGGCGCTCGGCGTGCCGGTCGTGTCCGTCGTCGCCAACCGGGGCATCGGGATCGGCGAGCTGCGCGATCTCATCACCGGCTGGCGGGACTGGACGGTGCCGCCCGTCGACCCGCCCGCCGACACGACCGAGCTCGCCGGCTGGGTCGACTCGGTGCTGACCGACAGCGGCTACCGGGACCCCCACTCCGACGCCCGCACCGAGCGCATCGACCGCGTCCTGCTCCACCCGGTGCTCGGCACGGTCATCTTCTTCGCCGTCATGTTCGTCTTCTTCCAGGCGATCTTCACCTGGGCGGCGCCCCTGCAGGACGGGGTCGAGGACTTCTTCGGCTGGCTCGCAGGGATCGTCGGCGACCGCCTCGGGGACTCCCTGCTGTCCTCGTTCGTCGCCAACGGCCTGCTCGGCGGCGTCGGCAGCGTGCTCACCTTCGTGCCGCAGATCGTCATGATGTACTTCATCCTCGCCCTGCTCGACGCGGTGGGCTACATGTCGCGGGCGGCCTTCCTCATGGACCGGCTCATGAGCCGCTTCGGCCTCGAGGGGCGCGCCTTCGTGGCCGTGCTCTCGAGCTTCGCCTGCGCCATCCCGGGCGTCATGTCCACCCGCACCCTGCCGAACAGCCGCGATCGCATCGCCACGATGCTCGGCGTGCCGCTGGCCACCTGCTCGGCCAGACTGCCCGTGTACATCCTGCTCGTGGGCATCCTCGTCCCCGACGGAACCCGGGTCGGGCCCTTCAGCGGGCAGGGCGTGGCCATGTTCCTGCTCTACCTGCTCGGCGGCTTCTCGGCCCTCACCGCCTCGGCCGTCGTCAAGCGCATCACCGACCGCCGCAGCACCATCCTGCCGTTCTACATGGAGATGCCGCCCTACCGCATCCCCACCCCTCGCTCGGTCGGCATCGCCATGTGGGAGCCCACCAAGGCCTTCCTGCGCAAGGCCGGAACGATCATCCTCGTCACGACGATGGCCATCTGGGCGCTCACGACCTTCCCGATGCGCGGCGACGCCGAGCTGACGGCCGCCGGCGTCGACCCCGGCGACGAGGTCGCCGTCACCGCCTACACGATGGAGCACTCGGCCGCCGCGTCCGTCGGCAAGGCCATCGAGCCCGTCTTCGAGCCGCTGGGCTTCGACTGGCGCATCGACGTGGCCCTGCTCGGCTCGCTGGCCGCCCGCGAGGTCTCCGTCTCGACGCTCGGCCAGATGGCCGCGGCCCTCGACCCCGAGGACGACGCCGAGGTGGCCGACGCCCTCGACGGCTGGACCTACACCGCCGGCCCGCACGCCGGCGAGAAGGTGTTCACGCCCGCCACCACCGTCGCCCTGCTCCTCTACTTCGCCTTCGCCCTGCAGTGCATGTCGACGGTGGCGATCATGCGGCGCGAGACGGGCGGCTGGAAGTGGCCGGGCATCGCCTTCGGCTACATGTTCGTCCTCGCCTGGGTGATGGCCCTCATCGGCCGCGGCATCACCCTGCTCATCACGTGAGGGCCGCGGGCATGAGGATCACGAGGGGACGCCCGCCCCGATGCCCCGCCGCTCGTGCGGGGCGCGCGCCGGCCCCGGCGGTCATCCACCCCGAGCGCACCGGCGATCCCGCCGTGCTGCGCTGGGTCGTCCACGGCGTCGAGCTGCCTTTCGTCGGCCCGCTGCTCGGCGCGCCCGGCCTGGACGAGCTGCTCGGCGCGGAGCTGACCGCCGTCGAGGCCGTCCCGGGCGCCCTCCTCGTGACCGCCGCCCCCGGCGGCTCCTGGCGGGAGCTCGGCCCTCGGGCGCGCACCGCGCTCGTGACGGCCCTCGGCCGGATCGGCGCCTGGGCCCCCGGTCCCGGCGCGCGGCGCCTCGGCCCGGACGAGACCCTGCGCTGGTGCGCCCGCGAGCTCATCGACGGCCCCGTGGGCGAGATCGCCGCCGCGCACGGCGGTTCCATCGAACTCGTCGGCGCCCGCGACGGCGTCGTCACGGTGCGCATGCACGGGGCCTGCCGCGGCTGCCCGGCCGCCGTCCTCACGATGCGCCAGCGCCTCGAGACGCAGCTGCGCCGCCGGGTCCCCGGCATGCGGGCCGTCGAGGAGGCCTGAGGAACGATCCGTCACCGCCCTCGGCGGATGTGAGAAGCTGGGTGCCATGGCAGATCAGCAACTGCCCGCCGAGCAGGTGGACGGGATCCGTGACAGCTGCGCCTTCGGCGAGCCCGCCATCGACTTGGGCGTTCTCGGCAACGGCGGCGAGCCCGCCACCGATGCGCGCATCCGCATCCCGCTGAGGATGGTCGCCCGGCACGGCCTCATCGCCGGCGCGACGGGCACCGGCAAGACGATCACCCTCCAGCTGCTCGCCGAGTCGCTCAGCGCCGCCGGCGTGCCCGTCCTGGCGGCCGACATCGAGGGCGATCTGTCGGGCATCGCCCTGCCCGGCGTCCCCGGCGACGGGCTCGCCGCCCGACCCGCCGCCGGCGCCCGGGCCGCCGAGGCCGAGGGCGGGCGGAGCGCCCGGCAGCCCCGGCAGGAGCCCGCCCCCGTCCAGGAGGCCCGGCGGGGCCGGCCCCGCCGGGAGAAGTCGGTCGTCGGGCAGGTCGCCGAGCCCTCGATCCTCGAGCGGTTCGCCCGTTCGGCCGGACGCGGGATCGTCCGCTCCCTCTTCGGCACGGGGCGGCGCCGATGAGCACCGCGCAGGGGCTCGCGGACGGCTTCCGGGAGCGCTTCGGCCGGGCGCCGTCCGGCGTCTGGTCGGCCCCCGGCCGCTTCAACCTGGTGGGCGAGCACACCGACTACAACGGCGGCTTCTGCCTCCCGGTCCCGCTGGACCGGCGTACCTGGGTGGCCGCCGCCCCCCGCGACGACGGGCGCCTCCGCATGGTCTCCCTGGACGTGCCCGGCGAGGTCGACGTGCGGCTCGACGAGGTGACGGCCCACCGTCCCGGCGGCTGGGGCGCCTACGCCGCAGGCGTCCTGTGGGCGCTGCGGCGGGCCGGCCTGCCGGTGCGCGGCGTCGACATGCTCATCGGCTCCGATCTGCTCATCGGCGCCGGCCTGTCGAGCTCCGCCGCCCTCGAGTGCTCCGTGGCCGCCGCGGCCTCCGACCTGTTCGGCCTCGGCCTGCTTGCCGACGACGCGGGCCGAGTCGCCCTGGCCGTCCACTGCCAGACCGCGGAGAACGAGATCGCGCAGGCCCCCACCGGCGGCGTCGACCAGACCTCGGCGCTGCGCGGCGTGAAGGGCCACGCCCTGCTCATCGACTTCCTGAACCGGACGCTGCGCCCGGTGCCCTACGATCCGGCGAGCGCCGGGGTCGGCGTGCTCATCCTCGACACCCGGACCCGCCACTCGCTGTCGGCGGGGCACTTCGGCGACCGCCACGCCGAGTGCGACCGCGCGGCCGTGCTGCTCGGCGTCGACCTGCTGCGCCGGGTGGGCGTCGACGAGCTCCCGGCCGCCGAGGCGAGGCTGGACGACGTGCTCTTCCGACGGCTGCGCCACGTCGTCACCGAGAACGCCCGCGCCGTCCGCATGGCCGACGACCTCGAGGCCGGCGACTGGCGGGCCGTGGCCGAGGGCATGACGGCCGCCCACGTCTCGATGCGCGACGACCTGGAGGTCAGCGTGCCGCAGATCGACCTGGCGGTCGGGACGGCGATCGGGGCGGGGGCCTGGGGCGCCCGTCTCGTCGGCGGCGGCTTCGGCGGCTGCGTCATGGCCGTCGTCCCGCTCGACCTGGTCGGCGGCGTCGCCGGCGCCGTGGACCGGGCCTTCGCGGCGGCCGGCTACGACGCCCCCGACGGCTTCCTCGCGACGGCGGGCTCGCCCGCCGGACGCGACCTGTGACGGGCTGCCCCGGCCGGGCGCGACCCGTCCCACGGGGCGGCGGGGTCGCCGGTCCCACGGTCGTGCCCCGGGGCCCGGGGCACGACCCCGCTCAGGCCTGGGACTGGGGCTGATCGTTCGAGATGTTCGGGGCGTTCTGGCCCTGTTGTCCGTTCTGCTGGCCGCCGTTGTTGTTCTGCTGCTCGGTGGGCTGGCCGGCGGCCGTGGTCTGCTCCGCGGCGGTGGCCCCGCCCGTGGCCGTGGCCCCGCCGGTGGTTCCGCCGGTGCCGTAGTCGCCGTAGTCGCCGTAGTCGCCGTTGCCGTAGTCGCCGGTGCCGTAGCCGCCGGTGCCGTAGCCGCCGTCCTCCTCGTCGCCGCCGGTGCCGTAGCCGGTGCCGTGGTCCTCCTCGTCGGCGGTGGCCTGGCTCGTCGGCGCGGCGGTGGTCGTGCGGGCGGACGAGGCCGTGGCGGTCTGCGTCTGGGTGACGGTCTGGGACGGGCTCGGGGCGGCCGACCGGCGGACCTGCGCCCAGGCCACGATGATGAGCGCGGCGAGCACCGCGATGATGATGACCGCCAGGACGATGCGCCTGTTCCGGCCCGGGTTTTTGCCCCCGGTCCGTCCTCCGCCGGGGCCGGCGGGCGGGCGGGCGCCGCCGCCGGTCGCCGCGGCACCGGCCACCGGGACGAGTGAGGGCGCCGTACCGGCGACGGTCGTCGCGCCCGTCGTGCCCCCGGCCGTCGTGCCCGTGGCGCCTGCGCCGGCCGTCGTGCCCGTGGCCCCGGGGCCCGAGGCGGCCTCGGCGGCCGACGCATCGGCCGGGAGGATCCTCGTGAGGCCCTGCCCGTCGGCCGTCTGCGTCGCCGCGGCCCCGAGCGCCGCGGCGGACATGGCGACGGTCGCCATGTCGGTGCCGGGGCCGGCCGGGCGGGGAGGCTCGATGAGCCCGGGGGCGTCGGGGTCGCCGTGGATCGCGTTGAGGGCGGCGACCGTCTCGGTGGCGCTGGGCCTGGCCTCGGGGCTCTTGTCCATCAGCGCGGCGACGAGGTTCTCGAGCGAGACCGGAGCGTCCGGGACGCGCGAGCGCAGCAGCGGGGGCGTGTCGTAGACCTGGGCGCGGGCCACCGCCACGGGCGACTCGCCGGGGAAGGGGGGCTGACCGGTCAGCACGGTCATCATGAGGCAGCCGAACGAGTACATGTCGGAGTTCGGCCCGACGCGCTCGCCGGCGGCCTGCTCGGGCGACATGTACGCCGCCGAGCCGATCGCCGTCATCGTGCTCGTGAGGGCGGTCGCCTGCTGGTCCGCCAGGCGTGCGATGCCGAAGTCGACGAGCTTCGGCGTGCTCGTGAGCTCCTCGGACGAGAGCACGACGTTGGCCGGCTTCACGTCGCGGTGGACGACGCCGAGGCGGTGGGCCGAGCCCAGCCCCGCGGCGACCTGGGCGAGCAGCGGGACGGCGGCCCGCCAGTCGATCGGGCCCCGTTCCGTGACGATCGACTGCAGATTGGGGCCGTGGAGGAACTCCATGACGATGTAGGCGCTGTGCCCGTCGACGCCGGAGTCGTAGATCTGGACGATGCTCGGGTGGTTGAGCCCGGCGGTCGCGATCGCCTCGCGGCGGAAGCGCGCCTCGGTGCTCGGGTCGGCGCTCGTCGCCAGGTTGATGGTCTTGATGGCGACCTCGCGCTGCAGGGTCGTGTCCTGGGCGCGCCAGACCTGGCCGATGGAGCCGGCGCCGATGCGCTCGACGAGCTGGTAGCGCCCGTTGCTCAGGGAGGCGATGGACCCGTCCCCGTCCGCCCCGGCCTCGCCCGCGACCGGCATGGGGCGCGTCGTCCGGGCGTCGTTCTGGCCGGTGCGGGAGGAAGGGTTGCCGCTGAGCGGTTCATCGGTGCTCACAGGTCCATTGTTCCTCATCTGCCCGCACACGGGCGATGGGTGTCATGAACCCGACTTGTGCGGGCTGGGACTCTGGGCGGTCGAGCCCGACGAGGGCGAGCTCGCCGCGCCCCCCGCCGTGGGGCTCGCCGAGGCGCTGGGGGCCGCGGCGACCTTGATCGTCACCTGGTCGGTGCGCGAGTACAGCTGGTTGGCGGCCACCGACTGCTCGAAGACCGTGCCGGCCCGGTACTGGGAGCTCTCCACCTCCATGACCTGGACGTTCGTGAAACCGGCGCCGGCCAGCGCCCGGACGGCCTCGTCCTCGCTCATCCCCGAATCCGAGACGTCGGGCATCCGGGAGCGGCCGGTGGCGCGGTAGAGCGTCACCGTCGAGTCCGGGTCGGCCGAGGTGTTCGCGCTCGGGCTCGTCGCGATGATCTTGTCGGCGACGTCCGTGGTCTTCTCCTGGTCCTCGGTGGCGTCCTTCGTCACGACGTTCGTGAAGCCCGCCGCGCGCAGGGCGTCGCGGGCGTCATCCTCGTCCATGCCCGTCACGTCGGGGATCGTGCCGGCCGCGGGGCCGTCGTTGATGACGATGACGACGGAGGAGTTGACCGGCACGGTCGTGCCGTCGGCCGGGTCGGTGCTGATGACCTGTCCCTTCGTGGCGGAGTCGCCGTTGGTGTGCTGCACCTGCGGGTCGAGGTTGTAGTTCTTGAGCGTCGAGACGGCCTGCTCCTGGGTGAACCCGATGACGGCCGGGACGGTCGTCTGCTGGGCCTCCCGGCGGAGCTCGCGCAGGCGGATGCCGCCGTAGACGAGGCCCACCGCGATGAGCGCGAGGATGATCACGAGGATGACGGTCGGCGTCGTGACGCGGCGCTTCTTCTTCGTGGCGACGCTGCCGGTGTCCTGCTCCTCCTCGGCCGGCAGGGCGCGCGCCGGGCGGGTCGGTGCGGCGGGCAGCGCCACCTGGGTGGTGTCGGCGGCGATGGCCGGCATCTGCGCGGTCGCCTGCTGGCCCTCGAGGACGCGCGAGATGTCCTCGCGCATCTGCCGGGCCGTCTGGTAGCGATCGTTCGGGTTCTTGGCCAGGGCCGTCATCGTGATGGCGTCCATGGCCCCGGTGACCTTGGGCGCCAGCGTGCTGGGCAGCGCCGCGGTCTCGCGGACGTGCTGGTAGGCGACCGCCACGGGGGAGTCGCCGGTGAACGGGGGACGGCCGGTGAGCAGCTCGTAGAGGAGGCAGCCGGCCGAGTAGATGTCGGAGCGCGAGTCGACGGTCTCGCCGCGGGCCTGCTCGGGGGAGAGGTACTGGGCGGTGCCGATCACGGCGGCCGTCTGCGTCATCGTCGCCGACGTGTCGGTCACCGCGCGGGCGATGCCGAAGTCCATCACCTTCACCTGGCCGGTGGGAGTGATCATCACGTTGGCGGGCTTGATGTCGCGGTGGATGATGCCGTGCTTGTGCGAGTAGTCGAGGGCGTCGAGCACGCCCCGCGTGTAGCCGAGGGCCTCGGCGGGCTCGATGGTGCGCCCGTCGCGCAGCATGTCGCGCAGGGTGCGCCCGCCCACGAGCTCCATGACGATGTACGGCACGACGACGCCGGTCGCCTCGTCCACCTGGCCGCCGGTGTCGTAGACGGAGACGATGTTCGGGTGGTTGAGCCCGGCCGCGGACTGGGCCTCGCGGCCGAAGCGAGCCTGGAAGGTCGGGTCGGTCGCCAGGTCGATGCGCAGCCGTTTGACGGCGATGTCGCGGCCGAGCCGCACGTCGCGGGCGCGCCAGACCTCGGCCATGCCCCCGCGGCCGATGATCTCCTGGAGCTCGTAACGGCCGCCGAGCACGGTGTTCGCAGCGGTCATCGCTGATCTCCTCCCCTCATCGCCTCGTCGCGTCGTGGGTCTCGGGGCCGGCCCCGGCGGCTCGTCCCCCCGGTCGGGGCCGTCATGATGCGAGCGCCTCGAAGACGGTGCGCGCCGCGACGGTGGCATTGCCGGTGGCGGTGCCGGACTGGTTGGGGTCGGCCAGGAAGACGGCGAGCGCCACATGCGTCTCCTGGTCGAAGCCGGCGAACCAGGAGTAGGCGCTGGCGCCGGGCATGTTCTCGGCGGTCCCGGTCTTGCCGCCGATCGTCTGCCCGCCGATCTGCGTCGAGGTGGCGGTGCCGGACTGGACGACGTGGATCATCATCTGTTGCATCGAGGACGCCGTCTGCTCACTCACGGCCCGGCGGACCGTCGTCGGGCCCGTCTCGGAGATGACGTTGAGGTTCGCGTCGCGCACCTGGGAGACGGCGTACGGCTGCATGACCTGGCCGCCGTTGGCGAGGGTGGCGGCCACCGAGGCCATCTGCAGCGGGGTGGCCGACACGTCGTACTGGCCGATGGAGCTCATGGCCAGCTGGGCGTTGTCCAGGTCCGACGGGAAGACGCTCGTCGCCGAGTTCACGTCGCCGCCGAAGGACGCGTTGAAGCCGAACTTCTCGGCCTGCGCGCGGACCTTGTCCTGGCCGAGGGACATGCCCAGGTTCGCGAAGGCCGTGTTGCAGGAGACCTGCAGGGCGTGGTCGATCGTCGTCGTGTCGCCGCCGCAGTTCGTGGAGTTCGGCAGTGTCGTCGTCGAGTTGTCCAGCGGCAGCGTGGTCGGCGACTCGACGGTGCTGTCGGCGCCCATGCCGTCCTCGAGGGCGGCCGAGGCGACGACGAGCTTGAAGGTCGAGCCGGGCGGGTAGATCTCCTGGGTGGCGCGGTCCTCCAGCGGGCGGCCCTCGTCGGAGTTCAGCCGGTCCCACGCGGCCTGCGTGCTCTCCAGGTCGGTGCTCGACAGCTCGTTCGGGTCGTAGCCGGGCGTCGAGGCCCAGGTCAGGATCGCTCCGGTCGTGTAGTCCATCGCGATGACGGCGCCGGTGCGCCCGCCGAGCGCGTTCGAAGCGGCCTGCTGGGCGTTCGGGTCGAGCGTCGTCTGGATGGTGGCTCCCTGCGCCGGGGTGCCGCTCAGCTCGCCGAGGATGCGTCGGAACAGCTGCGAGTCACCGGTGCCCGACAGCTCGTCGTTGTAGGTCTGCTCCAGCCCGGTGCGCCCGTAGATGTACGAGTAGTGGCCGGTGACCGGGGCGTAGAGCGGCCCGTCGGAGTAGTTGCGCTGGACGCTGAAGCGTCCGCCCTCGACCGGCACCGTCTCGGCGACGGCCGTCGTGCCGACGAGGATCGAGCCGCGCGGGGCGTCGAACTGGGCGTCGACGACGCGCCGGTTACCCGGGTCGGACAGCAGACCGGCGGACCGCCAGGCGTAGTTGACAGTGACATTCACCAGGAGGGCGAGGACCATGAGGGCGGCGAAGACCGAGACCCTGCGCAGTGCCTTGTTCATGATCCCACCTTCCTGATGAAGGCCGTCGGGGCCTCGGCCAGGTCGGCCTCGGAGGTCTCGTCGGGGACCCCCGCCGGGGCGCGCCCGGCGTGCGAGACCTGCATGAGGGCGGCGATGATCACCCAGTTGGCGATGAGCGAGGAGCCGCCCTGCGAGAGGAAGGGCGTCGTGAGGCCGGTCAGCGGCAGCAGCCGGGTGACGCCGCCGATGATGGCGAAGACCTGCAGCGCGAAGGTGAACGACAGGCCGCCGGCGAGCAGCTTGCCGAAGACGTCGCGCGCGGTGAGGGCGGCGCGCAGGCCGCGGGCGATGATGAGGCCGTAGACGACGATGATGGCCATGAGCCCGATCAGGCCGAGCTCCTCGCCGAGGGAGCTGGCGATGAAGTCGGACTGGGCCAGCGGCACGAGCGACGGGCGTCCCTGGCCCCAGCCCCGCCCGAACAGGCCGCCCCAGGCCATGCCGTACTGGGCCGAGATGATCTGGCCGTTCTGCCCCGGATCGGAGAACGGGTCCAGCCAGGACGAGAAGCGCACCTGGACGTGGTACAGGAATCTGTAGGCGAGGACGCCCGCGCCCCCGAAGAGCACGACGCCGATGACGACCCAGCGGGCCTGGCTGGTGGCCACGTAGAGCATCATGACGAACAGGCCGAAGAACAGCAGCGCCGTGCCCAGATCGTTCTCGAAGACGATGACCGCCACGGCGGCCAGCCACATCACCATGATGGGCAGCAGGTCACGGCCGCGGGGCATGCGGAAGCGGCCCCAGCTGCGCCCGGCGAGCTGGAGCACGTCGCGGTGCTCCGCCAGGTAGGACGCGAAGGCGAGCGTGAGGATGATCTTGGCGATCTCGGCCGGCTGGAAGCTGAAGCCCGCCAGCGAGATCCAGATGCGCGAGCCGTTGGCCTCGTTGGCCGACGAGGCCAGGCCGGGCGTCAGCGGCATGAGCAGGAGGAGCAGGCCGGCCAGGAAGAGCACGTAGGGGTAGCGCTGCAGGTCTCGGTAGTCGCGCACGGCCCAGAGCACCGCGACGAACAGGCCGATGCCGATGGCGGTCCACAGCAGCTGGCCGTTGACGAGGGTCGAGACCGGCTCGTCCTGGTCGAGGCGGTAGATCATCGCCAGGCCGAGGCCGTTGAGCGCCAGTACGCACGGCAGGATCACCGGATCGGCCCACGGGGCGCGCAGTCGCACCGCCAGGTGGGCGACGAGGCACAGGGCCAGCCAGCCGCCGATCACCCACGGCAGGTTCGCCGGAAGGGCGCCGCTCAGGTTGATGGTCGTCATCATGAAACCGCCGAGCCCCAGGAGCGCGGCGACGACGACGAGCGCCAGCTCGACGTTGCGGCGCTTGCGGTAGACGATCGTGGGCCCCGTGCCGGTGCTGCTCATCCGCAGTCCTCCGGGCTGACCGATCCGCTGATCGGGATGGACGGTGGCTCGGAGGGGCCGGACGAGCCGCTCGCCGACGCCGAGGGGGAGGCGCCGCCGCTCGGCGTCGCGCCGCCCTGGCCCTCGTCGGGCGCGGGCGAGCTCTCGGCGCGCTGGGCGATGCAGACCCGGGCGAGCTCGTCGAGGTAGTCGGCCTGGCTGCGGGCCTGGTCGAGGGAGTCGGCCTTGATGTCGGAGCCGTTGACCTTCTGGCGGTAGTAGCTGGGCAGGTCGGCCACCCTGGTGTCGCGCCGCTCGACGAGTCCGCCGAGCCCGTGGCCGGCGATCGTGTCGGGAATGCCCTTGTAGATGGCGACCTGCTCGCCCGCCGGGGCGATGTAGTACTGGCCCATCGCATAGCGCCAAGCCCCGAACAGCCCTCCGGCGAGGACGACCAGGGCGATGAGGACCGAGATGATGACCGACCAGTGGCGTCGTCGTCGCCCGATCATCGGCGTGTAGCGCACGTCCTCGCGGGCGTCGGGGTCGATGAGCCGGGGCCCGTCCGCGTCCTGGTCGTCCCCGCCGGGCCGGACGGCCCTCGTGCCGGATGCGCTGAGGACGGCGGTGGTCTCGTTCGCGCCGGACGGCGGCTTGATGCGGGGCACCTCGACGGTGGAGGCGGCGCCGATCATCGTGCCCGGCCGCGCGTCGAGCTCCTCGGAGGCGGGGACGACGTCGGTGACGATGATCGTGATGTTGTCGTAGCCGCCCGCCTCGTGGGCGGCCTGGGTGAGCGCCTCGACGGCGGCCGCCGGGGTGCGCTCGCGCAGCAGTCGGCGGATCTGGCGGTCCTCGACGAGGCCGCACAGGCCGTCGGAGCAGAAGAGCAGCCGGTCGCCCGCCTGCACGTCGACGAGGCGCAGGTCCGGCTCGTGGGCGGGCTGGCCGTTGAGCACCTTGAGCAGCAGCGAGCGGTGCGGGTGCACCGCCGCCTCCTCGGGGGTGATCTTGCCCTCGTCGATGAGCGACTGCACCCACGAGTGGTCGTGGGTCAGCCGGGTGAGGGAGCCGTTGCGCAGCAGATAGCCGCGCGAGTCGCCGATGTGGGCCAGGCCGAGCTGGGTGCCGCTGAACATGGCGCCGCAGACCGTCGTGCCCATGCCCTCGAGTTCCGGATCGGCGTTGATGAGATCGGCGAGCCGGTCGTTGGCCCGCGTGAGGATCCCGGCCATCGCCTCGAGCATCTGCTCGCCCTCGTGGCGGGTGTCGCCGCGGGCCAGTTCCTGGATGGTCGCCGCGCTGGCGAGGTCGCCGGCCGCCGCGCCGCCCATGCCGTCGGCCACGACGATCATCGTCGGCGAGGTGTAGGCGGAGTCCTGGTTGTTCTTGCGCACCAGGCCGATCTCCGAGTGGGCGCTGGTGTCGAGGCTGAGACGCTCCCGCCCGGCGGTCTCCGGCGTCCCCTCGGCGGGCGGGCGGGCATCCCCTCCGGGCGCGGGCACCGCCCGGTGGGTCCTCGTCGCGTCCTCGTCGGGCGTCCTGGTGGTCTGGGAATCGGTCACGGATCAGCGCTCCAGTTTCAGTTGGGAGCGTCCGATGCGTATCACGTCGTTCGGCCCCACGAGGGTGGGCTCGGCGATCTTCGCGCCATTGACGTAGGTGCCGTTGGTGGACTGCAGGTCGGTGATGACCCACCGGCCGGCGGAGTCCTGCCACAGCTGGGCGTGATGGCCGCTGGCGTAGTCGTCGTCGATGTCGAGGACGCAGTCGACCGAGCGTCCGATGCTGATCTCGCCGTCGAGCGGCACCTCGGTCCCGGTGCGTCGGCCGGCGATGACGGCGAGCCGGCTCGGCCCCTTGCGGCGCCTGCGACGTGCCGCGGGTCTGGCCCCGGTCGGGCCGGGGACGTCGGACAGCTCCGCAGCGGTCGCCGTGCGGCCGAACAGGTCCGTCCTGATGGTGTTCGTCACGAACAGGATGAACAGCCACATCAGGGCCAGGAAGACCACCTTCAGGGTGGCGGCGAGGATGGTGCTCACGTCACGAACCTGCGGGGGAGTGCACGAGCATGCGCGTCGAACCGATCTCTATGCGCGAGCCGTCGTCGAGGCGGCAGTGCTGGATGCGCTGCCCGTTGACGACGATGCCGTTGGTGGAACCCAGGTCCTCGATGGCGATGTCGAGCTCGCCGTACTCGTTCTCGCCGATCCGCACCCGCGCGTGGATGCGCGAGACCCCCGGGTCGTTGATGCGCAGATCGGCCTCGGTGCCGCGTCCGATGGTGAAGCCGGGCGGCATGAGGGGGTGCCGCACGCCGTTGACCTCGAGGACGAGGGGCGCGCGGCGGATCATCGTCGAGGAGGCGGCGCCGTTCGTCTCGGCGACGGTGGCGACGGCGGCGCTGGTGATCTCGAAGTGGCCGGTGCTGAGCGACTCGTCGAGCAGGTACTCGATGTTCACCGGACCGTCGAAGACGTAGTGGCGCTCGGCCGCGTGGGAGCGCAGATCGGGGACGATCTCGGCGTTCAGCGTGCGCGAGTAGGGGGCCAGCCGGTCGTAGTCGTGCTGGGACAGGTGCACCTGGAAGTCGTTGGGGACCAGGCGCTTGTCGCGCGTCAGAAGCCGCGCCTCGGCGTCGAGCTCGCGCTGCAGCCTGGAGGCGATCTCGACGGGCTGCACGTCGCCCTTGAACGCGCGGGCGAAGACGCCGTTGACGGCGCCCTCGAGCTTCTTCTCGACCTTGTCGAACAGACCCACGTGCTCCTCCAACCAAGACGCCGGTGCGGCTCACCCTCTGCGAATCCTAGTGCGGAGCCCTGTGCGCGGCCCAGTTCCGTCGTCCGGCCTGCAGCGCCGGTTGAGACTTGCCGGGGCCCGCCGGGACTCGCCCGGGTGGGTCAACCGTAGCCGAGGGGGGCGGGCCGTGCAGCGGGCACGACGAAGTGCGGATGGGTCGGGCGGGGCCGCCCTCTGCCCGACCCATCCGCACGCGCAGCGGCGGCGGGCATCACCCCGGTGCCCACCGCCGCGGGTCCGTCACGGCGCGTGCGTCGCCGTGGTCATCCGGTCACCCTCGCGTGGTAGCCGTTCAGTCCGCTCACCTCGTTGCCGCTCGTCACGCCGTTGGCCGTCACCGTCGCGGTGTCGGCGTGCTCGCTGCCGGCCGTGACGCCCGACAGGTCGGCCGTGCAGGTGAACTCCCCGCCGACCTCGAACGGCCCGGACCAGACGGTGCCCGTCGTGCCGTCGGGGAAGGCGCAGGTGAGGTTCGAGACGGTGGCGTCGCCGGTGTCCACCGAGTCGTCGATCCGCACGTTCTGCAGTTGCTCCTCGCCGGTGTTGCGGACGGTGAGGACGAGCCGGGCGGCGCCGTTCGCGCTGGTCAGGTCGGCGGCGTCGGCCGCGGTGTCCGCATCGTGGCCGTCGGCGTCCTTCGCATCGATCGAGACGGCGTCGCTGATGAGCCTGCCGCCGCCGTTCGAGGCCCGGACCGACGCCCGGCGCGAGGGCAGCGCAGTGCCGTCCTGGTCGCCGGTGAGGGTGGCGGAGTAGCTGCCGTTGAGATCGTCGATGACGATCGGGAGGCGGACCCGGGTGGCGACCGGCGTGTAGGTGCCGTCGTCACCGGCGGGGGTGGTCACCGTGGCGGTGTAGCTGCGGACGGTGTCCGAGCAGGAGGTCTCGGTGACGTTCACGACCTCGCTCTCGTCGGTACCGACGGTGCCGCTCGTGAGGTCGCTCGGGTTGCCGTTCTGATCCCTGGAGGTGTACCAGGACCAGTGCAGCGGAGTGCCGCAGTCGTGCCGCTGACCGGAGCCGGCCTCGAGGGTGTCGGTCATGGTGAAGGTCGAGGTCGTGGGGCTCGTCGCGCCGGCCTGCCCCACCGCGGGCTGCTGCGAGACGGCATGGATGCGCAGGGTGTCGGCGCCGGCCTGGTTCCCGGCATCGGAGTACAGCCACGTGTCGAGCGAGGTCGGCAGCGCGTCGCAGTTCTCGCACCGGGTGACGTTGACGGAGATCGGGGTGCGGACGCCGTTGACGTCCCAGTCCGTCTGGACGACCTGGCCGGGGGCCACGGTGTTGTCCAGACTCACCGCGAGATAGGCCCGCAGGGTGAGTTCGCCGGTCGCGGCCATGTCGACGCCGGTCTGGTTGAAGGTGACGCGGGCGGTCGTCACGTCGCCGACGGTGGTCACGTCCATCGTGGCGACCCGGGCGCTGCCGTCGATCGACTGGATCGGGTAGCTGCGGTCGCCGGTGACGTCGAAGGCCGGGGGCACCGTGATGTCGAGGTGGTCGCCGACGCAGGACGGCTCAACGGGTCCGATGAGGTTCGCGAGGTAGCTCTGGCCGCCGTGGTAGCTGGTCGCCGCCGCGCCCGAGCTCGTCGTGAGGGAGAGGTTGAGCGTGCTCGCGTCGAGGGCGCTCGCCGTGCACGAGGCCGTGTCCGATGCCGTGCCGGAGGCGTCCGGTTCCGCCTGGGCGGCTGCCACGGGGGCGGGCAGGGCGAGGGCGATCGCCGCGAGGGCGATGCCCGCTCGTGCCAGGGTGCGCGGTGGTGTCACGTCGGAACTCCTCTGCCGTTGCTGTGCCGTTGGCGTGCGGACGCGCACGAACCCTCCGGGTGGGCGTCCCTGGATGGGCCGCCCCGGGGCTGCTGTGCCCTGGTGGGCCACGTCCTCCGGGACGCGCCCCGATGGGCGGTACGAGGTGCGCCTGCCCGCCGGGTGGATGAGCTCAAATCTAACGGAGGATTCTGAGGAATCATACCTTTTTCACAGCTTGAGCTCAGCATTCTCCCCTTTCTGCGGGTCGGCCCGGAGATCCTCCCCGATTTCCCGGGAGAAGAAGGTGCTCCACAAGCGCGAACAGGATGATCGGGGCCGTGGATGAGGTCCCTCGGGGAGAGGGCTCGATGGGGCCACTGGCATCACTGGGGTGACGGCTTTCTCGGCTTCTTCGGTGCTGGGCCCGGTGCTCCCTCGGAGGGGCGCTGACGCGCCGCGGGCTGACGCCGATGACTCCGCGGGGCGGCGCCGGCGGACGGCCGCCTCGCGCTGCGACCGGCCCGTGACGCGACCGGCAGTGGCCCCGCGCCGAAGACGCGATGAGGGGCCCGGAACGGGTCCGGGCCCCTCTCGGGCCGGGGCCGGGGTTCGGGCCGGTCCCGGTTCTGGCTCGCTCAGCGGCGACGACGACGAATCGCGAGGGCGGTGCCGCCCGCGGCGGCGGCCACGCCGACGCCGGTCAGACCGACCAGCGTGTCAGAGCCGGTGCGGGGGAGCCGGGTCGGCTTGCTCGTCTTGGTCTGCTGGCTGGGTGCGGTGGGGGCGGAACTGCTCGTGCTCTGCGGCGCGTTCGGGGCGGCGCTGGTCGGTGCGGAGCTCGAGGGGGCCGTGTCGGACGGGGTGGCGCTGGAGCTGGAGGAGGTGGTGCTCGAGGGGGCCGCGCTCGGGGTGGCAGTGCCCGAGGGGGTGCTGGTGGCCTGCTGGTCGGCGGACGTGCTGTCTTCGGAGCTGGCACTCGTGGAGGTGCTGGACGACGCCGTGCTGGAGGATGCCGCGCAGGTGGGGGTGCTCGGCGTCGCGCTCGAACTCGAGGATGCCGTGCAGGGGGTGTCCGGCGTTGCGTTCGAGGCGGACGGCGACGTGCTGGGGGATGCCGCGCAGGTGGGGGCGCTCGAACTCGAGGATGCCGTGCAGGGGGTGTCCGGCGTTGCGTTCGAGGCGGACGGCGACGTGCTGGGGGAGGCCGTGCAGGTGGGGGTGCTCGGCGTCTCGGAGGGAGCCGATGTCTCGTCGGGCTGGGAAGGAGTCGGGCACTGGCACTGGCACGGGTGTTGCTCGTGGCATGCGGGCCTGGCCGGGCCCGTGGCGGCCTGAGCCGTCCCCGCTCCGGCGAGCAGGACGATGCTGGACGCCGCAGCGGCGAGGGTGATCTTGGTTGTCTTCTTCACGTCGGACTCCTATTCAGGGATGAACGTGCGCGTCCGCGTCTGCGCAGGAGTCGGAGAACCCGGCCCTGCTCGGTCCGTGCCGTGATGATCCGGAGGATGGCGGGGGTGCGCTCGTTCATCGGGGGTGAACGCGAACCAATGTAGCCAAAACATGGGGAAAAGTTAAGTGATTCACAGTTTTGCACCCCGGAGCGCACAGCGCACACACATCCGGGGGCCGCTCAGGGGCTCCGGCGCCGGAGGCGGCAGGGGCCCGGAGCGCAACGCTCCGGGCCCCTGCGGTCCAGTGGTGCGTCCGATCGGGTCCGTCAGCACCCTTCGTGCACGGCCACGCCGTCGGTGGTCCCGTCCGAGGCGCTGTCATCGGCGAGTGCGCGGGTGCCCGTCGCATCGTCGGCGGGCGCGTCGGCGGCGCCCCCGGTCGTCCCGTCGGCGGTCGAGGCTCCCCCGGCGGTGCCGGCGGCCTGGGGCGAGGGGTCGTCCGTCGCGGGGTCCGCTGCGGCGATGCCCGACGCCGTGGGCAGCGCCAAGGCCAGGGCCAGCAGGCCCAGACCCGCCTTCCCGAGCCCGCTCATGTCCCCTCCTGGTGTCTCCTCCTGGGGTGAGGGGTGGGACACGGCCCGGTGGGCGAGAAGGCCCGCGAAGCCGTGACGGAACCGCAGCCATCCCCTTGAAGAAGATGCTCTCGTACTCGTGCCTCGGGGCTGCTGCGCGCCCCGATCTGCGCCGGATCCCCTCCTGACGAGGGCTTCCGGTGCAGATCGCGGGGCAGGGCGGCCCGCCGGCGCTCCGGCGGGCCTCGCTCCCGGCGAAGAGGATTCCCTGACGAGGGACGACGCCTGAGGAAGCGCGCCCGGCGAGACGCGATGAATTCCTTCGGGCCCCGGTCCCGTCCGGTCCCGCGGCTCAGTTCCCGGCCCGGGTCGGCGGCTGCGGGTCCTGGCCGAAGATGGCCGCCAGTTCCTGCACCGGGGCCTTCGGCCGCCGGTTCTCGTCGCACAGGCCGTTGGTCTCCTGGCCCGTGTCGGTCAGTTGCGTCCAGCAGTAACCGCCCAGCGCGTCGCTCGCCCGCACCGCTGCGACGAGCTCCCCGATCCGTCGTACGAACCGACCGCGCGTGCGCACGGTCGAGTAGCCCCAGCCCCGTCCGCCGTCCGGACGGAAGTCGACGCCGCCGAACTCGTCGAGCAGGACCGGAAGATCGACCGGTTGGTCCGAGCCGACGACGACGAAGGCGCGTGCCGGTCCGAGCACGCCCGGGGCGATCCAGCGCTCCATCTGGCGGCCGCGGTAGCGCAGCCGCAGGCGGGCGGGGTTCGCGTCGTAGTCGTGGACGGTGAGCAGGTCCGAGTCGACGTGGTGCCAGCCGTCGTTCGACAGGGCCGGCCGCGAGGGGTCGATGCTGCGCGTCAGCCGCGCGAGCGCCGCGGCCGCGCGGGCCTGCTCGGGGCGGCGGGGGATGTCGGGGAAGCCCCACGACTCGTTGACCGGCACCCAGCAGACGATCGAGGGGTGCCCCTGGTTCGCCCGGACGACCTGCGCCCACTCGCGCCGCAGTCGGCGCACCGCCTCGGAGTCGAAGTCGTGGGCGGCGCCGATCTCGCCGAAGACGAGCAGGCCGAGCCGGTCGGCCCAGTGCAGCAGCCGCGGATCGGCACTCTGCTGGTGGATGCGCATGCCGTTGAAGCCCAGACGCAGGACGAGCTCGGCCTCGTCGGCCAGGGCCCGGGCGCTCGGGGCCGAGAACAGGGAGTCGGGCCAGTAGCACTGCTCGAGCACCTGCCGCAGGTAGACCGGCCGTCCGTCGAGGGTGAGCGCCCGGGGCGTCCTGCCGATCTCCCGCAGCCCGAGGTAGGAGGACACCAGGTCGTCGCCGACGGCGACGACCGCGTCGACGAGCTCCGGGTGCTCGGGGCCCCAGCGCAGCCCGGCGCCGCCGGGGACCGTCAGCCGCACCGTCGTGATCCGTTCGCGGGCGACTGCCGAGGCGCGGGCGAGCGGCCGACCCCGGTGGGCCAGGCCGAGGCGCAGCGGCAGTGGCCGTCGTGGGCGGCGGTTCAGCTCGATGACCGCCGTCACGGCCTCCTCGGCGGCCGGGGTGCGCCAGAGGATCCGCCGCACGTGCACCGGCGGCACCGACTCGATCCACACCGGCCGCCAGATGCCGGTGGAGCGCTGGTACCAGATGCCGGCGGGCTCGTCGCGCCAGGTCTGCTTGCCGCGGGGCTGACTGCGGTCGTGCGGGTCGTCCCAGGCGCGGACGACGACGGTGTGCGGGCCGCCGCCGGTCAGCGCATCGGTGACGTCGAGGGCGAAGGGGCTCTGCCCGCCCTCGTGGGAGCCGGCCTCGACGCCGTCGACCCACACGATCGCGTGGTAGTCGACGCCGCCGAAGTGCAGCAGCAGACGCCGCCCCGGCCGATGACCGGCCGCCGCGAGCCGCTCGGCCGGCAACGCGATGCGGTACCACACGACGGGGTGCGGGCGCTCGTCCGCGATGCCCGAGGCGCGCGACTCCGGCGGAAAGGGCAGGGTGATCGTCCGGTCGAGGCGCTCGGGACGCTCCCACCAGCGCTCGTCGAGGCCGACGCCCTCGTCGTCGGTGGCGAAGCCGGCAGGGCCGTCGAGCGGGGCCCACTGCGGGCGCACGAGGACGGGGCGCGGGTGGTCGCCGTCCTGGCGACTGGGTCGCAGCCGGGCGGCGAGCTCGGCGGGGTCCTCGCGCATCGGCCCCTCCTCCCGCCCGGTGGTTCTGGCGCCCGGTGGTTCCGGCGCTGTCGCGGTGGCGGCTCGGCCCGCCCCTGTCGGAACCAGACTAATCCGCCGGTCGTAGGGGCGTCCCGGATTCTTCCGGCGGCGCCGCGGGGAGGCCGTTCGTCACAAGAACCGTACAGAGGGTTCACAGGAACAGCACTGATCCGGCGCCCACGGTGGGGTCATGAGCACCGACAGGAGCAGTACCGGCAAGAGCGGCATCGGGAGGAACGGCGCCGGCCGTCGTCCCGGCATCCGGCGTTCCCTCGAGGCCCTGGGCCTCGCCGCGGCGATCGCCCTCGGCGGTATCACCGTCATCAGCCCCGAGGAGGCCCATGCGGCCGGGATCAGCCGGCCCCTGGTGATCCAGCCGAGCCCCGTTCAGGTCCAGACCGTCGAATCGACCGACGACGAGCAGTGACCCCGCGCGGCGTCCTCCGCGCGGGCCCTCATCCCGTCCACTGGTCCGCGAGGATCGTCGCCGTGTTGATCACGGCGACGGCGAGCCCGGCGGCGACGAGCGGCCAGCGCCACCGACGGCTGCCCAGCGCGGCTCCCATCGCCAGGACGACGGGGAAGCAGTCGAGCCCGTTGCGGGGCAGGGACAGGAGCACCGGCCCCCGGCACAGGCTGTACAGGGTGAGCCAGACGAAGACCGCCCATTCGGCGCGGCCACGGCGCAGGCACCACCACAGGGCGGCGCAGAAGACGACGAGGAAGACGAACTCGAGTCCCTGCTGCCAGGCCACCGCGCGAGTCTCCGCAGCGCCGATGTGCCGGGCGCTGGCGACCAGGACGCGGCCGAACCAGGCCGAGCCGCGTCCCCAGCCCAGCTCCTGTGCCGTCATCCAGTAGAAGACGTCCCCGGTGCGGGCCCACAGATAGCCGAAGTACGCCAGCGGCGCGCACACCGGGATGCCCAGGCCGAGCAGTCGTCGCCACCCGACGCGGGGGCTCGGCCCGCCGTCGTCCGGCCGGCGGAGCATCATGACCGCGAACATGATCACGACGAACAGGCCGTTCACCCGCACCGCGCAGGCCAGTGCCGTCGCAGCGATCGCCCACCACCAGTGCCGGTGCCGGGCGAGGTACCAGGCCGACAGCGTGCACAGGCCGAAGAGCGCCTCGGTGTAGGGGGCCATGAGGAAGAGCGCGTACGGCCCGAGAAGATAGGCGGCGGCCGCCGCGTGCGGGCTGATGCGCAGCTCCTCGCGGGCGATGCGCGCGAGGAGGACGGCGGCGCCGAGGGCCGCCAGCCAGGTGACGACCGTCGCACCGGCCACGGCCGTGTCCACGTCGAGCCTGCCCAGACCGATGGTCCGCGCGGCGACCCGCGAGAGGAACGGGTATCCGGGGAAGAAGGCCTCGTCGTAGGCGTTGACGCCGTTGTCGGGGGTGAAGTAGCCGGACTCGGTGATGCGCAGCAGGTGCCCGGCGTCGAAGCGCACGTAGGCGTTCAGCGGCCACGGCCCGCCCGCCGAGGGCCGCACGGCGCGCCCGGCCGCGCCGAGGGCCGCCGCCAGGGCGAGGAAGAAGGCCCGGCTGAGCGCCCACCAGAGCGCGCCGGTGCGCAGGTCATCGCGCCATCGGAGCGCATCACCGCGGATGCGCGGTGCGGGGACAGCGGTCATGACGCGTTCGGTTCCTCGGATCCTCGGGGCGGTCGGCCCGGCGCGGGCCCACCCAAGGATAAGGCCCGGCGCCCTCCGGCGCCCCGGGACGGCCCTCTCAGCAACCGGGGACGATCCGCCCTGCGGCCGCGCACCGCGCGAACCAGGCGTCGAGCCCGGCGCGGCGCTCGTCGATGCGGGCCAGTTCGGCCATCATGCGGCGGTTCTCGATGCGGATGCTCTCGTTGCGCTCGTCGATGCGCCCGTTGGCGGCGCCCAGACGCTCGTTGCGGTACGGGATGACGACGATGTTCACGGCCAGGACGACCAGGCCGCCGAGGAGGAGGGCGGCCGGAACGGTCGCGACGAGGCGGCCCGGGTTCGTGCCGGCGCCAGTGGTCAGCAGGACGGCGAGGAGCGCGGCCTCGACGGCGGTCGCGCAGCGCAGCGCATGGCGGCGGGTCCACGGGGCCCGCGCCGCGAGGTGCGGGATCGGGAAGCGGATGCGGTCCTCGATCATCCGGCGCTCCATGTCGAGTTCGGCGACGGCCCGCGCATGGACGGCGCCCGGCCGCCTGTCGCTGTGCGGCGCCGCCGTCGTGGTGGCGCTCGTGCGGTGCAGGATGCCGCTGCTCATGGTCGCTTCGCTTCCCCCTGTCCCGGACGGGTGGTCGTCGTGCGGGATCGTCCGCCGACGCCCCGCCGACGAGGCCCTCACAGGTGATGAATAGCACGGATCGGGTCGTGGGCGGAGCGCGTCGGGCGGCCCGCGGCGCTCCCCGGGGCCCGCCACATGGCCGGACGGGTGATGAAGTCCCTGACCGGGCGGTTTGCTGGGAAACGGCTGTGACTTCCTGGCAGGATGCTGAGAAGCGCCCCTGATCGATCCCCGATCATCGGAGGGCGGCGGCGATCCGGGCGATGTCGGCCGGCCGCGTGCGGCAGCAGCCGCCGATGAGGCGGGCTCCCGAGGCGAGCCAGCCCGGTACGAGGCGGGCCCAGTCGACCGGGGTCCGGGCGGGCCTCCAGCGGCGGGACCGGGCGTCCCACGCCTCCCCCGAGTTCGGGTAGCAGACGAGCGGCTTGCCGGTGCCGGAGGCGAGCGTCTCCAGCGCGGGGGCGACGAGGGCCGGCGCGACGCAGTTCACGCCGACCGCCGCCACCGTGTCCTCCTCCTGCGCCCATCGGGTGGCTTCGACGAGGGGCGTGCCGTCGGCGAGGACCACCGGGCCGCCGTCGCGGCGCACCTGGAAGCAGACCCACGCCGGGCGGTCGGTCTCGGCCGCGATGAGCCCGACGAGTGCGCGAGCCTCGTCCAGCCGGGGCATCGTCTCGACGGCGAGGACGTCGACGCCGGCCTCTGCGAGGGCGCGGACGCGCTCGACGTGGAAGACGCGGTACTCGGCGGGACTCAGCTCGTAGGTGCCCGTGTACTCCGAGCCGTCGCACAGGTACGCGCCGAAGGGGCCGATGCTGCCGGCCACGAGCGCGCGTCGCCCGGGGCGCCGGTCGGCCCGGTCCTCGACGGCCAGGCGGGCGAGCTCGGCGGCGTCGCGGATGAGCCCGCGCGCCTGGGCCGGTCGCGCCCCGGCATCGGTCAGGCCGAGCACGGACGCCTGGTAGGTGTTCGTCTCGATGACCCGGGCGCCCGCGTCGAGATACGCGGCGTGCACTGCGCCGATCGCCTCGGGCGCCGAGTCGATGGCCGCCGCCGACCACAGGCTCTCGTGCATCGGCACGCTCCGGGCCTCCAGCTCGGTAGCCATCGCCCCGTCCAGGACGACCGGGCCCGCCGCGAGCAGATCGGTGAAGGAGCCCATGGCCCCATCCTGCCGCGCCGCCGTCCGTCCCTCTCCGTTCGGGGCCCGTCCTCCTGCGCCCGCATCAGCCCTCTTGTCCTGTGCCCTGTCGTCCGTCCCTCTCCCGTTCCCACCTCATTTCCGTGTTGACACCCGGGTCGTGCCCGAGGTGCCGACGCAGAGGTGAGGTGGGAGCGGGGAGGTGAGGTGGGGTGCGAGCACGGAAGTGGGGTGGGAAGCGGTGAGGGGGACGAGGGGGGCCGGCCGGTCGTCGGTCCCGTCCCGTGCCCCGTCTGTCCCGTCCCGTGCTCCGCCGGCCCCGTTCCGTGCTTTCGGCGGTGCTCCCGGTACCCTGATCGCGGGTCCGTGCGGTGGGCGCGGGCCGCGAATCTGAGGTGGTCGACGATGAGCAGTCCCGTGAACGGTGGATTCGCCTGTTTCAACTGCGGGCTCCTGCTGGCTCCCGACACGGCGCGGTGCCCGCGCTGCGGGGCGCCGCAGCCGGGGCGCGCGAACGGATGCCCCGGCGCCGGCCACCCGAGTCACGTGCCGCCCGCCGAGCCCCTGCACCCGGCCGTCACGGCGATCATCACCTTCTTCTTCAGTCTCTTCGGCCTCATCCCGTGCCTCATCAGCACGAGCCGGGCCAAGCGGCTCAGTCTCCCCACGAGGCCCCACTGGCTGGCCTTCTGGATCCCCGAGCTCGTGAGGGTGTCCATCTACGTCATCGTGGCCATCGGCATGATCGCCGGCGTCGGCATCCTCGCCGGCCTGGCCCCCCGGAGCCCGGGCGGCTCCGGCGGCGTCGCGCCGAGTTCGTCGTACTCGTACTCGACGACCGCTCCCAGCGCGACGAGCTCGTCGGCGCTCGGCTGGCCCGCGGGCGCCGTCGAGTGCTCCTCGAGCGTCGCGGCCGGCAACGACCGGACCAGCTGCGAGTTCGCCCTCAACGTCGCCGACGCCTGGCAGCGGAGCGACAGGGCCTCGACCCAGACGGTCGAGGCCTACAGCCCGGTGACCAACGAGAAGTACACGATGGGGTGCGCCACCGTCGCCGGGTACACGACCTGCTCCGGCGGCAACGGAGCCGTGGTCTACATCCGGAGCTGACGGCGGTCCGCCCGAGACGAGAGGGGCGGGGGTCGGGGCGCGGTCGCTGGCGGTGCCGTGCCCGGCGGCCGTGACCCCTCCCGACGGGGCCATCGACAAGTCAACGGGCCGGGCGCGGCCCGACCCGATCGTCCGCACGGCGCGGGCGGGGCCTACCCGAGGGAGGCGGCCAGCCGGTCGAGCACGGCCGTGGCCGCCTCGAAGCCGTCGGCGTCCTGGGCCGCCATGGCGACGAGCACCCGCTGGCCCGCCGGGTTCGTGTACCAGCCGAGCTGGCGCGCCATGTAGCCCCCGGCGGGCGAGGGGCCCCAGCCGCTCTTGTGGACGGCGCCGGGGCGCGAGCCGATGCCCCAGGCCTGGGCGGGATCGACCCGGCCCATGTCGGCGATCACCTCGTCCGCCCCGTCGAGGCAGGGCAGCTGGGAGAGGAAGCCGACCTGGGCGTCGGTCGTCCACTGGGTCTGCCCGAAGATCGAGAAGCCGGCGGCGAGCTGCTCGGCCGGAACCGTCGTCGTCCCGTCCCCCGCCCGGCGCAGCACCTGCGTGACGGCATCGGCCCGTTCCGCGTCCGTGCCGCCCAGGGACATCCACAGGGCGTCGGCTGCGCTGTTGTCGGACTCCTCGAGGGCCAGGGCGACCGAGTCGGCCTGCGCCTCGCCCTGGCCGGAGTCGATGACCGCCAGGGCGAGCGGGATCTTCGAGGTGCTCCAGGCCGGCAGGTCCTCGAGGGCGCCGGCGGTCCGGATGCCCCCGTCGGGGGCGTACCAGCTCATCCGCACCGCCGCGCCCGAGGCCTCCGCCGCCTCGACGGCCGCCCGGATGCCGGCCTCGTCCCCGTCCGGGGGGCCGAGCCCGCCGGTGTCGCAGCCCTGCGGCAGGGACGCGCCCGCCGCGTCGGACCACGCCCCGGACGGCGTCGCCGCCGTCGAGGACGCGGGGGTGCTCGTCGCGGGCGCTGCGGCGCAGCCGCACAGGCAGACGGCGGCGAACGCCGCGGCGAGACGGCCGCCGAGCGTCCTCGCGCGGCCTGCGGCGCGGTTCGACGAGCCGTGCCCGCGCGGGAGGCCCGCCGAAGGCTCAGGCGGTCGCATTCGGCAGCCAGACGCTGGACCAGCCGATGAGCGGTTCGCCCCAGCCCGCCGACGGTGTGTCGAGCGAGATCATCCCGACGCCGCCGTTCGCCGCGCCGTTGGAGTAGATCATGCCGTTGCCGGCGTACATGGCCACGTGGCCGTAGGGATTGCCGGCGGGCGTGCCGTCGTACCAGACGAGGGCGCCCACGGGGATGTTCGAGGTGTCGTGCTGCATCTGCCCGGCCGCCTCGATGGTGGCCGCGGCGTCGGTGGCCGAGTTCACCCCGGAGCTGGTGTAGCCGTAGAAGGCGGCGACGAGGGCCAGGCACATGTTCCCGTAGTACATGTTCCCCTCGAGCGACCGGGCCGTGGACACGGCCTCGTCGACGCTGTACGGAGCGATCTGCCCGGGCGCGATGTTCGCCGTGAGCCAACTGGCCCCCGCCTCGACGCTGGACCGGGCGGCCGCTGCGGCGGAGGCGGCGGCAGCGGCGGCGGCCTCCTCGTCGCGAGCCTGGATCCGCGCGGCCAGGTCGCCCGCCCGGCCCTTCAGCGTCTCGTCGTCGGACACCGCCTGGTCGACGAGCTCCTGGGCCGTGGCCAGGGCGGCCTGGTTCGCGTCGACCCTCGTCTGGACGGTCGCCGCGGCGTCGGCGGCGGTCCGGGCGGCGGTCCGGGCGGCGTCGAGCTGTCCGACCGCGTTGTCGCGGGCGGTCTGGGCGTCGTTCTCGGCCGTCACCAGCGCGTCCCGCTTGGTCTGGAGCTCGTCGAGGGCGTCCTGGTAGGCGTTCACCTTGGTCTCGGTGGCCGAGAAGGACTGGTTGGCCCACTGGACGCGGTTGCTGATCCGGTTGGTCGATCCGTCGCCGATGAGCAGGGCGATGCTCGTGAGCCCGGTGCTCTGCTGGGCGGCCTGGCTGGCGACCATGCCGACCTCCTGCTTGGCCGTGTCGACCCGCGTCTGGGCGGCATCGACCTCGCTCTGCGCGGCCTGCCGGTTGTCCTGGGCCGTGGTGAGGGCGGCCGATGCGGCGTCGGCGGCGCTCTGGGCGTCCTGCTGGGCCCGGTTCGCGGCGTCGGCGGCCTGCTGGGCGCCGGCCAGCTCGTCGCGGGAGGCCGTGAGGGCGCTCATCGCCGCGTCGAGGGCTGCGTAGCCGTCGGACACGGCGCCGGACGAACCGGCGATCTGGTCCTGGAGCGCGGCGTACTGGTCATCGAGGTCGTCGGCGCGGGCGCTCGCGGCTCCCTGGGCCAGGAGCAGGGCGGACGCCACCGCGACGGACAGCGCGACTCGTGCGGGACGCCACCGGCGGTGCCCGGCACGAGAAGCCGTTTTCGAGTAAAGGGGAAGGTCCCGATTCACGGTTCTCTGCTTTCTGTTGTTCGTGGGAGCGCGCCCGGCCCGGTCGGGCCTGCGGCGCGCTCTCGCGGTCGCGACGGTCACGCGTCACCCGCGCCCGCGGGCGCGGAGAGTGGAGCGGCGCGACGAGCGCCTCAGGATCACGATAACTGCCGAGGCCACGAAGGGGAAGCGGTCCGCGCCGGGCGCGGCGCATCCGGAGGGCGCGCCCTCCGGATGCGGGCGGCGTCGGAGCCCGGGTTGCGCCGCCCGTGCTGTCGGCGGGACGCGCCGTCGAGTCCCTGCGCGTCGTTGAGTCCCCCGATGGCGGTGCAGCCGCTCGGTGCTCGGGACGCATCGTACTGAGTCGTCGTCGGTGCTGGCGGGCCGCTGCCCCCTGCTCGTCCTGACGACGGCAATGGGATATGGTGCTCGCGTCATCGAGTGCTCGCAGGAGCAGGGAATCCGGTGCGAGGCCGGAACTGACGCGCAGCGGTATGGGTGACGCCGGATCGACGATCCACTGGGCACCACGGCCTGGGAAGGACGATCCCGGCGGGCGAGCCCGAGTCCGAAGACCGATCGGTGACGCGTCCCGAGGACGGGGCGCAGGCAGCGGGTGCCGCGCATGCACCCCGACCTCGAAGGAGAACCGCCATGGGGCGGACAATTCCCCCTGCCATCCGCATCGGTACGGTCATCTGCTGCTGCGCGCTCATCGCAGCGGGCTGCTCGTCGGGCTCGGCGGGCGCCGGATCCTCGTCCGCCCCGGCCTCGGTCCAGGCCGGCTTCCCGCTGACGATGACCCGCTGCGGCCAGGAGCTCCACTTCGACGCGCCTCCCCAACGCGCGGTGACGATCAACCAGGCCTCCACCGAGATCCAGCTCGCCCTCGGGGCCGGCCCGCAGATGGTCGGCACAGCCGCCTGGTCCGACCAGGTGCTCGACGAGTACGCCGACGAGAACTCCTCGATCGAGCAGCTCGCCATGAACTACCCGTCGCTCGAAACGGTGCTCGACAAGAACCCCGACCTGGTCACCGCGGCCTTCGAGTACACCTTCACCGACGAGGGCGTCGCCCCGCAGTCGAAGTTCGCCGAGCTCGGCATCCCGGCGTACCTGCCCGAGTACGAGTGCACGATCGTCAACAACAACACGACCGGCCGGCGCCTGACGATGGACGACATCCACCAGGAGATCCGCGACCTGGCCGCCATCCACGGCGTACCAGAGCGCGGCGACGAGCTCGTCGGCGAGCTCCGGGCCCGCATGGACGCGGCCGCGAGGACGGCCTCGGATGCCGGCTCCCGGGGCAGGACCGTCTTCTACTGGTACTCCTCCGACGAGGTCCCCTACAGCGCGGGCGGCATCGGGGCCCCGCAGATCGCCGCCGACACCGTCGGAGCCACGAACATCTACGCCGACTCCGACGAGGAATGGCCGCAGGTGAACTGGGAGGACGTCGCGGCCAAGAACCCCGACGTCCTCGTCCTCGGCGACCTCAAGCGCGCCATGCAGTCCGGGGACACCGCCGACGACAAGATCGCCCACCTCGAGTCCAACCCGGTCACGGCCCAGATGGACGCGGTGCGCAACAGGCGCTACGTCATCGTCCCCGGCTCCTCGCTCGACCCGTCGATGCGCACCGTCGACCTCGCCGAGGCCCTGGCCGGGGCCCTCGCCGAATCCGGCTGACCCGCACCCATCTGCACCATCGCCGCCCGCGCCCGCCCGGCTCCGCGAGCGCGCGACCGGGACGCCGCCCGTGCCACGGCGTCCCCCGTCCACCGGGCCATCGCAAGGAGGAACGAACATCATGCGCATCCGCACCCCGCTCATCGGCCTGGCCGCCGCCTCGCTGCTGCTCGTCGGCTGCTCGGGCAATGCCGGCGACTCGTCCACGCAGTCCGGCTCGGCCGCGGGCGGCTTCCCGCTGACCATCACCAACTGCGGCCACGAGCTGCACTTCGACAAGGCCCCCGAGCGCACCGTCTCGCTGAACCAGTCGTCCACCGAGATCCAGCTCTCCCTCGGCGTCGCCGACACGATGGTCGGCACCGCCACGTGGACCGATCCGGTGCTGAGCAGTCTCGAGGCCGAGAACGACGAGGTCCCGCGTCTGGCCGACAACAACGCCTCGTTCGAGACGGTCCTCGCGGCGAGCCCCGACTTCGTCTCGGCGTCGTTCCCCAACACGCTCGACGACACCGGCTCGGGCTCCTACGCCAGCTACGCCAACCTCGGCGTGCCCGCCTATCTCGCCCCGAACCAGTGCGAGAAGGGCGACAGCGGGGACGGCGACTCCGAGAGGTCCGAGGTGCTCGCGATGGACGACATCTACCAGGAGATCGACGACCTGGCCGCCATCCACGGCGTGCCCGACAAGGGCAACGAGCTGGTCGACTCGCTGCGGGGCCGCCTCGACGCCGCCGTCTCCGGCGCGAACGTCGACGGCGGCGAGGTGAGCGCCGCCTTCTGGTTCGCCAACTCCGAGTCCCCGTACGTCGCCGGAGGCACCGGCGCCTCGCAGATGATCTCCAACGACCTCAAGGTGACGAACGTCTACTCCGACGACGCCAAGGAGTGGCCGCAGGTCAGCTGGGAGGACCTGGCCGCCAAGAATCCCGACGTCCTCGTCCTCGGCGACCTCACCCGCAAGTCGCAGACCGCCGAGACGGCGCAGGCCAAGATCGACTACCTCAGGTCCAACCCGGTCACGGCCCAGATGGGCGCGGTGCGCAACGACCGCTTCATCATCGTCGCCGGCGGCGACATGAACCCGTCGATCCGCACCGTCGACCTGGCCGAGAAGATCGGCGCCGGTCTGAAGCAGTACGGGCTGCGATGAGCCCGCGGCCCATGGCGCGCTCCGGGCGGTTCAACGCCGGGCTCGTCACCGCCGTCGGCGTCGTCCTCCTCGCAGTGTCGGTGGTGACGGCCATCACCTTCGGCCCCGCCGACCTCGGTGTCGGCCAGGTGTGGTCGGTGCTGGCCAGCAGGCTGCACCTGGCCGGCGATCCGGGCCTCACGACGCTCCAGGTGGCGATGGTCTGGCAGCTGCGCCTGCCGCGCGTCCTGCTGGCCGCCGCCTGCGGCGCCTCGCTGAGCATCTGCGGCGTCGTCATGCAGTCGCTGCTGCGCAACCCGCTGGCCGAGCCCTATCTGCTGGGCGTCTCCTCGGGCGCCTCGACCGGTGCGGTCCTCGTCCTCGTGCTGGGCGTCGGCTCGGCCCTCGGCCTGTCGGGCGGCGCCTTCGTCGGCGCCCTCGGCGCGTTCGCGATCATGCTCGCCCTGGCCGGACTGGCCGGCGGGACGACCGACAAGATCGTGCTGGCCGGCGTGGCCGTCACGCAGGGCTTCTCGGCGCTCACCTCGTTCATCATCATGGTCGGGGCCGACGCGAACACGACGCGCGGCGTCCTGTACTGGCTCATGGGCTCCCTGGCCAGCGCCTCCTGGACCGACGTGGCGCAGACGGCGGCGGGCTTCGCCGTCATCATGGTGCTGGCCCTGGGCATGGCCGGTTCGCTCGACGCCTTCACCTTCGGCGAGCGCCAGGCGGCCTCGCTGGGGGTGGCGGTGCGGCGCACCCGGGTGACGCTGCTCGTGCTCACCGCCCTGCTCACCGCGGTCGTCGTGGCCTCCAGCGGGGCCATCGGCTTCGTCGGCCTGGTGCTGCCGCACATGGCGCGCATGCTCGTCGGCTCGCGGCACCGCGGGGTGCTGCCGGTCTCGGCGGTGCTCGGCGCGATCTTCCTGCTGTGGGCCGACACGATCGCCCGCTCGGCGTTCGCCCCGCTGGAGGTGCCGGTCGGCGTCATCACGGCGATGGTCGGCGTGCCCGTGTTCGCCGTGCTGCTGTCGAGGAGGAGGGGTTCCCGATGAGGCTCGAGGCGAAGGGCGTCGGCTGGTCGGCGGGCGGCACGGTCATCATCGACGGCATCGACGTGACCGCCGTCCCCGGCCACGTGCTGGGGCTGCTGGGGCCCAACGGCGCCGGGAAGTCGACGCTCATGAACGTCCTGGCGAGGCTCGTCGCGCCCGACCACGGCGAGTTGAGCCTCGACGGGCGCGACTACTCGCAGTGGGGCCGCCGCGAGATGGCCCGCACCCTCGTGGCCGTGCAGCAGCAGGCCACGACCGAGCAGGACGTGATCGTCGAGGACGTCATCGACCTGGGGCGCATCCCGCACCGCGGCCGCTGGTCCGGCATCAGCCGGCACGACCGCGGGGTCGTTCGACGCGCCGCGCGGCAGACGGGCGTCGAGCAGCTGCTGCAGCGCCACTGGCAGTCCCTGTCGGGCGGCGAGCAGCAGCGCGTGCAGATCGCCCGGGCCTTCGCGCAGGAGGGCCGCATCATGCTGCTCGACGAGCCGACGAACCACCTCGACATCGCCCACCAGCTCGACATGCTCGACCGGGTGCGGGCGACGGGGCTGACCGTCGTCGTCGCCCTGCACGACCTCAACCTGGCGGCCGCCTACTGCGACGAGGTGCTCGTGCTCCAGGACGGGCGGGCCGTGCACTACGGGCCGCCTGCGCGGGTGCTGACGGCCGAGGTGGTGCGCGAGGTCTACAGGGTCGAGGTGCGAGTGCTCCACCCCGACCCGGACGGGCCGCCGCTGTTCCAGTATCTGCGCTCGGACATCGCCGCGGCGGGGGAGGACGCGGGCGGGGGGACCGGACCGGATCCCGGTGGGGACGGTGGCGGGTGAGGCAGGGCGGTCGCCGGGGCCGGGAGGAACGGCGGAGGCGCCGAGGGCCGTGCAAGACTGTTCCGCAGGATTCGAGGGCGATGACCGTCGTCCGAGGCGAAGAGTGCTGCATGACCCCCGGAGGGAGTTGAAGAGTGGAACGAGCAGGGGAGAGGAGAAGGGGATGGGCGCCTGTGCTCCTTGCGGCCGGACTGGTGATTGTTGCCATCGCGATTCTCGCGTCCGTCTCTGATCCGGGAGACAGGTATACGTCCTTATTTTTCTTGCTCCATGCGCTCGGAGTGCTCCTCGTCATCGTCGCTGCGGTTGTCGCCATCATTTCCGGTGGTGCGGCCGTGCGGGCTCGCAGAAGGGTCGTGCTGAGCGCCGGTGCAACCCTGATGACCATCCATCTGCTGGGGAGCACGGCATTCTGGTGGGCGCTCGGTGGGCATTACGGTCTCATCCGGTTGAAGTATGGCGACGATTGGATCATCGGAAGCAGCATCACCGAGGTCGAAGAAAGGTACGGCGAAGCAGAGGAGTGCGGCGGCCATGGCTACTGCTACCCTCTTTATGAGGACGAAGCGGCAATCATGCCCTCGTATCTTGCTGTGCGCTATGCCATGTTCACGGACGAAGGCGGCGTGGTGACAGAGGTCGATGACCACTATTGCCCGGGGGGATGATTCGCCCATGCGGGGATGGAATTCCATGCCGGCACTGGGAGGGCCGTGCGGGAACGGCTGGCCGGCTGGTGGGCCGGCGCGCGTGGAGCGGTGGCTCCGTCGTGCGGTGGTTCCGTCGTGGGGTCCGGACTCCCGCACGTCATGCGAGGCTTGTTCACGGCATCCATGGGGCGCTCCCGACCAGGGGCGGCACCCTTGATCGGATTCGGGTCCTTGTGAACGGACCTCATCGGCGCCGGTCGGTGGTCAGCCCGGCGATGGTCGCCAGCGCCCTGTCGAGGGTCGTGCGGTCGCGGGCCACGGGGAGCCGCAAATGCGTCCGGTGGGATCCGTGGGCCGAGAAGTTCGGTCCGGCCGAGATGAGGAGACCAGCCTGTTTCGCCCGTTCGGCGAGGGCCGCGGCGTCCTCGCCGGTGTCGATCCACAGAGCCGCGCCGCCGTCGACGGGCGGCCACGTCCAGCGGGGGAGGTGCTCGTGGAGGAGCCCCTCGGCGATGGATCTGGCGACGGAGAGCATCGCTGCGCGTTCGCGCCGCGCCTCGTCCGCGCGTTCGAGCAGGCGGACGGCGATCAACTGGTCGATGACCGAGGTGCTCAGGTCGACGGCCTTGCGCGCCTCGAGAAGGGTCCGCACCCGGGAGCGGGACGTCCTGATCCACCCCACGCGGATCCCGCCCCAGAAGAGCTTCGACAGGCTCCCGATCGAGACGAGCCGGTCGTCCGGGAGGAGCCCCGCAAGCGTCCGCCCGGGGCGGCCCTCGAGGGTGAGGTCGTAGGAGCAGCAGTCCTCGACGGCGAGGGTGCGGCCGCCGGCGAGCGCCGAGGCGAGCCGGCGGCGCCTGGCCGGGTCCGTCGCGAGGCCGGTGGGGTTGTGGACGCCGGTCTGGAGATAGGCCAGCACCGGCCTCTTCGCCAGGGCCTGCTCGAGGAGGGGCAGGTTGATGCCGTGCCGCTCGAAGGGCACGCTCCTCATCCGGGCCCCTCTCGTCCGGAGGGTCTCCAGCGCGCCGCGATAGCTGGGATCCTCGACGACCACCTCGTCCCCGGCGGTCAGATAGGTGCCGAACACCAGGGACGTCGCGTGCTGGGCGCCGCTGGTCACCACGATCTGGTCCGGCGCCGTCGCCACCCCGTCGCGGCTCAGCCGCTCCGCGATGGCCGTCCGCAGGGCGGGCAGCCCCGCCGGGAAGTAGCCGTTGGTGGGCAGATAGTCGTGGAGGGCGTCGAAGCGGATCTGCCCCATCACCTCACGGGCCACCGCGGAGGCCGGGAGGGCGCCGCTCGACAGGTCGATCCGCCGGCGGGACTCGTCCGAGAAGGAGAACAGGCGCCCGGTCAGGTTCGCGCCCGGGGCGCTCGGCTCGGCGCGCACCCTCGAACCCGATCCCGTCCGGGTCAGCAGTCGTCCCCGCTGTTCGAGGAGCCCGTAGGCGCTCGTGACGGTGCCGCGAGCGATGCCCAGCTGCCGGGCGAGCTCGCGCTGGGCGGGCAGGGCCGTGCCCGCCGGGATCATGTTCGCGTCGATGAGTTCGGCGATCCCGTCCGCGAGCGCCGAGGACAGGGGGCCCCTGCCGTCCTGCCATGGCCCCAGCATCGCCGACAGCTCCGCGGCGGTGCGACTGATGACTGCCATGGGTCAAGTCTTCTCCCCGCCGCGATCCGCGAACGGACCAATTGCTCCCAACCGGCCCATCGCCGTGACGGCCTCCGCCCCTAGAGTCGTGGGCATGGTGCGGATCACGAAGGAGTGAGAGCATGGCGGTTGTCCTGCTTGTGGGCACGCTCGACACCAAGGCCGAGGAGTACGCCTGGCTGCGTGAACGGTTGCGCGAGCACGGCGTCGGGACGTGCATGATGGACGTGGGCTCCTTCTCGAGGAGTCCGATGGCCGATGTCACCTCGGACGAGGTGATCGTGGCGGCCGGGGAGGACCCCGAGGAGTTGAGGGCGGCCCGCGACCGCGGACGGTCGATGGCGACGATGTCGCGCGGGGCGGCGGTCCTCGCCCGCGCGATGGCCGGGGAGGGACGCATCCAGGGTCTGCTCGGGGTGGGCGGCTCCGGTGGCAGCTCGGTCGTCGGGGCCGTGATGCAGGCGCTGCCGGTCGGTCTGCCCAAACTGCTCGTCTCGACGATGGCGTCGGGGGACGTGAGGCCCTACGTCGGCGACGTGGACGCGACGATCATGTACTCGGTGGTGGACATCGCCGGCGTCAACGACGTCTCGGCGCCGATCCTCGGCAATGCGTGCGCCGGCATCGCCGCGATGGCCCGGGCCTGCGAGAGGCGCCGGAGCGAACCCGTTGACGCCGACCGGCCGCCGGTCGTGGCCATCACGATGTTCGGGCTCACCACGCCCGCCGCGGACGAGGCCCGCGAGCGCCTGAACGAGCTGGGCTACGAGGTCCTCGTCTTCCACGCCACCGGCGCCGGCGGGCGCGCCATGGAGAAGCTCGTCGAGTCCGGTCTCGTGACGGGCGTCCTCGACCTCACGACCACGGAGCTCGCGGACGAGCTCGTCGGGGGCGTGCTCAGCGCCGGCCCCCACCGGCTGGAGAGGGCGGGGGCCCTGGGCGTCCCACAGGTCGTGAGCCTCGGGGCCCTGGACATGGTCAACTTCGGACCGAGGAGCACCGTTCCCGAGAGGTTCGGTGGCCGGACCTTCCTCGTCCACAACCCGACGGTCACTCTCATGCGGACCACGCCGGACGAGATGGCCGAGCTGGGGCGCCGGATCGCCCACAAGCTCGCCGCGTCGAACGGCCCGGTCCGGCTGCACATTCCGCTGCGGGGCCTCTCCGGCATCGACGTCGAGGGCGGCCCCTTCCGCGACGAGGGCGCGGACGAGCGGCTCTTCGACGCCCTGCGCGAGGGGCTGGCGGGCAGCGACGTCGTCGTGGTCGAGAAGGACCAGACGATCAACGACCCGGGTTTCGGCCGTGACATGGCCGAGGCCCTCGATGAACTCATCAAGAACTCCGAGCACTGAGGAGGAACAATGTCGTCACGTCACGAGATCCTGGATGGTTTCCGTCGTCAGGTCGCCGAGGGCAGGCCCGTCATCGGCGGTGGTGCGGGCACCGGCATCTCCGCGAAGTCCGCCGAGGCCGGCGGCATCGACCTGCTCATCATCTACAACTCGGGGCGCTTCCGCATGGCCGGTCGCGGCTCCCTGTCCGGGCTGCTCGCCTACGGCGACGCCAATGCCATCGTCATGGAGATGGCCAACGAGGTCCTGCCCGTGGTCAAGCGCACCCCGGTGCTGGCCGGCGTCAACGGCACCGATCCATTCCGCGTCATGCCCCACTTCCTCAGGCAGGTCAAGGAGATCGGCTTCGCCGGCGTGCAGAACTTCCCGACCGTCGGCCTCATCGACGGGGTCTTCCGCGCGAACCTCGAGGAGACCGGCATGGGCTACGGCCACGAGGTCGACATGATCCGCATGGCCCACGAGCTCGATCTCATCACCTCGCCGTACGTCTTCGACGAGGAGCAGGCCACTGACATGGCCAGGGCGGGCGCCGACATCCTCGTGCCCCACATGGGCCTGACCACCTCGGGCACGATCGGCGCGAAGACGGCCATCACCCTCGAGGAGGCCGCGGCGAAGGTCCAGGCCCTGGCCGACGCGGCGCGCAGGGTCAACCCCGACATCCTCTGCCTGTGCCACGGCGGGCCCATCGCCAACCCCGAGGACGCCCAGTACGTCCTCGACCACACCGAGGGCATCACCGGCTTCTACGGGGCCAGCTCGGTGGAGCGCTTCCCCACCGAGATCGGCATCAGGGAGCAGACCGGGAGGTTCAAGGCCATCACCTTCGCGAGGAAGGGGTGACGACCGGCGGACCGAGGCGGCGGGGACGGGCGGGGCTCGCCCCCGCCGCTGGTCGTCGCTCCTCGCCCCTGCGCCCGGCGGTTCCGGGGCGCGAGGATCAGGGCTCGGAGCGGGGCAGGTCAGAGACGGTTCGGCCCTGATCCTCCAAGTTCACGCGCTCGGTCTCGACCGTCCGTTCGTTCAATGTGCGCTGGTGCACGAGGAAGCGTTTCCTGTGCTCGGTCTCCTTCGTGGGAAGGAGATGCTGGAATGCAGCGGCGAATATGGTCTGGAAGATTATCAGGGCGATGGACGAGATGATGAACCAAGGGATATGCCCGGTGAGCACCATGGGTGAGCACATGAGGAAGGATGGCGGAGCAGAGAGCAAGACAGGCGGCAAGGAATATACAGCCCAATGGGGCGGCTTGTCACCGTGCATCTCGTTGGACCACCGTGTTCGTGTCGTGTATCTCGTGGAGTAGGCGAGGAAGAACAACATGATACCAAGAAGAAGTAGAGGTGAAGTCACGGTCAGTTTCACCGAATGACTGATCGCATGAGTGCAAACAAAGGCGAAGCAGAGGATGACAAGAGTAGTGGCGGCGAAGATGATCAGGAATCCCATGCAGAGTGTCCGATGGAACAGGCGCTCGAGCTTCTCCAAGCAGGATCGATGCGCCGCTTCCCCCGACGTCGGCTGATTCTCGGAAAGCAGCGCATCGATTCTCTCGATGGTCTTCTCGGCCTTGTGGAGGCTTCGAAGCCGCTCGTCGACAACGAGTCCAGTCAGAGTCGGTGGGACGAGCGCGAACAGGATGATCATGACGCTGGAGATGACGTTGCCGGTCGAGAACTCGACCTCCGCCGAGAGCGAGCGGGGCATCGTGAGGAGCGACAGGATGGCCACAGTGAAACTGGCGACGTGGATCACCCTGTTCAGGAAGAGCTGGCGGCCGCGGTCCTCGAGGGACGCCGATCGTCCGTCCCCGGTGAGGATCGGGATGGAGAGCATGCCGATGATCAGTGTCGTCACAGGAAGCATCAGGGAGGTGGGATCGTCGAGGAGCTCTGCCGTTCGCGCCCAGCCCTGCATGAGGTCTGCCGGCGTGAGCGGAATCCGCTTCGCGATCAGAACGGCGACCACGGCGATGGTGACGAGCCAGATGAGCAGGGCGATGACCACGGACAGTCCATAGGCGATCGTCAGATCGTGCATGATGCGGTAGGCGGCAGGGCTCTGGTCCGTCGCTGACAGAGCTGTTCCGGTAGGGGATGATGCTTTGGCTGTTCGTTCGTCCCGATGGTCGGGGTCCCCCAGCACGATGGGCCTCGCCGAGCTCCCGAGGAGTTCTCGAAGCGCCTGGTTCGCGCAATGGAGGTCCGCGTCAACCGGGCTGAGAACCTGTTCGGGCAGGTCGGCCCGGGCCAGGGCCGAGGTGATGCTCGTCGTCCGCTGAGAGGCCAGGGAGCGAAGACGCTCGTCGGGTGCCTCACGGCGTGGAAGCGACTGGATCGCCCACAGAAGGACGCGGACCGCGGCCGTGGCGCTCATGGGGTGTTGGCGGCCGGGGCTTCCTGCTGGGTCGAGACATGCCATCGCCTCGGCGACCTGCGGTGAACTCATGTCACGGATGGTTCGTCTCCACTGCCGGTTCAGGTCCGCGTTCATCATGCGTCGGTCCGGTCCTTCCTCTCAGGGCCCATGTGGTTCTGCGGTGCGGAGGGCACGCCGCATCTGTTGCCTGGAGTGCGGCACCGGCACGATCATTGCGCGGCTGATGCAGGTCCGTGTCTCGGAGTCGCTGTCGGGCCAGGGAGAACTGGGGCCCTCCCGGGCCGGTGCCCCCTGAGCCCTGGGGCCGCTGCCGTGCTGCGCTGCGGATCGTTGATGAGGCGTATGCCGATCCGGCCCGCCCGGCGGCCGACCCGGCGCCGTGATCGGGCGGATCGGTTCCGCCGTCGGCAGGTCGGCGACGGTCGTGCGACGGCCCTGCGGACCAGGCCCGACCGGAGGAGCCGGCCGCTCTGACCGTACTCGTCGGGGAATGGGGCCTGCCGGTGCCCACACTCGTCAGGGGCATGATCGCGCGAGCTTGCAGCCGGGCTCGATGATCCGGGGCGGTCCTCGCCCGTATGCGCGTCGAGCCGGAGCCGCCGGCGGCCGCCGTCGGGTGAGGTCCTCTCGGGCCGGACTGTCTGGACGAAGCACTCGAGGCCTGGACGAAGCACTCGAGGCGTGCTCGATCCTCGAGAGCCATCATGGTGGCAGGGGATGATGGGTCCGAACCGGGAACGGGGTCCGATTCCCGCGCAGGGCCACGGGACCGGGCATCAAGCCGGAGCAGCTGGTTCGGCGCTGTTCGTCGTGCGAGCATGGTGATGAGAGGGGTGATGGGCTGATGCTTCCAACGACTGTCGATCGTGCGGTGGCCGCCGCTCAGGCCATCAACGCCCGCAGGAGGGTGTACGGCGAGACGCAGGCCCAGAAGCTCGTCTACTACGCCCAGGCGTGGTCCATGGTGTGGGACGGTCGTCCGCTCTTCCCCAACCGGATCGAGGCGTGGCAGATGGGCCCTGTGGTCCCCTCCCTGAGGCGTGCCCTTCCTGCGATCGGGCAGACGCCCCCTGCCGGAGCGTTCACCGCCTCTGAGGAGGCCACTCTCAATGCCGTGACCGATTACTACGGCACCATGAGCGGACGCGACCTGGCCGAGCTGACCCATCGCGAAGGGCCGTGGCGCGAGGTGTGGGGCGACAGGCCTCCGGGCGCGCAGTGCAGCGATCCGATCCCCCTCGACGCGATGCGCAGGTTCTACACGCGCATGGCTCTGCGGGGGGAGGGGCCGCGACGCCCCATGACGCCCACGGTGGAGGCCTCCGATGAGGCGATTGACCGGATCGCCGCCGACACCTCGTGCCGCTGGGCCAGGACGCTGGCCATCCTCGGCTCGTGACCGTCGAGATCACCTGGGAGCAGTGTCAACGGATCTACTCCCAGCAGGTGCACGCAGGGCTGCTCCTTGATGAAGGGAAACTTCGGGGCGCCCTGCGTGCACCATTTCTCGGATTCGGCGGTCATGAGGCCCATCCGACACTGCCCGGCAAGGCCGCGAAGCTCATCGTGGCCGTCGCGACGGCTCACGCCTACCGTGACGGCAACAAGCGGCTCGCCTGGCACCTCGGCGTCGCCTTCTTGGAACTGAATGGGCTCTTGGTCGTCGCCGAGCAGGAGGACGCCGCGAACGCCGTCCTGAAGGTCGTCACGCACGAGCTATAACGACGGATCTTGCTGGTGGTCACTTGGTTTTGGCCATGATCGTGAGATATTGAACGCCGCCTTGGTTAATGAGGTCACGCGCTAGGTCGTTCACCTGGGGAAGCATATCTGGAGGAGCCGCTAGGGGATCCAATTCTGCGGTGACGGGCTGAAACCGCATAATTGGTTCTGCGAATTCTTCTGGGAGGAGCAAGTTTTGATTCCCTTCGGTCCCCCGGATGATAATCGGCAGATTCTCAACTCCAATTAGGCCAGCACGGATACGATAACCGCCATTGACTTGTCGTTCCTCTGCGTGTCCTTGGAGGGTTGTCATGAAGTCAATAACTGCAGTTTCTATATCCTTGGACCTGCAGTGATTTGGAAATCCGACAGGATAATATGGCTTATATTCCTCTTGATCTATGAGGTTGCCCAATCGGTAGGCGGTAGTTACTGTGGCGTCATCTTGGAGGCATTTTCGAAACTGGTAACGGTCGGTGGGATAGCTACGAATTATCCATTGTCGCATTCCCTTCCTTACTTGTCCATTATTCCAAGTCAGAGGAGGGTTTTCCTTAAAAATCAGTTCAGGGATTGGCTGTCGAGATGCTAGTTGGTAAATCTTCGATTCTCGCGGAGGCGACAAGTGGGTCGTCGGCTCAAGGGGAAGCGCGGCGAAGGCAATGAACACCCCGTCTTCTGCCGCCAAGCCTTGCGATGCTATTTCGAATTTATTCTGCAGCAACTTCTCTTGATTGTCTGCATACTGGAAACGCTCCCGGAAGCCTCGTTCGATTTCTCGGTCACTCATGAATACAGTGTGTGGTCCATTGCGCTTGGGTGCGATGAATGCATCGTCTCCTTTTCGGGCGAAATGGGGTGCGTCGCGTGAATCGGGAATGCGCATCGCCACAACGCTGCTGCCATCATCGGTGGGCAACACGTAGAACTCTAATCCGAGGACGGGCGGGCCGATCCTCGCATACGCGACTCGAAGTATGCGTTGCTGGGTATCTGCATTCCAGGTGACTGGCGCAAGTCCCGAGGCGGAATTATGCTCGCCATCTTCAGACACTCCGAAAACAATCCAACCGCCGCCGGTGTTCGCCATTGCAGCGATATCCTTGGCGGCCTCATCGTCCCACTTTGGTTTCCGATGATCGTAGGGCTGTTGCTTCCAATCAAGGTCGACGGTCTCTTCAATTCAAGGTCGACGGTCTCTTCAATATTGTTCTCTATGGCTATGGCCGTCATGAAACAAAATCGTTTCTGGTTTCGCGGAGCGGGAAGGTGCTCGAAGTCGTAGTCGACGGTGCGGTCGGTGACGTATGGGGCGGATGCGCCGAGGGTTTCTTCGGGGGTCTCGTGCTGGATGGTGGCGGTGTTGTTCCTGGCCGCGTTCCGGACGTGCCCGACCGGGTTGTGGTCGGGCGCGTACGGCGGCAGGAAAACAGGGGTGATGCGCTCCAGCAGCCGGCCGGGCTCGTGGAGGTCGGTCAGGGCTCTGGCGTGGTGGGGGCGGGCGTTGTCCGGGACGACCGCGGTCTTGCCGGTGCCGGTTTCTCGTTGGAGCAGGTCCGGTGCGAGGGTCGTCTGCTCGGTGTTCTGGTTCTGCTCGGTCGGGTACGGCGTGACTGTTCTGCTGGTCGGGGGAGGGCGCCGGAGAAGGACTGGGACGTCTTCTTCCGGTCCACGGACGGTCTGGTGCGTTGTCCTTTCGGGGGCTGCATGCGGCGGGTCCAGGCCTCGTGCTCCAAGCGGACCTCGCCGACCGCGTACACCTCCCAGCCCTGATCCAACAGGGCCTTGACCTGGGTCGTCGCCCAGGCCATGCGTCTGGTGGTGGCTTTCTCGTTGCGGTGCTCGTCGAACGGGTCCGGGCGGTTCGGGGCTCGGCCCGCAGAAGCGCAGGAGCAGCTGGTACGAGGAGTCCGACTGGTGTTC
>ERZ773060.52-NODE-52-length-66778-cov-544.912_pt1 | contig 66778 bp, 53 predicted proteins | sample MGYA00580628_ERZ773060 | MGnify/ENA primary metagenome ERZ773060 (study PRJEB29015, sample SAMEA2738019) | human oral metagenome | biome: human oral; feature: human-associated habitat; material: dental | place: China | collected 2045 ... | reverse complement strand
GATCTGCAGTCGCCGGGCCGGGCGCCCGGTCAGCGCTCCGGGCCGCGGGTGCGGCGGCGCACCAGGTGCGCGACGTCCGGGTCGGCCCCGCGGAAGGCGCGGTAGGCGGCGGCCGGGTCGACCGAGCCGCCGGGCGCCAGGACCTCGCGGCGGAAGCGCTCCCCCGCCGCCCGGTTGAGGCCGCCGTCGCCGTCGACCTCCTGCTCGGCGAACCGGGCGCAGACGTCGGCGTCGTGGACCTCGGCCCACGTGTAGGCGTAGTAGGCGCCGCCGTCGTGGCCGCCGCCCCAGACGTGCGAGAAGCAGCGGCTGCGGTAGCGCAGCGGGACGAGCCCGGGGGCCAGACCCCGGGCCTCCAGCGCGGCGCGGCGGGCGCGCAGCCGGGCCAGCTCGACGACGGTCGCCCCGGTGGCGTTCGGCCCGGAGGCGCCGCGGCCGACGGACGCCTCGAAGACGCGCCGACGGACGTCCTGCCGGTCCAGGCGGGCCAGCCAGTCCTGCCCGGTGGTGTTGACGAGCTCGAGCAGCCAGCCGTCCAGCCCGGCCGCGGCCGCCGCGTCGGCGGCGGCCCGCCGCTGCTCCGGGCCGAGCCCGGCCGGCTCGGCCTCGTCGGTCAGGTGCACGGCGGCCTCGTTGCACCCGGCCCGGGCGAGCCGCTCGAAGTGGGCCGAGGCGGCGGCGATGGCGCCGTTGAGGGCCCCAGGGCGTCCTGGTCGCCCGGCGGCAGCTCGACGCCCCGGCGCCGGTGGTCGCGGATGCGTTCGGACAGCCAGTGGGAGTCCTCGTCGTCGAGCTCGACCACGCCCCGCGCCGCCGCGTCCTGCACGCCAGGAGCCGGTCGAACAGGGGACGGCTCAGCGCGATGGCGTCCTCGTGGGCCGCCAGCTCGGGGCGAGGCGCTCGGCCAGGGCGTCGAGCTCCTCGGTCGTGTCGGCGTCGCGCACGGTCGTGAACGCGGCGAGGGCCCGCGCCGGGGGCAGCCCCGCGAGCTCCCAGACGTGGATGACGTTCTCCGCCGTCGGCGGGTGCGGATCGGCCGCCAGGGCGTCGAGTCGGCGGCGCCGGAACCGCATCGCCTCGTGGATGACGCGGTCGTGGGTCGGCGCGTCGAGCGCGGCGAAATCGGGCAGATGACACAGGGCCTGTTCGGGCGGGGCGGAGCTCATGCCCCCCATGGAACACCCGCGGGCGGCGCCGGCGGGAACCCGTGCCGGTCTCGCATCGTGGAGCCCGGCCGATCGCCGCCGACTGGCCCTAGAATCCTTGTCATGGGCAATGAGGGCCACATCGAACCGATCCGAGTCATGCCTGACGGCACCGTCAAGCAGACCAACCCCCTGTCGGGCGTCGAGGTCTGGACCGTTCCCGGGCGGGGCAACCGCCCGCTGACGAAGCCGATCGAGGACGTCCGTCCGCTGCAGCCGGGCGACAGCACGCACGCCTGCGTCTTCTGCCTCGGGCGGATGTCCGAGATCCCGCCGCCCAAGTCCCGCCGGGTGCGCACCGCCGAGGGCTGGCGGACGCTGTCCGGCGTGCTGCCGAGCCAGCGCACCGACACGGTGGCCGAGTTCCGCCGCGTCCCGAACCTGTTCGAGATCCTCGGCTTCGACTACTGGCGCACCAACTACGACTACCGGCCCTCGCCCGGGGTCATGGCCGCCTACGAGCGCTACGTGGCCGACCCGGCCGGGCGGCAGCACCTGTTGAGCGTCTGCCGCTCGAAGATGGTCGCCTCCGGCATGAGCCCCGACCAGATCGCCGGGGTCGGCGAGGACGAGATGCTCGAGGACTCGCTGTCCTTCTTCGCCTCCTCCCACGACGTCATCGTCGCCCGCCGCCACTACATGGACTTCGCCGCCGACACGGGTCAGCTGGCGGGCTCGGGCTCGCTGAGCGTCGAGGAGCACGAGCAGTACCTCCTCTTCACGATCGAGGCCCTGCACGACCTGTACGAGGAGAACCGCTACGCCCGCTACGTGGCGGTCTTCCAGAACTGGCGGAGCCCGGCCGGGGCCTCCATCGACCACCTGCACAAGCAGCTCGTGGCGATGGACGAGCACGGCGCCCAGACCAACGACGAGATCGCCGCTCTGCGCCGCAACCTCAATGTGTTCAACGAGGACGTCCTCAACGCCGCGGTGCAGCACAACCTCATCATCGCCGAGAACGACTCGGCGATCGCCTTTGCCGGCTTCGGCCACCGCTACCCGACGGTCGAGATCTTCTCCAAGTCCCGCACCTGCGAGCCGTGGCTCCAGTCGCCGAAGGAGATCGCCGACATGTCGGCGATCCTCCACGCGATCCACGCCGCGACGGGCGCCGAGGTGCCGTGCAACGAGGAGTGGCACCACCGCTCCCCCGACATGGACGTCCCCCTGCCGTGGCACATCGCCCTCAAGTGGCGCGTCTCGACGCTCGCCGGCTTCGAGGGCGACACGAAGGTCTACCTCAACACGATCGACCCGTGGCACGTCCGCGACCGTCTGGTGCCCCGGCTTCACGAGCTGCGCCGCGAGGGCCGGCTGGCCCCGGGCATCCTCCTGGACGAGCAGTGCCCGGCCCGCTACAACAGTCTGAAGTACAACCCGCTGCTCCAGCGCTGAGCGAACCCCGCGCACCGTCACCGCCGCGGGGCGGGGCGCGGGTGGTCGACGGCCTGCCCGGCGCTGAGAGCCGACCCGCTCATGGCGGCCACGCTCGACGCCCTGCTCGCCGCCGACGGACTCATCGTCATCACCCCGCTGCGGTGGAACAGCATCCCCGGCATGCTCAAGGGCTTCATCGACAAGGTGATGAAGGAGGGCGAGGGTCTCACGCGCACGGTCTCGGCCCGCGGAGTCCGCGGCGAGCTGGGCAACCTGCGGCGCGCCTACGTGCTCACGACGAGCACTTCGCCGAAGGCCTGGATCCGCTTCCGCAACGGCAATGCGATCCGGCGCATCCTCATGAACCAGACGCTCCGCCAGCTGGGGGTGCGGCGCTCGACGTGGATTCACCACGGTCTGGTGAGAGGCGGCGCGGGCGGACGCCGGGCGCGTGAACGCCACGAGCGGTACTTGGCGCGCATCCGCGGCATGAACTTCCGGTTCTGAGGGGCGCACCGCCGGTGTTTCCGCGCAGGCCACGGCGGAACGGGACGCTCCGGAAGGGCCCCGGTCGCGGGTCCCCGCCGGAGGCGCCGGCATTCCCGGCGTCAGCGCCGCCGGCCCCACTGGCGGCCGGTCTCGCGGTAGCGGGCCAGCTGCTCGGCGTACATCTCCCGCAGGTCCGGGTCGTGCAGCACCATGTACACGAGACCGCAGTCCTGCGGGCCCGTGGCGTACGCCTGGCACTGGCTGCAGTAGTCCTCGGGCCGCAGCGGGCACATCGGGACGACGGCGCCGGCCGCCCTCGCTCGCGGAGCGCGCCCGGAGGCGTCGGAGCCGGACGCCGGTCCGGTGCCGGTCGTCGGCGTGTCCGCACCCATCGCACTCACCTCGCTCGCCTCGTCTCGGGGATCGTCCCGCAGGAACCGCTCCGGACCGGACGAGGGCCCGGCCCGTACCCGACGGTACGCCGGCCCGGAGCCGACGGAATCCTCACGTCCGCCCCGCAGGGGCCCGACAGGTCTGTCTCATCCACGTCCCACCGGCTTGGCCTTCTCGCGCAGCCCCTCAGGGCCCGTACACCTCTGCCAGGAGCACTGACAGGGGGCCCTCGGCGTGGAGCTCGCGGACCGTCCGCCCGGGATCGGCCGCTCCCCCGGGACCGGGCGGCGCGTACGAGACGTCCGCCCCGGCGTCCCTCAGCACGGTGAGTACGCGTCCGAGGTCCTCGTGCAGCTCTTCGGTGAACCTGCGGCTGCCCTCCTCGCGGTGCCTCGTCCGGTTGTACCGCGGAAGAATCTGTTGCGCCTGCAGGCAGAAACGCCACAGCCCGGAATTCCCGTACGAGTCCCTGGCGTTCACGTCGGCGCCGCAGTCGATCATTCTCTCCAGCACGGCAAGGGCCTTGTCGGCCTCCTCCTTCGTGGCGAAGACCCTGGTCCCGGAGAGCTCGTCGTCCGTGCTCCGTCTGCTGCTCATGACGGCGCAGTTGATTGCGTCATGGACGACCGGGGCCCGCCACGCGTTGCAGCAGGAAGCGGCGTCCTCGATGAAGTTGACGTCGGCCCCCATGTCCATGAGGTACTCCGCGATGTCCATGGTCCCGCTCTTCAGGGCCACCTGCAGAGGCGACTGGCCGTCGTCCTTCTTGGGAGGCTGCCGTGCAACGCAGTTGACCAGTTCGGGCTTCCCCCGGACGAGCCGCTCGACCGTCTCCGCCTCGTTGCGCCTGATCGCCCTGAAGAGTTTCCTCACGTCCAGTCTCCATCACTGCGGGTCATCGTTCGGGTCCATCCCGTCCGGGCTCTCCCGCCCGTCCCCGTCGGCCGTGGGTCTCGAGGCCTCTCCTCAGGAGGGCGACCGTCTCGACGTGGTGGGTCATCGGGAAGACGTCGAGGGCCCGCAGGCCGGCCAGCCGCCAGCCCCGGGCTGCGAAGCGGCCCACGTCGCGGCCCAGGGAGGCCGGGTCGCAGGCGACGTAGACGACGGCCCGGGCGCCGAGCCCGGTCACGGCCTCGACGACCCGCCGGTCGACGCCGGTGCGCGGCGGATCGAGGACGACGACATCGGCGTCGGGCAGTCGGCCGAGGGCCCGCTCGACGCGGGAGGCGATGAACCGGGCCCGCGGCACGTTGGTCCGGGCCAGGTGGACCGCCGGGCCGTCCGACTCCACGCCGGTGACCCGGGCGCCGGCCCGGTCGAGGACGCCGGCGAACAGGCCGGCGCCGCAGTACAGGTCCAGGGCCCGCTCCCCCGGCCGCACCTCCAGGGCGTCCAGGACCGCGCCGGCCAGGGCGTCGGCGGCGCCGGGGTGCACCTGCCAGAAGCCGTCGGCGCGGACCCGCAGGTCGAGTCCGCGCACCCGCTGGGTGACGACCGCCTCGCCGTCCAAGAAGCGCCCGCCGCTCGTGACCGTCACCCCGGAGTCGGCGACGGTCACGACGATCTCGCGCCCGGCCCGGTCGGCGTACCGGGCGAGTTCGTGCGGCCGGGGCCCGCGCGGATCGGCGAGCAGGAAGCCGGTCCCGGCCGGCGCCTCGACGAGCTCGTCGGAGTGGAAGCCCCGCATGCCGACGCGGCCGTCGACGTGCAGATAGCGCATGCGGGTGCGCCAGCCCCAGCCGTCGTCGTCGCCGGGCACCGCCTCGACCGGCACCGCCGGCCCGACGCCGTCACCGGGCCCGGCTCCCCCGGCACCGCCGTCGGGCCCGCCCAGGCGCGCAGGCTCCTCGACGCCGCCCAGACGGGCGAGCTGCTCGGCGACGACGAGCCCCTTCATGCGCCGCTGGGCGTCCAGGGAGGCGAAGGCGAGGTCTGCTCCGGTGCAGGCGGCCGGCGGCAGGTCGAGGTCGACGCGCTCGGGCGAGACCTCGAGCACCCGCGCGACGCGGCCCCTCCAGAAGCGGTCGTGGCGGGTGTCGGTGAGCTCGACGAGGACGCTCTCGCCGGGCAGGCCCCCTCGCACGAAGACGACCCGGCCCTCGTGGCGCGCCACGACGTGGCCGCCGTGGGCGGGCGGGCCGAGCACGAGCGGCCCGATGACGGGCCCGCTCACGAGCGGGACCCCTGCAGGGCCCGCGCCCGGGCCGCCTCGCGCTCGAGGCGCGCCTGCCCACGGCGGGCGGCCAGCTGCCGTCCCGAGCGGATCTGATAGGGCACCGAGGTGACCATGACGCCGGGCATGAAGTGGAGCCGGGTGCGGATCACGAGGGCCGTCTGGTTGTGCAGCAGCTGCTCCCACCAGTGGCCCACGACGAACTCGGGGATGTAGACGCAGACGATGTCGCGCGGGTTGTCGCTCACGATCCGGCGCACGTAGCCGACGAAGGGCCCGGTGATCTGACGGTACGGCGAGGCGACGATCTTCAGCGGGACGCCCAGGTCCTCGTCCTCCCAGGCCTCGGTGAAGCGGGCCGTCTCGACGGGGTCGACGGCCACCGTGAGCGCCTCGAGCCGGCTCGGGTGGGTGGCCTTGGCGAACTGGATCGCCTTGACCGTCGGCTTGTTGACCGCGTTGACCATGACGACGGCGTGCACCCTGCTGGGCAGGGCCAGGTCGGACTCGTCGATGTCGTCGACCTCCTCGCGCACCGTCCGGTAGTGGCGGCTGATGGCGTGCATGAGGACGTAGACGACGGCCATGGCCAGCAGCGCCATCCAGGCGCCGTGGAGGAACTTGGAGGCCAGCACGATGACGAGCACGACGCCGGTGAGGCCGGCGCCGACGGCGTTGACGACGCGGCTGCGCCGCATGCGGCGGCGCGCCGCCGGATCGGACTCGGCGCCCAGGTGGCGGTTCCAGTGGATGATCATCGAGATCTGGCTGAGCGTGAACGAGATGAACACGCCGACGACGTACATCTGGATGAGCATCGTGACCGAGGCGTTGAAGACGAGGACGAGCACGACGGCCCCGACAGCGAGCGTCATGATGCCGTTGGAGTAGGCCAGCCGGTCGCCGCGCTGGTGCAGCTGGCGGGGCAGCCAGCCGTCGCGGGAGAGGATCGAGCCCAGTGTCGGGAAGCCGTTGAAGGCGGTGTTGGCGGCGAGGAAGAGGATGACGACGGTCATCGTCACGAGGAAGTAGAAGCCGACGCCGAAGCCCGGGTAGAAGACGGCGCGCGCCAGCTGGCCCATGATCGTCGTCGTCGCGCCGTGCACCTGGGTGCCGTCGGGGGTCACGAAGTGACTGCCCGCCGCAGGGTCGATCCGCCGGGCGCCCGTCAGGCGGGCCATCACGAGGATGCCCAGGAGCATCGAGACGGCGATCGTGCCGAGCAGGAGCAGCGTCGCGGCCGCGTTGCGCGACTTCGGGGCGCGGAAGTTCGGCACCCCGTTGCTGATGGCCTCGACGCCGGTGAGGGCGGCGCAGCCCGACGAGAAGGCGCGGGCCAGCAGGGCGAGGGCGCCGAGGCCGACGAGCGGCTCGTAGCGCCCGGTGCCCACGACGGTCCAGTCGGCGGTCTCGGCGCGGACGCTCTGGCCGAGGACGAGGATCCGGACGAGGCCCCAGACGATCATGGCGCCCACGCCGGCCATGAACAGATAGGTGGGCACCGCGAAGATGCCGCCCGAGTCGCGGATGCCGCGCAGGTTCACCGACATGAGCGCGACGATGACGACGGCCGCGACGACGCCCTCGTGGCCCGCCATCCACGGCAGCATCGCCTCGGCGTTCTGCACCCCGGAGCTGACCGACACGGCGACGGTGAGCACGTAGTCGACGAGCAGCGCGCTCGCCACGACGAGGCCGGCGTCGGGCCCGAGGTTCCTCGTGACGACCTCGTAGTCGCCGCCGCCCGAGGGGTAGGCGTGCACGGTCTGGCGGTAGCTCGCCACGACGACGAGGAGGACGACGCCCACGGCGATGCCGATCGGGATGGAGAGCACGAAGCCGGACATGCCCGCCAGCGAGAGGGTCAGCAGCACCTCGTCGGGAGCGTAGGCGACCGAGCTCAGGGCGTCGGACGCGAAAATCGGCAGCGCGATGCGCTTGGGCAGGAGCGTGTCGCCGAGCTGGGTGCTCGCGAGCTTGCGTCCGACGAGGACGCGCTTCACACGATCTGTGACACTCACGGCCAGCCAGCCTAACCCCGCACCGGGCCGGAGGCTTCATGATGCGGCTAATCTTGTCAGCGTGCTGCCGCCGGGCGTCCGCACCGGGCGGCCCGGGGCGCAGTCGTGGGGCGGAGGTCGACGTGCACATCATCATCATGGGTTGCGGCCGGGTCGGTTCGACACTGGCCCGCGGCCTGGAGAGACGCGGCCACGCCGTCTCCGTGATCGACCAGAGCGCCGACTCCTTCCGCCGGCTCGGCTCCGAGTTCAGCGGCCACACCTACAAGGGCGTCGGCTTCGACCGCGACGTGCTCCTCAAGGCCGGCATCCGCACCACCGACGGCTTCGCCGCCGTGGCGAGCGGCGACAACTCCAACATCCTCGCGGCGCGCGTCGTGCGCGAGGAGTTCGGCGTGCAGAACGTCGTCGCCCGCATCTACGACCAGGGCCGCGCCGAGGTCTACGAGAAGCTCGGCATCCCCACCGTCGCCACCGTCCGCTGGTCCGCCGGTCAGGTGATGAACCGGCTCCTCGACGACACGGCCACCCCCGTGTGGCGCGACCCGTCCGGCACGACGGCCCTCTACCAGGTGCCCTTCTCGCCCGAGTGGGCCGGCACCCCGGTCAAGGGCATCGAGCACCGGCTCCACCTGCGGGTGCCCTTCCTCACCCGCCTGGGCACCGGCATGGTGCCGACCCGCGACGTGCTGGTCCAGGAGGGCGACGTGCTCTACGTCGCCGTCGCGTCCGAACGCATCGGCTCGGTCTTCGAGACCCTGTCGAACGCCCCCGAGCAGGCCTGAGGAGAGGAACCATGCGCGTCTCCATCGTCGGCGCCGGCAATGTCGGCCGGTCCATCGCCCGCGAGCTCATCGCGAACGGGCACGAGGTGCTCCTCATCGAGAAGGACCCCCACGCCATCCGCTCCGACACCGTCCCGGAGGCCGAGTGGCTGCTCGCCGACGCCTGCGAGATGGACTCGCTCGCCGAGGCCGACCTCGAGACCTGCGACGTGGCCATCGCCGCCACCGGCGACGACAAGGCCAACCTCGTCCACACGCTGCTCGCCAAGACGGAGTTCGGCGTGCCCCGCACCGTCGCGCGCGTCAACCACCCGAAGAACGAGTGGATGTTCACCGAGCAGTGGGGCGTCGACGTGGCCGTGTCGACGCCGCGCATCATGTCGGCCCTCGTCGAGGAGGCCGTCTCCGTCGGCGCGGTCGTGCGCCTCATGACCTTCACCAAGAGCTCCGCGAACCTCGTCGAGCTGACCCTGCCCGCCGAGTCGCCGGCCATCGGACGACGGGTGCGCGAGCTGAGCCTGCCCGGCGACGGGGTGCTCGTGGCGATCATCCGCGACGGACGGGCGCAGCCCCCGCTGCCCGACGCGGCGGTCGAGGAGGGCGACGAGCTGCTCTTCACGATCAGCGAGGACCACGAGCGGGAGCTGTCGGCCTGCCTGGCCTGACAGGGCGTCGCCGGCGCGCGACGACCGGACGGGGACGCGCGGGCAGGCGCGACCCAGGAGCCGGCGCGGCGGGGCCCGGAAGGAGGCCCCGCGGCCGTGAAGACGGATCCTGGCCGGCGGCTCAGGGAAGCAGCTCGTAACCGGGGTTGAACATGACGCGACGGCCCCCGCGCTCGCTGATGAGGCCGGTGACGCGCAGGGACCGCCCGGGCGTCACGCCGGCGATCCGGTGGCGGCCCATCCAGATGAGCGTGAGCGCGCCCGTGCCGTCGGTGAGCTCGGCCTCGAGCCAGCGGTGCTCGGCCGCGGGGGTGACGGTGAGGATCGCCACCTGCCCCTGCACCGTGAGACGCCGGCGGGTGGGGGCGTCGGCGATGGCGACCGGCCCGCGGCCGGCCCCCTCGTCGGCGGGCCCCTCCTCGGGCCCGCGGCCCCGACCGAGCAGCCGGGACAGGAGGCCGCCGGCCATGGTCACCGCGTCCCGGCGGACGCCCCGGAGGCCCGGTTCGCGACCTCCGGCGGCATCGTCATGGGGATGAGCTCGCCGGGCACCTTCGGCCTGTCGCCGCGGCGGACGACCGTGTTGGCGAAGAGCTCGTAGAGCAGCTCGGTGGAGCCCTTGAGGCCCTCGGCCAGGCCGGCCTCGCCCATGAGGACGCCGCGCAGCAGCCAGCGGGGGCCCTGGGCGAACCAGGTGCGCGAGACGTGGTAGCCGTGCTGACCCTGCTGGGTGGTGATCGGGACGACGCGGCGCACCTCGGTGCCGAACGGCCCCTCGGTCAGGGTGGCCTTGCCGCCGGCCTTCCGGGCGTTGGCGATCATCTCGTCGCGCACGTCGGCGCGCATGTCGCGCCCCGCCGGCGCGGCGAACAGCGACAGCTCCATGACGGACTGGCCCGAGACCACCAGGAGCGCCTGCAGCTGCTGGGTCTGCTGGTTGACCTGGAGCTGGAGCTGCATGCCGTCGAAGGGGGTCAGGATGAGCGCGTCGAAGTCCATGCGCTCGACGTCGTCGGCGTCCAGGTCGACCTCGGACAGGTCGAAGGGACCCTCCTCGCGCCAGTCGCGCGAGGCGTCGAGCCGCCGCCACTCATCGAGCTCGTCCTCGGGCTCGGCGTCGTCGCCGGAGTCCTCGTCCTCGGTGTCATCGGGGTCGGCAGCGGGGTCGTCGTCGGACCCGTCCCGCCCGACGAGCTCGTCGAGCTCGTCCTCGTCAGCCGCCCTGCGCTTCTTGCGTCCGAACATTCAGGCTTCCCACCATCATCTGCATCTGCTGAGCTTCACATTGCGACAGGCCCGGTGCCATGCCGTGCCCCAGCCTAACGCCGCGCACGAACACCCCGGCCGGACCGTCCGGCCCCGTCGTCCCTGAATCGGCGCGGAGCACCCGGGACCGACGCGGAACACGGGTCCGGCCGCGCCCGGACGCCATCGGCCCGACCGGGCACCGGCGGTCGTCCTCGCGGGGCACGGGTCGGACGCCGCCGGCCCGGCAGCGGGGTCCGGCGGGCCGACACCGACGACCCCTAGGATGGAGGGGCCGCCGGCCGCGCCCGCGGACCGGCATCGGAGGGAGGCAGGATGGCATCTCGCACCACAAACACCCAGTTCAAGGTGCTCGCCGGGGTCCTCGGCACGGTCGGCGTCTTCGCAGGCCAGAAACTTCTCAACGCCTCGTGGAAGACGATCACCGGCGAGAAGCCGCCGGACCCGAGCGATCCGGAGGTCCCGCTGGCCAAGGCAGCGGGGTGGATCATCGCCAGCGGCGTCGGCATGGCGGTCCTCCAGCTCGTCGTGGAGCGCTTCACGGCGGCCAGGGTCGCCCGGCTCACCGGGGAGATCCCCGACCTGGCCGCCAGGCGCCGGTTCCCCATCGGCCTGCGTCACTGACGTCCCCGCCCCATGATCCGGCACGGACACGCACGAGGGCCCGCACCGTGACGGTGCGGGCCCTCGTGCCGTGCCGGATCGTGGGGCCGGCCGGCTCGACTCAGACGCAGTCGACGCAGTAGGGCTTGCCGTTGCGCTCCTCGGCGAGCTGGCTGCGCGACTTCACGAGGAAGCAGCTCGCGCAGGTGAACTCGTCGGACTGGCGCGGCAGGACGCGCACGGTCAGCTCCTCGTGGGACAGATCGGCGCCGGGCAGCTCGAATGACTCGGCGGCCTCCGCCTCGTCCTCGTCGACCTTGCCGGAGTTCTTGTCGTTGCGACGGTTCTTGAGCTCCTCGATCGAATCCTCGCGTGACTCCTCATCAGTTTTGCGGGGTGCATCGTAATCAGTCGCCATGATGACCTTCCGAACCAGTGGGTGGGCTTCGTACCGGCGCCTGCTGAGAGGACCTCCAGACCGGTAAATCGTGGGCATCATACCCAAAGAACTCGCAGAACGAGCACCGTGCCGAGAAGCGGTCCGGGCGCCGCATCCGGGGCGGGGGCGGCGCCCGGGGCCGATCCCGGCCACAGGGCATGCCGCGGCGACCGGGCGGCGTGCCGACGCGGTAGATTTGCCCCTGTCATGCGTCCGGTCGCGTGATCCCATGACCGATCTACAGGCCCGGGCATCCGGGCAGGATGCGGGGAGATGCCAGATGGACAGTGCCTTGACGCCACGGGAGATCCAGTCCCGCATCCGCGCCGGCGAGTCCCCCGACGACGTCGCGCGGGCGGCCGGGGTGCCGGTCGACGGCATCGAGGGCTACGCGGCCCCCGTCCTGGCCGAGCGCGAGCACATGGCCGAGATGGCGCAGGCGGCGCAGTGCCGGCGCGGCAACGGCCGCGGACCGGCCCCGCTGGGCGAGGCCGCCCGCGCGCGCCTGGGCTCCGAGGGCATCGACGCCGACTCCGTCGACTGGGACGCCTGGCGCGAGGAGGACCGCGCCGATCGGCACTGGACCGTGCAGGCCAGCTACCGGATCGGCTCGACCGTCAAGCAGGCGCGCTTCGACTTCGACCCCCGCGGACGGTTCGCGGTGGCGGCGAACGACGACGCTCGCTGGCTCCTCGGCGAGGAGCCCCCGAGGCCGCGCACCCCGATCCGCAGGGCAGACCCGGACGCCGAGCCCACCGTCGACCTCAATGACGAGATGGCGCTCGTGCGGGCCGTCCAGCCGGGCCAGCAGCCAATCGTCGGCGGCGGCGCCGCGCTCGCCGAGGTCTACGGGGCCGCCGAGTCGAGCGGCTTGGAGGACGCCGAGGACGAGCTCGAGCACACCGGGCTGACCAAGATCGACGGCGTCTACGAGCTCGTGCCCAATCCGACCTCCGACATGGACGTGCTCTACGACATGCTCTCGGGCTTCGACGAGGACTCCGTCCACGTCTACGCCGGCCTCAACCAGCCGATCGCGGTGGGCGGTGCGGAGGACGGGCGCGCCGGCGAGGACGGGCGCGACGTGGACGGGCCCGACGAGGACCGGCCCGACGACCGCTCCGCCGGGGCCGACCGGGACCTCGGCGCCCGGGGCGCCGAGGAGGCGCCCGCCGGGGCCGGCGGGCCGGAGCGGGCCGGCAGGGACCGCCCCGGGAGGGGACGGACCGCGAAGAGGGAGCACCCGGCCGGGCAGGGCCCCGAAGAGCCCGAACAGGACCCGCTGCCGGAGGCGGCGCCGGAGAAGAGGCCTCCGCGCAAGCGCAGGGGCCACCGCGCCTCCGTCCCCAGCTGGGACGAGATCATGTTCGGCGGCCCGAAGGGCCCCGACGACTCCGGCGCCCCCCTGCGCTGAGCCGGGACGCCGACGGGCCGGTCGGCCGACCGTCTGGAGGAGCCGGACGACGGGGCCGGGGTTCCACCCGGTCCAGTCCCTCGTCGACGAGCAGAGGGACGAGCATCTCGTCGGGCTCCGGCGAGCCGTGCTGGCCGACGAGCGCGAACTCGCGCTCCCTCGTGCGGGTCATGACGGCCCAGTCCCCACGGGCGGCGACGAGGACGTCGCCCAGCCGTTCGGCGACCCCGGGTGCGAGCTCCGGGCCGAACCAGCCGGCCTCGACGGCCTCCTCGCGGGTGCGGACCCAGGCGCGTTCGCCCATGATCCGCGCCCAGCGGGCCGCGACGGCGTGCGGTTCGCGCGTGTAGAGATAGCGCAGCCGGCCCTCGCCACCGATGAGTTCGAGCCCTTCGGCCAGGCCCGGGACGTCCTCGATGACGACCCGGTGCCGGGCCGGGACGTCGACCATGCCGTGGTCGCCGGTGACGAGCAGGCAGACGTCGGCGGGCAGCGCCCGCCGCAGGACCTCGAGCCCGGCGTCGACGCGGACCAGCCGGTCGAGCCACTGCCCCGAGCCGACGCCCCTGCCGTGACCGGTGTGGTCGAGCTCGCTCTCGTAGACGTAGGCGAGCGCGGGCCCGGCGGCGACGGCGGCGAGGATCGTCTCGAGCCGGGCCGCCATGGGGGCGTCCCGGCCGAAGCCGCGGAAGGACCCGCCGCGCAGCGCCGCGCGCGTGAGGCCGCTGCGGCGGAACCGGCTGCGCGAGACGGTGGTGACGGCGACGCCGGCCCGCTCCAGGCGCTCGAACCAGGTGGGCACCGGTTGCAGCAGCTCGGGGTCGGGGTCCAGCGGCCCCCAGTCGAGGGGGCGCAGGAGGTCGCCCGCCCTCGAGGGGCGGAAGGAGTAGCCGACGATGCCGTGCACGCCGGGCGGGCGACCGGTGCCGAGCGTCGTGAGCGAGCAGGCGGTGGTGGCCGGCACGGGCGCGCTGAGCGGGCGGGCGTCGGCGAGCAGCCGGGGGATGCGGCCGAGCGCGGGAAGGTTGGCGAGCAGTTGGTTCCAGCCCAGTCCGTCGACGAGCACGAGCACGTAGGCGCGGGCGGGCGGCACGTCCAGGGCGCCGGGCGGGGCGTCGGGCGCCCCGAGGCGGTGGGCGACCGCCGGGAGCAGCTCGGCGAGCGTGCCGCTGCCGTAGTCGGGGGCCGCCGGGTCGGCGCTCACCGCGGGACCGGCCCGTGGGCCAGGCGCTGGAGGGCGCCGGCGAACTCGACGAGGCGCTGCACGTTCTCGGCGCCGTCCGCGGCCGGGCTCATGCGGATCGTGATGTCCTCGCCGACCGCCTCGCCGTCGAAGCCGTGGTCGGCCGTGCACGACGGGTCGCCGCAGTGGGCCGGGACGATCTGCAGGCGCCGCACGGCGTCCCAGGTGAGGGTCAGCCAGGTCTCGACGACGGACGCCTCGGCGCTGCCGTACCGCTCGGGGTGGGACAGGACGCGGCTCACCGTGATGACGCCGAGCAGCCACAGCGGAACCGACTCGCTCGTCGTGACGGCGGTGTCCGCGCCGCGGGCGTCGGTCTCCTCGTCGGTGTGGCTCACGATGAGGCGCCCGGGCGTGAGGACGAGGACCGTGAGATGGCGGATGATGCCCTCGGGCCCGACCGTGGCCTCGTGCTGGACGAGGAAGTCGACGACCGTCTCGTCCCCGAGGGCCGTGGACACCGAGTCCTCGACGAGCTCGGGGAAGAAGCCGCACTCGTCGACGCGGTCGCGCAGGGCCTGCGGAAGGGCGGAGGGGCTCGTGTTCATCACGCCCCCATCGTGCCACCCCGGGGCCCGCCGGGCGGGGACCGGCGTGTCCGCCCCGCCCGGCCGCGGGCGCCTCCACCAGCCTCACCGGGGTCCCGGAGGCGGGCCGCCTCCCGGGCGGGACGGTCGTGGCCCGCGAGGCCCCGGGGCGCCCGTTAGGGTGGGGTCATGAGGCACGGATCGGTGATCGGCGTTCACGCCAACGACTTCGTGACGCGTCGCATCGGCGCCGTGCTGGGGCGGCGCGGCTGGCGCGAGCGGCCCGTCCCCTTCATCGGCTACGGCACCCCGGGGCGCGTGCGCGTGCTGGGGCGGCTCGTCCTGCGCCCCGACGACGAGAAGCTGCTGCCGGCGCACGCCGCGGCATGGCTGCACCGCCGCGGCTGGCGCAACTTCCTCGAGCTCCCGGCCCCGCACCGTCCGGTGCGGCTGACGGTCGCCGGCCGCACACGGACCCTGCGCACCGACCGCCGCGGCTACGTCGACACGATGGTCGACTCCGAGCTCGCCCCCGGCTGGCACACGATGCACCTGGCCGCCGGCAACGGCTCGGGGGCCGAGATGCCTGTGCGGATCATCGACCCCGACGAGGACTTCGGCGTCATCTCCGACATCGACGACACGATCATCAGCACGTGGATGCCCCGCCTGCTCCTCGCCATCTGGAACAGCTTCTTCCAGCTCGAGGGCAACCGGCGGGCGGTGCCGGGCATGGCGCGCCTGTACCAACGGATGCTGGCCGAGCACCCGGGCGCGCCGATCTTCTACGTCTCGACCGGCCCGTGGTCCTCGATCCGCTTCCTCGAGCGGTTCATGACCCGGCACGGCTTCCCGCCCGGCGCGCTCCTGCTCACCGACTGGGGGCCCACCCGCACCGAGTGGGTGCGCTCGGGCACGGACCACAAGCGCCGCACGATGGCCGGGCTCGCCCGCGAGCTCCCGGCCATCCGCTGGGTGCTCGTCGGCGACGACGGCCAGCACGACCCCGAGCTCTACGAGGAGTTCGCGCAGGAGCACCCCGGGCGGGTGCGGGCCGTGGCGCTGCGCTCGCTGAGCCCCACCGAGCAGATCCTCGCCCACGGCACGGTGCCGCCGCTGGCCGAGCCGCGCCGCCACTGGCGCCCGCGCCGGGTGCCCTCGCTCCACGGCGCCGACGGCGACGCCCTGTGGCCGGCGCTGGCCGACGTGCTGGGCCTCGGGGACGAGCCGACGACCGTCCGGCGGCCGGTCGCCCGGCGGGCGGGGCGCCGGCGGGGCTCCCCCGCGGGGTCCTGAGCGGCCGGCCCGCCCGGAGGCCCGACGAGCGGAGCTCCTTGCGGAACCCCCGGCCGGCACGGCATTCTGGGAGGGCTCTCCCACCGGGCCGCCCCGAACCACTGGAGGTGCAGCATGCCGCGCGCCATCGTCATCCGTTCCAACCCCGCCCACGAGCACGGCGACGACCGGCCCGTCAACACCGCGGCCGTCGAGGAGGTCGACGAGTCCTTCCTCGGCGACGACCCGGTACTCGTCGAGGTCAGCCACTCGAGCATCAACTACAAGGACGCCATGGCGCTCACGGGCCTGCCCGGCATCGTCCGCCGGACACCGCTCATCGGCGGCATCGACCTGGTCGGCACCGTCCGGCAGTCCTCCGACCCGCTCTGGCGGCCCGGCGAGGCGGTCCTCCTCAACGGGATCGGCATGTCCGAGACCCGCAACGGCGCCTTCAGCGAGCTCGCCCGCGTGCCCGGCGACCGCCTCGTCGCCCTGCCGTCGTGCCTGAGCCCCGCCCGGGCCGCGGCGCTCGGCACGGCCGGCTACACCGCGGCCCTGTGCTTCCTGCGGCTGCGCCGGGCCGGGCTCGTCACCGGCCCCGAGCGGCCCGTCCTCGTCACCGGCGCCACCGGCGGCGTCGGCTCGGTCGCCATCCTGCTGCTCGCCGCGGCGGGCCACCACGTCGCGGCGCTCACCGGCCGCCCCGAGGAGCTGGGCGACTACCTGCGGGGCCTGGGCGCCGAGCGGATCGTCGACCGCGCCGAGCTGTGCGACCAGCGGGGCGCCCTCCAGAAGCAGCGCTGGTCCGGTGTCGTCGACACCGTCGGCGGCCAGGTGCTCGTCAACGCGCTGGCCCAGACCGCCTACTCCGGCACCGTCACGGCCTGCGGCCTGGCCGGCTCCCCCGCCCTGCCCGGCACCGTCATGCCGTTCATCCTGCGCAATGTGACCCTGGCCGGCGTCGACTCCGTCGAGGCCCCCGTCGAGGCCCGCCGCGAGGCCTGGGGCCTGCTCGCCGCGCTGCCCGGCGAGCGCATCGACGCCGTCACCGCGCGCACCGTGCCGCTCGACGGCGCCATCGGTGCCGCCGAGGAGCTCATCGGGCACCGCGCGCACGGCCGCACGGTCGTCGAGGTGCGCGCCTGAGCCGGGTGCTGGCTGATCGGCCCCCGACCGGCGTGGAATGATTCCCCCCGTCGCCCCGATGCCCGAGAATCGGGGCTGGCCCACAGTCAGGAGCAGATCAGCAGATGACACGCACCACGACGCCCCCCGAGGACGACTTCGAGGAACGCATCATCGACGTCGACGTCTCGAACGAGATGGAGTCCTCCTTCCTCGAGTACGCCTACTCGGTCATCTACGCCCGCGCCCTGCCCGACGCCCGCGACGGCCTCAAGCCGGTGCAGCGGCGCATCCTCTACGGCATGAGCCAGCAGCGGCTGCTGCCCGACCACCCCTTCGTCAAGTGCGCCCGCGTCGTCGGCGACGTCATGGGCAAGCTGCACCCGCACGGCGACTCGGCCATCTACGACGCCCTCGTCCGGATGGGCCAGGACTGGTCGATGCGGCTGCGGCTCGTCGACGGCCACGGGAACTTCGGCTCGCTCGACGCCGGGCCCGCCGCGATGCGCTACACCGAGTGCCGCATGGCCCCCGCCGCGCTGCCGATGATCGAGGGCCTCGACGAGGACACCGTCGACTTCCGCCCCAACTACGACGGCAAGGAGACCGAGCCGGCCGTCCTTCCGGCCGCCTTCCCGAACCTGCTCGTCAACGGGGCGACCGGCATCGCCGTCGGCATGGCGACGAACATGCCCTCGCACAACCTCGTCGAGGTCGTCCAGGCGCTGAAGCACCTGCTGGGGCACCCCGACGCCGACCTCGACGAGCTCATGCGCTTCATCCCGGGCCCGGACCTGCCCACCGGCGGCAGGATCGTCGGGATGGGCGGCATCCGGGACGCCTACGCCACCGGCCGAGGCAGCTTCCGGACCCGCGCGACGGCCCGCATCGAGCAGGTGAGCCCGCGCCGGCGCGGCATCGTCGTCACGGAGCTGCCGTTCGCCGTCGGGCCCGAGAAGATCATCGAGCAGATCAAGCACCTGGTCCAGACGAAGAGGATCACCGGCATCGCCGACGTCAAGGACCTCACCGACCTGACCAACGGGCTGCGCCTCGTCATCGAGGTCAAGAACGGCATCAACCCCGACGCCCTGCTCGCCCAGCTGTACCGGCACACGAAGCTGGAGGACTCCTTCGGCATCAACAACGTGGCGCTCGTCGACGGCCAGCCGCGCACGCTCGGGCTCAAGGAGCTCCTGCAGGTCTACCTCGACCACCGCCTCGACGTCTGCCTGCGCCGCGCCCGCTTCCAGCTCGACAGGGCGCAGGAGCGCCTGCACCTGGTCGAGGGCCTGCTGCTGGCGATGATCGACATCGACGACGTCATCGCGATCATCCGCTCGTCCGAGGACGCGGGCCAGGCCAGGGAGCGCCTCATCGCCGCCTTCGAGCTCGACGAGATCCAGGCCAACCACATCCTCGACATGCAACTGCGCCGTCTCACGAGGCTCAGCCGCATCGAGCTGGAGACCGAGCGCGACGAGCTGAGGCGCCGCATCGAGGAGCTCACCGGGATCATCGAGGACCCGCAGCGCCTCCACCGGGTCGTCTCCGACCGGCTCACCGAGGTCGCCAGGAGGTACGGCACGCCGCGCCGCACGGTGCTGCTGGAGGACTCCGGGGCCGCCCTGCCGGCCGCCGCCGAGCCGCTGGAGATCCCCGACGGCCCGTGCTGGGTCATGCTCGGCTCGGCAGGCCTCGTCGCCCGGATGAACCGTCCCGAGGGCGCCGCGCACCCCGACGCGCTGCCGGCCTCCGGGCCGCGCGGACGCCACGACGTCATCGTCTCGGCGATCGCCACGAGCACCCACGCCGAGTTCGGCGTCGTCACGACGGCCGGGCGCCTCGTGCGGGCCCGCGTCATCGACCTGCCCGAGACCGTGCAGACGGCCAACGCGCCGAGCCTGCGCGGCGGCGCCCGGCTCACCGAGCTCGTCGCCCTCGAGCGCGACGAGCGCCCCCTCGCGCTCACGACGCTCGACCCCGACGGCCCAGGACTGGCGGTCGGCACACGGGCCGGCGTCGTCAAACGGGTCAACCCCGAGGTGCTCACCCGCGACGCGTGGGAGATCATCCGGCTCGACGACGGCGACGAGCTCGTCGGCGCGCTCCAGCTCGTCGACGAGGACGACGACCTCGTCTTCGTCACCTCGGACGCCCAGCTGCTGCACTTCCCCGCCTCGCTCGTGCGCCCGCAGGGCCGCGGCGGCGGCGGCGTGGCGGGCATCCGACTCGGCGAGGACGCGCAGGCCCTCTGGTTCGGCGCCTCGCCGACGAGCGGCGCCGTCGTCGTGACGGTGTCGGGCTCCTCGGAGGCCCTGCCCGGCACCGAGGCCGGTTCCGTCAAGCTCACCGACTTCGCCGAGTACCCGGCCAAGGGCCGCGCCACCGCCGGGGTGCGCTGCCACCGCTTCCTCAAGGGCGAGGACGCCCTGACGCTCGCCTGGGTCGGCCCGGCGCCGGCCGTCGCCGCCGCGGCCAGCGGCTCGGCCGTCGACCTGCCCCCGGCGACCGGGAAGCGGGACGGCTCCGGAACGCCCCTGGTCCGGCCGGTGGCGGCGGTCAGCTCCCGCGTCATGCCGCACTGAGCGATCACTGCGCGGTTCCGGCTCGTCCTGCGGTCCCCGTGCGTCTTCGCACGATAACCGCGGGGTCGGGCAGCACCCGCCCGTAGACTCGGGCCATGAGATTCGCTGTCGTCGGTGCCGGTGGCGTGGGTGGTTTCCTCGGCGGGCGGCTGGCCCGCGCCGGTCACGACGTGTCCTTCGTCGCCAGGGGCCGCACCCTCGAGGCGCTGCGGGCCGACGGGCTGCGGCTGGTCGGTGACGAGGAGTTCACCGTGTCGGTCACCGCGACCGACGACCCGGCTGCAATCGGCCCAGTCGACTACGTGCTCAGCTGCGTCAAGGCCACCCGGATCACCGAGGCGCTACGGACCGCCGGTCCCCTCATCGGCCCCGGCACGGCCGTCGTCACCACCCAGAACGGCGTGGACGGCCCGCGCCTGACCGCCGGGGTCGTCGGCGATGGTCACACGCTCCCCGGCGTCATGAAGATCTTCGCCATGACCGAGCAGCCCGGAGTCATCGCCCGCCACGGCGGGCCGGGGACGCTCGAGGTCGGCGAATGGGACAACGCCGGCACCGTCCGCGTCCGCGCCCTGCGCGAGGCGCTGGAGGGGGCGGGCATCGGCTCACCCGAGCCGGACGACATCTGGGCCGCCCTGTGGCGCAAGGCCATGATGGTGATCCCGCTCGGCGAGCTGGGCGCCATGACCGGGCTGACCCTCGGCGAGCTGGGCGCTCGGCCCCAGCTGGCCGACCTGTGGCGCCGAGCCACCGCCGAGATCGCCGCCGTGGCGCAGGCGCAGGGCGTCGACGTGGGGGCGGACGCGGTCGACGAGATCATGGCCTTCAACGCCCGCCAGCCCGCCGGCAGCACCGCCTCGCTGTGCCGCGACCTGATGGCCGGCCGCCCCAGCGAACTCGACCCGCAGACCGGCGCGATCGTCCGGCTCGCGCACGAGGCGGACGTGCCGGTCCCCCTGCACGACCTCATGCACGAGGTGCTGCGCCTGGGCCGGGCCCGGGCCGGCTGATCAGCCCCGCCCCCGCCCGGCCGCGATCTGCGGCACCCGGCCGGGCAGGACCAGCAGGCCGGCGGCGAGCACGACGGCGATGCCGACGATGCCGAGGTACTGCGTGTTCTCGGCGCCGGTGGGACGGGCTCCGAGGCCGACGCACAGGCCGAACATGAGCGGGGCCAGGGGCGAGGCGACGCGGCCGACGTTCTGCGGCGTCGGGACCCGGTCGATGACGCCGTTGCAGAGCGAGCCGGCGACCTCGGAGGCGACCGTGCCCAGGTCCAGCATGATGAAACCCGCCCACAGAAAGACGGACTCGTCGGCGATGAGGAACAGGGCGGCGTCGACGGCCGCCACGGCCCAGGGTGAGGACCCGCAGGGCGCTCATCGTCCGGCCGGTGCGGTCGGTGTTCCGGCCCAGCACGGGCGCGACGAGGGCGATCACGGCAGAGGCGATCGTCATGCAGACCAACTGCACGTACCAAACTGCACGTAGGCGGTGTGGTTGGCCGAGCCGAACGAGGGGCCGACCAGGTAGACGGGGAACACGAGGATCGTGACGACCGTGTTCCACGGCTGGGTGCCCCAGCCCCACAGGGCCCGGGCCAGGACGCGGGTGCGCGAGGCGGCGTCGACCGGTGCGATGGGCGGCCCGGGACGGGGCGGGCCCGTCCGGAGACGGCTGTGCCGGCCGAGCTCACCGCTCCAGGCTACGGACCGGGCCAGCGGGCCGGACCGTGTCCCGGTGACCGGACACGGCTCACACGTCGATGCGGTCCTCGTCGAGCTGGTAGGCGCCGGCGACGATGAACTCCTTGCGCGGGGCCACCTCGTTGCCCATGAGCAGCTCGAAGGTGCGCGATGCGGTCTCGGCGTCGTCGATGGTGATGCGGCGCAGCATCCGGTGGCGCGGGTTCATCGTCGTGTCGGCCAGCTGGTCGGCGTCCATCTCGCCGAGGCCCTTGTAGCGCTGCGGCTCCTTGAAGCGGATCCGCTTCTTCGTGAGCTCGGCCGTCTTCCGCTGGTACTCGGGGTCGGAGTAGGTGTAGATGTACTTCTCCATGCCCTTGCGCGGATTCGTCAGCTCGAAGCGGTGCAGCGGCGGGACGGCGCTGTAGACGCGGCCGGCCTCGATCATCGGGCGCATGTAGCGGAAGAAGAGCGTGGCGAGCAGGCAGCGGATGTGGGCGCCGTCGGAGTCGGCGTCGGCCATGAAGATGACCTTGCCGTAGCGGGCCTGGTCGAGGTCGAAGCCGGCCCCCGAGCCGGCGCCGACGACCTGGATGATCGCCGAGCACTCCTGGTTCTTCAGCATGTCGCCGAGGGAGGCCTTCTGGACGTTGAGGATCTTGCCGCGGATGGGCAGCAGGGCCTGGAACTCGCTGTCGCGGGCGCGCGAGGCGGTGCCCAGGGCCGAGTCGCCCTCGACGATGAACAGCTCGCTGCGCTCGCCGTCGGCGCTGCGGCAGTCCTTCAGCTTGGGCGGCATGGAGCTCGACTCGAGCGCGTTCTTGCGGCGCTGGTTCTCCCGGTGGGCCCGGGCCGCCCGACGGGTGCGGGAGGCGTTGACGACCTTCTCCATGAGGGCGCGGGCCTGGGCACGCACGGCGGGTCGGGTCGAGCCCAAGTAGTCCCCCATCCGCTCCTCGACGATCCGGGCCACCAGGCGGGTGACCGGCGGCGTGCCGAGGACCTCCTTGGTCTGCCCCTCGAACTGCGGCTCGGGCAGGCGCACCGTGATGACGGCGGTGAGGCCCTCGAGGATGTCCTCCTTGACGACGTCGTCGCTGGCCCGCAGCAGCCGGGTGCCGTCCAGGCCGGTGACGAAGGCCCTCGTGAGACCGCGCTCGAAGCCCTGGACGTGGGTGCCGCCCTTGGGGGTGGCGATGATGTTGACGAAGGAGCGCTCGACGGTGTCGTAGCCGTTGTCCCAGATGACGGCGATGTCGACGTCGAGCCGGCGCTGGACGTCGGTGGGCGTCATGACCCCCGACTCGTCGAGCATGGGAACCGTCTCGACGAACGAGTCGGAGCCCTGGAGGCGCAGCACCTCGGTGACGGGCTCGCCGGTGCTCAGGAAGTCGGCGAACTCGCTGATGCCGCCGTCGTGCCTGAAGGACTCGCGGACCGGCTCGGGGCCGCGCTCGTCGTCGAGGACGATCTCGAGGCCGGGCACGAGGAAGCTGGTCTGGCGGGCCCTCTCGACGAGCTTTTCGACGGACAGCTGGGCGTCCCCGAGGAAGATCTGCCGGTCGGGCCAGTAGGTGACGCGGGTGCCCGTCACGCCCTTGCGCACCCTGCCGACGCGGCGCAGCCCCCCGCCGGGGGTGAAGCCGGCGTCCGGGCCGTCGCCGTCGAAGACGCCGGGGACGCCGCGCCGGAAGCTCATGGCCCAGGTGGCGCCGTCGCGGTCCACCTCGACGTCGAGGCGGGAGCTCAGGGCGTTGACGACCGAGGCCCCCACGCCGTGCAGGCCGCCGGCGGCGCCGTAGGAGCCGGCGCCGAACTTGCCGCCGGCGTGCAGCTTCGTGAAGACGACCTCGACGCCGGTGAGGCCGGTGCGCGGCTCGATGTCCACGGGGATGCCCCGCGCGGCGTCGGCGACGTGGATCGACCCGTCGGCGCGCAGCGCGACCTCGATGCGCCTGCCGAAGCCGGCCAGCGCCTCGTCGACGGCGTTGTCGATGATCTCCCACAGGCAGTGCATGAGCCCGCGGGTGTCGGTGGAGCCGATGTACATGGCGGGGCGCTTGCGGACGGCCTCGAGGCCCTCGAGGACGAGGAGGTTCTTCGCCCCGTAGGAGCGCCGCTCGGAGTTCTTGCTGCTCGTGGTGCTGGACACGAGCGGAACTCTATCGGCGCGCACCGACGATCCCCGGCAGCGGCAGGCCCCGTGGACCGGTTCGGCGCGGCGGGGCCTCCGGGCCGAGCCGGGGCCGGCCTCCCGCCGGATCGGCCCGCCTGTTGTCCCCTGCGCGTACTGTGGGTGCCGTGAGCACGCCCGTTGTTGAGAACACCCGGTTGACCGCAGCCGACCGCTGCGACCGATGCGGTGCGCAGGCCCATCTGAGGGTGCGGCTCGCGAGCGGCGGGACGCTCCTGTTCCGCGCGCACCACGCCCGCGCCCACGCCGAGAAGATCAAGGAGGTCGCCGTCCGTCTGGAGGGCGACACCTCGCTCCTCAGCTGAGCCCCCTGCGGCGCGCCGGGCGCCCGCCCCGGCACCGGCCTGACGGGGCTAATTCTTCACCCGGGGTCCGTCCCGGCGGCGGGCCGCCCCGGCACCGGCCGGGTCCGGCGGACGACGAAGCGGAGGCCGACGATGAGCAGCACGTCCAGCACCTATCTGCCCGACTGGACGATCGGCGGCGCCGACGTCCACACCGCGCTCCCCGGGATCGTCTCGGCCCACGGCTCGAGCGCCGTCATCATCGGCGGACGCCGCGCCATGGCCGCCGCCGAGCCGAGGATCCGCGGGGCGCTCGAGGGCTCCCCCGTGTCCGTCACCGGCTCCTTCGTCGCCGGCGACGAGGCCACCCAGGAGAAGGCCGACGAGCTCCAGGGCGCCGACGAGGTGGCCCGCGCCGACGTGATCCTCGCCGTCGGCGGCGGCAAGATGATCGACCTGTGCAAGCTGCTGTCCATCCAGACCGGCAAGGCCCTCGTCACCATCCCGACGATCGCCTCGACCTGCGCGGCCGTGACGCGCGTCGGCGTGATCTACCACCCCGACCACTCGTTCAGTCGGCACATCTTCCGCAACCGCCCGGCCGAGCACACCGTCATCGACACCGACATCATCGCCAGGGCCCCCACCGTGTACCTGTGGGCCGGCATCGGCGACGCCCTGAGCAAGCAGGTCGAGAGCCCCTTCAGCTCGCGCGGCCTCGCCCTGGGGCACTCCGACCGCGTCGGCGTCGACATCTCGCGCCGCGGGGCCGAGCCGCTGTTCGCCCACGGCGCGCAGGCCCTGGCCGATGCCGAGCGGGGCGAGGCGAGCGACGCCGTGCGCGAGATGGCGCTCACCATCCTCGTCACCACCGGGCTCACGAGCGTGCTCGTCCAGCACCGGTTCAACTCCTCGTTCGCCCACGCGGTGTACAACGCGCACACGACGATGCCGGACGCCGGGAACCATCTGCACGGCGAGATCGTCAGCCTCGGCGTCCTCGTCCTGCTCACCCTCGACGGGCAGTTCGCCGAGCGCGACCGCTTCCACGACCTCAACGCCTCCCTCGGCCTCCCGACGCGGACCGACCAGGTCTCCGTCGGGCCCGGGCGCCTCGACGAGTTCACCGACCGCATCATGGACTTCGTCAGGCCCGAGGAGGCCCCCTACCCGATCACCCGCGCGATGGTCCACCAGGCGCTGCTCGACCTCAACGCCTACTCGGCGGCCCGCGAGGCCGAACGCCCCTGAGGCCGAGACCGGGCGGCCGCGGGCGGCGGCCCCACGGTCCCGCGAGGCGGCGCCGGGCGGGACGCGCGCCATCGGGCCGGCCCAGGCGGGGGGGACCGCCGGGGGCGGCGAGGAACAGCCCCGCCCGCGCGGGCCCGGATGCGTCAGTCCAAGTAGTCGCGCAGCACCTGGGAGCGGCTCGGGTGGCGCAGCTTGCTCATCGTCTTGGACTCGATCTGGCGGATGCGCTCGCGCGTCACGCCGTAGACCTTGCCGATCTCATCGAGGGTCTTGGGCTGGCCGTCGGTGAGGCCGAAGCGCATCGAGACGACGCCCGCCTCGCGCTCCGACAGGGTGTCGAGCACGTCGTGCAGCTGCTCCTGGAGGAGCGTGAAGTTCACGGCGTCGGCCGGGACGATGGCCTCGGAGTCCTCGATGAGATCGCCGAACTCCGAGTCGCCGTCCTCGCCGAGGGGGGTGTGCAGGCTGATCGGCTCGCGGCCGTACTTCTGCACCTCGATGACCTTCTCGGGGGTCATGTCGAGCTCGACGGCCAGCTCCTCGGGGGTGGGCTCGCGGCCCAGGTCCTGGAGCATCTGACGCTGGACGCGCGCGAGCTTGTTGATGACCTCGACCATGTGGACGGGGATGCGGATCGTGCGGGCCTGGTCGGCCATGGCGCGGGTGATGGCCTGCTTGATCCACCACGTGGCGTAGGTGCTGAACTTGTAGCCCTTGGTGTAGTCGAACTTCTCGACCGCCCTGATCAGGCCGAGGTTGCCCTCCTGGATGAGGTCGAGGAAGAGCATGCCGCGGCCGGTGTAGCGCTTGGCCAGCGAGACGACGAGGCGGAGATTGGCCTCGAGCAGGTGGTTCTTGGCGCGGTGTCCGTCCTCGGCGATCCACTCGAAGTCCTCGCGGTCGGCGGGCTTGATCCTTCCGGGGTGCTGGGCGAGCTGCTCGTCGGCGAACAGCCCGGCCTCGATGCGCTTGGCCAGGTCGACCTCCTGGGCGGCATTGAGGAGGGCCACCTTGCCGATCTGCTTGAGGTAGTCCTTGACGGGATCGGCGGTGGCGCCGGCGACTGTCACCTGCTGCTCGGGCTCGTCCCCGTCGTCCTTGTCGGAGAGGCTGAAGCCCTTCGTGTCCTCGTTGATCTCGGCCTCGTCCCTCTCGGCCGCGCTCCGGTCGAACGCCGACTCGTCGACGTCGTCGAGCGTGCGCTTCCTGCCGCCGGCGCGCACGACGATGTCGTCGCCGTCGCGTTCGAAGGTGACCTCGATGCCGTCCGCCTCGGCGGTGCCCTCGGGCTTGCCGGCCATGGCCTTCGTGAGGACGGCCTTGCTCGTCGTGCCCGTGCCGCCCGAGGACGCCCCCCTGGCCGGCGCCCGGCGGGCGGACCTCCTCCTCGTCCCGGTCTTCTTCGTCTTCGTCCCGGCGCCCCCCTCGGACGTCCGCTTCCTCGTCGTCCTGCGGGTCGCGGCGCCCTTGGCCGGCTCGCCCGCCACGCCCTTCGCCGGCGCGGCCTTGGACGACGCACTCCTCGACGTCGACCGCTTGACCGCGGTGCCCTTCGTCCCGGTATTCTTGGCCGGAGCGCTCTTCGTGCGGGTGCGGGCCGGTCTCGTGGCCTTCTCCGCCGACGCGGCGCCGGCTTCCTCGGAGGTCTGGACAGGGTTCTTGGTGGGAGCCGTCACAGGGGACCTTTCCAATTGGTGAAGCGTTCGACGGGCCCGGGGCATCGGTCCGGGACCAGGGCGCACTCAAGGCTGCATGTGTCAAGAGGACGCCACCCACCAGTGTGTCACCCGGCAACAAACGGCAGCCGTCCGGCCTGGTCCGCCCGCCGTCCGAACGGCCCGTCGGGAGACGCCAGGCACCGCCCAGGAGCGACGAAGACGCTGGTCACAGGGCCACGGACCACCGCCCCGCGTCCCGCTGCGGTCGCTGGGGGCATCAGACCGCGGTGGCAGGACCACCCGCGGATGGACCTCTTCTCAACTTTCCTGCGGCCTCCGGGATGGTTTTCCCCCGCCGAGTTGTTGGAAACTATGGATGGACGACGGAAGGGAACCGATGGAGAAGACTCGCGCACGCAGCAACGACGGCATCGACGGCAAGGACTCGGTGGGCCTCTACCTCGAGTCGATCGCCAAGACCCCGCTGCTCGACGCCGCCGAGGAGGTTGAGCTCGCCCGACTCATCGAGGCCGGCCAGTACGCTCAGGCGATCCTCCGCGGGGACGCCGAGACGACGAGCGACGCCACCCGCGAGGAGCTGGAGACCATCGCGGAGGAGGGCGAGCACGCCATGCAGCACTTCGTGCGCGCCAACCTGCGCCTGGTGGTCTCCGTGGCCCGCAAGTATGGACGCTCCCAGATGCCGCTGCTGGACCTGGTCCAGGAGGGCAACACCGGCCTCATCCGCGCCGTCGAGAAGTTCGACTACGCGAAGGGCTTCAAGTTCAGCACCTATGCGACGTGGTGGGTGCGCCAGGCCATCAGCCGCGGCATCGCCCAGCAGGGCCGCATCGTGCGCCTGCCCGTGCACGTGGCCGAGCAGGTCAACCAGATCCTCGCGGTGCGCCGCAACCTGGAGCGCAACCTGGGCCGCGAGCCGGAGGTGGCCGAGATCGCCGAGGAGCTCGGGGTCGAGGAGTCGAAGGTCGTCGACCTCATCCGCTACTCGCGCGAGCACGTCAGCCTCGACGCCCCGGTCGAGGACGACGGCGACACCTCGCTCGGCGATCTCATCGCCCGCGAGACGGCGCCGGGCCCCGACGAGCTCGTGCTCGACGCCGAGGACCGCACGCGCCTGGAGGGCATGCTCTCCGACTTGGACGAGCGCTCCGCCGACGTCATGCGCCGCCGCTACGGCCTCCTCGACGGCCGCCAGGCCAAGCTCGCCGACATCGGCGCCGTGTGGGGCATCACCGCCGAGCGCGTGCGCCAGATCGAGCGCGCCGCCCTCAACCAGCTGCGCCTGACCGCCTCGGTCTGAGCCCGGACGCGACGGAGGGGCCCGCCATGGCGGGCCCCTCCGTCGCGTCCACCGCCGGCGTCAGGTGAGGAGATCGCGCTCCTGCCGGAGGACCCGGATGAGGCCCTCCTGGGAACAGGAGGCGACCATCGTGCCGTTCTGGAAGAGGCGGCCGGTGGCGATGCCCAGGCTGTTGGAGGCCGACGGCGAGAGCATGTCGTAGAGCAGCCACTGGTCGGCTCGCACCGAGCGGTGGAAGTGCATGACGTGGTCGAGCGTGGCGACCTGCAGGTGCGGCGACATGTAGGCGACCGAGTGCGGGATCACCGTCACCGACAGCAGGGTCAGGTCCGACAGATAGGCCAGCACCGCCTGGTGGACGGCGAACTCCTCGGCGGGCAGGGGCGCGGTCGTGCGCACCCACACGCGCATGTGCGCCGGATGGTTGGCCGGCTCGATGAGCCCGCCCCGGCTGGAGTCGCCGGCGAAGCGCACGTCGAGGGCGTCCCACTCGTGCCACAGCGGCGAGGCCCCGTAGCGCCTCCTGCTGATGTCGAGGAAGCCCGGGCAGTCGTCCGGGGGCGGCACCTGCGCGGCGATCGGGTCGGAGTGGTCGAGCCCCGGCTCCATCTCGTGGAAGGAGTAGGAGCCGGTGAAGATCGTGCGCCCGTCCTGGAGCGCGGTGACGCGGCGCACGGAGAAGGTGCGCCCGTCGCGCAGCGGCTCGACGGCGTACTCGATGTCGCTGTCGGCCTGGCCGGGGCGGATGAAGTAGGAGTTGAGGGAGTGCGCGACCCTCCCGGAGGGCACGGTGCCGTAGGCGGCCATGAGGGACTGGGCGAGCACCTGCCCGCCGTAGGTGCGCTGCATCATCGTGCGCGGATGACGCCCGATGAAGACGCTGTCGGGCTCGGCGCGCAGGCGCAGCAGATCAACGAGTTCAGCTGTTGTAGCCGGCATGTCACAACTCTGCCACGTCGGACGCCCCGCCGCGGCGATCATCGGGCCCGACCCGGCGCGCGGCCGGCGGGGCGGGGCGCCGGCCGGACCCGATGGCGTAGGATCATACCGGTCGGACCGCAGTGCCGACGAGCGTACCGTTCCTCTTCCTCCCCCTCCCCCGCATCCCCGGTCCGGGTACGCGCCGATGAATGGAAGACCGTGTCCGAGAACACCGTGCCCGAGAACCCCGTCACGGGCGAGGGGCCGAGCCCCGGGCCCCCGTGCTCCCCCTCGCCGCGGTTCGGCTTCCCCCGCCCCGGCGTCCAGGGGGTCCCCACCTGGATCGGCGGCCCGGACGACTACCTGTCGGCCTGGGTCCACTCCCCCGAGGGCGGCACCGCCGAGGGCGTCGTCGTCATCGCCGGGCCCGTCGGCCGCGAGGCCGTCATCACCTTCCGCGCCCTGCGGGCCCTCGCGATCGCGTGCGCCCGCTCCGGCCTCGTCGCCGTGCGCTTCTCCTGGCGCGGCGACGGCGACTCCCACGGGCTCGACGCCGAGCCCGACCCGGCCGGGGCCTGGAGCGACGACATGGCCCGCGTGGAGCGGTACGCCGCCGGGCTCCTGCCCGGGCACGGGGTGACGACGCTGGGGCTCCGCCTGGGCTGCGCGATCGCGGCCCGCACCGGGACCGCCGGCGGACTCATCAGCTGGGAGCCGATCGACGGGCGCCACCAGCTGCGCCAGCAGCAGCTGCTGCGCAGCGTCGCGGTGCAGATCGTCCCCGACGACGATCTCCTCGAGACCCCCGCCCGCAGCTGGACCCCCCGGCAGGCCGCGTCCGTACGGGGGCTCGCCCTGGGGCCCGAGCACGCCGCCCGCGCAACGGTCGTCACCGAGGAGGACGGCCGGGTCGCCGAGCGCCTCTACGCCGTCGCCCCCCACCTGGCCCGGGTGCCATGGGAGAGCCTCGACCGGATCGTCGGAATGATCCCCCGCGGCCCGGCCTCCGACCTCGTCCCGGACCCCGCCCGGTCCGTGGCCACCCGCCATGGGGGCGCGCTGATCAGCGAGGAGTTCGTGAGCGTCGACGGACTGCCCGGCGTCCTGACCCGCCCGGCCGGAGAACCGCGGCTGGCCGTCGTCTTCACCAGCACCGGCGGCGAACCGCGCGACGGCGGAGCCGGGCTGTGGGCCCAGAGCGCCCGCGAGCTCGCCGCGGCCGGGGCCGCGAGCCTGCGCTGCGAGCGCAACGACCAGGGCGACGCCTACAGCGGCCGCACCGACGGCGAGCCGAACCCGTTCAACGACCAGGGCGTCGCCGACTGCGTCGCCGCCATCCGCGCGCTGCGCACCGCCGTGCCGCGCACCCCGCTCATGACCGTCGGCGCGTGCATCGGCATGTGGCTGTTCGGCCGCGCGGCCGAGCAGGTGCGCATCGACCGCCTCGTCATCCTCAACCCGACGGGGTGGAACCCGAGGGCGTCCCACTACCGCCACGTCCTCGAGGGCCCCTGGCTGAAGAAGCACCTGCAGCACCTGCGCGTCGACCACCCTCTCACCGCCGAGGGCGCCGCGAACGGATTCTCCCGCTACGAGCGCACCAAGCAGGCCGCCAAGCGGACCCGGCAGCGGCTGCTCCGGCTGGCGCCGCGGCGCGCCTGGACGCTCCTGGCCCGGGCCGGCGTCTTCGACGACGCGGCGATCCTGCTCTCCCGGGTCCCGGCGACGACCGCCGTCCAGATGCACATCGGCGAGGACGACGCCCCGCACTGGCGCACCGAGCGCGGGGACGAGGCCGTCGCCCGGCTCAGCGCGCGGGGACGGGCCGTCACCGGCAGCCACGAGAGCACGCTCGACCACTCGCTGCTCGCCGGGGCCTCGCGCGTGCGCGCCCGGCGGATCATCATGGACGCCGCCCTGGGGCTCATGGCGGCGGGCCGGCGGGACGACGGCGCCCCCGAGGACCGCGCGGACGAGGGCCCCCGGATCAGCCCCTGATCGTCCTGCCCGTACCGGGCACGTAGAGATTCCACGTGTGGGGGTGGCGGCGGTGGAACCAGGCCCCGTCGACCTTCTTCCGGAAGACGGCCGGGTTCCCGGCGTACAGGCTCTCCGGGCGCTCGTCGCCCCGGGACCGCAGGAGCGTGGAGCCGGCCGCGAGCACCGAGTGCGGCGGCAGCTCGGCGCCGCCGAGCAGCAGGCACCGGGCGCCCACGAAGCTGCGCTCGCCGACCGTCACCGGGTAGGCGGCCTGGGCGTCGCGCCCGAGGTCGACGCCGTGCGTGAGGACGGTCGTGCCGTGGCCGGCGACCGAGGCGAAGGAACGCACGTGCACGGCCGCCGAGCAGTCGAGCTGGTGCCGGTTGAGCACCTTCGCGCCGTCGCCGAGGAACAGGCCGTTGGGCTCGGGGTAGTTGGCCTTGTATGCGGGATGGGCCGAGACGAGGTTGAACCTGCCCAGCATCGCGTCCTCGCCGAGCTCGACGGCGCCGAGGTGGCGGATCATGTTGCCGGAGAGCACCGAGGCGCCGTCGGCGACGACGAACTCGTCGACGTCCCACACCAGGTTCGGGGCGACGCTGGCGCGAGGGGCGATCCGGTGCCCGAGACGGGTGAGCAGACGGTTCTTCATGGCGCCCGCCGGCAGCAGCCAGGCCAGGGCACGGGCCACCGTCAGGGCACGTGAAGCGGACATTCGAGGGCTCCTCTCAGCTGGTTCTCAACGTACTGGACCGGTGCGCACCGGATCGGGGGAGGCGGGGGCCGCGCCCACCTGCGGCGGCCCCGCGCCGCCCGGCGACCGCCCGAGGCGCCGCCCCGCCAAGCGCGCCTGGAGCGCATCGATGGACGGGCGGGCGATCCGCTCGACGACGGCGAGCACGACGAGGAACTCCTGGATGCGCATCGTCATGCGGGTGTTGTACTCGCAGAACTGCACGGCCGCGATGATCCCCAGCGCGATGCCCGCCGCCAGGGCGACCGGCATCGTCGCATTCGTACAGCGGCCCAGCGACAGGAGGCAGAGCCTGGTGAGCAGGCCGAAGACGACCACCGAGCCGATGACGCCGGCGATGCCCCACAGGGAGCCCCACTCGCCCACGGCGGAGAAGGGGATGTAGTCGTGGACGCGCATCGAGTCGGCGATCTGCGGCCAGCCCGTCACGCCCGAGGGCAGCGGGTTCACCTCGACGAGCAACTGGTCCAGGCTGATCCAGCGCACGCTCGTGCAGTAGATGACCAGCGGAACGATGAACGCGATGTTCTCGGCGAAGCTGATCCACACCGACGACAGGTAGTCCGGGCCGGTGAGCAGGTCGATCGTGGCGCCCGTGTACGGGGTGATACCGTGCGTCGCCTGGCCCCGGTTGTGGAGCGGCACGGGCAGGGCGAGGAGCGCGAAGGCGATGCCCGCCAGCCATCCCCACCACGGCACCGGGCGCCCGCCGAGGACCCGGCCCAGCAGGTGGAGGATGACGAGTCCGCAGAGCACGCGGGTGCCCGAGCCGAACATGAACGCGCACGAGACGACGAGGAAGAGCGCGCTCAGGGCCCGGTGCCGACGCCCGATCATGCCCGACAGCATCGGTAGCAGCGGCGAGAGGGCGCTGGACGCCACGACCACCGCGTGCGGCCCGGTCGTCATGAGATAGGCGGTGGCGTAGAAGAGGTAGCGCCCCTTGGCCAGCGCGTTCATCACGATGATGACGAGACCCAGGCCGATCCACACGGGCATGAGGAGCTCGACGGGCTCGCGGGTGCGCTCGGTGATCTCGGACGGGGTCAGGCCCCTGCCCAGGGGGAGCACGAGGGCGACGAGCACGCCGACCACGATCGCCGCGACCAGACGCACCGCGGCGTCGTGGTCGTAGACCCGCCAGACCTTCAGGAAGGGCCCCGCCGCGCCCACGGAGGGCTGCCCGACGGCCCACTCGGCCACCGGGAGACAGACGAGGAAGAGCAGCCCGACGATGAGGACCGGCAGACGATCGATGGTCAGCCTCATGCCGGGCTCACCCGATCCTCGTGATGATGTCGCCCGCGTTGCAGAAGACGATGCCCTCGACTCCCTGGACGGGGCCGATCTTCGTCCGGATGTCCCCGCTCGGGGGCTGGCGGAAGGCCAGCACGCAGTTCGGCGAGGCGCCCGAGATGGTGATGGGCCCGATGTAGCAGTCGGTGATGTTCGGCGTCGCCGAGACGACCGCGCCCTCGTAGCCGTTGTCGTTGCCGGCGAAGTTGCAGCCCGTGATCGTGTGACCCGAGATGTACCCGCCCGAGACCGAGCCCGAGGGCATCGCCCGCGAGAAGTCGTCGCCGTTCTGGTCGAGGTAGGCGATGCGCAGGTCGGAGGCGTCGGCGAACTCGTTGCCGAACTTGTTCGCGTCGATGAGCAGACCGGATCCGGCGTTGGCCTTCTGGTCGCCCGGCACGATCCACACGGCGATCCGGTTCGTGCCCGGGGCGGACTGGACGAAGTCGTTGTTCTGGATGTGGGTGTTGTTGCCGCCGTGGTCGAGCTTGATGTGCACGCGGTTGTTGACGAAAGCGTTGTCGGAGACCGTCGACCCGTCGGTGAGCCCGGACAGGGCGACGGCGATCGAGTTCGTCGAGTCGGCCGCCGAGAAGTAGTTCTGGGTGATCTTCCAGTAGGGCATGTCCGAGGAGGCGTGGCAGATGGCGTTCTCCTTGTAACTGACGAAGCGGCAGTTGCGCACGACGTGGATGGTCGTCACGTTCGCGCCCCGGTAGCGGTTGCGGATGACCGCGCGGCCGCCGGTGAAGCTGATGCCCTCGATGAACAGGGAGCTCCACTGCTGGTTGGAGTCGATGAGACAGTCCGAGTCGATCGTGATGAAGGTGCGGCCGGCGCCCAGGCCGCGCAGCACGGGCGCGTTCACGTCGATGCCGGATCCCTTGTAGACGAAGGCCCCCTCGCCGAGTGTGAGCCCCTCGCGGATGGCCCGCTCGATGGTCTCGGTGTCGTCGACGCCGGTCGCGACGAGCCCCTCGCCGGTCACCGGGGCGTACTCGGGCGTGTCGGGGGCGCCCGGGCTCGGGGCGGCCGAGGACGGGTCGGCGGCGGGGGCCGTCGGGCCGGTGCTGCCCGGCGCGTCCGAGGCGGCCTGGCCCGGGGAGTCCGCCGCGGTGCTCTGGTCCGCGCCCGGGGAGGCCGAGGCGGATGCGGAGGCGCCCTGATCGGCGCCGGCCAGGGCCGAGGCGGAGACGCACGAGGCGGCCGAGGCGGACCCGCCCCCGGCGGTCCGGGCCCCGGCGGAGCCCTTGACGGCCCCCTGGGCGCCGCAGCCTGCCGTGCCGAGAGCGACGGCGCCGGCTGCACCGGCACCGAGGAAGAAACGACGAGAAGTCCTCATGAGAGTTCCACAACCTCCTGATGGTGCGCGCCGCGGCGGGTCTGGGAGTCGTCGGTGCCGCGGCGCTGGGCCGACTCGACGACGAGGGCGATGATGACACCGACGACCAAGCCGACCAGGAGGCCGACGAGGCCCCCGGTCAGCGGGTTCGGACCGGTCTCGACGACCGCATCGGCGCCGTCCTGGATGATGATGGTCTTGAGCGCCGGCGAGCCGGAGCCCTGCTTCATGCCCGAGCCGACGATCTCGTCGCCGAGGACGGCGACGGTCGTGTTGGCCAGCCGGGCGGCGCTGTCCGCGTCGTCCCCGGTGGCTGTGACCTCGACGATCGAGGTGCTCAGCGGGACGCTCGGGTGGATGCGCCCGGCCAGCTGGGTGACGGACTGACCCAGGCCGAGGCGGGAGTCGACCTCGTTGAGGACGACGCCCGAGGTGGCCAGGGACGAGTAGGTGTTCATCGACTCGGAGATCGTCGTGGCGACCGTCGACTGGTAGTTCTGCTGGGCCCCCTCGTCGGGGTCGGCCACGCTGATGAGCACCGAGGCCGTCGAGGAGTAGCGGGGGGTGGCCAGCGCGGCCCGGCCGGTGCCGCCGAGCAGGCCGATGATCGCGACGACGAGCACGATGGCCCAGTGCGCCCGGACTGCTCGGAAGGTTCTTGAGGTCTTCACTGTTCGGTTCCTTCGGTGGGGCGGTCGGTGGGGTGGGTTGGTTTCCTTCGGTGGTTCTGGTGGGGTCGGCTCACCGGCACGGTCCCATGACGGCCGCCTTGACGAAGGCGACGCCCTGGTAGGCGAACTGGCGGGCCCAGCGCGGGGGGTTCATGCCGCCGTCGTAGGACAGCACCGTGACCGGCCCGCCGCCGCACTGGCCCATGATGTAGCGGGTCCGGCTCACGTGCGGGCGGGCCGTCAGCACGATGACGGTGCCCCAGCCCCGCTCGGCGCGCCAGCGGGCCAACTGGGCCGCCTCGCCCCTCGTCGTCGAGGGCTCGGGGACGAAGCAGGTGACGGGATAGGGGTGCTCGGCGGTGCAGAAGGCGGTGCTCGGCGCGGGGTCGAGGAGCGAGCCGTGGGTCGGCGTCGAGACGACGAGCTCGTCGGCGAGGCCGGCATCCATGAGCCGGAGGGCGTCCGCGATGCGGCCGGCGTCGTGGGGGCCGAGCACGAACAGCACGTCCGCGTGCCCGGGGAGCCCGGCGCGGTCCGGGAAGGCGACGAGGCGCACGTCGACCGCCAGGAGGGCGAGCAGGGCGACAACCACGGCGGACAGGACGGCGCGCCCCCGCCGGCCGAACCGGTCGCGCCGGTGGAGCCGGCGCCCGGGACCGCTCCCCGCGCTCATGCCGCTCTCCTGGCCGGCACGCTGACGGGCTCGTCCTCGACGGCCCCCTCGACCGCCGCCCGGCGCGGGAGCCGGTCGACCCGGCCGGACAGATCGGGGCGCACGCCCACGTACTCGTCGACGATGCGCGCGAGCATCGAGCCGACGACCCCGATGAGGGCGCCCTCGGCGTTCCACAGCCGCACGCCGACGCCGACCAGCACGACGGCCAGCAGGCCGCTGGCCAGGTTGGCGCGAGTGATGCGGCGCAGCCTGTCGAAGGCGGTGAGCACGGCGCGGCTGAGGACGGTCTCGTAGGTGCCGAGCGCCACGAACAGGGCCATGAGGACGGTGACGCCCATGCCCGGCCGGATGATGCCGCCGCCGAGGTAGTCGGTGAGCAGGGGCCCGAGCGCGATGACGGCGACGGCGATCACCGCGCACAGCGGCACCATGAGGAGCAGCGCCCGGCGGCCGCGGTCGCGCTGGTCGCCGCGCGGCACCCAGCCCTGCATGACCGTGGACAGGGGGGTGATGGCCACGGTGATCTGACGCTGAACCCGGTCGACGAAGGCGTACATCGGGCGGGCGGCCGGGTTGAGGAACGAGACGAGGACCATCGGCAGCGACAGGACGGCGGCGTTCGTGATCGACGCGGCCACGCCGTCGAACTGCTCGCGCAGGACGACGGCGATCGAGCGCGTCCTGCGGGGGAGGGCCCCCTCGCGGCGCAGCCGGGCCAGGATGTAGATGCTGCTGCAGAGGACGCCCGCCACGATGCCCAGGCACTGGCAGCCGGTGCCGACCAGGGCGTCGGCGCCCGCGCTGCGCATGAGGAGCCAGCCGGCCATCGTGCCGGCGACGCGCGGGACCGTTTCGACGAGCAGGAACCAGTAGGGCGCCACGATGCCCACGAAGTACCACTGGCCGCTCATGCCGATGACGGCCTGCGCCAGCGCGCCGATCGCCCCGAAGCCCCGCAGGCCGGAGCCGGCGAGGACGGCCCCGATGACGCAGCAGGCCAGGCAGACCGGCACGCAGAGGAACAGCCGGGCGCGCAGCGCCTCGACGTACTCCGCCCGGCGGCCGTCGGCATCGGCGCGGGCGATGATCGCGGGCCCGGACATGCCCCAGCCGTAGCCGATGACGACCGCCCCGACCGAGCCGATGACCTGCCCCGCGCTGAGGGCGCCGTACGCCGTGTCCCCGGAGGCCCGGATGAGAGCAGGGATGACCATGAGGGATGCCAGTGCCAGCATGATCATCGACAGCCCGTACCCGATGGCCGTGGATGCACTTCGCATGCGGGAACTCCTCGCTCGGCTGCGCTCGTCCGGAAACGTCAGGGGATGGTGGGGGGACGGGATCAGGGGTGTTTCAGGACCCTCCCCCGAGGTCGCTGGAGCAGCCCCGGGGAACAGCCCCTGCGTCATGGTAGCGCCCGTGATCCTTAGAGAAATCATGTCCGCATCATGTGTTTTACTACGGTACCTGAGAAAACTGAACGCTACCGTTGAGTCCAGGAACCGAGTCGACCAGGAGCCACCCCAGACATGACAGATCCCACCCAGGCGCCCCACCTCCACCGGCTCGCCGAGTTCACCGGCCGGGGCTATGACAAGGGCCGCGGACGGCTCATGTGCGCGGCCTGGGCGCTCGTCGCCGAGCCCGCCCAGCGCTCGGTGCTCATGCCCCCCCGGCTGCGCGCCCTCCTGCTGCGCGCCTTCGGCGCGAGGATCGGCCGGGGCACGCTGATCCGTCACGGCGTGCGAATCCACTGGCCGTGGAAGCTCACCGTCGGACGCGACTGCTGGATCGGCGTCGGCGTCGCCCTGCTCGACCCCGCCCCGATCACGATCGGCGACGACGTGTGCCTCAGCCAGCAGGCCATGCTCTGCACCGGCTCGCACCGGGCCGACGACCCCCGCTTCGAGGTCGACCTGGGCCCCATCGTCGTGGGCTCGGGCAGCTGGATCGCCGCGCGGGCCACCGTACTGCGCGGCGTCACCATCGGCAGGGACGCCGTCGTGGGCGCGACCGCCCTGGTCACCCGGGACGTGCCCGACGGGGCGCGGATCCTGGCGCCCCGGGCCGAGGAGCGGGTCCGGTGAGAATCCTCCAGATCGTCACGGCGATCAGCCCCGCCAACGTCTACGGCGGCCCCACGACCGTCGCCGTCAACCAGTGCCGCGCCCTGGCCGACGCCGGGCACGACGTCCTGCTCGCGGCCGTCGGGCTCGGTTTCGAGGGAGCCTTCCCCGACAGCTGGGAGGGCGTACCCGTGAGGCTCTTCCCCGGCCACCGGGTGCTGCCCGGGGCCGGTTTCGCCGGCCTGGCCGGCCCGGCCCTCCACCGTTGGCTGAACCGCCACGTCCACGAGGCCGACGTCGTCCACGTCCACCTGGCCCGCGACCTCGTCTCGCTGCCCGCCGCACGGATCGCCCAGCGGGCCGGGGTGCCGGTCCACGCCATGACGCACGGCATGATCGACGCCTCCGACAACCCGCTGGCGGCCCCGCTCGACAGGGCCCTGACCGCCCGCGTGCTGGGCGACTGCGCTCGCGTCTTCCACCTCACCGGGCGCGAGCGCGACGATCTGCGCTCGCTGTTCGGCCCCGGCCTCCGCCTCGAGGAGCTGCACAACGGCGTCCTCGTCCCCCCGGCCGAGCCCGGGCACCGCGCCGACGGGCCCCTCACGGTCCTCTACCTGGCCCGCGTCCAGGAGCGGAAGCGCCCCGGCGCCTTCGTCGAGACGGCGGAGCGCCTGGCCGGCGAGTTCCCCGATGCGCGCTTCGTCATGATCGGGCCCGACGAGGGCATCGGCGAACGGGTCCGCGCGCAGATCGCCGCGACCGGGCTCGGCGAGCGCCTCGTCTGGCGGGGCCCGGCGACGCACGAGGAGGGCGCCCGGGCGATGGCCGGGGCCGACGTCTACGTGCTCCCCTCGGTCGACGAGCCCTACCCGATGAGCGTCCTCGAGGCCATGGCCCAGGGGCTCCCGGTCGTCCTCACGGACAGCTGCGGCCTGGCCCCGGCCGTCGCCGAGCACGGCGCGGGCATCGTCACGGACGCCTCGACCGACCAGGTCGCCGACGCGGTGCGCACCCTGCTGTCCGACGCGGACCGGCGCCTGGCCACCGGCCGGCGGGCCTGGGCCACGGCCCGCGACGTCTTCGGCATGCCCGCCATCGCCCGTCAGCTCGTCGAGGCCTACTCGTCCAGCAGCTCCTCCTCGTCCGGCGGCTCCTCCCCCGGCTCCCCCGGCGCGTCGGACGCGCCGGGGCGCCCGCGGCCCGGCCGACGGGCCCCCGAGCCGCGGAACGTGCTCCTCGTCGGCATCAACTACACCCCCGAGAGCACCGGCATCGCCCCTTACACGACCGGCATGGCCGAGGGGCTGGCCGCCGCCGGCCACCGGGTGCGCGTCATCACCGGCGTGCCCCACTACCCGTCGTGGTCGAACTTCACCGGCATGCGGGGCCTGCGCCGCCGGGAGCGCATCCACGGCATCGAGGTGCGCCGCGTGCGCCACTTCATCGGCTCGGGCGGCCACGGCCCCGGGCGCATCGGCCAGGAGCTCAGCTTCGGCGCCGGCGCCCTGACCAGTTCGTGGCGCGGCGCCGAGGCGGTCATCGCCGTGAGCCCCGCCCTGCTCGCCACCGCCTGCGTCCTCGCCCGCGCCAGGGTCACCGGCAGGCCGGTCGGCGTGTGGGTGCAGGACCTCTACTCCTCCGGCGCCGCCGAGATCGAGCGGGCCGGGCTCGTCTCGCGCCTGCTCACCCGGGTCGAGTCCCGGGTGCTGCGCAGCGCCGACGGCGTGCTGGTCATCCACCCCCGCTTCCGCGACCACGTCGTGAACGTCCTGGGCGTCGACCCCGACCGGGTCGCCGTCTGCCGCAACTGGTGCCACGTGGACGCCGACCGGTGCGACGAGCGGCTGGCGGCGGGGCTGCGCAGGCAGTACTTCGGCGACGCCCCGGTCGTCGCGCTGCACACCGGCAACATGGGCGCCAAGCAGGGCCTGGAGAACCTCGTCGACACGGCCCGCTACGCCGAGCGGACCGGCTCCGACACGGTCATCGCCCTCGTCGGCGACGGCTCCCGCCGCGAGGCCCTCATGGAGTACGGGGCCGGCGCGAGGAACCTCGTCTTCGTGCCCTCGCTGCCCGACGAGGAGTACCGCGCCATCCTGGCGGCGGGCGACGTGCTCCTCGTCAACGAGAAGCCGGGCCTGCGCGAGATGGCGGTGCCCAGCAAACTCACCACCTACTTCCGCAGCGGCCGGCCGGTCGTCGCGGCGACCGAGCCCGACTCGTCGACCGCCCACGAGATGGCGGCCGCCGGAGCCGGCGAGGTCGTCCCGCCGGCCGACCCGGCCGCCCTGCTCGGCGCGATCGAACGCATCGCGGCCGACCCCGCAGCCGCGGAACGGACCGGATGCAGCGCCCAGCGCTTCGTCCGGGAGAGGCTCACCCCGGACGCGGCCGTCACGACCGTGCGCGACTGGCTGTCGCGCATGACGGGCCGCTGAGACGCCGGACCACCGGACCGAGCAAGCATCCACCCCTAGCGAAAGTCACACCATGTCCACACGAGCATTCATCACCGGCATCACGGGCCAGGACGGCTCCTACCTGGCGGAGCTCCTGCTCTCGAAGGGCTACGAGGTGCACGGCCTCATCCGCCGCTCCTCGAGCTTCAACACCCACCGCATCGACCACCTCTACCGCGACCCCCACGATCCGGACGCCCGGCTGTTCCTGCACTACGGCGACCTGTCCGACGGCGCCCGCCTCGTGACGCTGCTGCACGGCATCGACCCGGAGGAGGTCTACAACCTCGCCGCCCAGTCGCACGTGCGCGTCTCCTTCGACGAGCCCGAGCACACCGCCGACACCACCGGCGTCGGCACCGTCCGGCTGCTCGAGGCCGTGCGCCAGTCCGGCATCGGGGCCCGCTTCTACCAGGCCTCCACCTCGGAGCTGTTCGGCGCGACCCCGCCGCCGCAGAACGAGTCCACGCCGATGTACCCGCGCTCGCCCTACGGCGCGGCGAAGATGTACAGCTACTGGATCACCAAGAACTACCGCGAGGCCTACGACATGTTCGCGGTCAACGGGATCCTCTTCAACCACGAGTCCCCGCGCCGCGGCGGCACCTTCGTGACCCGCAAGATCACGCGCGCCGTGGCCGCCATCAAGGCCGGCCTCCAGGACGAGCTCTACATGGGCAACATCGACGCGATCCGCGACTGGGGCTACGCCGCCGAGTACGTCGAGGGCATGTGGCGCATCATGCAGGCCGACGAGCCCGAGGACTTCTGCCTGGCCACCGGCCGCGGCACGACGGTGCGCGAGTTCCTCGACCACGCCTTCGGGCACGTGGGCCTGGACTGGCACGACCATGTGCGCTTCGACGAGCGCTATCTGCGCCCCACCGAGGTCGACGCCCTCATCGGCGACCCGACGAAGGCCCATGAGAGGCTCGGCTGGCACGCCCGGGTCGACGTCAAGGAGCTCGCCGAGATCATGGTGGACGCGGACATCGAGATCCTCGCCCACCACACCGATCCCTGGATCGACGTGCCCCGCACCGACTGGGCCGACCGGGTCCCGCGAGTGGAGGCGCGGGCATGAGCAGCACGACCCACTCCCCCGCCCCGACCGGCCGCCCCGACCCGATCGACCGCGACGCGGTGACCTACGTCGCCGGGCACCGCGGCCTCGTCGGCTCGGCCATCTGGCGCCGCCTCGAACGGGCAGGCTTCAGCCGTCTCGTCGGCGCGAGCCACGCGGAGCTCGACCTGACCGACCGGGCGGCCGTCCTCGCCCGCTTCGAGGCCGTCCGGCCCCGCTACGTCTTCCTGGCGGCGGCCAAGGTCGGCGGCATCATGGCGAACGACACGTACCCGGTCGACTTCCTGTCGGTCAACCTGCGCATCCAGACCAACGTCATGGACGCGGCCCTGGCCACCGGCACCGAGCGGCTGCTGTTCCTCGGCTCCTCGTGCATCTACCCGAAGCTGGCCCCCCAGCCGATCCCCGAGGACGCGCTGCTCACCGGCCACCTGGAGCCCACGAACGACGCCTACGCGATCGCGAAGATCGCCGGCATCATCGGCACCCAGGCGGTGCGCCGCCAGTACGGCCTGCCGTGGATCTCCGCCATGCCGACGAACCTGTACGGCCCCGAGGACAACTTCGCCCTCGTCGGCTCGCACGTCCTGCCGGCCATGATCCGCCGCTACGACGAGGCCGTCCGCACCGGGGCCACGAACATCACGAACTGGGGCACCGGCACGCCGCGCCGCGAATTCCTCCACGTGGACGACATGGCCGACGCCTGCCTGTACCTCATGGACCACTACGACGGCCCGAGCCAGGTCAACGTGGGCACCGGCAGAGACTGCACGATCGCCGAGCTCGCCGGGCTCGTGGCCGAGGCCACCGGGTACACCGGCGAGGTCGTCTGGGACGACTCCAAGCCCGACGGCACCCCGCAGAAGCTCCTCGACGTGAGCCTGCTGACCGGCATGGGCTGGCGGCCCCGCTACGGGCTGCGCGAGGGCATCGCCGACACCGTCGCCTGGTACCGGGCGCACCGGGCCGACTTCCGCGACCGCGACGCCGAACACCGGGACGCGGGCCGGCCGGATGCGGGGCGGGCATGATCAACGGCCCCTGGGTCGACCACTACCCGCCGGGCATCGAGAGGACCCTGCCGCCGGTCACCGACGACATCGTGGCCCATCTGCGGCTGGAGACCGTCGATCCCGACCGCGTGGCGCTGCGCCGCGATCGGCGGGCCCTCGGCTACGGACGGCTCGTCGAGGCGCTGCACCGCGTCGCCGCCGGGCTGCTCGCCGCGGGGCTGGCCCCCGGCGACCGCCTCGCCCTCGTCGCCGGAGCCTCGCCCGAGCACGTCATCGCGCTGCTGGCCGCCCTGCGCGTCGGGGCCGTCGTCGTCGAGCACGACACGGCCGCCACCGCCCACGAGCTCGCCGGGCTGTTCGCCGACCACGGCGCGCGCCTGGCGGTCGTCGACGCCCCGGTGGCCGACCGGCTGCCCGCCGGTGTGCGGGCCGTCGTCATCGACCCGGCCGCCTCGACCACGGACGACGGGGCCGACGCCTCGCCGGACTGGGCCGGGCTGCTCGCCCACGAGCCGCTCGCGGCCGGCGCCGCGCGCCCGGCGGCGGACGGGACGGCGCTGCTGCTGTACACCTCCGGGACGACCGGCCGGTCGAAGGGCGTGCCCTTCACGCACGCCATGGTCGGCCACGCCATCGACCAGAACCTCAACTTCTTCCGCAACCAGGCCCGCGGCGACGGCGTGCACTATCTCACGCTGCCGCTCAACCACGTCTACTCGCTCGTCGACCACCTGCTCAGCGGGCTGGCCCGCGCCGTCGAGCTCGTCGCCTTCGACCGGGGCGACATCGGCGCCGTCGTGCGCACCGCCGCGGCCCGCCCGCCCCGCAAGCTGGCGACGGTGCCCCCGATCCTCGCGGCGATCGCCGCCGCCGCGGCGCGGGCGGGCGTGCGATTCGACGACCTCTACGTCGTCACCGGCGGCATGCCGATGTCCGAGCAGCTCGTCCGGGACTGGCTGGCGGTGAGCGACCAGCGGCCCGTCAACGGCTGGGGCATGACCGAGTCCTGCGGCTACGGGCTCATGCCGCTGCCCGACCCCGAGCTGATCCCGCCGGGCAGCTGCGGCGTGCCGCTGCCCGGGCTGGACGTGCGCGTCTGCGATCCCGCCGACCCGACCCGCGAGCTCGGCCCGGGCGCGCGCGGCGAGCTGCAGCTGCGCGGGCGCCTCGTCACCGCCGGCTACTGGAACGACCCGCGGGCCACCGCCGAGGCCTTCACCCCCGACGGCCATCTGCGCACCGGCGACCTGGTGAGCATGGACGAGGAGGGCTTCTTCCACTTCCACGGCCGGCTCAAGGAGATCATCTCGGTGCAGGGCGAGAACGTCGCCCCCGCCGAGGTCGAGCAGCTCCTCGAGACCGTCCCGGGCATCGACCGGGCCTTCGTCCACGCGCGCGGCACGACGCCGGGCGTGAATCTGCTCATGGCCGCCTGCACGGCAGAGCCAGGGGCCCGGGTCGACACGGCGGCGGCCCTGGCGCTGTGCGCCGAACGGCTGGCCCCGTACAAGGTGCCGATGCGCCTGACCGTGGTCGACGAGCTGCCGCTGACCCCCGCCGGCAAGCCGCGCCGCGACATCGACGGGCACGCCTGGACGCGCGCGCACCGGGTGGGGAGGCGCTGAGATGGGCACCGCGACCGGCCGGCGGGACTCGCCGCGGCCCTCCCGGGCCGGGGGCGGCAGACCGCTCGGGGGCCGCTGCGGATCCCGGCACGACAGGAGATGGTGAGATGAACGGAACGGAGCAGGCGGTGCGCGAGGCGCTCGCCGAAGTGGGCAACCTGGACGAGGACGTGACGACGCTCGCCGCGGACGCCTCGCTGGCCGATGCGGGACTGACCTCGCACGCAGCGGTGAGCCTGCTGCTCGAGATCGAGGACCGGCTCGGCATCGAATTCCCGCCCGAGCGGATGACGCCCGCCACGATGGCCTCCATCGGCGCCATCGTCGCCGAGATCGAGGCCCTGTCATGAGCCTGGTCGACGGCGAGAGCGCGCTGCGCGGGGCGCTGCGCGGGGCGGGCCATCTGCTCCCCGGGGCGCGCCCGGGCATCGACGGGCACGGGCCCGAGTTCGAGGCCGTCGTCGACGGGCTCTGGCGCGCCTACGCCGACCGGGCGCCGGCCGGCACCCCGGTCATGGCCTTCGGCCCGCTCATCGACGCGGCCCAGTTCACCGCCACCGACTACCCGCGGTCCTTCCCCCAGCTGGTCGGCGAGGTCGAGGTCTTCCGCGGGGGCGACCCCGAGCACCGCGCCCTCATCGGGGACGTCGACGCGGGCAGGGACTGGACCGGGTACTTCGAGCCGAGCGGCATGACGCTCGTCCCCGCGACCTGCCAGAACGTCTACCCCCGCTACGCGGGCACCCTCGAGGCGCCGACGACCGTCTTCTGCCGCAGCTGGTGCTTCCGCCACGAGCCGAGCGAGGACCCGGTGCGCATGGTGGCCTTCCGCATCTGCGAGTACGTCCACCTGGGCACCCCGGACAGCGCGGAGGCCTTCCGCGCCGACTGGCTCGAACTGCTCCTCGACCTCTTCCGCGGCCTCGGTCTCGACGTGGCCGCCGACCGGGCGAACGACCCCTTCTTCGGACGCGTCGGCCGGATGCTGGCGGCCAACCAGCTGCAGTCGGGCATGAAGAACGAGATCAGCGTCGACCTGTACCCCGACCGCCGGACGGCCATCTCGAGCTCGAACGCGCACCGCACGCACTTCGCCGACAGCTTCGGCATCCGCCTCCCCGACGGCGGGCCGGCGCACACGGCCTGCGCCGGCTTCGGCATCGAACGGGTCGCGATCGCCCTGCTCGCCACCCACGGCATGGCCGTCGCCGACTGGCCGGGGCCGGTGCGCCGGGCGCTGCGGCTCGGCCGGGAGACGGTCTGAGAGAAGGCCGAGGCTTCGGCCAAGCAGCAAGCGAAGAAGAGGTACGGCGAGGGAGGGGTACTGCCGCCACAAAACGAGATTGGTTGTCGGTTCGAGGGGGTGGGAGATGCTGAAAATCATTGTTAAAGCGGATCGCCTCGGGCGCCTGGGGACGTGGGTGCGCGTGTCCTGCGTCGGTTTTTTGGCGGGCCGGTTGTGGGGGCGTGATCGGCGTCCGGGGGCAGGGGGACGCGGCCATGGGACGGCCACCGGTGTTCGGTGCGGGGCCAGGACCCGGGATGGCGTGCTGTCCGGCGAGACCGCGGTCGTCGTGGCGGGCCGCGAGGAGAAGGCCTCCGGGCAGTCGATCGGGGCCGGTGGAAGGCAGGGTTCCTCGAAGCGGGGAGGACTGCTCCGGCGGCCGGACCCGGGCCGTCGGCCCGCGGGGCCCGGGTCGAGGCCCGGGTCCGGCTGGTGCTGGTCACCCGCCGCGGACCAGCACGACGCGACCGCCGGAGTCGAGCCGGCCCCCGCGGAGGCCGAAGCCATGCTCGACGGGGTCACGCCGCTGGACCGTCCCACCGACCCCGGGACGGGCGAGACCGCCCCGATCACGCCGGTCACCGACAACGACGGACCGTTCCGGCCGTTCCGGTCCGGGCACGTCATCACCGCCCACCCCGAGCCGGGTCACGTCCGCACCCGTGTCCGAGCCCGAGCGCGCCTCCCAGTCGCTGAAGCATGAGCGCCTCCACCGTGAGCGGATCGACGACGCCCTCGACCTCGCCCGCGAGGCCGACGCCCACCGGGTCGGGGTCAACACCGTCCGACCCCACCAGGCGCCGGCCCGGAACCGGCCCCGGACACCCACCGCGGCCCGGCCGACCCGGCCATCCCCAACTCTCCCCACCCCGAAACCCTGCCAACCACTCAACACAGGACAACGCCACAACAGGGCAGCACAACAGGGCAGCCTGAACCAGACGTTCACCACTGCCCGAAAAACCTACTTCACTCCGGCGTGTGCCGCAGGACCGTCGAAGGACTCGTGCCGGGCCGTGGGACTGCACGGCTTCCGGCGCACCCGACGGCATGGGGCCGATCCCCGTCTCGGCCCCGGGGGCGCGCGGTCGCCAAGCTCAACCGCACCCTAACCAAGCGTCGCGACGACATCCTCGCGCTCTCCGACCACCGAGACTCCAGCAACGACCCCACCGGGATCATCAACGGACGCTTCGAGCACCTACGCGACCACCCTAGTTTTCCGGAACCCGACCCAACTACATCACCCAATCACTACTCGAGACCAGCGGGTTTACACCCAACCTACACACGAGATTGCGAAGAGCCGCATATCTGGGTGTCAGCTGTGAGACTGCACGGTATAGGCGGCCGAATGATTAACAAATTCACAAGTTTCAGTGATCTCTTATTTAGGTTAGGCTTGACTAATTAATTTTGAGCAAAAGAGCAAGTCACTGGACACTTCCATGACACCTAGAAGCTCTCATCATTGAAGTGTCCACGATGTGACCACCCTGTTGCAAAAGCTCGTGACTAGGGCTTAGATGTAAAGTATGCGAACCAAACATGTGGCTTCCATTACAGGAGCTAGACGGCATCGATGTCGCTTTGACACAAGAAGCTTCCCGATCACTTCCATTGACCACGTACATGGGACATTTGGAGAGCTTTTGCAGGGATATACCTTTGATTCAGAAAAAGTTCACCACTTTCTCTTTACTTCCCCCATTGTCGAATATCAGGCAAAAGCATATTTGACACCAAGGGGTAATCTTAATCAAAATCTTACCCAAGATAAAACAAAAGCTCTATCTATGCTGCATGCTCTTGCCGACGAAATGAACATAGAACTCGATGATCTGGTTTTACATATCAAGTCAAATATCCCAACAGGGAAGGGGTGTTCAAGTTCAACAGCCGATATCATGGCAACTGCCTTGGCTTTTTATGATTCTTTTTTCCCTCAGGTTCCTCTTCCTGTAGCATCAGCATTAATATCACATATCGCCATGACACTTGAGCGCGGTGAGTATCTTCTCCACCCAGGCATAACTGCCTGTGCGCAAGAAGAATATAAGGCCATCAAAAAATATCACACTGATATGGGTTTAACCGTAGTAGGAGTTGATGAAGGAGGTAAAGTTGATACTGTTAAATTTCACGCTACCCATCCTCCTCGCAAAGAATATTCAGAGACGTATCAAAAATTATTTGACCAAATGGATGCAGCATTAGTAAAAAATGACTGTTGGGAAGTGGGCCGTATAGCGACAGCAAGTTCAGAATTGCATCAAAAAGTCCTCCCAAAACGGAGTTATGACTACACCTTAAGACTTATGGACGAGGTCCACGCATACGGAGTTTGCGTAGCACATAGCGGAACAATGATAGGAATATTAATTTCATCTGATGATTCTACCTTAGAAACCAAAGTCAACTATATTAGAAAAAGCTGTGCACTTTACCAGGAATAACACCACTGCCTACTCTAACTATCTTGGAATCATGAACATCCAACATGGATTCATCAAAAAGAAGAATACTTTGAAGATTCAAAAAACGAAAGCAATTATATATGTTATCTTCGCCGTTTGCTGTTTAGCTCTCGGTGGAGTTTTTGTCAGACTCAGTGAAGCTGGCCCGATTGCAACTGGTGGGTTTCGCTCACTCATAGCGGCTCCAATTCTGTTTTTATTAAGCATTCTGGGACAACACCGAAGCAGTAAAGCAAAACTGTCACTCCGCGATCACGCCATTATTGCAGCTGGAGGTTTTTTTACTCGCTGCCGATTTGTGTTTATGGAACGTGTCTTTTTTCTATACAACCTTAGCCGAATCTAATCTTCTAGCAAATTTAGTTCCATTTATCGTCGCGATTTATGGATGGGTTTTTTATCGTACTGTTCCCGACAAACGGCTAGCAATACCAGCACTTTTCGCATTAGGAGGACTAGCACTACTTGCTCTAGCCAATGCTCATTTAAACCCTACGCACGTGTTCGGTGATGTGTTAGCTTTAAGCACAGCATTCTTTTACGCAGGGTTTCTCGTTGTTGCTAAGGAGTTACGAGAACGCTACCCAGCAATGCATATCATGTCAATCCTGAGTTTATGGTGCGCTTCCGGATGCTTTGCAGCAGCACTTTTACGAGGAGAAAAATTAATACCTCAAACATGGCGAGGATGGCTGCTGCTCGTGATATTAGCGATAACTTCTCAAATCTTAGGTCAAACCCTCATGGCGCATGCCGTACGGTTTCTACCGCTTCAGCTCGCTTCTCTGTTTGTACTACTACAACCCATAGCTGCAGCCTTATATGCATATATATTATTCAAAGAAAAACTGGCCCTTCCACAAATAATAGGAATAATAATACTTCTCGGCGCCATTTACAGATCGAAGACGATTTTGGAGTCTGAATCATGAATAAAATAATTTGGAGTCTGAACCATGAATAAAATAATCAGTCTCGACGAGGCAGAACAACGTATCGAAACGCTATGCGATCTAAAGATCATTCGTATCCACCATCCACAAGGAGAAGTACGTGCCATCTTCGGTTCTCCCACGACAGAATCCAGCTTCAAATCAATTCTAGGAATAGGATTACTCCTTCTGGCAAGACGCACCGGCAAGCTGTCATCAGGACAACCTGTCATTGAATCTACTTCTGGTTCTCTAGGAGTCGGTCTCGCAGCCGCCGGAATGCTTCTAGGGCACCCTGTCCATCTCGTTTCAGACATCAATATTCCGCAGATCACGCTCCAGAAAATTAAATATTTAGGTGCGACCATGCACCTAGTCAGTAAGCCTCACCCGACTCTTGGGATGCAGCAAAGTAGAGAAGATCAACTTCATGCTTTACTAGCTGATAATGAAGAATTCTATTGGCCAAAGCAGAATGATTCTGACCTCAACCCAGAAGTTTATCGACGCTGGCTGGTACCAAAAATAAAATTACAACTTAAATCTATGAATCGTGTAGACGCGGGATGCTTTGTGGTTGGAAGCGGAGGCCATTTTACTGCATTTGCAGAAATGCTGAATCGCTACTCAATTCCTTCATACGTCGCAGATCGACAAGGTTCCGTTACTTTTGGAGGAAAACCAGGCTTTTCCATTCTTCGAGGAACCGGTAATCAAAATACCGTTCCTGAGGTCATAAGCAGGGCAATGCACCTAGTACGAGGTGTCCACGTGTATACTGATGAAGAAGCTGTTGAACATTGTCAAAGATTAGCGCGAGAGGGGATATTCGTGGGAGGTTCGTCAGGTGTCGCCTACGCTGGAAGTGAAGTCTAGATGTTATGCGCGAAGTTGGAAACAACGCAGTTGTCTTGACTTTTTTCCCAGACAGAGGTGAGCTCTACCAAGATCTTATCTAAGATTCCACAGAGGGACGCTACAATGAATTTAAGTACAATTCCTTTCACCCGGTTGCTCTACAATGCCGATCCCTATCAGCGGCAGGCGACTTCATCAGTACTCGCAATCGACGGCGATGACGTCGTCCTTTCCGCCACCCTTTGCTATCCCGAAGGAGGCGGACAGGCTGCCGACAAGGGTTGGCTGAACGGCCACGAGATCACGGCGCTGAGGCGTGAGCATGTTCAATTCCGACAAACCGAATATGACAGCTCCGTGGCCGTCTCGTCCGTAGTAGTCCACACCGTTCCCGGTCATGATTTCATGGTTGGCGATGTCGTCTCCTCGACCCTCGACTGGGATTGGCGCTATGCCAACATGAAGATGCACACGCTCGCGCACCTGCTGTTCATCGCCACCAGCGAGTTCCTCGCCGGGCAGGGTTTGCCGGTCGCAACCAAGGGCTGCCAGATAGAAGGGCGTTCTGCACGATTCGATTTTCGCGCGGACATCGCCGCGGAATCCCTCCCCGGTATCCAGCAGCACGTGCAGGAACTGGTCGATTCGGGAATCGACGCGCACGTGACGGAGACGACCGACGGCATTCGCCTGTGGCAGGCGGCCGGATTCGTCATCCCGTGCGGCGGAACTCATGTCCGGTCCATGCAGGAAATCGATGGGCAGGTAACCGTGCGACGGCGTCGGAAGGGCAGCGGCCTGACGCGACTGTACGTCTCCCACGAGGAGCCGCAGAAGTAAGGTGCGGCTCATCCGGGACCCTTCGCAGGCGGAAATACCTATCGATCGCCAGCGGCCCGGGCGATGGCCCGGCGGATCCGCTTGGGCGAGACCGTCCGGCTCGTGCCGAGGCGCTGGGCGAACAGCTGCACCCGGTACTCCTCCAGCAGGAAGCCGATGTCCTCGACCGGGCCGGGCAGCGGGCCGTCGGGCTGGGCGTCGCACAGCTCGTCGTACTCGGCGGCGAGCTCGTCGAGGCCGGCCAGCAGCCCCTCGTCCCGGCCCGGATCGGCCCGCGCCGCGTCCAGGCGCATCGACGCGGCGCGCAGATAGCGCGGCAGGTGGGTGAACCAGGGGTCGGTGGTGAACGAGATGAAGCCGTCGAAGACGAGGTTCCCCAGCTGGGCGCTCACGTCCTCGCGGGTGGCCTCGGGCGCGGCGGGCAGGTCGGCGCGGATCTGCTGGGCCCAGCCGAGGGCCGCCGACGCGGTGGCGACGACCTCGCGCATCACGTCGGCCTGCTCGGCGCGCACCCGGGCGGCCAACGCGGTGAACCGCTCCTCGTCGCGCACCAGGGCGGGGTCGACGTGCGCGCGGGCGGCCCGGTCGACGGCCTTGAGGCGGGCGTCGGCGAGCAGCTCCGGCACGCCCGGGTAGGGGCTGTCGCCGAGCCACAGCCTCTCGCGCGCCCCGAGGTGGGCAACCACCCAGCGCGTCGGGTCGGGGTTGACGAGCACGAGGAGGCGCCGGACGCCGCGCGCGTGCGAGCGCGCGGCCGCCTGCGGGCCGTCGGCGAGGAAGAGGGCCACCGAGTCACCGTCGTCGCGCAGGGCCGGGTGGCCGACCGCCCGCAGCCCGCCCCGGCGGATCGTGCTGGTGTCCTCGATCGTCCCGAAGACCCACGAGGTGGCGCCGGTCGTCGCGCTGCGGCGCGAGGCCCGGGTGAGGGTGGCCGAGACGCGCTCGGCCAGGTGCCGCTGGAGGGCGGCCAGGTCCTTGCCCTGGTCGACGGGCCGGCCCCGCTCGACCACCTGGAAGCGCACTCGCAGATGCCCCGGGACGGCGTCGGGCCTCCACTGGTCGGCCTCGACGACGACGCCGGTCAAGGCGCGCAGCGCCCGGCCGAGCTCGACGTGCAGGGGCCGGGAGCGGTCAGCCCCGTTCTCGCGAAGCCAGCGCAGGGCGGCGCGGGCCCGGTCGGGCGCCGGGACGAGGGCGGTGCGCACCTGCTTGGGCAGCGTGCGGATCAGCTCCGTGGCCAGCTCGGTGCGCAGGCCGGGCACCTGCCAGCTGAAGGGCTCGGGGCGCAGCTGGTTCAGCTCGGCGAGCTCGACGGTCACGGTCACGCCGTCGGCGCCGGAACCGGGGTCGAAGACGTAGCCGACCGGGAGGTCCAGGGCGCCGACCCGCCAGTGGTCGGGGAAGGCGTCGACGTCGACGGCGTCCGCGTCGGGGCGCACCAGCTCGTCCATCGTCAGGTCGAGCAGGTGCTCGTCGGGCTCACGGGCCCACCAGGCGTCGAAGGTCGCCCCCGAGACGACGGAGGTCGGGATGCGGGCGTCGTAGAAGTCGACGATCGTCTGGTCGTCGACGAGCAGGTCGCGGCGGCGGGTGCGCTCCTCGAGCTCGGCGACCTCGGCGCGCAGCCGCTCGTTGTGCTCGAGGAAGCGGTACCGCCCGCGGGGGTCGCGGGGCCGCCAGCCGCCCTCGACGAGGCCGGCGCGGAGGAAGATCTCGCGGGCCCCGGCGGGGTCGACGCGCCCGTAGTCGACGAGCCGGTCGGTGAACAGCGGCACGCCGAACAGACTGGCCCGCTGGTGGGCCAGGACGGCGGCCGCGCTGCTCGACCAGTGCGGCTCGGAGCAGCCGTAGCGGACGAGCGGACCGGCGACGGACTCGACCCACTCCGACTCGATGCGGGCGCACGTGCGGGCCCACAGGCGGTTCGTCTCGACGAGCTCGACGGCCATGACCAGCGGCGGGTTCCGCCCCGACAGCGCCGAGCCGGGCGCGATGGCGAAGCGGGTGCCGCGGGCGCCGAGGTACTCGCGCGGCCCGCGGGGCCGGCGTCCGCCGCGGTGCTGCCGCCCGCCCCGGGGCCGCTCCTCGACCTCGAGCAGGCCGATGTGCGAGAGCAGGCCCGCCAGGACCGACTGGAGGATCGCCTCGGTGCTCCCCGGGCCCTCGTTGCGCCGCAGGCGCAGCTCGCGGTCGATGCCCGACAGCTGGGAGCGCAGATCCCACCACTCGCGCACGCGCAGGTGGTTGATGAACTCGTCCCGGCAGAGGCGGCGGAAGCGGTTGCCCGACAGGGCCCGGCGCCGCGCCCGCAGATAGCGCCACAGCCGCCAGATGGCCAGGACGTCGCCGCCGGGATCGGCCGCCGGCTCCGGGGCGTCGAACTCGCCGCGGCGCCCGTTCCGGGCGGTCCAGCGCGCCGGCCCGGCGTCGGCGCCGGGGTCCGCGGCGGGTCGGTCCTCGTCGGCCCCGGCCAGGACGTCGTCGGTGAGGAAGCGGCGGTGGAGCCGGTCGGCCTGCTGGCGCTTGTCGGCCGGGCGCTCGCGCACGTCCTGCATGGCCAGGGCGGCGACGATCACCTCGACCTCGCGCAGGCAGTCGCGGCGGGAGGCCTCGACGAGCATGCGCCCCAGCCGCGGGTCGACGGGCATCTCGGCCAGTCGGCGCCCGGTGCGGGTGAGGCGCGGGGCGCGGCGGTCGGAGCCCTTGAGGGCGCCGAGCTCGTCGAGCAGGCGCAGGCCGTCGGTGATCTGGGCGCGGTCGGGCGCCTCGACGAAGGGGAAGTCGCGGACGTCGCCGAGCTCGGCGCCGGCCATCCGGAGGATGACCGAGGCGAGGTTGGTGCGCAGGATCTCGGGCTCGGTGAACTCGGGCCGCGCCAGGTAGTCCTCCTCCGAGTAGAGGCGGAGGCACACGCCGGGCCCGACGCGGCCGCACCGCCCGGCGCGCTGGTCGGCGCTCGCGCGGCTGACGGGCTCGATGGGCAGCCGCTGCACCTTCGTGCGCGCCGAGTACCGCGAGATGCGGGCCAGGCCGGTGTCGACGACGAAGCGGATGCCGGGCACCGTGAGCGAGGTCTCGGCGACGTTGGTGGCCAGGACGATGCGCCGGGCGGCGTGCGCGGCGAAGACGCGGTGCTGCTCGGCCGCGGACAGGCGCGCGAAGAGCGGCAGCACCTCGGTGCCCGGCCCGAGGTCGGCCGCGGCGAGCGCGGCCGCGGCGTCCTTGATCTCGCGCTCGCCGGACAGGAAGACGAGGACGTCGCCGCTCGGCCCGAGCTCGCGCACGGCGGAGACGATGGCGGCCGGCATGTCGGGGTCGTCGCCCTCGTCCGGGGGCCGGTAGCGGATCTCGACCGGCCAGCCGCGACCGGAGACCTCGACGACGGGCGCCGGGGTCCCGTCGGGGCCGGCGAAGTGCTCGGCGAAACGGGCCGTGTCGATCGTCGCCGAGGTGATGACGACCCTGAGCTCGGGACGCGACGGCAGCAGCTGCTTGAGGTAGCCGAGCAGGAAGTCGATGGTGAGGCTGCGCTCGTGGGCCTCGTCGATGATGATCGTGTCGTAGCGGCGCAGCCGCCGGTCGTGGTTGATCTCGGCGAGCAGAACGCCGTCGGTCATGACCTTGACCCGGGTCCGCCGGGTGGCCCGGCGCGTGAAGCGCACCTGGTAGCCGACGGCGTCCCCCAGCCCCACGCCCATCTCGTCGGCGAGGCGCTCGGCGACGGAGCGGGCGGCGATGCGCCGCGGCTGGGTGTGGCCGATGCTGCGCCGGCCCAGCCGCAGGCAGATCTTGGGAAGCTGGGTGGTCTTCCCCGAGCCGGTCTCGCCGGCCACGACGACGACCTGGTTGTCCCGGATGAGCCCGGCGATCTCGTCGGCGTGGGCGCTGATCGGCAGGGAGGGGTCGACGTCGAGGAGCGGCTCGTCGGCGACGGGCTCCTCGCGCGTATCGGGCGTGTCAGGCATGTCGGCTCAAGCATAGGCGCCCCGCGCGGAGCCCGGCTCAGGCCAGCGCGTGGACGAGGGCCGCGTAGCCGGTGATCGTGGGGATCGAGCAGACCGTCGTGATGAAGATGACATCCCTCGCCAGGGACACGTTCGTGTCGTAGCGGGAACTGAAGACGAAGACGTTCTGGGCCGTCGGCAGGCCCGCCATGACGACGACGGCGAGGGTCGTCGTGAGGTCGAGCCCGGCGAGGAGGGCGAGCACCCAGGCCGTCACCGGCTGGACGACGAGCTTGAGCACGCAGATGAGGGCGGTCTCGCCTCTGTTCTCGCGTCCGGGCGGCGAGCCGAGGCGCAGCGAGATGCCGAAGGCGATGAGCATGGACGGCACGGCGGTGCCGGCGAGCAGGTCGAGGGTGCCGACGACGAGGGCCGGCGGGGTCCAGTCGAGCAGGTTGAGGGCGAGGCCGGTCAGGACGCCGATCGTCATCGGGTTGCGGAAGGGGATCGACAGATTGCGCAGCACCGAGGTGCGGGCGCCGGTGCGCCGGGCGTTGTCCGCGTCGAGCAGGCTCAGCCCCAGCGGCTGGAGGACGATGACCTGGATCATGAGCACCGGCGCCACCCAGCTGGTGTCCTTCATGACGTAGGCGGCGATGGGGGCGCCCATGTTGTTGGCGTTGACGTAGGCCGAGCAGAAGGTGCCGATGATGAGATGGCTCGGGCCCGGACGCGCGCGGCCGGCGAGGCGGGCCCGCAGGAGGCACGAGCCCAGGTACAGGCCCGACGAGACGAGGATCGCGCCGATCGAGACGAGGACGTTGACGCTGAAGATGCGCTCCAGGTCGGCCCGGTACATCGTCACGGCCATGAGCGGCGGCAGCCCGATGAAGAAGGCGAAGCGGCTGAGCATCCGCTGGGCGTCCCCCCCGAAGAGCCCGAGGTGGGCCACGAGGACGCCCACGCCGATCACCACCCAGATGGTGGTGAAACCGCGCAGCACGTCGAGCACGAGGCGAGCCTACGCCGCGGGCCCCGCGCCCCGGCCGCCCCGGGCGGACGAGCCGGGATGAACCGTCCCGGGCCGGAACGTAGAATTTGGCCGGGCCCCGGACCGACCGGCGCCCGGCGGCCGGTGCCAGACGGGAGGTGACGGGAGTGCCCGATCGCGACGACGAGATGTACCGCGCGGCAGTGCTCTACTACGTGCAGGGCGAGTCGATGGACGCGATCGCCCGCCAGCTCGGCGTCTCCCGCTCGACCGTCTCCCGGAGCCTCAAGCAGGCCCGCGACACCGGCATCGTCCGGATCAGCCTCACCCACCCGCGCGACGCCTCGTCCGACGTCGAGCAGGAGTTCTCCAACCGCTTCGGGGTGCGCGCCCAGGTGGTCTCGGTGCGCGAGTCGGTCTCGGACGTCGCCCGTCTGGACCGGGTGGCCAAGGTCGCCGCCAACGCCATCGGCGAGGCGGTCGAGGACCGCACGACGCTCGGCATCGCCTGGGGCACGACGATCGACGCCGTCGCGGCGCACCTGCTGGCCAAGCCGGTGCGGGGCTGCACCCTCGTCCAGCTCAACGGCGCGGCGAACGACTCGACGACCGGCATCGACTACGTCTCGAACATCGCCTCGCGCTTCGCCGGCGCCTTCAACGCCCACTCCGTGCTCTTCCCCGTGCCGGCCTTCTTCGACTACGCGAGCACCCGCGACGCCATGTGGCGCGAGCGCTCCATCATGCGCGTGCGCGACACCCAGCGGGAGTGCTCGCTGGCCGTCTTCGGCGTCGGCTCGCTCGTCGGCGGTCTGCCCAGCCACGTCTACGAGTCGGGCTACTTCGACGACGAGGACCGCGCCGCGATGGCCCGCGACCGGGTCGTCGGCGACGTGTGCACCGTCCTGCTGCGCGAGAACGGCTCGTGGGCCGACATCGAGATGAACACCCGGGCCTCCGGGCTGACGCCCGTCCAGCTGCGGCGCATCCCGCGGCGCATCGGCGTCGTCTCGGGGCGCGCCAAGGCCCGGCCGCTGCTCGCCGCACTGCGCGCGCGGGTCATGACCGATCTCATCGTCGACGACCAGACGGCCCGCCACGTACTCACGCTCGCCTGAGGGCGCCCGAGGCGCAGGGCCCGGGCGCAGGGGGTGCGGGCCCTCCCCCGGCCCGGGAGTCCGGGCGCTGCCGGCCCGGCCCGCAGGGTCCTCCGACGCGGCCGGGAGCCGGCCGCCGCGCGGATCGGACCGTACGGACCGGGCTCCGGGGCTCAGACCTCCGGGCTGCGGATGTCGGAGAGGCCGTAGGCCGCGTGGATCACGTGGATCGGGTGGACGATCGGCATGCCGGTGCCCTTGCGGATCTGCCAGCGGCAGGTCTCGGTGTCGCAGGCCCCGAGCTCGGCGCCGGAGGCCTTGAACTTGTCGAACAGGGGCCGGCCGATGGCCTGGGCGACCTCGAACTTCTCCTTCTTCAGGCCGTAGGTGCCGGCGATGCCGCAGCAGTTCTCGCCCGACTCGTCCACGGTGATCCCCGGCACGAGCTCCATGAGGCGCACGGCCGGCATCCCCATGCCCTGGCCCTTGACCTGGCAGGGGGCGTGGTACGGGATCGTCATCTCGATGCGCTCGAAGTCGGTGGGCAGCTCGTCGGCGTCGTACAGGTCGAGGAGGAACTCGCTCGTCTCGCGCATGCGCGCGCCGATGTCCATGACCTTCGGGTCGTCGACGCCCATGATCTCGTGGGCCTCGTGCTTGAGCATGCCGGCGCACGAGCCGGAGCTCGACACGACCGGAACGTCCCGGCCCGCCCGGGACAGCTGGGCGGCCAGCGCGACGACCGAGGAGCGGGCCTGGTCGAACAGGCCGTTCGACTGGCTGGCCAGCCCGCAGCAGCCCTGGCGGGGGACGATGACCCGGTAGCCGAGGTGCTCGAGGACCTCGATGGTCTTCTTGCTCGTCTCGACCTCGAAGTAGGTGCCGGCGCAGCCGGTGAAGAAGATCACCGGGCCGCGGTCGGGCTGGCCGGGGCGGCGGGCCGTGGGGCCGGAGCGGCGCCTGAGCCAGCCGCGGATCGACTGGCTCTGGGCGACCGGCATCGGGGCGTCGCGGTGGACGCCGACGACCTTCTCGACGGCCACGCGCAGCGGCCTGCGCCGGAGCGCCCAGTTGGCGACGGGGGCGACGGGCGTGAGCAGCTTGCCCTCGAGGGCGGTCCGGGTGATGAGCCGGTCTCGCAGCGGCATGTGGTCCTGCTTCATGACGGCGCGGGCCATGGAGTTGATCTCGGCGATCTTGACGCCCTGCGGGCAGTTCAGCGTGCAGATGCCGCAGCTGGAGCAGTAGTCGAGCGTGTGGTCGACCGATTCGCCGTTGCGGAAGCGCTCGGCCTGCGGCCCGACGAACTTCGGGCCCGCGAACATCTCGGTGACGCGGGCGACCGGGCACTGCGTCTCGCAGATCGTGCACTTGACGCACTGGTCGAGCGAGAGGCGGTTGAGCTGCTGGGCCTCGTAGCTGTTCGGGTTGCGGTCGAGCCGGGGGCTCGCCTTCCTCAGGTGCTCCCAGACCGAGAACGACTCGTCGGCCCGGTCGCCGTGCCCCTGCTCGCGCTCGGGTGCGGTGGTGCTCATGCGGACTCCTTCAGGCTCTCGATGATCGAATCGGCGGCGCGCACCGCGCTGGCCAGAGCGATACCCTCGCCGGACTTCTCGTCCCAGCGCTGGGCCCCGGCGAGGATGCCGCCGGCGGCGTGGAGGTTCTCGTGGACGGGCCGCCCGGTGGACGGCTCGACGACGCGCATCGCCGCGTCGGCGGCGACGCCGACCCGGAAGATCGGCTGCCGTCCGGCCCAGGCGTCGTTGAGGAGCTCGCCGTCGGGCACCGCCAGGGGCAGCCCGAGGATGCGCTCGTGCAGGACGCCGTGGGAGTCGAGCTCGAGGGCGCCGGACTCGAAGCCGCCGGGGGCGAGCAGGAAGGCGCGGGCCTCCAGCGCCGTCTCGTGGCCCGCGGTGCCGACGAGCAGGGACCGGACCCGGCCCTCGCCGGTCCGCGCGCCGGTGACGCGCGAGCCGCCGATCAGCTCGACGCGGGCCGCCTTCGCCAGGTCGGTGAGCAGATCGTTGAGGCGCAGGCCCGCGACACCGGGCGGCGGCAGCGGGATCTCGAAGAGCGGCCGGTCGAGCCCATCGGCGACGGCCCGGAAGGTCGCCGGGTCGAGCCCCAGAACGTTCGGCACGGCGACGGTCTCGCCGCGACGGGAGACCGTCCGCAGCGCCGCGATGAACTCCCCGCGACGCCCCGGGCGGTCGAGCGCGCGGGCGATGTTCACCGCGTTCGAGTCGGCCTCCGTGCCCCGGCCGGGGAAGCTGATCGAGGCGGAGCGGGTCGTGAGCAGGCCGCCGTCGGGCAGCCCGACGACCGCGAGGTTCTCGGCGACGAGCCGGGGCGAGAAGTCCTTGAGCTGGTCGATGCCGACGACCACGACGGAGCTGCCGCCGTGGAGGGCGCCGGGGGCGGCCGGGTCGAGGCTCACCGCGCCGGCGGCCATGGAGGGCGGGTAGAGGGCGGTGGGGCGCAGGCCGCCGAGGGCGGTCGGCAGCGCCGTGTTCGTCTCGACGTCGCCGAGGAGCGACTCGCCGACGAGCTCGCGCAGCCAGGCGACGCCGGCGCGGATGCCGTCGGCGCCGAGAACGGCGTACGGGTGGGTGGGGCCGCCCTCGTCCTCGGTGGACGCGCAGAACGCGCCGAGCTCGTCGAGCGGACGCTCGACGCGGGCGGGGCGGTAGCCGAGCACGTCGATCGTGCCCTGGCCCAGCTGCAGGCCGCCGCGGCCCATGTGGACGAGCGCGGTGCGCAGGCCGGCGCGGCGCAGGCGCAGCGAGGCGACCAGGCCGGACAACCCGGCGCCGACGACGACGACATCCCTCATGCCAGAACCTCCTGCTCGTGGGCGGCCGCGGCGGCACGGGCGCGGTCGCGGTCGTCGATCTCGGTGCCCACCGGGTACTGCTCGACCGGATCGGCCGCGCCGGGGGCGTGGTCGACGTCGAGGGTGCCGCGGGCGATCCACTCGTCGAGGGCGGCCTGGCGCAGCTGTGCGCCGGCCAGGATGGGCCACAGCCCGATCCAGCGATGCTTGAGGAAGCCGCGCAGCTCGGCGGTGGCCTCCACGGAGCTGCGGGCCCCGGAGGCGCACAGCAACCCGGCGGCGCGCGAGGAGCAGAAGCCGCCCTGGCAGGGGCCCATGCCCAGGCGCAGACGGCGGCGCAGGTCGTCGAGGCAGGCGTCCGGGTCGTCGGCGAGCAGGTCGAGGAACATCCTGCGGCTCATGAGCTCGCACTCGCAGATGATCTGGTCGTCGCGGCGGTCCCGCTCGCGATCGGCCAGGCGGTGGGTGACGGTGTAGGTCCGCGCGCCGCGGGCCGCGGGGACGGCCTCGTCGGCGGTGCGGCAGGGGCGCTCCTCACCCAGCTGCTCGCACATGAGGTCGACGATCCGCTCGGCCATGAGGCGATAGGTGGTGAGCTTGCCGCCGGTGATGGTGAGCATGCCCGCCAGGTGGTCGCGCTCGGCGTGGTCGAGCACGGACATGCCGCGGCTCATGTGGCGCGTGTCGGAGGCCGCCACGCGGGTGTCCTTGACCAGCGGCCGGGCGCCGGCCCAAGCGTGCACGGCGCGGGCCTGCCGGAAGCCGGGCACGAGCGCCTCGCCGGCGTCGAGCATCTGCTGCACCTCGGCGCGCGGGATGGCCAGCTTGTCGGGGTCGTCGGCCCGCACGTCGGTGGTGCCGATGATGGCGACCGTGTGCACCGGGACGAGGATGTCGCCGTCGGCCGGCTTGATGCAGCGGTTGACGACCATGTTCACCAAGCGGTGGTTCATCGCGATCATGATGCCCCGGCCGGGCACGACCTCGACGTCGTGGCAGCCGGCCATGGCGGCGATGCGACCGGCCCACGGGCCGCCCGCGTTCATGACGAAACGGCAGTCGATGCGCTTGCTGCCGCTGGCCTTGACGTCGCGGACGGTGACGCCGACGACCCGGTCGTCGGCGCGGTGGACGGCGACGACCTCGTGGTAGGGCAGCAGGTGCGCGCCGTACTCGCGGGCCGACCCGGCGGCGCCCCAGACCATCGCCCAGCCGTCGACGGTGCCGTCGAGGACGGCGAAGGCGCGCTTCGTGCCGGGGTTGAGGCGGGGCTCGCGGGCGAGCGCCTGCGCCACGGTGATCTCCTCGGCGGGCACGCGGGCCCGGGCCGCGGCGGCCAGGAAGCCGTCGGCGTACTCCTCGGAGTCGTCCGGCGTCACGACGAACAGGCCGCCGGTCTGCTCGACGGCGTTCGCGTGGATCCGGGTGACGATCCGGTTCTCCTCGGCGCACTCGCGCGCGGACTCGGGATCGGAGACGACGTAGCGCCCACCGGAGTGGAGCAGACCGTGGTAGCGGGCGGTGGTGCCCTGGGCCAGGTCGGCGCGGTCGACGAGCGCCACGGACAGGCCGCGCATCGCGGCGTCGCGGGCGATGCCCGCGCCGGTCGCACCGCCACCGATGACGACGACGTCGACGGTCAGGTCAGCCATACGAACCTCCAAGCAGCTTCGGCTGGCACGATGTACGCCGCTCACGTTAGGCCCCGCGCCATCCCCGCTCGGCACCGCGCGCCCATTCGTGCACGCTCCCGGTCCGTAATTGCACCTATGACCCGGCGGGTCGGACGGACGGGCTCGCCCGCCCGGCGTCGCGCGCGGGACAATGGCTGCGTGACGGATCCTCTGACACGGGCCCCGGGCGCGGCCTCCCCGGACGGCGACGCGCAGACGAGCGACGCGGCCGGCACCGCGCTGACGAGCAATGTGACCGACACCGCACTCGTCTTCGAGGGCGGCGGCATGCGGGCGAGCTACACGAGCGCGCTGGTCCGCGAGCTGATCGTCGGAGGGGTCTTCGTCGACTGGGTCGCCGGCATCTCGGCGGGCTCCAGCAACACGGCGAACTATCTGTCGCGCGACCCCGCCCGGGCCAGGGCGAGCTTCGTCGATCTCGTCGACGACCCGCACTTCGGCGGGCTCGGCACGCTCCTGCGCGGCGAGGGCTGGTTCAACGCCGAGTACATCTACCAGCGCACCGGCGGTCCCGGCCAGGCGCTGCCCTTCGACTTCGACACCTACCGAGCCAACCCGGCGCAGCCGAACTTCGGGGCCTTCCGCTGCGACACCGGGGAGCAGGTCTGGTTCACCCGGGCCGACACCGGCACCATGGACGAGCTCATGGTGCGGGTGCGGGCCTCCTCGACGATGCCCGGGCTCATGCCGGTCGTGACGATCGACGGGCTGGAGTACGTCGACGGCGCCCTCGGCGCCGACGGCGGCATCGGGCTCGACCGCGCCCAGCGGGCCGGCTTCGACAGATTCCTCGTCGTGCTCACCCGCGGGCGCGACTACGTGAAGCCCGCCCCCACCCGGGGCCAGGAGCTGCTCTACCGGACCGTCTTCCGCCGGCGGCCGGCGGTGGTCGACGCCCTCCTGCACCGCCACGAGGGCTACAACGCGGTCCGCGAGGAGCTCTTCGCGCTCGAGGAGGCGGGCCGGGCGTACCTGTTCGTCCCCGACGTCATGCCGGTCGACAACGGCGAGCGCGACCGGGCCCGGCTGTCCGCGAGCCACGCCGCGGGTCTGGAGCAGGCGCGTCGGGAACTGCCGGCGATCAAGGAGTTCCTGGGCCTGTGAGCCGGGCCCCGTCCGCCCCGCGGGCCCGGGCCCCGGCGAGTCCGTCGGGGATGGTGACGACACCGGCGCATCCGCCCGCGGATCCGGGATCACCGGCACCGGCGCTCCGGTCCCGGGGCCGACGGGTGCCGCCCCGCGGGCCGGGGCGCCTCCTCCCTACCGGATGATCGGGCCCGCCCCCGCGGAGCCGGGTCACCCGCTTCGCCCGCTTCACCAACGTCCCCGGGCTCGTCCGCTCCCCACGACCCGGGGTCACCGGCGGGCCCGTCGGGGATGGCGGCGATGCCGACGCGTCCGCTCCGCGGGGACCGGGTCCCGCCGGTGATGGGACCCGTCGGGCGCGCCCGCTCGCCGGACACGGCGCCGGGGCCGAGCCGGGGACCGCTCCCCCGCCCGGCCCCGGCGTCCCGGCGCAGCGCCGCTCAGCTGCAACCGCTCGTCGAGCCGCAGCCCTCGCAGACGTAGCAGGAGCCGCTGGGACGCATCTTCGTGCCGCAGGTCATGCACAGCGGGGCGTCGAAGGCCGTGCCCGTGATCCGCTCCATCATCTCGGTCGTGGTGTGGGGGGCGGCGGTCCCGACGCCGGCGGGGGCGACGGACGGGGCCTCGATGAGGCTGGGCTGTCGGGCGCCGCCGGCGCCCACCGCGACGTCGTCGCCGGCGTCGTTCTTGAGCTGCTCGCTCTCGGGCAGTTCGGCCTCCTCCTCCTCGGAGAGGTAGGAGCCGGTCTCGACGTAGTGGGCGCGCTCCGCGGCGGTGTAGATGCCGAGCTCGGCGCGCTCGTCGAAGTCGAGGTAGTCCAGGGCCAGGCGGCGGAAGACGTAGTCGAGGATCGACTGGGCGATGCGCACGTCCGGGTCGTCGGTCATGCCGGCGGGCTCGAACTTCAGATTGGTGAACTTCTGGACGAAGCCCTCCAGCGGCACGCCGTACTGCAGGCCGATCGAGACGGCGATCGAGAAGGCGTCCATGACGCCGGCCAGCGTGGAGCCCTGCTTGCCGAGCTTGAGGAAGATCTCGCCCAGCTTGCCGTTCTCGTAGGCGCCGGTCGTGATGTAGCCCTCGGCGCCGGCCACCGAGAAGCTGGTGGTGCGCCCGGCGCGGCTCTTGGGCAAGCGGCGCCGGCGCGGACGGTACTCGACCCGCACCTCGGGCCTGGGGGCCTCGTCGGAGCCCGGTCTCCTGTTGTCGTCCTTGCCCTTGGAGCCGGCGCTCAGCGGCTGACCGACCTTGCAGTTGTCGCGGTAGACGGCGAGCGCCTTGAGACCGAGCCTCCAGCCCTCCATGTAGACGTCGGCGATGTCCTCGACGGTGGCGCTCTCGGGCATGTTGACCGTCTTGGAGATGGCCCCCGAGATGAAGGGCTGCACGGCCGCCATCATGCGCACGTGGCCCATCGGGGATATGGCGCGCACCCCCATGGCGGTGTCGAAGACCTCGTAGTGCTCCTGGGCCAGGCCCGGGGCGCCCACGACATTGCCGTTGGCGGCGATGTGGTCGACGATCCGGCCGGTGGCCTCCTCGTCGTAGCCGAGGTTCTTCAGCGCGCGGGAGACGGTGCCGTTGACGATCTGCATCGACGAGCCGCCGACGAGCTTCTTGAACTTGACCAGGGAGAAGTCCGGTTCGACGCCGGTGGTGTCGCAGTCCATCATGAAGCCGATCGTGCCGGTCGGGGCCAGTACGGAGGCCTGGGCGTTGCGGTAGCCGTTGGCCGCGCCGCCCTCGGCGGCGGCGGCCCACTGGGCGGTGGCCGCCTCGTGGACCTCCCCGTCGAGGGCGGTGAGGGTCCGCAGGGACTCGTTGGCGGCCCGGTGCCTGGCGATGACCCCCTGGTGGGCCTCGGCGTTGGGCGCGTAGCCCTTGTAGGGGCCGACGGCGGCGGCGAGCTCCGCGCTGCGGCGGTAGGCGGCGCCGGTCATGAGCGAGGTGATGGCGGCGGCCAGGCTGCGCCCGCCCTCGGAGTCGTAGCCCTTGCCGAGGGCCATGAGCAGGGCGCCGAGGTTGGCGTAGCCGATGCCCAGCTGGCGGTAGTCGCGGGTGGTCTCGGCGATCGGCTCGGTCGGGAAGTCGGCGAAGCAGATCGAGATGTCCATGGCGGTGATGACGAGCTCGACGGCCCTGGTGAACAGCTCGACGTCGAATGTGTCGTCCTCGCGCAGGAACTTGAGCAGGTTGAGGCTGGCCAGGTTGCAGGAGGAGTTGTCCAGGCTCATGTACTCCGAGCACGGGTTGGACGCGTTGATCCGGCCGGTGGCGGGGGTCGTGTGCCAGGCGTTGATCGTGTCGTCGTACTGGATGCCGGGGTCGGCGCACTCCCAGGCCGCCTGGGCGATCCTGCCGAAGAGCTCCCGGGCGTCGACCCGCTCGACGATCTCGCCGGTGGTGCGCGCCCGCAGACCGAACGTCGTGCCGGCCTCGACGGCCTTCATGAACTCGTCGGAGACGCGCACCGAGTTGTTGGCGTTCTGGTACTGCACCGAGGTGATGTCGGCCCCGCCCAGGTCCATGTCGAAGCCGGCATCGCGCAGGGCGCGGATCTTGTCCTCCTCGCGGGCCTTGGTCTCGATGAACTCCTCGATGTCGGGGTGGTCGACGTCGAGGATGACCATCTTGGCGGCGCGCCGGGTGGCGCCGCCGGACTTGATGGTGCCGGCCGAGGCGTCGGCGCCGCGCATGAAGCTGACGGGGCCGGAGGCGGTGCCGCCGCTGGAGCGCAGGAGCTCCTTCGAGGAGCGGATGCGCGAGAGGTTCAGACCGGCCCCGGAACCGCCCTTGAAGATCATCCCTTCCTCCCGGTACCAGTTGAGGATCGACTCCATGGAGTCGTCGACCGAGAGGATGAAGCAGGCGCTGACCTGCTGGGGGCTCCTGGTGCCGACGTTGAACCACACCGGCGAGTTGAAGGAGAAGTACTGGTGGAGGATCAGCCAGGTGAGCTCCTCCTCGAAGACCCGGGCGTCGGTCCGCGAGGCGAAGTAGCCCTCCTCGTAACCGGTCGAGGAGTACTTCTTCACGACGCGGTCGATGAGCTGACGCAGGCTCGACTCGCGCTCGTCGGTGCCGACGGCGCCGCGGAAGTACTTCGTGGTGACGATGGTGGAGGCGTTGACGCTCCAGAAGTCGGGGAACTCGACGCCCTTCTGCTCGAAGACGGTCTCACCGGTCTTCCAGTTGGTCTGCACCACGTCACGACGCTGCCAGGTGATCTCGTCGTAGGGATGCACGCCATCCGTGCTGAAGGTGCGCTCGATCGTGAGGCCGGCGGGCTTCCTGCCGCGAGACCTGGTCGAGCCGCCGCGGGCGCCGGTCGTGGCCACAGTCTGTGTCATCGTTCCCTCTCCGGGCCCGGGCGGTGCCGCCCGGGCCTCGTTGTGCATCGTGGTTGTGCGTCGTGGACGCCGATGGTCGGTTGGTGTTCAGTTGTCCCGCCCGGGGCCTGCTCCCGAAGACGCAGGGAACCCTCTTCGGCGGCGGATGGGGGGTGGTGCTGACGGCTCAACCGGTGCCGGGCCCTTCGTGCCCGGCGTCCTGCAGTACGGCGATCTCGGCCAGGAAGTCGTCCATGCACTGGAAGTGCCGGTAGACGCTGGCGAAGCGCAGATAGGCGACGGCGTCGAGCCTGCGCAGCGGCTCGAGGATCGCCACGCCCACCTGCTCGGACGGGACCTCGGCCGAGCCGCTGGCCCGCAGCGACTCCTCGACCTGCTGGCCGAGTCTGGCCAGCTGGTCCTCGGTGACGGGCCGGCCGGTGCAGGCCTTGCGGACCCCGCTGATCACCTTGTCCCGGTTGAACGGCTCGAGGACGCCCGACTTCTTCACGATCGTGAGCTGCATCTGCTCGATCGTCGTGAAGCGCCGGCCGCAGGCCGGGCACTGACGGCGCCGGCGGATGCTCGCGCCGTCCTCGGCCACGCGCGAGTCGAGGACCCGGGAGTCGCCGTTGCGGCAGTACGGGCAGTGCATCGGCGCCACCTCCTTCGGTCTCCCCGGCCCGCCCGGGGTCGTCCCCGCCCCGTCCACAGCCCCCTGTGGGCATCCTGTGGACGGCTGTGGACCGGAACCACAATCTGTGGACGAACAACAGACGTGCAACTACTAGATGTGGGTACAGTACACCGCTCGCGGCGCCGGGCGGAGCCGCCGGGGAGGGACTCCGCGGCGCGGACCTTCTCACCCCGGGCGGGCCCCGGGGCCCGCCCGGCGGTGACATCCCTCGTCACCCCGAATGAACGACTCCGGAGCCCCGACGCCCGGACCGGACCCGTCATGACGCCCACGACGAACAGGCCTCCGGCGCGTCGTCGGCGCGTCACCCGGACTCAGTGCCCGTGGTCGACCTGGACGACGGCGCCTTGGCCGGGCTCGACGGGCGTGTCGGGGATCGCGAGGAAGGCGTGGACCACCCCGCCGAAACCCAGCGCGATCGCGGCGAGGAAGGACGCCGCGGCGACGACGGCGCCGCGCCCGGGATCCGTCCGGCCGGACGGCCTCCTGACGCCGTCGCCGCGCCGCCGCCGGGCGAGCGGCGCGGGACGCACGGCCCCCGCGGGGACGGCGGGGACCTCGACCGGCACCGGCTCGGCGCAGGCGGCGGCCAGCAGTTCGGCGCTCAGCACCTGGACGTGCTCGGCCCCGTCGTCGGGGACGCCCGGAGCCGGATCGGCCAGCGTGCACGCGCGGGCGCCCGTGCCCAGGGGCAGCGGGACGAGCGAGGGCCCGGTGAAGCCCTGCCGGGCCGCCGGAGGGGTGGGCCCGGCGGCGCGGGAGGGGCTCCCGGGCTGCGCCGGACGGGACGCCGGACCGCGCGGGACGCCGACCGGGGGCCTGCTCCTGCGGGGCC
>ERZ773060.50-NODE-50-length-67935-cov-14.2498_pt1 | contig 67935 bp, 60 predicted proteins | sample MGYA00580628_ERZ773060 | MGnify/ENA primary metagenome ERZ773060 (study PRJEB29015, sample SAMEA2738019) | human oral metagenome | biome: human oral; feature: human-associated habitat; material: dental | place: China | collected 2045 ... | reverse complement strand
CGCCCAAGTCGAAGCACATCATGAGGCCCAGGATGATCCCCAGGAAGACGGAGCCTCCGCCCTCGCTCATCGACTTCAAACCTTGTTCGAGGTTGTTCATGAGCGCTTCCAGAGGCCGGCCCAACAGCATGTACATGACGGAGCCGACCAGCAGCGTCGTCGCCAGAGGGATCACGACCACCGGCATGAGCCCGCGCAGCCAGCGCGGAGTGCTCAGCCCGGTGAGCCACGAGGCGACGTATCCGGCGAGTATTCCGCCGATGAGGCCGCCGATGAACCCCGAGTCGACGGCGACGGCCACCGCGCCCATTGCGAATCCGGGGGCGATGCCCGGGCGTCCGGCCAGGCCGAAGGAGATGTAGCCGGCCAGGGCGGGCACGAGGAAGCCCATGGCGGCCGTGCCGATCATGTAGAAGACGGCCCCAAGGTAGGCGCAGAAGGGGGAGCCGAACAGAGCGTGGGGCGCCCACATCGTGTTGGCCTTCCCGCCAACGGTCTGGGCGATGTCGGGAAGGTTCCACAGGGACGAGTGGGAGACGATGTTCTTGGCCACCTCGACCTTGGCGCCGTCGTGCTCGAAGCCGCCGATGTCGTATCCGCCGAAGAGGTACCCCAAGGCGATGAGCAGACCGCCCGCGGCGACGAAGGGGATCATGTAGGACACGCCCGTCATCACGGCTTGCTGGAGCCTGCGCGCCCAGTGGACGTTCTCTTCCTCGGCCGCTTCCTGCGCGGCGCCCGCGCCCGCCTGGACTCGCTTGGCGTGCGGGTCCTCGGCGGCGGCCAGCGCCTGATCGACGAGCGCTCCGGCGTCGTCGACGGCGGCCTTGACGTCCACGTCGACGACGGGCTTTCCGGCGAAGCGCTCGATCCCCTTGATTGGAAGGGAGTGGGCGAAGACCACGGCGTCGGCCCGCTTGACGAGCTCGGGGTGGAGGGCCTCGATCTTCCCCGACCCCTGGCCCTCGACCGCGACGGTGACGCCGCGCTCGCTTCCCGCGCGCTCCAGGGCCTCTGCGGCCATGAACGTGTGCGCGATGCCGGTGGGGCAGGATGTGACGCCGACGATCACCTTCTTTCCGGACCGAGGGGCTTGCTCCTTCTCGGACCGAGGGGCCTGCCCGCCGGCGGGCTTTCCCTGTTTTCCCGGCTCCGCGGAAGACGAGGCGGTCTCGGCCTTTGACGCGGAGGCCTCGACTGCCGGGGTCGCTTTGGAGGCCGCGGTTTCTTCCACGGCCTTCGAGGCCGCGTCCTTTGCCCGCCCCGCGGATGAGCCTGCGGGCGGGCTTTCGGCCTGCTCCGCGGACGCGTCGAGCAGCTCGGGCTGAACCTGTCCGGTGACGATGCGGGCGACCTCCTCGGGCGTCTTCGCCGCGCGCAGCGCGCCCGTGAACGCGTCGTCCATGAGCCCGCGCGCCAGCTTGGCCAGAAGCTGGAGGTGGACGTCGTTTGCGCCGTCGGGGGCCGCGATCATGAAGACTATGTCGGCCGGCCGGTTGTCGTCCGCCCCGAAGTCCACCGGCTCGGCCAGCCTGGCGAAGCCAAGGCTCGCGGTCAGCACATGGGCGCTGCGGCAGTGCGGGATCGCTATGCCGCCGGGAATGCCGGTGGGCGCGGTCGCCTCGCGTGCGAGGGCGTCTCCGGCCAGGCCGTTGGCGTCGTCGGCGCGCCCGGAGTCCCCGATTTTGCGCGCGAGGAACTTGATGACGTCCCTCCGGTGCGCCCCTGGCGCCGCGTCCAGCGCGACGAGCTCGGGAGTGATGAGCGGCGTCTGCTCGTTAGGCTGGTGCTCGGTCATTGTGCCTCCTTTTATTGTTTTGTCTGTGGTTGTTTTCTTGGTTTTATGTGGAGAAATTTGGTTTTGTATGTTTAATTTTTGTCGCGTATTTAGGTTTGACTATGGATTAAAAATTTTTAGGGATTGAGTGTAGTTCTGCGCGCAGATTCTATGAAGATCTGCGTGAATATTGTTGTATATGTTTATTGGGCTGTGAATCGGGTGTGCTTTGAGTTATATGCCTGTGGTCGGGTCGGCTCCTGTTTCTGCTTTTAGGTTGGGTTATGCATTTGCCTGTGGAGCGCGGCTTGCATTCGGCGACGCCGGACGGGGCGCAGCGGGATCTCGACGCGCAATAAACGGGTTCAGTCGAGCCGGACGATCTCAGAGGCTCGCGCTGGCAGGTCGCGCGGCGTGGGCAGGGCGGTGCCGGGAAGGCTTGCCGCGGCCGAGCCGTACGCCATGGCGGTGCGCAGGCGCTCGGTCTGCCCGCCGCCGCGGACGTCGGCCAGGATGTACCCCGCGATGGACGAGTCTCCCGCGCCTACGGTGGAGACGACAGGAACCGAGGGGGCGGTGGCGCGCCAGGCGCCTTCGCCGGTGGCCAAAACGGCTCCCGCGGGCCCCAGGGTCGCCAGAACGGCGCCGATCCCGAGTTCCACGAGGACGCGCGCGGCCTCGGCCACCGGACCGAAGTCGCCGGCGACGGCGGCGTCCTCCAAGTCCGTCGCGCCTCGGCCGGCCAGCTGAGCGAGCTCTTGCCCGTTGGGCTTGATCAGGTCCGGCGCGCAGTCCGGAAGGCCGGCCGCCAGGGCCGCAAGAGGGGCGTCCGAGGTGTCGACGGCGATGCGCACGCCCAGAGGCCGGAGCAGGCCGACGAGGCGGACATACCAGTCGACTGAGGCTCCAGGCGGAAGCGACCCGGAGAGCACGGCCCAGCTGCGCCCGTCCGAGGCGGAGCGCAGCTCCTCGGACAGCGCGGCCTCGACGGCTGCGACCTCGGCCTCGCTCAGGCCCGCGCCGGACTCGTTGAGCTTCGTCGTCGTTCCGTCAGGCTCGGTGACGGCGGTGTTGATTCGGGCCGCCCCGGCCACGGGAACGGCCCGGCAGGCCAGGCCCGGCAGGCCGAGGGAATCGATCGCCCTGAGAAGCGGGTCGTCCGACGCGGCTGGGACGAGGGCCGTGGCCTCCTGGCCGGAGGAGGCCAGCACGCGGGCGACGTTGACGCCCTTCCCGCCGGGCTCGACCGTGACGGAGCCCAGACGGTTCACGGCCCCGCGCAGCAGCGGGCCCGGCAGGGTGACGGTGCGATCGAGGGACGGGTTTGGAGTGAGGGTGACGATCATTTGGCGGAACCTTTGTCGAACTTCAGAGGGCATAGGCGGCAAACGGGGCGGACGGGCTGCAATGCGCGGACCTCATTGGCGCAGACGGCGGCGAGGGGAACGCTTCGGCGTCGGCCCGCCGGCGTCCCCGGGCGTGCGGCGCCGCGTCCTCGCCGGGCGCGTTCCCTTGTTGTGCCCGCCCAAATCGGCGATGCCGTCCTGATTCTCCGCCTACGTGTCAGTTTACGCCTGTTCGCGCTGTTTTTGTGTGGTGAATACATGGCATGTGAGAGAGCGGGGCGGGCGGACCGCGGGATTGTCCCGGCGCGGGTATAGCCTTGGGAGCATGCCGGGAACAATCGAACCGCATGAGGCCATGCCGCTTTTAGCCAGGGCCGCGGCCGGAGACGCCTTGGAGGCGGGCCAGGCCCGCACCGCCGCCCGCTTCGCCCTCCGGGAGCTCGCGCAGCGCTGCCCGGGGCGCAGCGTCGAGGTGCGAGTTCCCTTCGCCGGGGCGGTTCAAATCGGCCGGGGGCCCGCCCACAGACGCGGCACCCCGCCCAACGTCGTCGAAATGGAGGTGGGCGTCTTCCTCGACCTCGTCGTCGGCTCGCTGACCTGGAGCGAGGCCGAAAGGTCGGGAAAGGCGACGGCGTCCGGGGCGCGGGCCGACCTCGGCCCGTGCTTCCCGCTGTTTGCGGACGCGACGCTAGACCGCTGGGCGGAGTGACAGCCTCCTTTGACGCCGATAGGCTGAGTCAGTGCCACAACGTCTCATCAAAACGAACGTCGCCGGATCCCGCGCGGTCGCCGGGGCACTTGCCGCACTGAGGGAAAAGCTCGGAATCGCAGCCGGCTTCCCCGCGGAGGCCGCAGCCGACGCCGAACGCGCCGCCGCCCGGTGGAAAGACGACCCCGATTTCCGGGCGCGCTTCGTCGACCGGTGCGACATTCCCTTCGTCACGGTCGATCCGGCCGGCTCGCTCGACCTCGACCAGGCGTTCTTCATCGAGCGCGAAGGCGACGGCTACCTCCTTCGATACGCCGTCTCCGCCGTCGGAACGTTCATCGAACCGGGCGGGCCGCTGGACGGGGAAACCCACCGCCGCGGGCAGACCTTTTACGGACCCGACGGCTCGATTCCCCTCCACCCCGAGGTCCTTTCGCACGGCGCCGCCTCCCTGCTTCCCGGCGAAGAGCGCCCCGCCTACCTCTGGTATCACCACCTCGACGCCGCCGGCGAGCTCACGTGGACGTGGGTCGAGCTGGCCGCCGTCCGCTCCGTGGCCAAGCTCAGCTACGACCAGGTTCAATCCGCCCTCGACGGCGGCCCTCCGCTTCCCCCGGAGGTGAAGGAAGACCAGGTCGCGCTCCTCGCCGAAGTCGGCATGAAGCGCCAAATCCTCGAGGCCTCCCGCGGTGGAATCTCCCTGGCGCTGCCCGCCCAGGCGGTCGAGCCCCACAACGGCGGATACCGGCTCTCCTACCGCACGATGACGCGCGTCGAGGAATGGAATGCGCAGCTGTCCCTCGTGACGGGCATCGCCGCAGCCCGGCTCATGGGAGACGCGAACGTGGGAATTCTCAGAACGATGCCGCCCGCCGAACGGCGCGACGTCGAACGCCTGCGCTCGGTTGCCCGGGCCCTTGGCCTGATCTGGCCGGAGGGCGTGAGCTACCCGTATTTCGTCCGCGGGGTCGGCGCGCACAGCTCGGCCGGCGCGGCCTTCCTCAACGAGGCCGTGAGCCTGTTTCGCGGAGCGGGGTACCGGGCTCTGCCCGCCGACGGCGGCGGAGACGCGAACCGCGGAGAGGCCAGACATCGCGGGGAGACTGTGCTCGACCACGCCGCCCTCGCGACGAGGTACGCGCATGTGACGGCGCCGCTTCGCCGGCTTGCCGACAGGTATGCGCTCGAAACCTGCCGCTGCATCTGCACGGGCGACGATCTGCCGGCGTGGGTTCGCCAGGGCCTCAGCAAGCTGCCCGAGGAGATGGCCGCTTCCGCCAAAATCGCCGGTCAGTACGAACGCGGCGCCCTGGACGCCGTCGAGGCGCTCGTGCTCGCCGGGCGCGAGGGTGAGGCGTTCGACGGCGTCGTCGTCGACGTGCTTCGCCGGCGCGGCAAGCCGGCCGCCGGGGAGGATGCGGGCGGCGTCGGCAAAGTGATGATCCGCGAGCCCGCGGTCCAGGCGACGATCGTCGGCGATCCTCTCGTTCGCGGGGAGAGGGTGTCCGCTGTTTTGCACAGGGCCGATGTCGCGACGTCGACCGTCGAATTCCGCCTCTCCGGGGTCGCAGGCTCCTGAGCACGGGGCGCGGCGCGGCCGGCCCGAAAGGCGGCGAACGCCGCGCGACCCTGATCCGCCGCGCCGTGGGCGGGCCGCTCGCGGCGAACTCGTCCGACATTCGGGAAACGGCGGATGCGGGCAACCCGCATTGTGAGACAATTGGTCCGTGGTGGCTGATGGGCGCTTGACCGCCGAGCTCTTTCCCGGCGAAAAACCGCAGGAGGAATGCGGTGTCTTCGGAGTGTACGCACCCGGTCAGCCGGTGGCCCAGCTGGCGTACTACGGGCTCTACGCTTTGCAGCATCGCGGGCAGGAATCGGCGGGAATCGCCGTGTCGAACGGCCAGACGATCCTCGTGTACAAGGACATGGGCCTCGTCTCGCAGGTGTTCGACGAAAAATCGCTGTCCACGCTGAACGGGCACATGGGTGTCGCCCACGTCCGCTACGCGACCACCGGCGCCTCTGCCTGGGAGAACGCCCAGCCGACCCTGGGCCCCACCCGTTTCTCATCGCCCTCCGAGGGCCCGACGCCGGGCGACGCGCACTCGGGAACCGTCGCGCTGGCCCACAACGGGAATCTCACGAACACCGCGGAGCTGATGGAAGAGGTCCGTGCGCGCTCGGGCGAGGACCTCACGGGCGAGCTCGGCCGCGGCTCCTCCACGGACACGGCCGTTCTCACCGCGCTGTTCGGCTGCACCGACGCGCCGAGCCTCGCCGACGCCGCCCTGAGAGTCCTTCCGCGCCTGGAGGGCGCCTTTTCCCTCGCTTTCATGGACGAAACCCGCCTCTATGCCGCGCGCGACCGACACGGCTTCCGGCCCCTCGTGCTCGGCAGACTCGACGGCGGATGGGTCGTGGCGTCGGAAACCGCGGCGCTCGACATCGTCGGCGCCGAATTCGAGAGGGAGGTCAGCCCCGGCGAGTTCCTCGTCATCGGCGAAGGCGGCGTCGAGTCCCACATGTGGGCCGAGCCGAAGAGGGCGGGATGCGTCTTCGAATACGTCTACCTCGCGCGCCCGGACACGGCCATCGCCGGACGGTCCGTCAACTCGGCGCGTCTGGAGATGGGACGCATCCTCGCAGAAGAGCACCCGGTCGAGGCCGACCTCGTCATCGCCACGCCGTCTTCGGGCACGCCCGCCGCCATCGGATACGCGCAGGGATCGGGCATCCCCTACGGCCAAGGCCTGGTGAAGAACGCCTACGTCGGGCGAACCTTCATCGCCCCCACGCAGCTGCAACGCCAGCGAGGCATCCGCCTCAAGCTCAATCCCATGAAGGAAGTGATCGAGGGCAAGCGTCTCGTCGTCGTCGACGATTCGATCGTCCGCGGCAACACCCAGCGCGCCCTGGTCGCCATGCTGCGGGAGGCCGGGGCCGCGGAGGTGCACATCCGCATTTCCTCGCCGCCGGTGACTTGGCCCTGCTTCTTCGGGATCGACTTTCCCACTCGAGGCGAGCTCATCGCCAACTCGATGGGCGTCCAGGAAATCTGCGGCGCCGTCGGCGCCGACACACTCGGGTACATATCCCTCGACGGCATGGTGCGGGCCACCGAGCAGGCCCGGAAAGATCTGTGCACGGCTTGCTTCACGGGAAGGTATCCCGTGGACGTCGTGAGCGTCGCGGCCTCTTCGGGGTCTGACGTTCTCAGCGCGCTCGGGGAGGCGGGCGAGCTGTCGGAAAGCCGGTGAAAGGACGATTGGAGGAACGGTGAAAGAACGGGTATCCGCCTATGCTGCGGCCGGGGTCGACACGGAGGCCGGGGACCGCGCCGTCGAGCTCATGAAGGCGGCCGTCGGGCGCACGCTCGGCGCCGATGTCGTCGGCGGGGTGGGGGGCTTCGCCGGAATGGTCGACGTCTCCGCCCTGAGGGAGTTCCAAAGGCCCCTTCTGGCGACGTCGACCGACGGCGTCGGAACGAAGATCGCCATAGCCCGTGCCCTCGACGTGCACGACACGATCGGCCAGGACCTCGTCGGCATGGTCGTCGACGACATCGCGGTGGTCGGCGCGCGCCCGCTCCTCATGACGGACTACATCGCCTGCGGGCGCGTCGACCCCGAGCGGATCGCCGACGTCGTGCGCGGCGTCGCGCGGGCGTGCGAGTTCGTGGGCGTCCCTCTTCTGGGCGGAGAGACGGCGGAGCACCCCGGCCTCATGGCGCCTGACGACTACGACGTCGCCGGCGCGGCCACCGGCGTGGTGGAGGCCGACGAGGCCCTCGGCCCCGAGCGCGTCGAAGCGGGCGACGTCGTTCTCGCCATCGCCTCCAGCGGCCTGCATTCCAACGGGTACTCGCTGGTGCGCCGAATCGTCGCCGAATCGGGCTGGCCTTTGGACCGCGATGTGCCCGAGTTCGGGCGGACGCTGGGGGAGGAGCTCTTGGAGCCCACGCGGCTCTACTCTCCGCTGTGCCTGGAGGTTTCGGGGAGGGTCCACGCTTTCTCGCATGTGACGGGCGGCGGGCTGGCGGCCAATCTGGCGCGGGTCGTGCCCGCCGGGATGCGCGCCTCGATCGACCGCTCGTCCATCGAGGTCCCGGCGGTTTTCTCGGTTGTGCGCGAGCTTGGCGGGGTCGCTTGGGAAGACCTCGAAGACACGCTCAATATGGGAGTCGGAATGGTCGCCGTGCTCGCGGAGGAAGAGGTCGACGCCGTTGTCGCCGCCAGTGCGGCCTGCGGCTGCGCTGCCTGGCCGATCGGAGCCGTGGCTGAGGATGTCGATGCGGGCGCAGGGGCGGCCTCGCGCGCAGTCGCCCGTTCGGCTGCGGGCCCGGGCGCTTTGCGCGCGGCGGCCTCAGAGCGAGTCGTGGCCGGGACGAAGGGCGTGCACGGCGGAACCGTCCGGGTCTTTGGGGCCTATAGTTAAAAATCTGCGGACTGTTGAATTTGCGGAGTCTGGCGTCAAAAATGCGCCGTCAAGCCAGAGCCTGACTCGTCAAACGAGAGAGGTTGGCGAGGGCGGTGCGGACGGGCGAAACCCGCTTGCACCGCCCTCGCCAGACGTCGTCAGCGCGATGGCTTCCAGTCGTCTTCGTCCCACTCGTCCGTGGCGGGCGGGACGTCGTACTTGTCGTAGTCGTCCCGCTCGTCGTCGCTCTTTGAAGACGCTTTGAGCTCGCGCTCCAAGGCTTCATAATCGGTATCCGGGGTGAAATACTTGAGATCTCTAGCTACTTTGCGTTGCTTAGCCTTTTGACGGCCGCGCCCCATGGCTCGACCCCCTTCGTCTCATCGCGGGGCAAGCTCAACGGCGCCCCAATGGTTTACTCATCCGTTCGCGTTCTATAGCTTAGCGCGCATGGGTGCGTCAGCGCCACGTCGAACGCGTGCAATTGCCCTCAAACGCGTTTCTTGGCCCGCCGACGGCGACGACGCGCGAACTTCAGGGCAACGAGGCCGACGGCTGCCGCCGCGGTTCCGCCGACGATCCCCAAGGCGCGCCGGTCTCCCCGCTTGGCGTCGGACACGACCCCCTTGACCGTCTCAGCGGCATGAGAGGCCTTGGCTTTGACCTGTTCCTTGGCGTCCTCCGCCAGAGTCGAGGGGTTGAGCCGCGCGGCCAGCTCGTTGACCGTGGCGGTCATCGATTCGCGGGTCGCAGCGAGATTGGCCTCGATCTGCTCGATGTCTTTGTCGTCGTCGTTGGGTTTGTTGCTCACTTTTTCAATCCGTTCTTGAAGGCGGCGACGTCTTTGCCGAATCCGTCGCCGGGGGACACCTTGTAGGCCTGGGACGCCTTTAGCTTCTTCGCTCCGAGAAGCGCGAAGGTTCCCGCGAACAGCAGCAGCGCGGCCGTCACGATGAGGAAGCCCGCCCACACGGGAAGCCATATTGCCAGGACGAGGGCGAAAGTCACGAAAAGCATCCCCGTCGCATACAGGCCTATGAATGCGGCGATGCCCAGATGGACTCCGCCCATCCCCAGGTTCTTGACCTTGGCCTTGAGGTTCGCCTGAGCGTACTCCAGCTCTCCGCGCACCAGGGTTGAGGCCTGCGAAGACAGGTCTGCGACGAGGGAGCCGATGGTGGGCTTGCCCGCGCCCGAAGGCTGCGCGGCCGCGGCGTCGGGCTGAGCCGCTGGGCCGTCGGGGGCACCGCCGACGCCGGAAGGGCGCGAATCCGCCGGGGCTGCTCCCGAAGCGGCTGGAGCGGCCGTGCGTGCGGCCTTCGAGGCCCCCTTCAGGGACTCCCCGTCCTGGCGGCGCATCTGCTCCCGAAGCTTCGCATACTCTGCTTGCGCGCGAGCTCGCAGCGCCTCTTCTTGCGCATTAGAATTGTCCACCCTCATTCCCCTTCGTATCGCGGCGGTCGACAATGCACAACTATTCTCACCCACGAGGGCGGAAAAGGCGAAGCCCACGCACCGTTTTCCTCCCCGCCCGCGGCCCTCGGTTCGTTATCAGCGATACTTTTGCGTCTTGCGCGATTGCGCTCGATGCGTCGAAAATTGGCTTATGTCTACCATTCGTTTCCATGGAGAACCCGCCAACACCGTCGGCGAACTGCCGGCAGTCGGCTCTGCCGCGCCTGCCTTTGCCCTGACGGCAGCCGACCTTTCCGACCTGACGAGCGAGTCCCTCGCGGGCAAGCGGGTCGTCCTCAACATCTTCCCGAGCATCGACACCGGCGTGTGCGCCGCGTCGGTCCGCGAGTTCAACAAGCGGGCGGCGTCTTTGGACAACACCGCGGTGGTCTGCGTCTCGGCTGACCTTCCGTTTGCCGCCGGCCGTTTCTGCGCGGCCGAGGGCATTGACGACGTCCTCGTCGGCTCGTCGTTCCGCTCGAGCTTTGGAAAGGACTACGGGGTCACCCTCGTCGACACTCCGCTGGCCGGGCTTCTCGCCCGCGCCGTCGTCGTCCTCGATGCCGAGGGAACCGTCCTCCACCGGGAACTCGTTGCCGACATCGCCGACGAACCCAATTACGACGCCGCCGTCGCGGTGCTCTGACGGGCACTCCCCGAGCCTTCCTTCAACGCCCGCCCGTGCGGGCGTGCGCGAAAGATGAAGCGGCGCTGCACCGCGAAGCTCACGGCGAATCCAAGGACGTCCGTGGCGATCTTCGCCAGCCACAGCGGCACGTGCAACAGGCCGAGCGCCTCGACGCCGGCGTACGTCACGGCCATGAGCGCGAGCGCTAGCAGGGTGTACTGCCTGATCTGACTCCACGTCCTGTCGGTCGAATGGTCGCGGAACACCCCCAGCTTGTTGAGGGCGAAGTTGACGACTCCGGACGTCAGCCGCGAGCCGACGACGGCGGCCAGAAGGTTGAAATGGCCCGCCAAGGCCAGGAAAAGGGCGAGCTCGAGGGCCCAGCAGAACACTCCCGCGCCCGCAAAGGCAAGCAGGGGGCGGAACACACGCCACGAATCCCGAAGCGGGCGGAAATGCGAACCCGAGTTCGCGTCGATGTACACGGTTTCGATCGGCGTCTGCACGATTCGCCGCTTGGCGTCTGCAGCCGCCAGCAGGGCGTTGAGCTCCCACTCGAAACGGTCCCCGGGAACGTCGAGCAGGCCTTTGAGCTGGTCGGGGCCGTATCCGCGGAGCCCCGTCTGGGTGTCGGCGACCTTCACTCCCGACGCCAGTCTGAAGAACTGCGCGCTCATCGCGTTGCCGAAACGAGACCTGGCCGGCACGTCGCCCGCGAAGGCCCGCACTCCCAGCACCAACGCCTGCGGATCGCTGCGCGCCTCCCGGGCGACCGCCGCGATGTCGGCGGGTCTGTGCTGGCCGTCCGAATCGGCGCAGACGACCTCCTGGCCGGGCGTGTTTTCGAGGCACCACCGGAAGGCGGTTCGCAGCGCGTAGCCCTTCCCGCGGTTTCTGGAGTATCCGATGACTCGCGCGCCGTTGTCCCGCGCCTCCTGGAAGATGGGGGAGTAGGCGGGGCCGGACCCGTCGTCGACCACGAGGACTTGCGCGTCCGGGAGCTCCCTGCGGATGTCGCAGACGAGGTCGGGAAGCCTGCGATCGGGTTCGAGCGCCGGAATGACGACGATCATGACAGCTTCTCCACATAGAGGATGTCCGACGTTCCGCGCTCGCCGCCGTTGGAGGGCTCGTTGATGACCTCGCCGTTGAAGTACATGGTCGAGGAGCCGCCGCCGTCGAGGTTGTAGGCGGTGACGCAGCCCTGCTCGAGCATGATCTTGGCGGCTTCCGTCATCGTGACGCCGCGCGAGTATCCGGCGTCCCTTCCATCGACGACGACGAAGACCAGCGTGCCGTCCTTCTTCGCGCCGACCAGAGTGCGAGGCTGGTTGCCCTGGATCGAGTGGTTGCCGAAGTTCGTGTCGATCTCGACGTCGTCGATTCCGTCCACGATCTTGCCGTTCTTGACGAGGGACGGGCCGAAGGACAGGGTGTTCCACACGCCTTGCTTGACGAGTTTCTGGCCGTTTGTGCTGGTTTCGTCGTAGATTTTCACGGATCCGTCGCGGTAGAAGGCGAGGCCGGCGCGGGCGCCGTCGTCGCGGTAGACGACCCCGTTGCGGATGACGATTCCGCTGCTTCTGAAGCCGTAGTAGTCGCCGTTGATCGCGAAAATCGCGTTGTTGTTCGAGGCGATGGTCGAGGTTTTCTGGGTGATGTTGCGGCCGAACTGGTTGTTGGCGAAGGCGGACTTCAGGGCGGTCGCGTCCGTGAGCTTCACGGTGGCGACGTAGTAGGTGACAGTGTCGTCCCCGGAGCCGGTGGCGATCTGTTCGACCTTGACCGTGCCGTTCGCTCCCGTGTACGAGCTGTCCGTCACCGTCGTTTTGACGTTGCTGCTTGAATAGTCCTTCGCGGCGTTCGACGCGGACGCCTGCTGCTTGGCCTCGTACTCCTTGACGTTGGAGATTTCGACATGGTCGATGACGTAACGGTTGAGCGCCCAAGCGGTTCCCGTTCCGACGGCGAGCGCGACGGAGAGCGAACTTGCCGCGACGATGCGCCGCCGCCGCTTGTACTTGCGGGGGTTGGCCGCGCGCTTGGCCGCCTTGGCGGCCTTCCGCCGTTTCCGGCGCGAAAGAGTCTCGGCGGGGAGGTCGCCTGCCGAAAGGTCGCCTGCCGACTGGCCCTCAGCGGATTCGTCTGCGGGTTCGTCGCCTGTGGGCCGGCCGTTTGCGGGCAGCCCGCGTTCGACCGGCAGCCGACTGCCGACGGGCTGCACGCGTTCGGCGGTCAGCTGGCTGCCGACGGGCTGGTTGTCGGCAAGCTGCTCCCGGGCGTTTGCAAGGTGTTTGCTCCCGCTCGCAACGGGTGGCGGTGTGGAGGCCGCCTTTTTGCGCTCCTGTCCGTTCTTGGCGGCATTGCTGTTAAAAGGCGTTGTCTTCTCGTCCATGCTTCAAGTGTGAAAGCTTGGACAGGAGGTTTACTGAGGCTTTTCTGGAAGTCTACTGGAGTAAAATTTTAGAAAAACGTAAAGTAGACTGTGGTCCATTCGCGATTGGTTCGCGGGAGTTTAGGGCGTCGGGCTGCTCCTGCGCTTGTCTCGGCGATTCGACCAAGCCGAGGCGATGATCACTGCGGGGCCGAAAAGAAGTCCGGAGACGGGCCAAATAATCCACGAAACGCCCCAAGCGTGCCAGATGAAACTCCACAAAAGGTAGACGGCTGTGATGACAGGCCAGAAGATGGCCGCGAAGACGTCGACTCGGGTGCCCGACTCCTCGTCCCAGTTTCCGTCCTTCCGTCCGCAGCTCCGCCACTGGCCCCTGTTGTCGGAGGGTCTGCCCGGTTGGCGCGCCTGCGCGTCGGGGTCGATGAAGCGGGTCGCCGTGAAATCGGAGGCTGCGGAGCCTGTCGTCGAGTCTGCCTTCGGAGCCTTGGGGGACGGGGTGCGGCTTGCGGCCCGTCCGTTTGCGGCGAAGGCGCCGGGGCGCGCGTCCGAGGGGGCTGTGCGCGGGGCCTGGGCGCTCGCGGGGTTCGCGCCTCGCGCTGCGGCGTCGTCGGAATCGGGCGCCGCCGAGCCGGGGGATGTCGCGTTGCGGGCGTCGTCGTGTGCGCTGTTCATGCGATTGAGTTCGGTTGAAATGCCGAGCACTTCGGCGAGTTCGTCGAGGTTGCCGAACTCGGTGATGACCGCCCCAACCGCCTCGTTGTGCGAATTGCCTTGCGCGACTCTGGCGGAGTAGGCGTCCTCCATCATCCCTCGCAGTTCCTCTTTCGCCGCGTCGAGGCGGGGACTGGAGGCGTAGGGGGAGAACATGGTGTCGAGATAGGCGTAGATGACGTCCATTAGTGACTTCCTTTCACAAATCGATCGACGACGGCTCGCGTGGCCTTCCATTCGGCGATTTTGGAGCGCAGGGATATTCGCCCTTCGTCGGTCATTCGGTAGTAGGTTCGCGGTTTTCCCGACTCGGAAACATCGGGAAACGAGGCGACGAGACCCGTGGCTTCGAGGCGCTTGACCGCGCTGTAAAGCGTGGTCTGTTTGATGGTGTAGGCGCCGCCTGAGATCTCGGTGATGGTTTTGACGAGCTCGTACGGGTATGAGGCGTGTTCCCGCAGAATCGAAAGGACCATGAGGTCGATGTATCCGCGGATCGCGTCGCCGCCGATCATGGGATTCCTTTCGTCCGAGATTTCGCGCGGTCTATTTGGGATTGACATTGCGGCGTGATCGAACCCGAAGCCGCAGGCTTTGGGACGCGACCGAATGTACTCCCATAAGCGTAGTACGTCAGACGTAGTATCGCAAATGCGCTTTCGGAATCGGTTTTTCTCAAGCTTTTGGCGAGGGGCGGCCTGTTCTTGAACCTTCTGGGGGCAGGGAAAAGTCCGTCTGTTCTTAAGCGCTCGGACGCGTCAGTGCCGAATCCTCCGCTTTGGGCGCCTCTGAAAACGGTTTGCCGCACAGCGCGAACTGTGCGGCAAACCGGAGTGTTGTTGGCAGTGGGCCGTGGAGCTACTTGGCGGATGCCTCCGCGAGGCTTGAGGCCTTTGCGAAAGCGGACGCTTCTTGCCCGAGGATCACATGCCAGACCCCCGGGACGACCTCGGCGGCGCCCGCAACGCCGGCGGAGTTGAGAGCGTCGAGATCGACCAGCGAAGAATCGCGGACTTCGACGCGCAGACGCGTCGAAGCGACGTCCTCCAGCGCCGTCACGTTGTCGCGGCCGCCGAGACCCGCGAAAAGGGCCTCGACGCGGCTTTGCTCGATCGTGCCCCCGGCGGGCGAGGCTCCGGCCGCTGCAGCTCCGGCGGGTGCGGCGGCCGTGTCGGCGGAGGCCTCCGCCGACGTCGCGTCTGCATCGGCAGAAGTCTTAGCGCGCGCAGCGGCCTTGTCCTCGGGCGTGCGGTAGTCGAGGAAGATGACCAGCAGCATGGAGGTGGTGAAGGCCGCGAGCACGGCGATCGCGTAAAGCGGGATATTGTCGAAGGTGGGGATCGTCAACAGTGAAGTGAAGACGAATGCCTTGATGTTCACGCCGCCGCCGATGCCGATGATTAACCCGCCCACAAGGCAGCCGGGCAGCATTCGCGAGTAGATCTTCTTGAACCGCAGATGGATGCCGTAGAGGGACGGCTCGGAGATGCCTCCGAGGAGGCCGGCGGCCAAAGCGCCGGTCGCCGTCTGGCGCATTTGCTTGTCCCGGTCGCGGAAAGCGAGGAACAGAACCCCCGCCGTCGCGCCGAAGCAGGCGAAGTTCCATGCGCCCATCGGGCCTTGGATGTAATCGTGGCCCTGCGAGGCTATGTTGGCGAGCATGATCGCGTTGATCGGCCAGTGCAGGCCGACCGGCACCATGAACGGGTAGGCGAGAGGCACGATGATCGCGAAAATGAACGGCGAGAAGTCATTGATCGTGCCGAGCGAGTTTCCGATCCAGCCGCCGACGTAGATTCCGGCGGGCCCAATGAGGAAGGCCGTCAGCGGGATCATGACGACGAAGGCCAAGAAAGGCACGAACACGAGCTGCACGTTCTCGGGAATGATCCTCTTGAGCAGCTTGTACAAAAGCCCCAGGACCACGGCCATGAACAGCGGCGGGAACACCTGCGAGCCGTAGCCCGGAACGGTCAGCGGCAGGCCGAAGACCTCCACGATCGGAATCTTGTTTCCTCCCTCGAGCTCGATGGTCTCCGTCGGATGTTTGCCCAGCGCCGTGAAGCCCGGAAGCATGACGAAGGCCATGATTGCGAAGCCGACCCACGGATCGGCGCCCGCCTTCTTCGAGGCGTTGTACGCCACCATCAGAGGCAGGAAGGTGAACACCGACTGCCACATGAGGTTGACGAACGTCCACGAGGGCGAAAGGGTCACCTCCGGGTCGGACCAATTCCCGACGACCTTGAGCGTCGCCATGATCGACATGAAGGTGATGATGAGCGAAGCGCCGAGCAGCGCGCCGAGCACGGGGCGGAACGAATCCGACAGGAACTCGAAAAACGTGTCGAGCCACGCGGACTTGCCCCGGGGGCCGCCGGATCGGGCGGCGGCCTTGATTTCGGCGTCGGTCGGCTGGCGACTGCCCTGCATCTCCGGCAGGGAGTTGATGGCGTTGTACACCGTCTGCACGGCGCCGCCGATGATGATCTGATAGCGTTCCCCGGATTGGGGGACGGAGCCCATGACGCCGTCGATCGCATCGATCACGTCGCCGTCGACTTTCGAAGCGTCGACCAGCTGGAAACGCAGGCGAGTGGCGCAATGGGTGAGGCTGGAGATATTTTCGGGGCCGCCGACGGCGGCGACGATCTCGGAAGCGGTACTCATGGTTACCTCCTCATACCTCGTCGAGAGGGACGAGGGCGCGGACTTCTTGGGGGGTCGCGGACGTCAGCGCGGCATCGGCGAGCGACTTGCACTCGCTGTAGGAATACGCCCTGACTTTCGCTTTGATCGAAGGAATGGCCGGGATCGAGCAGCTGAGCTCGTCCACGCCCAAGCCTACGAGGATCGGAACCGCCTGCGGGTCTGAGGCGACGCCGCCGCACACCCCGATCCACTTGCCTTTCTCGTGCAGGGCCTCGGCCGCCTGGCCGATGAGAGCCAAAATCGAGGGGTCGCACGCGTCCACCTGTGCGGCGACTTTGGCATTTCCCCGGTCCATGGCCAGGGTGTAGCTCGTCAGGTCGTTCGAGCCGACGCTGAAGAAGTCAAGGCCCTCCTCTGCGGCGAACTGCTTGGCCATCACGCCGACGGAAGGAACTTCCATCATGATGCCCAGACTCACCTTGCCCCGGTACCCGAGGTCCTCGGCCTCTTCGTCCCACATCGCCTTCGCGCGGCGCCAGTCGCTGATTGTGGCGACCATCGGGAACATGACGTGGAGCTTGGCCCCTTCGTCCGCTGCCCGAAGGATCGCGCGGATCTGCGGGCGCAGAGTGTCGGGGCGGTCGAGGCCCACCCGCACCCCGCGCAGGCCGAGGAACGGGTTGTCTTCCTCTCCGAGGGGGAGGTATGCAAGCGGCTTGTCTCCTCCGACGTCGAGCGTGCGAATGACGAGCGGCTGACCGGGCGCCAAAGCGCGCGCGCAATCGGCGTAGATCGCGACCTGCTCGTCCTCGCTGGGGGCGTCGGCGCGTCCAAGGAAGACGAATTCGCTGCGCAGAAGGCCGACGCCTTCGGCGCCCTTCGTCTGGGATTCCTTTGCGTCGTCGACCCCGCCGATGTTGGCGACCACCTGGACCCGTCGTCCGTCGGAGGTGACCGCCGGCTCGTCCTTCCTCGCGTACTCGGCGGCCTTGCGGGCCTCAATGCGCTCCTGGCGCTTGCGAACCGCGGAAAGGCCGGCCTCGGAAAGGTTCGTCCGCAGCTCGCCGGAGGTCCCGTCGAGGACCGCCCGAGTGCCGTCTTCGAGGTCGAGGACGGCCTCTTCAATTCCCGCGATTGCGGGAATGTCGAGCGAGCGCGCGATGATCGCGACGTGGGAGGAAGCGCCGCCGGTGACGGTCGCAAATCCGACGACCTTCGAACGGTCGAGCTGAGCTGTGTCCGAAGGCGTCAGCTCCTCGGCCACGAGGATCGTGTTTTCGGGAAGCTCGGGGCGTTCGAGCTTTTGCCCGGTGATCTCCTGGAGCACGCGGACGCCGGCGTCGCGCACGTCCGTGGCGCGCCCGGCGAGCACTTCGTTGCCCAGCGACTCGAGCTGGTCGGCGAACGTCGTGTAGGCGTTGCGCCAAGCGAAAGCGGCGCTCTTTCCTTCGTTTACCGCGACATTCGCTAGGTGGAGAAGCTCCGGGTCCTGCAGCAGCTCTTCGTGCGCGGAGAAGATCGCGGCGCGTTCCTCATCGCCTTGCCTGCGCAAACCGTCGGCGAGCTCCCCCAAGGACCACAGTGCGCGGTTGAGCCCGTCGCGCAAGGTGCGTCGCTCGTCGGCTGGGTTGAGCCCCGCCTCGACGATGGCGAACTCCTGCGTGCGCAGCTGGACGAGCGCGCCTACGGCCAGGCCCGGCGAAGCGGGAATGCCGAGGTAGACGTCGGGGTCCTCCGAGAGGCGGGCCGCCGGCTTTTGCGCGGGAACGGCTTGCGCGGGGGCGGCCGATTCGGGGGCCGGCGAGCCTGCGGGCACGGGCTCCTCCCCGAGTCCGCCGTCGATCGCCTCGATGACTTCGGCGAGTGCGCGCTCGGCGTCGGGCCCGGCGGCGCTGACTTCGACCTCTTGGCCGTGGGCGAGGCCCATGCCCATGATGGCGACGATCGATTTGGCGTTGGCGGTGTTTCCCTGGGAGGCCAGCTTGATGTCGCTCTCGAAGCCCTTGGCCAGGGCGACGAGGGTCGCAGCGGGCCGCGCGTGCAATCCCGTCGGGTTGGGGATGACGACCGTGCCGACGAAGGCCTCGCCTCCGCCGCCGGCCGATGCGCGGGCCTTCGGCGCGGCGGGCTCGATCGTGGCGGCCAAGGACCTTCCGCCGACCACCATTCCGGTTTCGGGCCGGATCGAGGCGATCGCGTCCATATTGGCGACGACCACTTGGGTGAGAAGGCTTTTCGCCTCGCGGGCAACCCGATCGACGTCGAAAGTTATGAGCTTGTCGCCGACGGCGACTTTGTCGCCCCTGGCGACGTGGGGCGTGAATCCGCGTCCTTCCAGGCTGACGGTTTCAAGGCCGACGTGGATGAGGATCTCGATCCCCTCCGGCGTGCGTATCGTGAGGGCGTGATGGGCGTTTTGGAGATCGACGATCTCTCCCGAAACCGGAGCGAAAACCGTGCCGTCGAAAGGGTCGATGGAGAATCCATCGCCGACCATCTTCTGGGCGAAGACGGGATCGGGAACGCTTTCGATCGGCACCATGACGCCGGTCAACGGGGCAAGGACTTGGACATGGGCCGTCTTTGGACTCATGGAAGAAGTCCCTCCTTTCAGGGCTCTGCCGCGAGGCTACTTGACGCGAAGTCTATGCGAATTTGGCCGTTTTAACGAGATTTATCCACAAAGTGTACGAGGTCCCACAGTTAGGTCCACCGAACATATGCCATGATCGGGCTATGCGTTGGAATCCGCTCGTTCCCGAATTGTCTGTGAACGACATAGTCGAGAGCCTTGACTTCTACGTCAAAGGCATCGGCTTCACCGTGCTCTTCACAAGAGACGAGCCTTTGTTCGCCTACCTCGACCTCAACGGAGCCCAACTCATGCTGGAAGAAGATCACCCGGAAACGTGGTTCACCGCCAGAGTGCGCTCGCCTCGGGGAAGAGGCCTCAACTTGCAGATCGAGGTTCCCGACGTCAATGCCGTGCGCTCGCGGCTGATGGATCAGGGCATTCGGCCGTTTCGCGAGCTGAGGGAAATCTGGTACCAAACGAGCGCTCACGGGGCGGGTTTGGAGGGGCAACTCGAGTATCTTGTGCAAGATCCAGACGGGTATTTGATCCGCCTGGTCCAGGTGCTTTAGAGCTTGACAACCTCGAATCCGAGAGGTTCGACACGCATACCCCGACGGGTGTCGTCTTCGTGGCCACCGGCTGGGCGCGCAGCCGACCATCGCTCGTAGTTTTCACGCGAATCCCAACGAGTTATGACGAAGTAGCGATTTTCGCCGATCACCGGCCGCAATAGCTCGAATCCTAAGAAGCCTTCGGCCGCGTCGACGGCCTTTTTTCGGGCTGCGAAGCGTCGCTCGATTTCCTCTTGAGCTCCTTCGGGAAACGTGAGTGCCGTGATGTTGACGAATGTCATGGGTCTTTCCTTCTCTTGTTTACTTGTTGCCTGGTTCTGCTCGTATCGCGCCCCCGACCCGGCTGGCGTCGGCCGCCGTGTCTATTTTCGCTGGGTCAGGGGCATCGATTTTGCCGTAGCAGTGCTGGACTTGCTTTGCCATATCGCGCGCCGCGATCAGTAGCTTTAGCCGGCTAATCCTACATTCTCAGCGTGCCGACGTCGCGGCTTTGGGATTGCGGAGGATCTCCATCAGCGGCACGTTGACGAAAAGTCTATCTCGGCCGGCTCTTCTGTCGTCCAGCACGCCCGCTGCGACCAGCTCTTCCAGACGTTTGGTCGCCGTGGGGCGCGTGACGTTGCAGGCGTTTTCGACGTCGGCGATTCGGCAGTATGGCCGTTCGAGGAGCAGGTCCAGAAGGTCGGCGTTCGAACTTCCCCGATTGGAGCGCATTTGCTCGCGAATCGTGCGGCGAAGCCCTTGGATTCTGTCGATGGTTGCGAGCGTCTCCTCGGAGGTCGATTGCACGGCGCTCAGCATGAAGGAAAGCCACTCATGCCAGGCGCCGTCTCGTGTCACGGCCAGGAGGCGGTCGTAGTACTCGTTTTTGTTTTCGATGATGTAGCGGGAAAGGTAGAGAACCGGCTCGCTCAAAAGCCTCCTTTCGATGAGCATGAGGATGTTGAGGATCCTTCCCGTGCGCCCGTTGCTGTCCGTGAAAGGGTGGATTGCCTCAAACTGGTAGTGCGCAACCGCCATTGCGACCAATGGGTCGAGTTCGTCTCCGATGTGGACGATCTTCTCCCAATCCCCGAGCTTGCGGGCGATGAGCTCTTTGCCTTCGGGGGGCGTGTACCGGGCTTCCAAGGTCGTGGGGTTTCCGATGAAAGTGCCGGGCGGGGACCTCAGCTCCATGTTGTAGCCGCTTATGTGGGAGCTCACCTTGAGGGCGATATTCGTGTTGAGGGGATGACGGCGGACTTCCTCGAAGCCGGCGAACAGAGCTTCCCGGTAGCGCAGAGTCTCCTTCACCGCGGGATCTGGGGCTGCGCTCTTGACATGTAAAAAAATCGCCAAATTTTTTACACGTTTTTGGAACGTGTAAAAAATCTTTACATGTGCCAACAAGAACTCGGCACGCCCCGAAAGGCCGAGACGCGTGTTGGAAGTGCCAAAACGCGCCGAAAAAGCCGGGGTGTTGTAGGCGTCTCCGGTTCGTCCGTCGCTCGGCCGAGGATTGTCGGAGCGACGGGGTTGAGCTGTTGCTTTAGAGGTCCCAAGGATTCGCGCACTAGGAGTCATGCGGTGCGAGAAGAACAAGGGTCTGCACGCGTAAAAGCGCGAAACTTCGTGCGCGGGAAACGAACGCAAAAGTTCGTACGCGTTGAAGCGCGGGGGAGAAGCTGAAGGGAGGCAAAGAGGAGCGCGCATGTCCCAAATTCGAGGCAGTGGCTCCGACCGGCGTCGATCCGGTGACCTTTCGATTTTCAGTCGAACGCTCTACCAACTGAGCTACAGAGCCTGATAGACGAAAGCCCGGTTTCCCGGGCGATTGTCCGCGACCCCGACGGGACTTGAACCCGCGACCTCCGCCGTGACAGGGCGGCGCGCTAACCAACTGCGCTACGGGGCCAATGAAGATTCATTGACCTTCCGTACCCCCAACCGGATTCGAACCGGTGTTAGCGCCGTGAAAGGGCGCCGTCCTAGGCCACTAGACGATAGGGGCGGACTGATTGTCTGTTTGTCCGTTCCTCACCGTTGCCGGCTGGTGGAACTCGATTAGCTTAGAGGAAAGGGGAGGGGCATTGCAAAATCGAATGGGCTGTGTCCTTGCTCACCGGTCCAAAGCTCCCGGAGCGCCTGCGATTCCGGGGTGCGCCTGCCGCTCCCGAGACGCTTGCGCTGTTCGAAAGCTAGGCCGCCGTTCCGTGTTCGCCGGACCGATGTTCCCCGGCCGGGCGGTTGATGTCGCGACGCCACGGTCCGCGCGATCGCCGCGCGCGGTGTTCCCCGGCGGGGCGGTTGATGTCCTCGACCGGGGCGGTTGATGCGGCGGTCAAAAGGCTCGGCCGGTGCGCCTGCGAGGCCGCAAGCGCACGCACCGCGAAACTCCGAACGCATAACCTTGGCCATATTCCGCGGGAATATGGCGTACTTTCAGGCGGCATCGCTTAGCCTTGAGGGCATGGGAGTATTCTTGGCAAACGGTTACGAAGTTGTTTCCGCGTTCGCGCCCGCTGCGGCTGTGCGCGCCGAGCCCCCGGCGAAGGAGACGGCGGGTTCTGTTGCGGTGGACGCGCTGACGATTCTGTTGGGCATTGGCACCGGATTCTTTGTGGGCATGCTGGTTTCGATCGGCATTCAGATGTTCATGCGCTTCATCATGCGGCGCCACGTTTTGCTCAGGCAGGCCTCGCATCCGGTCGTCAGGCCCATGAGCGCCTCCTTCGCCGTCGTCGGGGCGTGGATCGGATTCTCCGTCGCGCTGCCGATGGCCACGAGCGGCGGGGACGTCGGCTGGAACATGTGGGTCGAGCACGGGTTCCTCATCGCAACGATCGCGGCTTTGACGTGGCTCGTCTCGTCGATTGCAACGGGCGTGCAGGACCTCATCCTCAACCGCGTGAGGGAGAGCGGGCAGTCGCGTTACTGGAAGGTGCAGACGCAGGTCCGCATACTCAACAGGGTGGTCGGAATCTCGATCTGGATCTTGGGCGCCGCCGCGATCCTCATGACCTTCCCGCTGGCAAGGGCGTTCGGCGCCTCGGTCTTCGCCTCGGCCGGAGTCATCTCCGTGGTCGCCGGCCTTGCGGCGCAGTCGACCTTGGGCAACCTGTTCGCGGGCCTGCAGCTGGCCTTCTCCGACTCGATCCGAATGGGCGACATCGTCATATGGAACAACGACCAGTACGCGAAAGTCGAGGACATCACCCTCAGCTACGTCGTCCTCAAAGTGTGGGACGGACGCAGGCTCATCGTGCCGTCCAAGGAACTGACCACCAAGACCTTCGAGAACTGGACGCGGCGGGCGCCCGAAATGCTCGGATACGTCGACCTGCTGCTTGACTGGAGCGTTCCGATTCCAGCTCTGCGCGCCGAACTCGACAGGATCCTCAAGGAAACCACGTTGTGGGACGGCAACACCGGAATCATCCAGGTTCGCGCCGCCGAGAGCACGTCGATTCAAGTCTCGGCGCTTGTTTCCGCCGCGACGCCTTCGAACCTCATCGATCTCAAGTTCTTCGTGCGCGAGCGGCTTGTTCGCTGGATACAGGCGAATGCTCCGGACGCGGTCCCCCACGGGCGCAGTTTCGTCAACCCGCCAGATCCGCTGCTCGAGGAAATCCCAGCGGCGGACGCCCTTCTTCCCGCGGGCAGGCCCGACGCTCCGAACTCCGGCAGGCCCGACGTCGTCAGAGTCTCCGACGGCAAAGACCAGAGCCGCCCGACGTTCCGTTCGGCCAGCCCCCAGGGCGGCCCGTCCGGTCCGCACGGCAAACGGCGCCACGGCGACCGTGGCCCGACGGGCACCAGGGTGTTCCCCGCGTCCCCGCCGGTGGTGCGCGTTCCTCTCGCCGACCGCGAACCGACCCCTCAGACGGCGCCCTCGCCGCTGACGGAAACCGGATACGAAGCCTCGATCTTCACCGGATCCGCAGGGGCGGAGAAGCGCGGCAAGGACTTCGCCGGGCCCGGCGAAGACGCCATGCGCGAGCGGGAGGAAGCCGCCCGCAAGAAGGAGGGGACGCAGGGCTCCGGGGAAGGCGGCGTCGACGCCGAAGACGCTCCCGAACGCGGCGAAGGCCCCGCCACGGAGATTCGCGCGGGCGCCAAGAGAGAGGCGGGCTCTAAAGCGTAGGCGGTTGCGGCCCGCGCCCGAGGCGTTGCGGGGCGGTTGCCTCGCGGCGCCTTTCCCTTCACACATGAGCGCCGCAACGTGCGCCCGCGGCCGCTGACGCACGGCTAGGACGCTGGCGCACGGCCTTGCTCGGCCCAAAACTTGCCCATTCCGCTCAGAGTGAGAGCGATGGACACGTCGCGCGACGAAAGCGAGCATAGTGGTATGACGAAACCTCTTGTGCCGCAAACGGATGAGGAGTGGCGCGCAGTTCTCGCTCCCGCCGAGTATCACGTGCTGCGCGAGGCCGGAACGGAAGCTCCCTTCAGCGGCGAGCTTCTGGGCGAAGGGCGCGAAGGCGTCTACTGCTGCCGCGGGTGCGGGGCCGAGCTCTTCCGCTCCGAGACGAAGTTCGATTCGGGCTGCGGCTGGCCGAGCTTTTACGATCCTTCGTCGGTGGATTCCGTGGTCACCGACGTCGACTACAAGCTGGGCTATCCCAGGACCGAGGTTCGCTGTGCCTCCTGCGACTCGCATCTCGGCCACGTGTTCCCAGACGCGCCCCAGACCCCGACTGGGCAGCGCTACTGCATGAACTCGGTCAGCCTCTCCTTCGAGCCCTCGGAGTGATCCCTATGCGCCTTGTGAGCTTCAACGTCCAGAGCGGGCGGGCCAACCAATCCTGGGTCGGCGCCGTGCTGGGCGAGGACGCCGTGAACGACGAGGCGGTCCGCGAAGCCGCTGCGGAAATCGCGCAGCTCAAACCCGATGTGCTGGCGCTGCAAGAAGTCAGGGAGGATCGCGGCCGATCGATCCTCTCGGCGTTCGCCGAGGGCGCGGGAATGGATCATCGACGCTTCGCGGCGTGCCGCCGCGCGCCGAGCAACTTCATGGCCAGGGTGTTTCGGCGCTCCCGACGCGGATACGGCATCGCCTTCGCCACCGCGTACCCCGTCGATTACATCAGAGCCCTCAGGCTGCCTTCGTGGAGGAATCCGGTGCGCAGGGCGTCCGACCGCCGCTTTGGCTGGCGCTTTCGCCTAGAGGAGCAAAGGATGGCGATAGTCGCCGTGCTCCTGACCCCGAAGCCCGTCGTCGTCGGCGCCACGCACTTGACCACGAAGCAGCCGGACAATCGCAAGCAGCTGCGTTTTCTCGAAGACTTCATGGCGAGGGTCGCCCGACGCCGCGGCATCCCCGACGCTCCCCGAATCGTCCTCGGCGACCTCAACACGCACCTCGAAGACATTCAGAAACAGACCGAGTACGAAGTCCTCGCGCAGGCGCTGACCTATCCCGACGACGAGCCCAGCTCCCAGATCGACCACATCCTCGGGGTCGGCTTCCGGGCGGCGGGAGAAGCGACGACGCGGCGCCTGGCCGTTTCAGATCATCGCATGCTCGCCGTCGACGTCGATTGACCGGCCCTCCGGTTTCCGGCATAGATTGACCGGCTCTCGGGTCTTCGGCGCCGTCCCCGCAACATGCCCCCGTTCCGGCGAAATGCGAAGCTCGGCCCGGCAAAACGTGGGGACAAAAGTCCCCGACAATCGCAAGCTGTGAGGCAACGCACACGGCTTTTTTTCGGCCGATTCTCCTGGAATCTGGCCGAATTCCGCGCAATCTGGGGGAAGGGGCGCTGTCCTGTATGTGAGACGGGTGGGGAAGCGGTCGGATGGCCGTTGATAGGCTAGCGCCGCTGCACGATTGTTAGATCCATTACTCTCGCTGAGGAGTCGATCCCGCGACCGTGCGGAAGGCGTTCATTGTGGACACCTATGACGATGTCCGTCCGATTGCAACAGAGGAATCGATATGGAACCCGATACAGTCCTTGAGGTTGAGCGGATCTTCGAGGAGCCGCGCAACGTTTTGTTCAGGGCTTTCACCGAGCCGAAGGCACTCGCGCAATGGTTCGCGCCCGACGGGTGGCACGTTGTGCCCGAGTCGGTCGAGCTTGATCCGCGGCTCGGTGGGCGCCTCCGTCATACGAAAGTCCGTGACGACGACCCCGCAAGGACGTGGGTTGTCGACGGCATATACACCGAGGTCTTCTATCCGGATGTCCTTGTGAGCCAGCAGAGGATAACCGGAATCGAGGGGATCGATCCCTCCAGGCCCGTTGAGCTGCGAGTCGAGTTTTCGAGGCAAGGACAGGGCAAGACCCTCCTGCGGGTCGTCCAGGGCCCCTATGAGTCCCAGGCCGCGGTCGACTACGCGAAGGTTTGGGAGTCCATTCTCGACAGGCTTCAGGCATACATCGACGGCGCCGGCGCCGCTTCATAGAACGGAATTCCATGACGCAGAAAAATACTACGGTCATTCGGCATAAGCCGATGATGAGCATGAGGCAGATTCTCCTCATGAATCTCGGCTTTTTCGGCATCCAATACTCGTTCGGAATGCAGCAGACCGCGATCAACCCGATCTACAAGATGCTGGGCGCCGACGAGTCGGAACTGCCGATCCTCAATATGGCCGGCCCCATCACGGGCCTTCTCATTCAGCCGATCATCGGCGCCATGTCGGACAGAACATGGAGCGAGAGATGGGGGAGGCGAAAGCCGTACTTCATCGTCGGCGCCATCGGCTGCTCCGTGTGCCTCTTCCTCTTCCCATTTGTCTCGGCCCTGTGGATGGCCGTCCTCCTTTTGTGGCTGCTCGACGCCTCGAACAACACCGCGATGGAGCCGTACCGCGCCTTCATCGCCGATCGGCTCCCGCCCAGCCAGACGGCCAAGGGCTTCCTCGCCCAGTCCTTCTTCGCGGGCCTGGGAATCACCCTCGCCAATGCCTCGATGTTCCTTTTCGAGCATATATGGGAGGGGGTGGCCGGCTCGGGCTTGCCTTACTACGTTTTCGGGGCCTTCATGCTGGGGTCGGTGTGTTCCATCGCCACCGTCCTCGTCTCTGTTTTGTCCACTGACGAGATTCCGCCGTCGCCGGAGGAACTCGCGGAGCTCCGCTCGAAGAAGGACCGCGAGCGTTTCGGTGCGCTCAAAGAGATCGGCAATGCGATTGTCGAGATGCCGAAGGAGCTGCGCAAGCTGGGGCTCGTGTACCTGTTCCAGTGGTACGCGATGTTCGTTTACTGGCAATTCATCTCTTTGTCCATCGCCAAGTCGGTGTTCAATACAACCAATGCACAGTCCCAGGCGTACAGGGACGCGACTACGTGGACCGGCCTTGTGAACGGCTCGTACAACGTCGTCACCTTCATGGTGGCTTTCGGCCTCGTGTCTCTTGCGAAGAGGCACGGCGCCAAGTGGGTCCACACGGCGAGCCTCATATGCGCCCTCGTATCGCTTCTCGTCCTTCCGCACGTCACCAACAAGTTCCTCGTCTTCTTGCCGATGATCGGCTTCGGCATCTCGTGGGCGTCGCTCTTGGGCGTGCCGTACATCATGGCGGTCCGCATGGTCCCATCGAACAGGTACGGCGTGTACATGGGCATCCTCAACATGATGATCGTGCTGCCGCAGCTGCTGGAGACCGTGACTTTCGGATGGATCTACGAGAACCTCCTGGGCAAGGATCCGACGAACGCGATCACCTTCACCGGCGTTCTCATGGGCTTGGCCGCGATCGCCATGACGTGGATCAACGAGCCCCCGACCATCCGAGACATGGACGACGTTTCCGCCCCGCCGAAGGTGGCCGGAGAATTCAAGGAAGGCAAGTGAGCGAAATGACCGAAAACATGCCGAAGTACAGCCGAATCCTCGTGGGCACCGACGGCAGTGCGCTCGCCGGGCCGACTGTTCGGCGGGCCGTCTCCATCGCGGCCTCCAATGACGCCGACGTCGTGATCGTCTGCGCCTACACGGCCATCAGCGACCGCGATGCGGCGTCGTCCCCAGAGATAGCGGCCACGAAGTACGCGACCATGGGCCAGGTGCCCGGCGTGGCCGCGGCGACCGACGCCCTGGAGCAGGCCGTCGACGTCGCCGAAGGGGCCGGAGTCCGCGTCGCCGCTGCGCTCCTAGTCGACGGCGAACCGGCCGAGGCCCTCCTCGAGGCGGCCAAGCAGTACCGAGTCGACGCGCTTGTCCTCGGCGCCATCCGCGACACGTCGATCGTCGGGCGGCTGCTGGGCAACGTGGCCTCCGACGTCGTCCGGCGGGCTCACAGGGACGTGCTCATCGTCCGTCCGCCTGAAGAAGGGGCTGAGGAGGCTCTCGCGGAGGCAGTCGGGAAACCCGCCGCGGAAGCGGCCGGGGAGGACTGACATGCCCCTCGACGCGGAAACGGAGCGCGACTTCAATCTGCGCTGGAAGCGCTACGCGCCGCAGATCCGCACCGCTTTGGCCAAGGTTTATCCGGGGCGGGAGACGGAGGTCGAGGCCAGACTGGCCAAGGTCATAAAGGAGGCGATGGCGGAGCGCCCGGCCGAGCTCCGGGAGCTGGACGAGGAACGCATCCTGCGCCCAGATTGGCTGCAACAGCCCGAGATGATCGGCTACGTCGCCTACGCGGACCGATTCGCGGGGAGCCTTCGAGGCGTTGCGGAGCACGTCGACTACCTCAAAGGGCTCGGGGTGACTTATCTCCACGTCATGCCGTTCCTCAAGCCCCGCGAAGGGGCGAACGACGGCGGGTACGCGGTCCAGGACTACCGCCAGGTCAGACCCGACCTGGGGACGATGGACGACCTGGAAGCCCTCGCGGCCACCCTGAGGGAGAACGGGATCTCCCTGGAGATGGACCTCGTTCTCAACCACGTCGCCAAGGAACACGAATGGGCGGAGAAGGCCAGGGAGGGGGACCCGAAGTATCGGGACTACTTCCTCCTGTACCCCGACCGGAAGATGCCCGACGAGTTCGAGAAGACGCTCCCGGAGATCTTCCCGGACTTCGCTCCCGGCAATTTCACCTGGAATGACGCGGCAAACGCGTGGGTGTGGACCACCTTCAATGAGTACCAGTGGGACCTCAACTGGGCCAATCCCGAGGTGCTCTACGAGTTCGTCGAGCTCATCTGCTGGCTGGCGAACAAGGGAGTGGACGTCTTCCGCCTGGATGCGATCGCGTTCATCTGGAAGAGGCTCGGAACCAACTGTCAGAATCAGCCGGAAGTCCACGATGTGACGCAGGTGCTTCGAGGGTGCCTGCGCGTGGCCGCCCCGGCTGTGGCGTTCAAGGCCGAGGCCATCGTCGCGCCCGAGGACCTCATGCCCTACCTCGGCGTGCGTCAGCACCACGGTTTGGTCTCGGACATGGCTTATCACAATGAGCTCATGGTCCAGCTGTGGAACTCGATTGCCACGGGCGGGGCGGAGATGGCCCAGGTGGCCCTCTCCGAGATGCCGAACAAGCCGACGACGGCGACGTGGGCCACCTACGTCAGGTGCCACGACGACATCGGGTGGGCGATCTCCGACCACGACGCCGAGATGGTCGGCGTGACGGGATTCGGCCACCGCGCCTACCTCTCGGACTTCTATTCCGGGCGATATCCGGGATCTTTCTCCCGGGGGCTGGTGTTCCAGGAAAACCCTGCGACGGGCGACCGCCGGATCTCCGGTTCGTGCGCGAGCCTGGCCGGGCTGGAGAAGGCCGTCGAGGAGAACGACGCCGAGGCGATCGACCTGGCAGTTAAGCGGATCGCGCTGATGTACGCCGTGGTGTGCGGATACGGCGGCGTCCCTCTGCTGTATATGGGTGATGAACTGGGTTTGTTCAACGACATGTCCTACCTTGATGACCCGGCTCACGCCGAAGACAACAGGTGGGCACACCGGCCGTTCATGGATTGGGATCTCGCCAAGCGAGTGGAAACCGACGTCGAGAGCCCGGCGGGGCGCGTGAACGCCGCGCTGCGCCACATCTTAACCGTGCGTGCGGCCACCACTCAGCTGCACGCCTCGGTTCCCTCGATCCCGGTGGAGAGCCCGGAGCATCGTCTCCTGGTCCTGGAGAGGGACCACCCTTTGGGGACGATGGTTCAGGTCTACAACTTCACCGGTGAGACTGTGGCGCTGCGCCACGACGTCCTCGCCCGGCGGCTGGGCTTCGACGCCCAAGAGCTCCTGGGCGGGTACTCCTGGGATCTGCGGCTCCCGCGCATTGATTTCGCGCCGTACCAGGCTGCCTGGTTCGTCTCGGCGGAGATCGCGGATCTGTAAGCGGGTCCTCCTCCGGCGGGCGAACGTTGCTGAAATGCGGCGGGGCAACGCGGCGGGCGAGCGCTGCCGAGGTGCAGGAATGCGGCCTGATGCGTGTGGGCCCCGCGATCGGTCGGGGCCCACGTTCGCGCGTTGGGGAATGCCGCGGCGGTGCGTTGGGCATTGCCCGGGTCAATCCTATGCCCAGGCTGTGCCCATAGATTTGTCCGCACGGTCCCGTCGTGCGCGCGTTCCCTGGAAACGCGGGAACGCCGCAGCCTCCAAACGGCGTCGGTGTGACGCGATAGCCTGATGTCGCGGTGGACTCAACCGCCAAACAAGAATAAACTAGAATCATTCAAGTTTAAGAAGCGGGCGTGAATCCTGCGCTCGCGGAAAAAGGAGCGAATATGACTAACCAGCAGCTTTCTCCCGTCGTCGAGAAGGCGCTTCAACAGGCCCTTGTCGATTTGACCGATCTCAGCCTGCTGGGCAAGCAGGCGCACTGGAACATCAAGGGCACACGTTTCCGCGCGCTGCACTTGCAGCTTGACGAGATCGTCGACGAAGTCCGTGTGGCTTCCGACGACGTCGCCGAGCGCCTTGCCGCCCTCGGCGGAGTTCCCGACGCCCGCGCCGCGACCGTCGCGGCCTCCTCGGGCCTCAAGCAGTTCGACGCGAGCTTTCTCAGCGTGGACGAGGTCTACTCGCAGTTCGAGGAACTGCTCATGACGGTTTCCGACCGAATCAAGGCCACCTTGGACCCTGTCGACGACGTCGACCACCTGAGCAACGATATGCTCATCGGCATCGCCACGGGACTGGAGAAGCAGGCCTGGATGTTGAGGTCGGCCGCCGACAACCGCTGAGCTGCCGCGGGGCGGACTGGCCGACGCGCCGCGATCGGCGACGAACGGCAGTGACGGCGCAAAGTCCGCTAGAACGCAGAGACCTGGGCGCACAATCGCACTGTTTGCGCTCTTTCGTTCGGCGAGGCTCCGGTTTCTCGCCGGAGGATCCGCAAGGCCGGGGGCACGTCGCCCCCGGCCTTTCAATGCCCGTGCACCGCGTGTTTCGGTTTGGCGCGCGCCCTCGTGTACCGTGCGCCTAGTTTTGGCGCGCAGCCTCGTGTGGCGTGCACTTCGGTTCGGCGTGCGGCCTCGTTAACGTGATCGCCCCTTGACGCGAGCTTCGCTCAGTCAGTTTTTGCCATGAACTCTTCGCGGGTGGCATACGAGGTTTGGGTTCCCAGCCTCGTTACAGAGTCTGCTGCGTAACGGCATGCCGCGGTCAGCGCCGATTCCACGTCGCCGGGGGCCGCCATGTCGCGGTCGGAGCTTGCCGAATCGCCGCCGGTCAAATCGCCGCCGGTCAAATCGTCGCCGGAGACGAGGCAGTGGCTGAAGCAGCCGATGAAAGCGTCGCCGGCGCCCGTGGTGTCGACGGCGGCGACGGGTGCGGCGGGAATTCGTTTCGTCTGCGATTCGTTGATCCACAGGGCTCCGCGCGAACCCAGCGTGACCACGATGTTGCGGATTCCGGCGTCGAGCAGGCTGCGCGCCGCCTCCTCCGCCTGTTCGGGTGTTTCCACCGGCATGCCGGTCAGCAGCGCCAGCTCCGATTCGTTCGGCATGAAATAGTCGCACCCCTTGATGCGGTCCAGGTCCAGCTCGGGATGCGCGGGGGCGGGGTTGAGAAGAACCGGTATCCCTCGCGCGTTGCCGAATTCGATCGCCGCATAGACCGTTTCGAGGGGGATTTCGAGCTGGAGCACGATGAGCTTGGTTTTAGCGAGATCCTCGGCGGCGTCGGCGACGTCCTCGGGCGAAAGGAGGCCGTTGGCGCCCTTGACGATGAGGATCGAGTTGCGACCTTCGGGGTCCACAAAGATCGGCGCGACGCCGGAGGACGCTTCGGTTCTCAGCACGTGTGCGGTGTCCACGCCGTTTGCGGCGAAGTTCGCGACGGTGTTTTCCGCGAATACGTCGTTGCCGACTCTGGTGAGCATGAGCACGCTCGAACCGAGCCGCGCGGCCGCGATCGCCTGGTTTGCCCCCTTCCCTCCGCAGCCCATCTGGAACTTCGGCGCTTCGAGGGTCTCGCCCTCGCGAGGCATTCGGTTGATATAAGTGATGAGATCGACGTTGTTCGAGCCGATGACCGCGATGTCCATGTTTCTCCTGTCGTTTAGACGCTGCAGCGCTTGGGTGTGCTTAGACGCGACGACGCTCTAGTGCGCGACGGCCTGCCGAGTCGCTTGCGTTGGGCGAACCTCCAGACCCGATATCCGCCGCGCAGCTGCGACCTCGGCCGCGGCCTGGTTCGAGAAGCGCCGTCGTCGCCGCTTTCGAAAAAGTCTAGCCGAACCGGCCTTCGGGGAGCCTCCCAACCCGAGGGTCAGTAGTAACGCCACTGCCGCATGTCGGACTCGTAGGCGTCGATGATCCGCGGCTCGAGCAGGGTCGAAACCTCGGTTTTCGGCACTTTCGGCGGCTGCGTGCGGATCATGAAGGCAAGCAGCTCCTTGTTCTGATAGGAGGTGCCCGGAGCCAGCGGCTGCTTGAGGAGCGCGCTCGGATTCTTCGTCGAAAGGACGAATCCCCACTCTCCGAAAGAGGGAATGTTGTGCGAGAAGGGGAAGACGGCGTATCCGGATTGGCCCGCGCGGACCGTGTTCGCCACGATGTGGAATGCGTGCGGGCTGAAGAAAGACGACGTCGCCTGGGTGACCATGACCCCTTTTGGACTCAGCCTTTCGGAGACGTTTCGGTAAAACTGTTTCGAGTAAAGTTTGGCCATCCGCTCGTTCGAGGGGTCGACGAGATCGATGAGAACGGCGTCGTATGTTCCTTTCGCGTCGTCGACGAAGCGAAAGGCGTCGGCGTTGACCACCTTGACGCGGGGATCGCTCAGCGCCCCTTTGTTGACTTCCTTGAGCAGACGGTTGTTTCTCGCGAGGTCCGTGACTTTCGCGTCGATGTCGACCACGGTCACCCGTCTGACGCTGGGGTACTTGAGAAGCTCGCGAGCCAACAGCCCGTCGCCCCCGCCGAGCACGAGGACGTTGCGCGGGTCCTTGACGGACGTCAAGGCGCTGGCTGCCAAGGTCTCGTGGTAGCGGACCTCGTCGAGGCTGGAAAACTGCAGCTGGCGATTGAGGTAGAGGCGCAGATCCTCGCCGTATTTCGTGACGACGATCTTCTGGTAGGGAGACTGCTCGTAAACGAGGACGGGGTCCCGGTAGGCCTCGGCGTCGATCGCCTTCTCGAAGTAGCTTGCGCCGGCGAACATCCCCAGAAGCGCGACTGCGACGGCGATGCTCGAGGCGAGAAGCCTCTTTGAGCTTTTCAGTCTGAAGAGGATGGCGACTGCGACGGCGATGTTGAGTGTGGCCACAAGGTAGGCGCTGCGCATGAGCCCCAGTTGGGGAAGCAAAAGCAAGGGGAAGACGAGCGAAGCCACGAGGGCCCCGAAGTAGTCGATGGCCAGCACCTTGCTCAGCAGCTCAACCGACGACTTTCGCCCGAAGGCTGCGAACATCTTCACCAGCAGGGGGATTTCCAGGCCGATGAGGACGCCGATCGCCAGGCTTATGGCGGAAAAGGCGGCCCAGTGCAGCTTGGTGAACGTGAAAGCCAGGTGAAGGATGAGGACCGAGTTTCCGCCGATGAACCCCAGGGCGATCTCGTTGACCGCGAAGCTCGTGGAAGGCCGCCAGCGGATGTATTTGACCAGCAGCGAGCCGATGCCCATCCCAAAAAGGGTGACGCCCGTCGCGAGGCTGAAGCTGGTGATCGAGTCGCCGATGAGGTACGACGCCGTCGTCCCGAGGATCAGCTCGTAAACCAAACCGCCGACGGCGACGAGCAGCGCGGCCGCGAAAAGGGTGGTGTTCTCCGCGCGGGACGCCTTCGAGTCGGGCATCAGCTGCTGATCGTCCCCGCGATGATGATCGCAGTGGCTATGGCCAGCCCCGCGATCGCCACTCCCATTCCCACGTTGTCGTCTTTGACGAGCTCTTTGCGAATGTCGAGTTTGAACAGAAAGTTGGTGACGACCGCGAAGAGGATGAGCAGCGCGAAGCCGAGAACGGCGTAGAGGATCGTGCTCAGTATCGAGGCCCAGCCGAATCCGAAGGTGTCGACGTCGTGAAGCACGGTGTCCGCGAGGATCGTGGATGAGAACATGGATTTCCTTTCGTGTGCAATAGGCTGCGGGTGTAAAAGAGGCTGCAGACGGATGTAAATGCCCGGGTGTGGAAAAGAGGCCGGCGATTATTTCCCTATGCCGCCTCCGCCCCCGCCGTAGACGCTGCGTGGGCGGTATCCGCCGCCGTCGTTGTTGCTGTACCTGGGCCTGTAGACGGGGCGGTATCCGCCGCCGTCGTTGCCGTACCTGGGCCTGTAGACAGGGCGGTGATAGGGATAGTAGCCGCCGTCTGGGTCGTAGGTGTTTTCGGTGTCGGTCCCGGGGCTATAAGTGTCGTCGGTTTCGTCCTCGGTCGCCTTCGATGCGATGAAGCTGACGATGACAACGACGGCTATGACCGCGAGAATCATAGCGACGACGCCGAGCATGCCGGAGTATTTGCCCGAGCGCGGCAGGAGCCTCTTGCCGAAAAGGAGAATTTGGCTCTCCTCGCTCAGGATTGTTTTCGTGTAACAGGTAAGCTCGGCGCCGTTGTACGTCTCGATGTTCAGTTGCCCCATGACGCCGTTGTCGTCGTGGTATCTGAGCACCGCGTAAGCGATTTTGTCGCCTGCGTGGACGTCGTAGCGCGTCGTCCCCTCCGTGGCCGTGACTTCGCCGACCGCAGCCTCTTCGACCTTCGCTCGGACGCTGGAACCGTCGGGGAGCGTGATGCGGATCCGTTCGCCGACGGTGAGCGTCTCGGGATTGGGAAGCTCCTCGGGCATGCGGATCGGCTCATAGAGGGAGATCTCGCGATTGAAGTGGTCGCATTCGAGCCAGACGTCTCCCTTGTTGAAGGAGATCAGTTCCCACTCTTCCCAGTCGTAGTAGCGATTGTCCTCGCGATCCCACGCTCTGAGACTCAGGTTTCCTCTGACCGTGTAAGTGCCCTGCGAACCCTTCAGTTTCTCATTGAGGCCTAGCCGTACCTTTTTCTTCGACATCAGACATTCACCGTTTTCCTAGTGACTTTCGTTGCGTGAAACGCCGTCCGAATCGATTCTTCCATTTGTTCTGAATTCTGCTCGTCCACAGGTTTGCATGTGGTGAGCGTGATGTAGCCTCCGCCTTCCTCCGGCCATGTGTGCATGGCAACGTGGGATTCGGACAGGAGCAGCGCAGCGCTTATGCCTTGAGGGGAGAACAGATGGGTGACCGAGTCGACGACGTGAAGACCAGCCTGCTTGGCTATGGATCTGAGCGTGTTTTCCACCGTTGCGCGCGCGTTGAGCAAATCATGGGACGCCTCGTGAACTTTGAAAACCAGGGACTGGTACGTGAACATGCTGGCAATTCTACTTAACAAACCATGGCGAAGGAATCCTCGTCCGGCGGTTGGACTGGGGTGAGGGATCCAAAGGCGGTTCGAAAAGCGAGGGGAGACGAGGGGTCGAAAAACGAGGTTCGAAAAACGGGGACTCGAAAAACGAGGGGGCGAAGCCGGGGGGGGGAAGCGGGGAGCGGAAAACGGGGTCTCGAAAAGGGAGGGGCGAAGACCGGCAGACGCAAACCCCCGAATGAAAAGGGCGGGGCCGATCGGCCCCGCCCCGCGAGTAGGCCCGGTGGGACTCGAACCCACAACAAACGGATTAAAAGTCCGCGGCTCTACCATTGAGCTACAGGCCCGCGAGTAGTCTACAGCCTGAGGCGGCCGACGTCGAACCCGTCAAGTCGCCGACGTCGAACACGTCAAGCCGCGGACGCCGAAGCGGCTGAACCGCGGACGCCGCGCTCGCGTGGGGCTCGATGCCGCACACGTTTGGGGCGACGGAAGCGAACCCGTGAGTTCACTTCCGTCGCCGGTCGCTCTTCGCGCCCGTCGCATCTACGGCTGACATCCAATCCGTGGACGCGCCGGCGGTCAAGCCTTGCGAAGCGTGATCGTCCAAATGGCTTTGTCGATCTGCCGGAAGTCAGTCACCGCGTGCCCCGCAGCGGACGCCCACGCGGGGATCGAATCTGTCGCTTGGGTGCAGTCGAAGTCGATCTGGAGTTCGTCGCCCGAGCGGAGACCTCCGATGGCGCGCTTGGCCTCCACGAGCGGGAACGGGCACACCTGCCCGATCGTGTCGAGAACGTACTTCTTCGAATCTCCTCCCTCGGGCCTTTCCCCGCTGTGGTTTTCCCCGCTTTGACCGGCCGTTGCGAGGACGGCCGCAGGGCGCTTGCTCTTGATCTTGATGAAGTTCATCTTTTTCCTTTCGCTGATGACGGAGTGTCGGATATGACGGATATTTTCAATGGGACGCAGCGCCGACGGCGATGTCGCGTCGATCGTGGTCACGCGCTGCCCTTTAGACGCGCGCATTTAGGGCGGTTCGGTCTAGCGGGCGGGGACCGACGCGGCCTCCCTCGCGACGGCGTCGGCCCTCCGATGGGACTGCACGAACGCCTTGGCGCCCGCGCCGACGCCGAGGAATGTGAAGAGAAACGCAAGCCAGCCTTGCCATGAAAACAGCGCTGACTGAACGAGCGAGTTGCCGATCGTGCAGCCGCCGGCGATCGAGGCGCCGATCCCCATGAGGATTCCACCCCACACGGCTCTGACGGCGGTTCGCGCGTCGGGCGCCCTCAGCCGGAATTCGCCCGAGCCCTTTGCCGCGATGAATGAGCCGGGAATGATGCCGAGGACGAACCACACGCCCCAGTCGGCGAAGGACGAATCGCCGGTTGTAAGGAAAGAAACGGCGTTTGCCGACGGCGTCGTGATTCCGAGCCCGGCATTGCGCCCCGTCGCCGCGGAAAGCGGGTAGGCGGCCGCTGCGAGAACGCCCACTATGAGCGCGGTTGCATTGGGATTCCATCTCTTTTCGAAGAGCACGTGGGCGATCCCCGTCTTTTGCGGAGGCAGCGCGGCGATCGGCGCCTGCGCGTTCTGAGTCTGGCGAATGACGAGCCAGCCGACGAACAGAGCGAGCGCAGCCGTGGGGACCCATGGGGAAACGTGGAAAGTCTCGTGGATCGTGGTCGCCTCTTGCGTGGCGCCTTTGAGGGTGTCGGCGACTCCTTTCCCGACCCCGCGCTTCATGGCCGCCGACGTGAAGGCGTACAAACCTAGCGCAATCCATGAGCCGATGAGGCCTTCGCCGCTCCGGTAGTACGTTCCCGTCGCGCAGCCGCCCGCGAGCACGATGCCGAGCCCGAAGACGAACGAGCCGCTTGTGACCGCCCAGATCGCGAGCTGGTCAGGGTCCGGGGCGATCCACCCGAAGGATGTCATGAGCTGGACGAGCACCGCCTGGACGGCGATGGCGACGAGGAACGCGGTGAGCCACCGGGTAGATTTGCTCAGCCACACGTCGCGGAAGGCGCCCGTGACGCAAAAACGGCCGCGCTGGAAGACGAAGCCCAGGACGACGCCGAGGGCAAAACCGGTCAATAACATGGTGTTCCTTCTTGTTGCGATTGAAATTGCTGTGGTTGAAACGCCTGCGGATGCGGGCGCGAGAAGGGGCGGCGAAACCCGGCGCCCATGGGGCCGGACGAGCTTCGGAGCGGCCCGAAAGTCGCGGATTGGCCTGAGAGTCCCGGAGCGGCTCGAAGGTCCCGGAGCGGCTCGATAATTTCGGAGTCACTCGCGAGGAGCCAGGGGAGCGGCCTATGAGGCTCACCGTGAACGCGCGAGAACATCGAGGAAGCGCGAAAGCGCCAAGATGCACGCGAGCGGTTTCAAATCTCGGCGGACTGCTTTGGCTCTCGACGAGCGGCTCGGGATCTCGATGAGAGGCTCCGGCTCTCGTCGAAAAGATCTCGGATTCCAATGAGAGACCTTTGAGATCAGCGAGAAGCCACAAATCTCAACGAGGGCCTCAAACCCAATTAAGTGCCTCAAAATCGACTAGATGCACCAGATCAAGCTGAGTGGAACCGAATCTCAATGATTGATGTCGGATATCAACGAGTGGCACCGAATCTCGACAAATGGGTCCGATGGTCTCTCCGAGAGCCCTCCGGCGTCGCTGCATCAAACGCGAACGCGGTTGGGACGATGCGCCCAGCAGCAGGCCGAGGTCGGAATCGACGCGGCGAGCCGGATCCGACGAGCCGGATCCAAACGGCCTAAATCAACACATTCGCGAACGCATCGAACAGCACATGGCGTGCGCGGAATGGTTCGTCGCGTACGTGCGGTGCATGTGGAGGAAAGTCATGTTGAATCCCCGTGTTCGATGGAATGTACCCGATGAACTTACCACGCCGCGACCCGATGCGGAAGAGGCCGCCGCCTGCCGTCGCGGTTGGGAAGGCACATGTCGGGCGGCCGAACGGCGAAGGGAGTTCCCTTCGAGGTGCAATTTACGTCACAATAGAGGTGTCACCTTGAAGGAGGAAATCGATGAACAAACAGCCGCGACGTCCTGCTCAATTGGAAGACGCTCAGATAGAAGCGATCGAGGGCGACGCCGACGTTGCCTACAACTCCGAGCTTGCGCACACCTCGGCGCAGGCGCTCATGCCTATGGGAACGCATTTCCGCGAGAGAGATCGGGCCCTCGTCGCCCGCATCCTCGACTTGGTGGACGAGGAAGGCGTCGACGTGGTCGCCGAAACCTGGGTCCGCTCGCCCGAAAACAGCCTGCCGGGAATACTCTGGCGCGGTTACCTTCTGCGCGAGTGGATTCGCCGGGACAAGGACGACGCGGCCCGGCGCTACGAGGCTGCGAAGGCGGCTGCAGAGGGCGCCGAGGCGGAACTGCCCAAGCCGGGCGCTTTGCGTCAAGAATGGGATCTTGTTCTCGCGGGCTCCTATGAGGGCGATTTTGCCGAGTTGCTTGACCGTTCGGCCCGCCTCGCCGCTACGCTCGGTGGCGTTGAGTCCGTCTGGATCGCGGAGGATTCCGATCCTCTTGCCACGGAGGTGACGAGGCGGCGCGACGCCTTCGCCTCCACGGCCCGGGAGTTCGAGGCCGCCGCCGGTCTGGTGCGCGAGGGGCGCTTGGAGTAGCCGTCTGGCGGATCGTGTCTGCCGAGGCGGTTCGGTGTGCCGGCCGAAACGGCGAGCTGCCAGAAAACGGCGATCTGCCCGAGAGGCCTGCCCCGGAAGGCCGCGCGAAGCGGCGGATTGTTCGAACGGCACGCCGCCGGACGCGTTGGGCTGTTCATCAAGGCGGTCCGGCCGAAACGGCCGTCTGTCCGAAGCGACGGTCTGTCCGAAAGGTTGCACTGACTGGGTATGAAGATTGTGCTGCCCGGGTGTGAAGATTGCGCTGCTCGGGTGTGCGTCGAAATGCTGACCGCAATGGTGTGCCGCACTGGGCGTGCGGGGCGCGGCGAACCTGGGCTTGCAAATCGGCTGCCATGCTTCGGTCCCGCAGGAGTCGGCCGGCGGGGTGCCGACATGGTCGGGCGGGCGCATGCTTCCTAGGCGCGGTTGCCTGTGGCGGCTCCCGTAGGGTGCGGAAGATGATCCCGATTCATTGTTGATAAAATCAAAAAATCTCGGAAAAGATAGTTTCATTCGGATTCTTGACGATCGACGTTTGACGTATGCTTTATGCGAACTTCAAGAGTCGTGTCACTGCTGAATGTGTGTGTTTCTGTTTTGGGCGTGTTTGGCATGGTGGGCGTGGTCATGTTTGGTTGGTTGCGAGGGTGCGAATTTTAGGTCGGCCAGGGCGGCGTTTTCTACGGGGTTACGCGCCCGAAATGTCATTATGTCATGCATGTGCAAAGGTGGGTTGTGGAAAAAGGGGTGCGCAAGGCGGGCGGGGGTGCTAACGTTAAGTCTTGACGGTGCTGTAGGTCCTCGCGGCGGCGACAAGTTGGGTGTGCATGCACGGCCATATTGGTCCGAGGTCGGGGCTTGCGGGCCGTCGGCGTCGTCCGCGCGAGCGTGCGGGCGAAGTGTTTTTCGACAGACAACTTTCTTTGGATGGGAAGGGTGGTATGCGTGTCTCAATTCCGTCTTGATCGGGACAAGTTCGATCAGCGGCTCGGCCGTCTGGAAAAGGACGGCGAAGCATTCGACAAGGCCCAGAACGAGTTTGCTCTGGGGGCTCAGGCGGCCACAGGAGCAATGGCCTCGGCCCCGACCCCCGGCGGGCAGAACAGCGCCGGCATCGGCGAGCTTGACCAGTTCTACGCTCCGCTGCACACGACGCTCTTTGCCTCCGAGCGCGAGCTGCAGGCGGTCTCGCGCGGGCAAAAGCACTGCATCGGCCAGCTGCGGGAGGCGGTCGCCTCCTTCGAGGGCGTGAACGAGGCCGAGCGGGCCAAGTACCTGGAGCGTCTGGCGGCGTTGGACGGCAAGTTCACCTACCGACGCCCCCAGGAGATGCAGGAGTTCGTTGAGGCCTATGCGCAAGCCCGCAACCTTGTCGATGTCTTTTCGCAGTGGGGAGGCAAGTGATGGGCACGCCGCACGCCGACCGGCTGTACAAGATGGAGTCATGGCGCACGAGCGCCCTGGAGGATTCCCACCGGCATTTGGCGTCCGTCAGCCAGTCCTTGACCCAGATCGCCACGGGCAACCGCGAGGTCGCCGCCGACCTCGGACTCGAATGTGCCACCGCGCGGGCGGCCTGCGCCAGTCTTGACCGGCTGGCCGGGCGGATGCTCACCCAAGCCGATGCGCTCAAACAGATCGTCAAATCCTCCACCGACGTCCTCAACGCAGGAATCGACGCCAGAAACGAAAGCGTCGAAATCCAAGCCAGACTCAAACAAGTCAACGAAGGTTTCCAACGCGCAGAGATAATCCGACAGGCTAATGGCGGCGGTTTGTCTGTGCCAGGTATCCCGGGTTCTGGTGTGACGGCGGCTGAGATTGAGGCTCAGCGTCAGACGGCGCATGCTGAGATTGATTCGTTGGCGAAGACGTCGTTGTCCAAGCTCAACGAGCGGACCCTGGCGGCCATCGACGGGCTTCCGCTCCACGACCAGGCCTCTGCCGACCATGTCGGCCGTTCTTCGGCCGACGGGCAGGCCGGCCGTGACCTTGCGGCAGGGCCAAACGCAGGGTCGCCGACTCGGTCGGCCGCTGCCTGGGGTGCGTCGGTGGACACTTCCCTCGGCGGCCCCGGACGCCATGCCGGGCCCCACGACTCCCTGGGAGGCGGAGCCTCAGGCGGCAGTGGCTCTGCGGGCGATCCGGTTGGCGGGGGCGCCTCGTTGCAGGCCTCGCACTACGCGCCGTCGTCTTCCGGTGCGATCGCGTCGTCGGGCTCGTCGGGTTCGCCCACCGGCGTGGTCGGGCATTCGCCTGCGGTGCACAACCCGCTGGCCTCGGCCGCGGCGATCGCGGGAGGGACGGGAGTGGCCGGCTACAAGGCCTACCAAGCCGCACGCGCGGCCCGCGCTGTGCAGATGCCCGCCGCGCGTGCCTCTGTCGTCCGGGCGGCAGGAGCCGCCCCTTCGGCCTCCCCGCCCTCACGGGGGATCGTTCGCGGCGCGACCACGGCTGTGCGCACCCCAACGGCTTCGGGCCGCCCGGCCGGTGCGGTGCGGGGCGGTGCCACCGGGATCGCCCGCCCCGCCTCGACATCCTCTGGCCGTTCCGCCGGGATCGTGCGTGGAGCGACTACCGCCGTGCGCACCCCGACAGCCTCGACAGCCTCGGCCGGGCAGCCCGGCGGAAGAACCCCGGCCCGGGGCTCAGGGGCCCGTGTGCTGACCGGTGGACGCACCCCAACCGCCAACGGCACTGGCTCCTCCCAAAGAGCCGACTCGTCTCGCGGGGCAGGCGCCTCGCGAGGTGTGGGCTCTTCTTCGCGTGGGGGACTGGCCGCCCGCAGCGTCTCATCGGTCCAACGCACGCCAACCGGGCAAACAGGCCGCGGCGGCGCAACACGAACCGCCGCCCCCGCCAGGGGGCAAACCCCTCCCGGCAGGTTGTCCCGGTCCGGCACGCGCCAGACCGAGGCTGGCAATGCCCCGCGTTCAAGCTCCCGCCAGGCCGAGGCCCGCACCGGATCCTCCTCGCGGGCCCTGTCAAACCTGACCGGTAGACCCGCCAAGAACAAGAACATCCGCCGCCGGGACAGCGGAGCAACCCCGTCGGTCTCGCCCTACGAGGAAGACAAGACCGTAACCTTCCTCGAAGCCGGACGCCGCGAAGAAAACAACGACGCCCGACCCCGATAAAACACAAACACACAACAAACGGGTGGGTGTGGGAGCCAACCGGCTCCCACACCCACCCGTTCCGCGTTGGTCGGGCCGTGCCGTTGTCAGTGCGGCCACGGCCCCTGGCCCCGCGGGGGAAGCCCCTGCTGGACCGCAGGCCCCGCCCCGGCTGCTGCGCGTCTTTTGCGTCCAGCTATGAAAGCGACAACCGCGACAACGACCGTGGCGCCGGCGCCGACGCCGACCCACCCCCACACCGGAAACCCGCCAGAGACCGAAGATGACGACACGCCAGACCTCCCACCCGAGGAACCGGCAGACTTATCAACAGAAGTGCCTTGGCCTTTTCGCGCCGTAATAGAAATGCCTCGGCTCATAAAATCGAAACTGTCGACGATGACCTTATTGCCGCTGATCTCGCCGTCGCTGGCTTTGATGACTTTCCCCGGCATCGTCACTACAATCCGCGTCTGAAAGTTACTGAAAGAACTAGGGTCCTCGTGCAAATCTGGAACAACAAGAGAATACGTGTCTTTATTTTCAGTGAAACGTATCGCTCCGTCAAAGGGTTCGTTTGAAGTCACCCTGCAGGTCGTGTATCCCCCTGGAGGCGTGACATCTTCTATCTTTGGATTTCTTATAAACTTAACTTGTCCTAGGAACATGACACGAAAGTTGTTGCACGTTTGATGGATTTTGGTCATTTTGCCGTCGGAGTCTTCGAAGGTCAGGTCGATCTTCGTTCTCCCGTCGGCCTGGAATTCGACCGTTCCGTCGATTTTGCATCCGGTCAAAAGGAAAGCGACGACGCCGATTAAGCAGACGATGAGACGGGAAAAGCGTCTTCTGAGGACGGCCATATAGAATCTCCTCAACTCCAGAAAGGACAGGCGTTCCAGATCCACGGGCGAGCCTGCTAACCGACCGTGCAAACACCAGCCTAGCGCCTAGAACCGCTTGGTGAAGGAACCGTCCAAGAATGAAGGCGAAGTGCCGATCAGTCTACGCATTCCGCCAGGTGTGGCGATTTATGCAAGAATCTCGGGGTCGTTTCAATCCATGGGAACCCCTTCGTCCTCTACCGATAATGCTCTGGCCGAGCCGATTCCGCGCTGTCCTGACACGGAGAAACCTCGCCCCGGCAAAGCCACACGGGACACTCCCGCACCGGCCCGCCGCGACACGCGTTGTCTGGATTGCCCGCCACACTGTCCACACTACTAATTCTGCGACCGTGCCTCTGACAATCCACGAGAAAACAACTACCGCTAAATTAAGCGGCCTAATACCACCCAGTGTCCACAACATGGGGGCGTTGGCTAAGTCCTGCGGGACATGGTCGTCGGGCCGGTGTCCACAACACGGGGTGAGACCCCTATCCGTCGGGGGATTCGGTTGCCAGGAAGGTGCTCGCGATGAGACGTAAAGTCCTTGACGGAACGCGGCATTCTCGAATCCAGAAAGGGGGCCGCAATCGCGGCCGAACAACAGAAACAGAGCCCAGTAGGTCTTCTTATGCGCTCTGCGCGGTTGTGTCTCCTATTGGTGCGGGACAGCGGTCCGCCCGGAAGCCCCGGCTGCAGCGCGTCTCTTGCGTCCAGCTATGAAAGCAACAACCACGACAACGACCGCGGCTCCGGCCCCGGCACCTATCCACCCCCAGACAGGAAACCCGCCAGAGACCGAAGACGACGACACACCAGACCTCCCACCCGAAGAACCGGCAGAACCGTCCGCTGCGTCCTGGGTCTTCTTTGACGTAATTGAGGTTCCCCGAGTAAAGAAATCAAAGTTATCGATTATGACTTTGTTTCTATCTATTCGTCCTCTATTAGTTTTAATAATGTTTCCTGGCATAGTTACTACTATTCTTGTCTTAAAATCACTATAATCTTCACTAATTTCCATACTCGGAAGAATGAAAGAGTAAGTGTCTTTATTTTCGCTAAAACGCACATTTCCTCCTAGAGCTTCATTCGATGTCAATCTGCAGGTGAGATGGCCGCCAGGAGAGGTGATGTCTTCTACCTTCGGATTCTTAATGAAGGTCATCTCCGCCTTAATAGAAAGTCTAAGCCCTTCACATGTTTGATGAATTTTCGCCAGTAGCCCGTCGGAGTCTTCGAAGGTCAGATCGATTTTCGTGCTCCCGTCGGCTTGGAACTCGACCGTTCCGTCGATCTTGCACCCAGCCAAAAGGAAAGCGACGACGCCGATCAAGCAGACAACGAGACGGGAAAAGCGTCTTCTGAGGACGGCCATATTCAATCTCCCCAACTCCAGAAAGAACAGACGTTCCAAATCCACGGGCGAGCCTACAAGCGGCCGGTGCAAACACCAGCCTAACGCCTGCGAGCGATCGAAGGGCGGCACTGTCCGAAAACGAGAGACGTCTCAACCGACTGCGCCTGGACATAAAGAGCATGCCCGGCGTCCGTTGTCCGAGCTTCGGATCCACAGCTAGAGACTCTGGGTGCATTCAGAGAGCGAGAACACGGACGAGAAGTACTGCTGCCAAGACGCTGTCGCTCTGCGGCATTCCGACAAGCAAGCCGACCATGGGTACCGTCAGTGCGGCTGCGGCCCCTGACCCTTCGGGGAAAGCCCCTGCTGGACCCCAGGCCCCGTCCCTGGTCGGCCTGGCCCAGAAGCCCCAGCCGCTGCCTGTCTTTTGCGTCCAGCTATGAAAGCAACAATTACGACAACGGCCACGACTCCTGTGCCGACGCCGACCCACCCCCACACAGGAAATCCGCCAGAGACCGACGATGACACACCAGACCTCCTACCCGAAGAACCGGTCGGCTCCTTGACGGAAGTTGAATTCTGCGGCGTTCGATCACCTTTGGCTGAGACTATGGAACCTCCCCGAGAAAGAAAATCCAGATTCTCTATAGTCACTTTTCGACCACTTATTTTTCCTTGGGTAGATCTGATGATATTTCCCGGCATCGTTATTACTATTTGCGTTTTAAAACCGCTTGAATCACTTTCGTTATTAATATAGGGAAATGTAAATGAGTAAGTGCTTTCTTTCTCTATAAAACGGACATTTCCAAAGAACGGTTCGTTTGACGTTACCCTGCATGTAACGTTCCCTCCTGGAGGCGTAATATCCTCAATTTTGGGGTTCTTTATAAATGTAACTTTCCCCAGAAACATGACGCGGAAGTCTTCGCATGTCTGTTCAATTTTGGTCATTTTGCCGTCGGAGTCTTCGAAGGTCAGATCGATTTTCGTGCTCCCGTCGGCTTGGAACTCGACCGTTCCGTCGATCTTGCACCCAGCCAAAAGCAAAGTGACGATGCCTGCCAAGCAGGCCGTAAACCGACGAAAGCGTCTTCCGAGGACGGCCATATTCAATCTCCCCAACTCTAGAAAGAACAGACGTTCCAAATCCACGGGCGAGCCTGCAAGCCGACCGTGCAAACACCAGCCTAACGTCAAGGGCCTGCTCGGCGGAGGAACTGTCCAAAACGGGGTAAAGCCCCCCGGCAATGGCCGCAGCGCCAGCAGTGGTCGGCCAGCGTCAGAGCGGTGTTGAGCGGGAGTCAACAGTGAGGAGCTGGAGCCGACGAAGAGATGGCAGGCCGCCCTGGCCGACAGTAGTGAGTCAGAGTTAGCGAGAGCGGCCAAGGCCAGCTATTGGGAGTTAGTGCGAGCAGCGTCGAGCCGGAGCCGGCTGCGGCACGCCAGAGCAGCGGAGAGTCCGCCGCAGCGAATCGGAGCCGACCAGGGCGGGCAACAGTCAGGCTGAGACGACAAAGGCCGGTCGGGGCCAGAGCTAGACTGCCACGGCATGGATCAGCCACGTCGCCACGAAACCGACCAAGCCCGCAGCGGGGAAGGTCAGCACCCAGGCGGTGACGATGTTGCCGGCTATGCCCCAGCGGACGGCCGAGCGCCGCTTCGTCGCGCCCACGCCCATGATCGAGGCGGTGACGGTGTGCGTCGTCGAGATGGGCGCATGCCAGAGAAACGCGGTGGTGTAGAGAACGCTGGCGGAAACCGACTCGGCGACGAACCCTCGCGCGGGGTCGAGGTCGATGATCTTCGACCCCAGAGTCTTCATGATGCGCATTCCCCCCGAGTACGTGCCGAGGGAAATCGCGGCCGCCGCTGAAAGAATGACCCACAGGGGAATGTCCGCGTTGGTGGACGTGTGGTAGCCGCCCGCCGTCAGAGCGATGACGATGACGCCCATCGTCTTCTGCGCGTCCTGGAGGCCGTGGCCCAACGCGATGGCCGCGGAGGAAAAGCGCTGGGCGTAGCGGAATCCGCGCATGGTCTTCCGGTAGGCGGCCTTGGCCATCGCCATCAGCAACAGCTTCATCAGCACGTAGGCGATCGTGAAGCCGACGAGGGGGGAGACGATCATCGGGACGATGACCTTGTCGAAGATGACGCTCCAGTGAACCGCGAAAGACACGGCCAAGCCCGCCCCGGCGAGGGAGCCGATGAGCGCGTGGGAGGACGACGACGGCAGGCCGAACCACCACGTGACGAGGTTCCATGCGATGGCGCCTATGAGGGAGCCCAGCACCAAGACGAGCCCGACCTTTCCGGCGTCGGGAGAAATCTCGACGATTCCGTCCCCGATCGTCTTCGCCACTTCCTGGCCCAGAAGCGCTCCGACGAAGTTCATGACCGCGGCCATTTCGAGCGCCCGCCTGGGAGTCAGGGCGCGCGTGGCGACGGCGGTGGCTATCGCGTTGGCGGCGTCGTGGAAGCCGTTGGTGAAGTCAAAGATCAGGGCGACCACAACGATGACTGAAACTAAAGCGAGGGTGCCCTCCATGCGTCAGGACTCCTTTATGGCGATCGACTCCACCGTCGATGAGAGGTCTTCGAAGGCGTCCAAGGCGCCCTCGAGGGCGTCGAGAACGGCCTTGATCTTGAGCACTTCGAGGGCGTCGGTCCCGCCGTTGAAAAGCTCGGCGATCATCGACCGATAGAGCTTGTCGCCCTGGTTCTCGATTTCGTTGAGAGTCACCCAGTATTCGCGGATGTTCTCGTTGATCGAGGCGAGATTGCCGATGTGGCTCTGGGTCAGCTGCGCGCATTTCTGGAGCAGCTCAACCTGCGTTTTCGCGCCGTCGGGGAGCGTCAGCGGCTTGTAGAGGACGATGTTGTCTCCTGCTTCGTCAATGAGGTCGACGACGTCGTCCAGGTCGTCTGCAAGCGAATACAAATCCTCCCTGTCAAAAGGGAGGACGAACGATTGGTTGATGAGCTTCAAGACCGAGTGGCACGCTTCGTCGGCGCCTTGCTCGGCTTCATGCAGTTTCTGCTGCAGCGTCGACCGGTCCGCCGGAGACGCGTTGATGACGTCCGAGAGCCTGTCGGCGGCCGTCACAAGGAAAGAAGCTTGAGTCGCGAGCAGCTGAAACAGCGTGTCGGTCTTCTTGAACTTTGGGGACACTGGGATCTCCTGAATTCGCCTGTGCCGCATTCGTATGGACGCGGTCCAATGTTCAGAATAGGACACATTGGGGACTGGTGACTAATGCGGCCGGACAATGCGGTGGGAAGGGCTGGGGTGTTTGAGAGTCTTATGCTTGGCGAGTCGGAAAAATTCTATGTGCAGGGCCTGTGCCCCGCGCGTCGCGACGCGGGAGACGCCCCGTCAATCGGATGCTGCACCGTCTCGGATGCCTCCGTCGTCAATCGCAGAAAGAGCCAATTAAGAGAGGGCCGCATAGAAGCGGCCCTCTCCATGAAGGACACCGGACCTGAGAGCGCCAGTCGGCGCGAAGGCCGCTCGCAGCGGCAATAGTTGGAGCCCGGGGCTTTCGCGATCCGATGTCTGAAATGAGCATAACACGGCCATGTAGGGTGTGTCACGTTCTTGCACGCGGGCCGGACGCGGGCTGCCCGTGCGCTTTCGGCGGCCGGGGCGGGATGCGAGCGTGTCTCCCGGGGAACCCGTGCGACTCCCGGGGCGCGGTTTCGGCCGCCGGGCGCGCGGTTCCACGTTGCGCGCCTTAACGTGCAAGAATTCGAAGTATGAGCGATTCGAGCAATCCCGACGAACCGACTGTGACGTCGAGCCCCTATGCCGCGGCTGAGCGCGCCAAGAAGGCTCGGATCGCGGGAGACGGCGCGTCGGCCGTTTCCCGGGAGCGGGAAGGCGGCGCATCGTCGAAGCTCCCGTCGATCTCCTTCACGCCCAAGGCGGCGGCGCTCGTGACTTCCTTTTGCGCGGCCGTGGCGCTGGGCGCCGCAGGAATAGTCGCCGCCTTTGTCTACGAAAAAGGCCCGTGCGCCGCCCAATGCCCCGACGGGAACTGCGGGACTGTGGACCTTGACGTGTGCAACGGCGACGCTCTCGTGGCGCCGTCGGCGATCCCGGGCGTCGTCGTCATGCTGGGCTTGGCGGCCGTCGTCGTCGGCGGGTGGCCCGAAGCGGCCCGGATTCGCAACCCGAGGCTCGCCCGCGGAGTCCTTTCGCTTGTCGCAGCAGCCTCCGTGCTCGCGGCGTCGGCCGGGTACGAGAGCCTCGCCTTCGTCGCCGCCGGCTCCATTTTCCTCTGTTTCATGGCGGAAATGCTTCGAAAGGACGGCCGCGAGAACCTGTTGGGGAGCGTTTCGGCGACCTTCCTCGGTGCGATCCTGATCGTCGCCTCCGGCTTTTGGCCCCTGCTGTTGCGCAACTACGAAGCGGGGGCGGTGGTCCTTGCGGGCATGTGCCTGCTGATCGGCGGGCTCGGCCGATACGCCTCCGCATCCGATGCGTCGAGCAGTCCCGCCAGGCTCATCGCCCGCAGTTTCTTGTACTCCTTCGCGGGCGGCGCGATCTATCTGTACGTCACCGGCCTCGGCTTTGAAACTCGGTCCCTTGCCTGGCTGGCCGCGATGGCCCTCGCCTTCGGCGCGACTTCCGGACTGGCCGACGGCGCAGCCCGAAGCCGCGTCGCATCGACGAAGGCGGGCGCCGCCGCCCTCGCCGTCGTCCCGCATTGCGCTCTTGGCGTCATCGTCTATGCCCTCAGCTTCGCCGTCTCGTAACCTGGAGCCATGGTGTTCAGCATCCCGGAGGGCCTCGCGCCCGAAACGTATCCCATGGCTTGGATTGTCGGCTCATGGAAAGGCGCGGGCATCCTCGAGTACGAGGGCATTGAAGCTTCGGCTTGCCTCCACGAGCTGACGGTCGACAACGACGACGGCGGCCCCTACCTACGCATCGAATCCCAGGTGTGGCTCGCGCGAGAGGAAGCCGGCGCGGTCGACAGGGAGGAGCCGGGGTTGTCCGCTTACTCCCGCCTCACAAAAGACACGCTGTGGACGCGCTCGTCCGGGTTCGTGCGCGCGGCTCCTGGAGCGGAAAAGCACGACGGCGCAACGGTGCTCGAAGCCGTGAGCGCCAACCCCGCCGGGCACGCGATCACGTGGGCCGGCCTCATCGACGGCCCGCGCCTCCAGTTCGCGGCGGACGCGATAGCCGCAGTCCCCACGGCCGCGGCTTTCGAGGGCGCGAAGATCGTCGCGGGCCTCGTGCAGTCAGACCTGTTCTACGCCTACGACATCGCTGCCTTCGGGCACGAGATGCGGACGTATATCGCCGGCCGGCTCTCCCGAGACGAGGGCTGATGGGCGAGCTCGAAAAGGCCTTCTTCTCGGATTTTGAAGGCGCGGCCCTCGGGGCCTTCAAAGGTGCCGTCTTCCCCGAAGACATCCGCAATCCTTCGGGCGGCGGAGCCGCTGGCGGCAAAGGCGCGGCGGGCGGGACCGACGGCGCTTTAGACGAAGGCGTCGTGGACCGCCGGGACGTCTCGGCCGGCGCTGCAAACGACGGCGTTGCGGACGTCGACGCACACGTGCCTGCCCACTACGGCGACCCCGCGGGGGAGTGGCGCGCGCTGAAAGAAGGGCGCGGATTCACGGTTGTGGGGCTCGACGTCGTCGCCGTGCGCGGAGCCGACAGACGCCGCTGGCTGCACTCGCTGCTGAGCCAGGCGCTCGCGGACATCGCTCCCGGCGCCTCGACCGAGGCTCTTCTCTTCAGCCCGTCCGGGCACATCGAGAACGGCGCGTTCGTCTACGACGACGGCGACGCCGCTTGGCTTTTGTGCGACCGGGGCGACGGTCGGCGATGGGCGGACTTCCTGAACTCCATGGCCTTTACGATGCGCGTGGAAGTGAATCTGCGTGAGGATCTGCTGACGGTCGGAGCCTTCGTTCCCGCTGGCGCGTCTCGGCGAGCGAAGTCGGCGGGTTCGCCCTCGGAGGGCGCCGGCCCGAAGGCGGATAGGGCCGACCGGGAGGCGGATGGGACTGACTCGCCTTCGGCTGGGGGCGGCCTCGGGGCGGGCGGCGTCGGCTCGCCGTTGGAAAGTTCTAGCCCGGGAATGGACGGCGCCAGCTCCGGGCCGGAAGGCACTGGCCTGCTTTCGGGGGGAGCCGCTGCGGCCGCGCTCGAAGAAACGGCCCTCTTCGTGTGGCGCGATCCGTGGCCCGGAGTGAGCGAGGGGGGAGCGACCTACACCCTCCGCGGCATCGAACACCCGGCTCGCGGCTGGCGTCGAGTGATCGGCGTCGTCGAAGCCGACAAAAGCGGGAAGCTCCTGGCCGCGCTGGAACGCTTTGGCGCGGTGCCCGCCGGAATGCTGGCCTGGGAGGCCGCTCGAGTCGCAGGATGGAGGCCGCGCGTCGCCCGCGAGGCGGACGAGCGGGCTCTGCCGCATGAACTCGACTGGCTGCGCACAGCCGTCCATTTGAACAAGGGGTGTTACCGCGGCCAAGAAACGGTCGCCAAGCTGGTGAACCTCGGCAGGCCTCCGCGCAGGCTCGTCGAGCTGTTCCTCGAAGGGCCGGTTGACGAGCTTCCCCGGACGGGGGACCCCGTGACAAGCGGCGGGCGGAAAGTCGGCGTGGTCACCAGCGCCGTTCGGCACCCGGAGGACGGCCCCGTCGCCCTGGCCCTCGTCCGACGGGCGCTCGATCCCGAGGCCGTGCTCGACGTCGGACGTTTCCGCGCCGGACAGACGGCGATAGTCGATCCCGAGGGCAAGTCGAGCGCCTCTCCCGCGGAACGCCCGGGGGCGGAGTTCCGGCGGGCAAGGCTGGGCGCCGAGGCGCGTCCGGCGGGATCGGGCGACGAGCGCCGTCGGGTCGAATCGGGGGCTGCGCCGGACCGCACGGCGTCGGAAGCCGAGCCGGGCCGCACGAGAAAGGACATGGAGTCACTATGAGTCTGCTGGAAAACGCACTGGCGATGAGTCTGCCGGACGATGCGCCCACAACCCTCGCGCAACGGCTGTCTGCCGACGGCCCCGATGTGCTGGCCTTTTCGCTCAGGAGCATAGGATACGAAATTCGGCAGACCGTGTGGCTCGTCATCGTCGTGTTCGTCGCCTGCGTGCTCCTCATGTGCCTGGCGCGCCCCGCCGCGGACTTCACGACGACCCGCCCGAAGAAATTCTGGCTCGTCGCGCTGGGGGCAAGCCTGCTCGTTTTCGTCTGGCCCTACGTCATGCCGCTGTATCTCCCCCTCCACGGGATCTTGCAATGGGTGGCGCTTATCCTCGCCATTTACTACGTGGGCCCAGAACGACGTCGAATGGGCAAAGGCGGCGGATGGCGCCGCAGAGGAGGCCGCGGCGATTCGGGCTGGTGATTCCCAGGGGCGGGGAGAATTGGCCGGTGATCCCCAGGGCCGTCGGGAGATTCGGGCGGCGGTCCGAGGCCGTCGAGATTCGAGTTGGCGCCCCTGCGGCAAAGGCTGCGCGCCGGGGAATGGTTTTGACGTACGTCGGGGAATGGCTTTGACGTACGCCGGGGACTGGCTTTGACGCACGTCGGGGAATGGCCCGGGCGCGCGCTGGGGAATAGGATCGGACGGTGCGTTAAGAATGGCATCGGACGCGCGGCGAACATGTCTGAGACGGAGGAAATATGAGAGCCGTTGTTCAAAGGGTCAGGCGCGCGCAGGTGCGGGTTGCCGGCGACGTCGTCGGTGAGGTCGGCGAGGGGCTGTGCGTCCTGCTGGGCGTCACGCACGGGGACGGCAGGCCGCAGATTGAGAAAACGGCGCGGAAGATCGCCCAGCTTCGCGTGCTGCGCGGGGCCGACGGAGACGACGACGCGCGCCGATCCGCGGAAGAGGCCGGGGCGTCCGTGCTCCTCGTTTCGCAGTTCACTCTGTATGCGGATGTGCGCAAGGGGAGAAGCCCGGGATGGTCCCACGCCGCTCCGGGCGACGTCGCCGAACCGGTCGTCGCGGCTGTCGCCGAGGAACTGCGCAAGGTTTACGGACTGCACGTGGAAACGGGGAAGTTCGGCGCGATGATGGACGTGGAGCTCGTCAACGACGGCCCGTTCACTCTGCTGATCGAAGCCTGACTTCGCCGGAGTCTGACAGGGCAGCCTTCGCCGGAGTTTGACAGGGCAGCCTTCGCCGGAGTTTGACAGGGCAGCCAGACTTCGCCGAAATCTTTATGCCGCGGCGAGGGGTTCTCTTCCAACGCAGGCGTCCCGTTGGACTCGGCCGGGCGCGTGCCCGCCCGGCGTCGGCAAGGTCCCGCCCGGCGTCGGCAAAGTCTCATCCGGCCTCGGCAAGGTCCCGTCGGAGTCGGCAAAGTCCCGCCCGACGCCGGCGGAGCTTGCTCGGCGTCGGCAAATCCCGCTTCTTGGCGCAAGATCCCGGAGCCGTGCGGGCCCGCACTCACGCCTGTGGCGAACAGTAGTAAAAAAGCGGGAAAACGTCGATAGAGTTGGGTGAAACCACCATGAGCGTGCCCGGACGCCAACGCGTCCGAGCCGTGCCGGGCCCGCACCACCCGCGGCCTCGGCGGTGCAATCCACGACAAGGAGAGTCAATGTTCGAACGGTTTACAGACCGTGCTCGCCGGGTCATTGTGCTTGCGCAAGACGAGGCCAGAAACCTCAAGCACAACTACCTCGGCACTGAACACTTCCTGCTCGGCCTTATTCGCGAGGGCGAGGGCGTGGCGGCAAAAGCGCTAGAAGCCCTCGACGTCACGCTTGACGAGGTCCGGGCCCAGGTCATCGACATCATCGGCGAAGGCCAGGAACCGCCCTCGGGCCACATTCCGTTCACGCCCCGAGCCAAGAAGGTCATCGAGTACGCAATGCGCGAAGGCCTTCAGCTGGGTCACTCCTACATCGGCACCGAGCATCTTTTGCTCGGCTTGACGCGCGAGCCCGACGGCGTGGCCGCCCAGGTCCTGACGAAGCTCGGGGCCGACATGACGCGCGTGCGCTCGCAGGTCAATCAGCTCATCTCGGGCTTCCAGGGCAAGGAGCCCGTCGGCGTGGGCGGAGGCGCCCGCGAGGGGACGAAGGCCGGCTCGACGGTACTCGACCAGTACGGACGCAACCTCACACAGTCCGCCCGCGACCACAAGCTCGACCCGGTCATCGGACGCCATATGGAGACCGAGCGCGTCATGCAGGTGCTCTCCCGGCGCACGAAGAACAATCCCGTGCTGATCGGCGAGCCCGGCGTCGGAAAGACCGCCGTCGTCGAAGGGCTCGCGCAGGCCATCGCCTCCGGCGACGTGCCGGAGACGCTGAAAGACAAGCAGCTGTACTCCCTCGACATGGGGTTGCTCGTCGCGGGCTCGCGCTACCGCGGCGATTTCGAAGACCGCATGAAGAAGATCCTCAAGGAGATCAACACGCGGGGCGACATCGTGCTCTTCATCGACGAGATCCACTCGCTCGTCGGCGCGGGCGCAGCCGAGGGCGCCCTGGATGCGGCGTCGTTGCTCAAGCCCATGATGGCCCGCGGCGAACTGCAGGTCATCGGCGCCACGACGCTCGACGAGTACCGCAAGCACATCGAGAAGGACGCCGCTTTGGAGAGGCGTTTCCAGCCGATCCAGGTGGAGCAGCCGACGGTCGCCCAAACGGTGGAGATCCTCAAGGGCCTTCGCGACCGGTACGAATCCTTCCACCGTGTGACCATCACCGACGACGCGATCGAGACGGCGGCCTCCCTGGCCGACCGCTACGTCAACGACCGCTTCCTTCCGGACAAGGCGATCGATCTGATCGACGAAGCCGGCGCGCGCCTCGCGATTCGCAAGATGACCGCCCCGCCGGAGCTGCGCGAGATCGACGAGCGGATCGCATCTGTACGCCGCGAGAAAGAAGCGGCGATCGACGGGCAGGACTTTGAAAAGGCCGCCTCGCTCCGCGACGAGGAGCAGCGGCTCGGCGAAAAGCGGGCCGAGCGCGAGCAGGCGTGGAAGGACGGCGACATGGACATCGTCTCCGTCGTCGACGAAGACCTCGTCACAGAGGTTCTCTCCATGGCCACCGGCATCCCCGTCTTCAAGCTCTCCGAGGCGGAATCCGCCAAGCTTCTGCGCATGGAGGAGGAGCTGCACAAGAGGGTCATCGGCCAGAACGAGGCCGTGGTCGCGCTCTCGCAGGCGATCCGCCGCACGCGCGCGGGCCTCAAGGATCCCAACCGTCCCGGCGGCTCGTTTATCTTCGCCGGTCCGACGGGCGTCGGCAAGACCGAGCTGGCGAAGGCCCTCGCCGAGTTCCTCTTCGGCGACGAGTCCGCGCTCATCACGCTCGACATGTCCGAATACTCGGAGAAGCACGCCGTTTCGCGGCTCTTCGGCGCCCCTCCGGGATACGTCGGATACGACGAGGGCGGCCAGCTGACCGAAAAGGTCCGCCGCAAGCCGTTCTCGGTGGTCCTCTTTGACGAGGTCGAAAAAGCCCACCCCGATCTGTTCAACTCCCTGCTTCAGATCCTCGAAGAAGGGCGCTTGACGGACTCGCAGGGCAGGGTGGTCGACTTCAAGAACACGATCATCATCATGACGACGAACCTCGGAACCAAGGACATCGCCAAGGGCGTGACCACTGGATTCCAGTTCGACGGCGACACGACGACGTCTTACGAGCGGATGAAGAGCCGCGTGGGCGAAGCGCTCAAGGAGCATTTCCGCCCCGAGTTCCTCAACCGCGTCGACGACATGATCGTCTTCCCGCAGCTCCAGCGCGAGGAGATCCTGCGCATCGTCGATCTCATGGTCGGCAAGCTCGACCAGCGCTTGGCCAAGCAGGAGATGCACCTCGTGCTGACGAAGCGGGCCAAGGAGCTGCTCGCGGACCGCGGATACGACCCCGTGCTCGGCGCCCGCCCGCTGAGGCGAGCGATCCAGCGCGACATTGAGGACGTGCTGTCGGAGAAGCTGCTCTTCGGCGACTTCGCAAAGGGGCAGACGATCGTGGCCGACGTCGACGAGGAGAACATCCCCGTGACGTTCACGTTCACCCCATACGACGCCGACGCCGAGCTGCCGCAGGACGTCGTGGCCGTGGCCGAACCCGAGTCGATGGACGGACTGACCGCGGGCGTGGACAACCGACGCCAAGGCGCCGCCACCCAGCCGAGCGGGCTGAGCGCCGCAAACTGACGGTCGCCCTGGAAACAAAACGCGATGAAGTCGCGGTAAAACGGCGTGTCCGCGGGAACTTCCGCGGACACGCCGCCGTTTCGGCGTCGGTGCCGTGATGCTGCGGTGCCGTGTGCTGTGTAGATGCCGTGATGCTGTGGCGCCGTGATGCTGCGTCGGCGCGACCGCATGCTGATCTTACGGTGATATGGCGAAGAAAACGCTGTGAAACATTATAAATTCCAAAATTTAGTTGAAATAATGTGTCAAGGTATTTTTCGTTCGCGCGTCGATGACGCCGAGTCGCGGAAAGAGCGGCGCATCGTCGATTTGTGTTTTTGATGCGTGCGTGGGCGGCGGGGCGGCCCGCCCGCTCGAGCCGCCCCTGTCCATTTGGATCGGCCTCGGTTTTCCGCTTGGGCCGACCGCGGATCGCCGAGAGCGCAGCCGAGCGCATTGATTCGAGAATTCCCGGAGGGGTCGGGTTGGTTCCGCTTCGCGTGAAGCCGCCGTTTGGCGAGAAGCCGCCGATCCTGGTCTTTCTCGGTTTTCGGGCAAAGCTTCGACTCGGCCCTCCCGGCGAGGTCTGGATCGGCCCTTCGGCCAGAGTCCTGGCTCAGTCCTCCAGCCAGGCCATGACGTTGACCTGCGAAGAATCGACGCCCTTGACCCGCAGCGGACCGAGCGTGATCGCCTTGATCTTCTTCTCGCCCAGCGGCTCGAGGTTGATGTCCTCAATGGCGCAAATGATGTGGCCCGTGTAGTTGCCGAGAAGCCACCGGTGGGCTTCGGGCCCGTAGTCGTTCGTCGGCGATCCGAGCGAAAGGAAGTCGACGCCGATGCAGGCGAGCTCCGGGAACTCCTCGTTGAGGTACTTCGAGAACTCTGGGTGGATGCTCACTCCCTCGTGTTCGTAGGTGTGCGGATCGGTGAACTTGATCTTGACAAACCCGGTGCGCAGCAGGAGCAGCCGCTTGCCCTTGAGCTGTTCGGCGTAGGGCTCGATGTCTTCCTTGAGGATGACCTCGCGGGGCTTTCCGCGGTGGGGAAGGTCGACGACGAGCACCTCGTCGCCTTCGTAGGCGAAAAACTCAATGGGGAGCTCGTGGAAATCCAGCCCCGTCGTATTGAAGTGGTGGGGGCCGTCCATGTGCGTGCCGACATGGTTGGGCAGCGTCGAGATCGTCGAGTTGAACGGCTTTCCGGTTTCGCTGACCACCGAGTCCTGGCGGACTTCCAACGTGGGCTCGCCGGGGAAAGCGCCGTCCTTGGGGTCGAGAATATGGGACAGATGAACGAACGACATTGTTCTCCTTCGATCGGAATGGGCTTGCCGCATTGCGCGATCCCTCGCGGCGAAACGGCACTGTATCGCGTGATTGACGTAAACGATAGCCCACGCCGTGAAAGAGCCACAAGTTTAGGGGCGGGGTTTCGCTCCCGGCTGTCACCGGTTTCGCGCCCGGCTGCCGTCCAGTGCGCAGTTGGCGCCGCAGCTGCGCACGGCGGGTGAATCCGGGGTAGGGTTGACGACGGGCCGGATGCGCGGCGAGTCTGGATTGCCGCGGCGAAACGGCTAGGCTGCCGGGAATCGGTCAGGCCGCTGCGAAACGGCTTGGCTGCAACGCACGGTCAGGCCGCCGTGAAACAGGAGGTGCGCGTGAGGCTTCCGATCGCTTTCGAGGAGGGCTCTGCCAAATCTGCAGACAGTCCGGGCAGCCGACGTGCCCGGGTGGCGGAGCTGGTCATCAAGAAGGGCGCCGTCAGCGTCGAAGAGCTGGCCGACGATCAGGGCGTCTCGGCGATGACGATCTACCGCGACGTCTCTTGGCTGGAGGAGGCCGGCATGCTCCAGCGTCACAACGGGAAAGTGGTGGCCAAGGCGTCTGGCCTGCAGGAGGCGTCCGCGAGGTTTCGGCTGGATCAGAGCGAGGCCGCCAAGGAGCAGATCGGAGCCTGCGCTGCCGCGATGGTGCCTTCGGGCAGCTCGATCATGCTTGACGATTCGACGTCGGGCGTGTGGGTGGTGCGCGCGCTGCGGGACATAGCGTCGATGTCCATCGTCACCAACTCGCTGCTCGTGGCGGAGGAGGCCGGGCGTTCGGGCGTCGAGAATCTCATCATCGTCGGAGGCGCCTACAGAGAATGGGCCGAGAGCCTCGTCGGCGCGTCCGCCGTCGACATGATCGGCCAGATGCACGCCAATTTCGCGATGGTTTCGGCGTCGGGAATCTCCGACTGGAGCTGCTTCCACCCCTATGAGGAAATCGTCGCCGTCAAACGCGCGATGCTCGAATCGGCCGAGACCCGGATTCTTCTCCTCGACCACACGAAATTTGCCCGCAAGGCGCTTTATCGCTTCGCCAAAATGGTGGAGTTCACGACCGTCGTCGTCGATTCGGAGACGCCGAAGGAGCTCGTCGCCCGGATGCGCGACGCCGGGGTGGACGTGACCGTCGCGCCGAAGGCCGGCAGCGCGCGGGTCTGACGGCGGCTTCGGCGGCGATTTCCGACGTGGCTAAGGCTGCGGCTTTGCCCTGATTCCGCGCGGCGTCGGTTGAGAGTTCCGCGGCGATGCCGGCGCCGCTCGACGAGCAGCGCTTTTGCGCATTGAAAATCCTGTTTACGCTCGTCGTATCGCAAATAAGGACTTTCCGTGGCCCAGTGTGCCGCTGTCGGCTGCCGCAACGCGCGGGCGCCCGTGGTCTGAGTTGCAAGCCGCCTGTAGAGTTCGCCGTCGGGGCAATTAACAGACGCGGTGTGAATCGAACCGACACCCGACCCCACGTGTCGCGACATTGATGGGGCAATTAACAGGTGCGGTGTGAATCGAACCGACGCCTTGTCGCGTGCTCAAGTAGGGAGGCCTTGGAGGATGCGACAACGTTCAATTGACTGTATTTCGCGCTATATCAACGAAAAATGGGCAATGCATCGTTGCGAAAGCGGTTTGCACGTCCTCTCGAAACGACTAACTTAACTAGAAGTATGTCCAAACTAACATCGAATGCGAAAAGATTCACATAACCGGTGTTACTCTTTTTGGACAACGAGTCGCCTCAGCCGAGGTGGGAATGCACGCGTTCTCAGATTGGCTGACACAGAGTGTCGCAAGGAAGGGCACAACATGGGATTGCGCATTGTCGTCGCTGCGGATTTCGCAGGATACGACTACAAAGAAGCCATCAAGAGGGACCTCGAACAGGACGAGCGCGTCGACGAGATCATCGACGTCGGCGTCAAGGACGGCGAGAAGACCCCCTATCCGCATGTCGGCGTCGCCGGCGCCCGGCTCATCGCGGAAGGGAAGGCCGACCGTGGGATCTTCTGCTGCGGGACGGGCATGGGCATGGCCATTTCTGCGAACAAGGTTCCCGGAATTCGCGCGAGCACGGCGCACGACAGCTTCTCCGTAGAGCGGCTCATCCTTTCAAACGACGCACACGTTTTGTGCCTTGGCCAGCGCGTCATCGGGCTCGAGCTCGCCAGAAGGCTTGCTCGCGAGTTCCTCGGCTACGAATTCGACCCCTCGTCGCACTCGAAAGCCAACGTTGACGTCCTAGTAGAATACGAAAACGGTTCGGCTGGCTGCTAGAACTGCTTTCGACGCCCCTCGAAGGGAAGGGGCCTCGAAAAACTCGCGCGATTGCCTTTGTCGGGAATCGCGGACCACACCTAGCGGATGTCTCATCCGCCCGACCTAAAAGGAACATCGATGTTTACAGCTTCGCTGGGAGTCTTCTTATTCGGACTCCTCGCCGCTATCGCGGGCGGCGCTGTCGGTGCTGCAATCGGAGGCAACTACGCCTTCGTTCTCACCGGCTTCTGCGTACTCGCATCGTGGGGCGTCTTCGCCGCCACCGGAAACTCCTTCGGCTTCGACTACATATCGTTCGGCCCTTTCATGGGCCCGCATATCGCCTTCGCCGGAGGCGCGGCAGCGGCGGTTTACGCCAGATACAAGGGGTATATGGAAGACGGCAAGGACGTCAACTCCCCGCTGGCCGGCCTTGGACGCCCCGACGTCATCTACGTCGGCTCCATCTTCGGCATCTTCGGCTACATCGTCCAGATCGGTATTTCGAAGATTCCGTGGTTCGGCGGCCACACCGATTCCGTCGCCCTGACGGTTCTCATTTCCGGCATCCTCGCGCGCATCGTCTTCGGCGGCGATCCCGGCAAGGGCCTCGTCAAGGGCTCGTTGCATTCGCCCTACGCCTTCGCTCCCGGAGCTAAGACCTTCCTCGAGAAGATTAAGCCCGGCCCGAACGGCCGCTGGCTGGAGTGGCAGGAGCACCGCGGCCCTCTCATCGCCATCGGTTCGCTTTTCGGCATCTTCGCAGGAGCTGTGTCGATCTTCCTGGCCGCCAACGTCCCTGGAGGTGCAGCCTTTGCCAACACCTTCGCGTTCGGTATTTCGGCAGTCATTATCCTGTTCCTCATCACTAACCGCAACATGCCGGTTCAGCACCACGTGACGAACATCGCCGGGTTGGCGGCCGTTCAGTTCTTTCCCGTCCTCATGGGTGACGACTTCAAGTGGACGGCCACCGCGACGTGGGATTCGAAGACTTGGACCATGGCAACCCTCGCCTTGGTGATCGCAGGCATCTTCGGCATCTTCAACGCCTTCGTCTGCGAGTTCTTCGCCAGGCTCTGGTACAACCGCGGCACGTCCCACATTGATCCCCCGGCGGCGTCGATCTGGATCTGCAACACGATTGTGGTTTCCCTGGCGGCGCTGTTCTAAAAGCCCCTCGGGCCGGGGCAGCGACCCGCCCCGGCCCGAGGCCCGCCCTTCAAAATGCCACGCGCTTCAAATTCACGCATTCGAATCATTGTCACGCCAATGATCAAAGCGCAGGGCTGAAGCTCAGGGTCGAAATTCGAAATCCGGAAGACTTGAGAGAGGAACGCAGTGAAGCGCACATCTCCTGACAGGCTCTACGACGCCTACATTTTCGACATGGACGGCACCATTTATTTGGGTGACGACCTGTTGCCCGGCGCCAAGCGGCTCATCGAAGGGCTGCGCGAGCTGGGCAGGCCCGTGCGCTTCCTGTCGAACAACCCGACGAAGGACCCGCAGCTTTACCTGGAAAAGCTCGGGAAGCTGGGGATTCCCACGCCGATTGAGGAAATCGCCAACACCGTCGTCACAACGGTCCGCTGGCTCAAGGCGAACCATCCCGACGCCGTCGTCTTCCCCATCTCCGAAGAGCCCCTCAAGAAGGCCCTCGCGGAGGCTGGCATCGCCATGAGCGAGGATCCGGAGAAGATCGACATCGTCATCGCTTCCTACGACCGAACCTTCGAATACCGGAAGCTCCAGATCGCATTCGACGCCATCTGGTTCCACAAGAGGGCATTCCTCATCACGACCAACCCCGACCGCTACTGCCCCTTCCCGGGCGGGCGCGGCGAACCCGACGCCGCCACCATCGTGGCGGCCATCGAAGCCTGCACCGGAGCCAAGTGCCAGGCGAACATGGGCAAGCCCGAGGCCACCATGCTTTCGGCGGCGATCGACGGCCTGGACGTCGATCCCGCCAACTGCATGATGGTGGGCGACCGCCTCATGACCGACATCGGCATGGCCATCAAGACGAACATGGTCTCGTGCCTGCTTTTGACCGGCGATTCGACGCTGGAAGAGGCCGAGGCCCTGGATCCGGCCGATCAACCCACATTCGTCCTCGACCGCATCGACCACCTCATCCCCGAGGCCATCCGCCTCGAATGGGGCTGGTCCGACGCGGACGAGTGAACTGTCAAACACCTACGAACTTCAGCGCGGAGGTTTCCTTGTCTGTTTTCAACAACACCAATTCACTCACCGGCGGCCCCTACGTCATGGGCATCGACTTCGGCACGGAGTCGTGTCGAGTCGGAATCTTCGATCTCACCGGAGCGCCCGTGGCATTCGCAGCGACGGCTTACAAGACCACGCACCCGGCGCCGGGCTGGGCCGAGCAGTCGCCCACCGACTGGTGGAACGCCCTTCGCGCCTCGGTTCACAGCGTCATGCAGCGTTCGGGCGTCCAGCCCCACGAGATCAAGGGGATTTCCTACGACGCGACGACGATGACCGTCGTCGCCCTCGACCAGGGCGGCGAAGCCCTGCGCCCGGCGATTATGTGGATGGACGTCCGGGCCACCGAGCAGGCGGCCCGCGTCGTCGACACGAAGTCGCCCGCCCGGCGGTACACCGGAAACGGCACTCTGCCGCCGACCGCCGAATGGTTCCCCTTCAAGGCCGCGTGGCTGCGCGAGAACGAGCGCGAGACATACGACAAGGCCTACCGCCTCGTGGATGCGCCCGACTGGCTGACCTTCAAGCTGACCGGCGAGTGGACGCAGAACATCAACACGGCCGCCCACCGCATGTACTACGACCGCGACAACGGCGGCTGGCCCGTCGATCTCTACGAAGAGGCCGGCGCGGGCGACGTCTTCGACAAGCTCCCCACCGTCGTCAACGACCTGGGCGTGCTTGTCGGCGGGCTGTCGAAGTCCGCCGCCGAGGCCCTCGACCTCATTCCCGGAACGCCCGTCGCCCAAGGCGGCGGCGACGCGTGGCACGGCCAGATCGGCCTCAACGTGCTCCGCCCGGGCAAGATGTCGCTGGTGACCGGCTCCTCGCACGTCATGTCCGGCCAGTCGCCCGACCCCGTCTCCGGCCCCGGCTTCTTCGGCGGCTACACCGACGGCGTCGTCCCCGGCCAGTACACGGTCGAGATCTCCCTGGTCTCCTCCGGGTCCGTGCTCAAGTGGTTCAAGGACAACTTCTGCCCGGACATCAACCTGGCGGCCGAGCAGACCGGCCTCAACGCCTACGACATCCTCAACCAGCGTTCGGCGGACATCCCGATCGGCTGCGACGGCCTCGTCATCAACGAGTTCTTCCAGGGCAACCGCACGCCCTACTCGGACTCCAAGGCCCGCGGCGTTTTCACCGGCCTGTCGCTCGCCCACAGCCGTGAGCACATGTACCGCGCCATCCAGGAGGCCGTGTGCTACGGCGTCGAAGCCAACCTGCGCAAGCTGCGCGAAGCGGGATTCGAGGTTCAGGAATTCGTGGCCTGCGGAGGCGCGACGAAGTCCCGCATGTGGACGCAGATGCACTCCGACGTCACCGGCGTTCCGATCACCCTGACCGAGGTGGGCGACGCCGTCACCCTCGGCTCGTGCATCCTCGCCGCCGCCGGAGCGGGCCTGTACGGATCGGTCCAGGAGGCCGCCGACGCGATGGTCCACGAGCGCGAGCGCATCGAGCCCGACGCCGAGAAGCACGAGCAGTACAAGTTCTACGCCGATCAGTACTGCAAGCAGTTCCCGCTGGTGCAAGGCCTCATCCACGAGACGGTCGACCACGTCGCCGCCGAGCACGCAACAGCCGAATGATCCACGGGCCCGGGGCTTTCCGACAGGAGGGCCCCGGGCCGCATAGAAGCTCAACCACGGAGCCGGAAGGGCCTTGCGCAGCAAATATCGGGATTCGCGCGGCAGGCCCGGAAGGCACGAAAGGGAAAGGATAGAACAATGTCGAGCGATCTCATCGAAAAGGCTCTCAAGACGGCCGTCGAGACAAAGGACATCGTCTTCGGCGACGGCGTCACCAGCCAGACGGGCGAAATGTTCGCCAAGCTGTTCCCGGGGGCGAAGGCCCTCGTTGTGGCAGACGAAAACACCTTCGGCGCGACCGGCGAGGAAGTGGTCGCCTCCCTCAGGGCGGCAGGGGTCGAATTCGCCCAAGAACCGTATATTTTCCCAGGAAAGCCGACGCTTTACGGCGACTATAAGAACGTCGAAATCCTGCGCAACCACATTGAGCCGCTCGAGGACGCGGTCGTGTGCTCGATCGGGGCGGGCACGCTCAACGACATCGCCAAGCTGGCCTCCGGCGAGCTCGGCCGCCCGTACATGAACGTGTGCACGGCCGCCTCGGTCGACGGCTTCGCCGCCTTCGGCGCGTCCATCTCCCGCGACGGCTTCAAGATCACCCGATCGTGCCCCGGCCCCGCCGGCCTCGTCGCGGACAACGACGTCGTGTGCAACGCCCCCAAGCGCCTGACCGCCACCGGATACGGCGACCTCATCGAGAAGATCCCCGCCGGAGCGGATTGGATCCTCGCCGACGCCCTGGGGATCGAACCGATCAACGAGTACGTGTGGAACATGGTCCAGGGCCCGCTGCGCGGCTCCCTCGCCGACCCCGAAGCCATCGGGAACGGCGATAAGAAGGCAATCGAGGGCCTCATGGAGGGCAACCTCATGTCCGGCCTCGCGATGCAGGCCGGCCAGTCCTCGCGTTCGGCCTCCGGCGCCGGCCACCAGTTCTCACACGTGTGGGAGATGGAAGGCCACGGGCTGGATTGGGAGCCCCCGCTTTCGCACGGATTCAAGGTCGGGGTCGGAACGGTCGCCTCGTGCGCCATCTGGGAGGAGTTCCTCAAGATGAAGGCCGAGGACTTCGACGTCGATCGCGCGCTCGCGGCCGTCAAGAGCCCCGAGCAGGTCGAATCCCAGGTGCGCGCCGCCCTCAAGCCCCGGATGCAGGAAGAGGCCGTGCGCCACTCCCTCAAGAAGAGGACCGAAGGCGAAGAGCTCGTCGCCCGCATCGAGCTGCTCAAGGAGAAGTGGCCCGAGCTGCGCGAGAGGCTGCGCGCCCAGCTCATGGCACCCGAGGAGATCATGGACCGCCTGAAGACGGTGGGCGCGCCATACCATCCCGAGCTCATTGAGATCGATTGGGAGCGCTTCCGCGAGACCCACTTCAAGGCTCAGATGATCCGCGACCGCTACACCGTCTTCGACATCCTCATCGACCTGGGGGTCTACGACGCCGTCGTCGAGAAGCTGTTCTCGCCCGAGGGCTTCTGGGGCCGGCACCGCCGCCCCGCGGAGTGACCCGGCCCGTCGAGCCCCTTCGAACTCCGCCATCCGCTTTTCCTTTCTTCCCCTAACCCAAGGAGAAAACATATGTCCGATAAGAAATACATCGTCGGCATCGACTACGGAACGCTCTCCGGCCGCGCCATCGTCGTGGACGCCGCGACGGGCGAGCAGCTCGGCACGCACGTGACCGAATACCCCCACGGCGTCATGGACCGCACCCTGACCGCCGGCGACAATCAGACCCTTCCGCCTGAATTCGCGCTGCAGAACCCGGCCGATTACGTCAAGGTGCTGCGCGAGTCGGTTCCCGCCGCGGTCAAGGACGCCGGGGTGGACCCGGCCGACATCGTGGGCATCGGCGTCGACGCGACGTCGGCGACGGTGTTCTTCACCGACAAGGACGGCGTGCCGCTGTGCGAGAAGCCCGGCTTTGAGAACAACATCCATGCATACGTCAAGCTGTGGAAGCACCACGGCGCCCAGGATCAGGCCACTCGACTGGTGAAGGTCGCCGAGGCCCGCCGCGAGGAGTGGCTTGGCCGCTACGGCGGGGTGCTCTCCTCCGAGCTGCTCCTGCCGAAGGTCCTCGAGGTCTTCGAGATGGCGCCCGAGGTCTACGAAGAGGCCGACGTGGTGTGCAACCTCCTCGACTGGCTCACCTGGAAGCTGACCGGGACCCTGACACAGTCCGCCGGCGACTCCGGCTACAAGCGCATGCTTCAGGACGGAAAGTACCCCTCCTTCGAGTACCTCGAGGCCGTCAAGCCCGGATTCGGCCGCGTCTTCGAGGAGAAGATGAGCGCCCCCGTCCTCCCGCTCGGCGCGAAGGTCGGCGGTCTGACGAAGGAGATGGCCGAGCTGACGGGCCTGCCCGAGGGCATCGCCGTCGCGTCCGGCAACATCGACGCGCACGTCGTCGTCGCCGGCGCAAACGCCGTCCGCCCGGGCCAGCTCACGGCGATCCTCGGCACGTCGTCCTGCTATGTGCTCAACGGCGAGGAATACCGCGACTGCCCCGGCGTGTTCGGGATCGTCGACGGCGGCGCCGTGGACGGCTACTGGGGATTCGAAGGCGGCCAGACGGCCGTCGGCGACATCTTCGCGTGGTTCGTCGACAACTGCGTGCCGGGCTCCTACGTGGAGGAGGCCAAGTCGCGCGGCGTCTCGGTCCACGACCTGCTCGTGGAGAAGTCGAAGGGCCAGGAGATCGGCGAGCACGGCCTCGTCGCCCTCGACTGGCACAACGGCAACCGTTCGATCCTCGCGGACGCCCGCCTCTCCGGCCTCGTCGTCGGCCAGACGCTGACCACCGCGCCCGAGGACGTCTACCGCGCCCTCCTTGAAGCGACGGCATTCGGCTGCCGCGTCATCATCGACAACTTCGAGGAGCACGGGATCAAGGTCGACGAGATCGTCGCCGCCGGCGGCCTGCTCAAGAACTCGTACTACATGCAGATGCTCTCGGACATCACCCGCCGCCCGATCTCGGTCTCCACGGCCGAGCAGACCGGCGCGCTCGGCTCGGCCGTGTTCGCCGCGGTCGCGGCCGGCGTCTATCCGGACGTCTTCGCGGCCGCCGACGCGATGTCCTCGGTTGAGAAGCGCGCCTACGAGCCGAATCTCGAAGCCTCCGCCCGCTACGACGAGGTTTACGAGATCTACAAGGAGCTGCACGACTTCTTCGGCCGTTACAACGGCGTTTCGCCCATGCACCGGCTGAAGGACATCCGCGCGCGCATCTATCGCGACAGGGACGCCGAGCAGTGATCCGCCTGTCCGAGCTCGCACCGGACGTTCAGGCCTCCGTCCGGGCCACGAGGGAGCGGGTGGCGAGGCTGCACGCCGAGCTTCCCGCCAACGGCCTCGTGGTCTGGACGGCCGGCAACGTTTCCGAACGCGTTCCGGGCGCCGACCTTTTCGTCATCAAGCCTTCGGGCGTGCGCTACAGCGAGCTGAGCCCGGACAACATGACAGTGTGCACGCTGGAGGGGAAGAAGATCGACGACGGGACGCCCGCCTCGCTCAACCCCTCCTCGGACACCGCCGCGGTGGCATACGTCTTTCGGCACATGCCCGAGGTCGGCGGAGTGGTCCACACCCACTCGACCTACGCGACGGCGTTCGCCGCGCTTCACCGGCCGATCCCGTGCGTTCTGACGATGATGGGCGACGAGTTCGGCGGCGAGGTGCCGGTGGGCCCGTTCGCGATCATCGGCGACGATTCGATCGGGCGAGGGATCGTGGAGACCCTCAGGTCCTCGCGTTCGCCTGCGGTGCTCATGGCCAACCACGGCCCGTTCACCGTGGGCAAGGACGCCGAGGCCGCGGTCAAGGCCGCCGCCATGGTCGAGGAGGTCGCCCGCACGGTCGCGACGGCCCAGCTGCTCGGCGACCCCGTGCCGGTGGCCCAAGAGCACATCGACGCGCTTTACCAGAGATATCAGAACGTTTACGGTCAGCGTTAGGCGCCCGAGCGGCGCCGACGCGCACAGCAACCCGAAAGGAAGCAGTATGGCAAAGATTGCAGTGTTGGGGTCGGGGATCATGGCCACGGCCCTGTCCTTCCCGGCCTCGGAGAACGGCAACGAGGTTCGCCTCGTCGGCACGTTCCTCGACCGCGAAATCATCGATTCGATCCAGAAGACGGGCGTGCACCCGGACCTTGGCCTCAAAGTCAACGAAAGCGTCAAGGCCCACCAGCTGGAAGAGGCCGCCGACGTGATCGCCGACGCCGACGTCGTCATGTGCGGCGTGAACTCCTTCGGAATCGAATGGGCGGGCGAGCAGCTTTCGAAGCTCATGAAGCCCGGCCAGAAGCTCCTGACGGTGACCAAGGGCATGCGGGCCGACGACGACGGAACGATGCACATCCTGCCGGACGTGCTTCGCTCCTACTTCGACCCTGAGCTGGCCGAGAGCGTCTCCTGGAACGCCATCGTCGGCCCGTCGATCGCAGGCGAGCTTGCCGTCCACCACGACACGTGCGTGGTGTTCTGCGGTCAGAGCAAGGAGGACGTCGACTACCTGGCCGGCCTGTTCCGGACCGACTACTACCACGTGTGGACGTCGACGGACTTCGTCGGGCACGAGACCGGCGCGGCCACGAAGAACGTTTACGCGTTCGCCGCGGGCTTCGCCCAAGGCATGCTGCGCAAGGCCGGCAAGGAGAACGACCGCTACGTCATGTACAACTACGGCGCGGCCGTTTTCGCCCAGGGGCAGAAGGAGCTGCGCTCCTTCATCAAGCTCATGGGCGGCGACCCGGAGACGGGCGACGGCCTGGGCGGGGTGGGCGACATGTTCGTCACCTCGATGGGCGGTCGCAACGTCAAGGCCGGCGGATACGTCGGGGAGGGCATCGCCTTCTCCGAAGTGCAGGATCGCTACATGAAAGGAGTGACGCTCGAAGGCGTCGCGGCCATCAAGGTCATCGGCAAGGCCCTCGGGCCGCTGACCGAGCGCGGCGTCATCGGCGAGGACGAGTACCCGCTGTGCCGGTTCCTCTACTCGGTCGTGGCGGAGGACGCGCCGCTCGAGATGCCTTGGGACAGGTTCTTTCAAGGTTTGAAGTGACCGCGGCGGGGCCGGTCTCGGCATCGGCCCCGCCTGCCCGGGTGCGACGTCGGCGTCGCCGCACCCGTCCGCAACGCAGCCGACAGACGCATCCGTCCGCAACGCAACTGTCCGACGCACCCTCCCGCAACAACGCCCCCGCAACAACGCAGTCAACGACGAAACGCCCTCGAACAAGGACGCCTTCGAAGGCCGACGCCGGTCCGCACCGCGGACGCGCCGAATCACGCACCTTGGCGCGTCCCGAGCCCGCCGTCGCCAACCGCGCAAACCCAATACCAACCGCATTCAACGTCGAATTGAGGTAGAGGCATGAATCCCCTCGTCATTGCAATCGATTCGTCCACCACCGCCACGAAGGCGATCGTCGTGGACACAGAAGGAA
>ERZ773060.49-NODE-49-length-68969-cov-11.5207_pt1 | contig 68969 bp, 50 predicted proteins | sample MGYA00580628_ERZ773060 | MGnify/ENA primary metagenome ERZ773060 (study PRJEB29015, sample SAMEA2738019) | human oral metagenome | biome: human oral; feature: human-associated habitat; material: dental | place: China | collected 2045 ... | reverse complement strand
GCCTGGCTCTCCGGTTCGCCGGCTCGATCCCGGCCCCCTGCCCCCGCCCGGGAGGTTGCGCCTCTCGAGGCGGTCTGGGGCGCCGCCCCGGCGTTCGGCGCCTGCGCCTCCGGGCTGCCTCCGGGCGGGCCGGCCTCGGCCAGGAGCAGCCTCGCGCACAGGAGCTCGAGCTGGAGGCGCGGCGAGGTCGCGCCGACCATCCCCTTGAGCGCGTCGTTGGTCAGGTCCGCCGCCCGCGAAGCGCCGCGCGCCCTCAGGTGTTCGGCCTGGACGAGCATCCGCTCGTACTGGTCGCGGGGAACCGAGGTGAGGACGTCGTCGGCCTGCTCGCCCGCCAGGGAGACCACGATGAGGTCGCGCAGCCGCTGCAGCAGGTCCTCGACGAATCGGCGCGGATCGTGCCCGGACTGGACGACCCTTTCGACCACGGCGAACAGGCTCGCCCCGTCGCGGGCGGCGACGGCCTCCACCGCGTCGTCGAGGAGGGAGGCGTCGGTGAAGCCCAGGAGGGCGATCGCCTGGTCGTAGGCGAGCATCCGCTCTTCGGATCCGCCGATCAGCTGGTCGAGAACGGAGAGGGAGTCGCGCACGGAGCCGCCGCCGGCCCGCACGACGAGCGGCAGGACTCCCGCGCCGATCTCGATGCCCTCGTCGGCGCAGATGCCGGACATGAACGCTTCGAGGGTCTCGGGTGGGACGAGCCGGAAGGGATAGTGGTGGGTGCGCGAGCGGATCGTCCCGATGACCTTTTCGGGCTCCGTCGTGGCGAAGACGAATTTGACGTGGTCGGGGGGTTCCTCGACGAGCTTGAGGAGGGCGTTGAACCCCTGGTTGGAGACCATGTGGGCTTCGTCGATGATGAAGATCTTGTAGCCGTCCCGTGCGGGGGCGAAGGCGGCGCGTTCGATGAGCTCGCGGGCGTCGTCCACTCCGCCGTGGCTCGCGGCGTCCATCTCGACCACGTCGAGGCTCCCTCCCCCGGCCAGGGAGAGCTCGCGGCAGGATTCGCATTCGCCGCACGGGGTGTCCGTGGGGGCCTGCGCGCAGTTCAGGCAGCGCGCGAGGATCCGCGCAGACGTGGTCTTCCCGCAGCCGCGCGGGCCGGAGAAGAGGTAGGCGTGTGCCGTTCTGCCAGCCCGCAGGGCCGCCATGATGGGCCTCGTGACGTGTTCCTGGCCGATCACGTCCTGGAATCTCTGCGGGCGGTATCGCCGGTACAGTGCCATGCTCACGCCACCAGTCTACGGGCAGACGCCGGCGTTCTCACCGGCTTCGACGCCGTACCGTGCACCGCCCCGCCTCACCGATCGACATCGCGATCATCATTCGACTGCAATGACGACGATGCTGATATAGGATCGATGTGGCAGCATGATGCAGCCATTCGCTTCTACGAAAAGGAGAGCGGGAATGTCCCAAGGTTCCTATGATCTGGTTTTCAATTCGGATTCCGTGACGGTGGTGGCAGATACCGTCTCGGCGGACAGCCAGGTTTACAACAACATTTCGGCCGGCATCGGGAAAATGACGGACGACGTCGACTCCACGATCCTGCTTCTTCCAATCGATCAGATTGGGGAAGGAAGTCACACTCGCAACGAGGGAACCAACGAGTTGAAGCATACGCTGGAGCACATCGTCACCATGATGAAACATGCCACGCATGAGCTGTCGGACGCCTGTGCCCTTGTCGGCTTGGGCGTCAAAGGCGCCGTTGAGGACTTCGATTCCACGGAGTCGAACATCACTCAGAAATTCAAGTTCATGATGTCCAGCAAACCGGTTCAGTGAACGGTTTTCCATCGAAAATTTGCGGCTTGGAAGATGCGAAGCCGATTCCACCGAGCAGCCGGTATGAGAACTGCATAAGGCGCATGGCAAGAGCTTTTGAAGTGTATGGCTACCGCGCATCCTCGGGCCCCTTCGCGGTTTTGAACCCGTTTCAGGTTCATTGTGAGCGAAGGGGTGGCGGTAATAAAATACGTCTATGAAAAAACAATGGGCGAAGCTATGGTGTTCTGCGATCGCATCGGTCGTCTTTCTGGCGGCGGCCGGATGCGCCGGCCAGTCCAAACCAGCCGGGTCGGCTTCAAGCACGACGCCGTCGCCGAGTACGAGTTCGTCGCCAACGCCGTTCGTCAAAGGCACGCGGATGAGGATCCCGGGCAAGCTCTCAATCGTAGTCCCCGATGGATACATCGCATACACAGCCGAACAAACTCGCCGATCCTTCCATCCCATCGTTATCGTACCTCGAGGAACCCCGATTGAAAAAGCCGACAGAACTCCACAGCGTTTAGAAATACTTACATACTTCACTAAAGAAAAAGGGGAAAAAAGTCGAGATAATCTTTTCAATGAATATACCCATTGGAAACAAATTAGCGAATTAAAGAAAGAAAATGCTATAAAAATTGATAATAGCATTTTATATGGAATATATTACAAACGGACAGACGCAATAGGAACAGTATCACGTCAAACTTGGTATAGAACCATAGGAAATAGCGGATGGAAAATCGACATTATCGGACCCGATAATGCTGAAAATATTCCACAAGAGCTTCTCGATGCCATGCGAACGATAGAATTCGCTAAGCAGAAGCAAACCGATTCAGGCTAATGTCCGTCTCGGGTGGCGTCCTTCCGGCTTTGTTCAGCAGTCCGCAATAAGTCGTCGATCTTCTTGCTCGCTTCGCCGAATGCCTTCCCCTGGCCGGACATCAAGCCTTGATCGCTGCCCATCCAATCCTCGTATTCTGATTTTGCTACCGAATTCATCTTCACATAAGGCTTGAGAGATCCGTCCGTATTGAGCGGAGAATCACTTTGTCCGGCTCTCGCACCCCACCTCTGCTGTGGTGTCTCGGCTCCGGAAGGCCAGGTATTGGCTTCGGAAGCCGCCGCGAGGAACTGACTCTTCATCGTCAGAGCCACACCGTTATGAGCATCGACAACTGTATAGTGGGCAGTCGCCGCATTAGACGTCGGCAGCATAGTTTCCAAAATCTTGGGAAGACCCCAATCTTTCCCCGCATTTATATTCAGCATTGTTCCGGCTTTCCGCCAGTCAGGAAGACCGGTTATGGAAACTAAATTACCGAATGGAACAATCGATACGCCTTTAGATACTAAAGACTGAATATATCCATTATTTTGATCTAAAACTTTTTTCATATTTTCGTTTGCATTGTGTGGAGCCACCGTCAAAGTCTCCAAAGTGTCCGTCCATGAGGCCACAGTCGTTTTGAGTCCAATGTAGTTGCGATCACGCATGTTTTTTACCATGTCAACATGCATTTGAGCCATAGAATGATTTATCATGGTTTTAGAAGCTTGTTTGTCAATGGAGACATCAACAAGAACGCCATCAAGCCCTTTTAGTCTTGATATATCATATGCGCTTACTCTTAGCATGTATTCACCTGGACGATCCGGATATTCGCTGTAATGTAAAAGATCCGCTTTGCTAGATTGCATTTGGTAAGCTATATCATGCATATACGGTCCAAGTATTGCCCCTGATATCCTCCTCAGGTGGGAATGATTATAGCCGAATCTGCTCTGTCCTCTGTTAAAACCTCCAGCGTCCATGGCTTCTTTATAACCGTCAATGTATTCATGCAGTACTGTAAAATTTTCTTTATGTCGGCGTGCATCAGGCATGGATGTCATTTCATAAACCATTTTGCCAAGATGTTCGCCTTTGTCAGGATATTGAATTTCTCCCCCAGATAATTTATAACGTCCCCCAACTAAATATTTAGTCACATTTTGATCGTTTTCACCTTCAATTCCTACATTTGACGACAAAAATGTTCTATTCATCTGTGGATCGCCGTCTACACCGTGCAGAACATTAGCAACTGGATCCCACGTACCTAAAGGCGGCTTACCATAGGATATAAACGGCACACCTGTATTATTAGTATCATGCATACCGCTCGCCTTGTAATCACGCAGATAATTTCTACTGTACTGTGCTTTTTGCTCGTAATCCCATTTAAGTAGATCATGCATCACATTATGTTTGCCATTGACGAATTCTCGTGAAAATGTCAACTCAGGGTGTTCACAAGCCCCAAGTCCCCAAGCTTGAGCAAGAAATACATAGCCACGTGATTCTTTCTTCACCGTGCTTGAACTATAAACTCCTAAATTGTGAAATGGTTTTGCATCGAAGCTACTACGTCCTATTTTTTTGATTTGTTCTAAATATCCCTCTTGCCATTCAGAAAGGGATTTATGGATGATTTTCCCATTTTCTCCCTCTACTTTTACTTCCATTGTCGAGCCATAAGATCGCCAGGCATTCCACATTGCTACGCGCTCTCGTTGGTGAGGATCCGATGAATTCGCATCCAAATCGCGAGGAATCGATCCCGTGGCCAGCATCGTCCCACTGCCCATCGCGGATAGCGCCTTTCCTACGGCTTGACGCTGCGCCGAATCCGGATCCAAACGATCCGCGTTCGCAGCGAACGATGCGATTTTACCTGGACCGTATTTCATAGCAAATGCATTTGCCAGAAACGGATCCGTACCCAACCGCTTAGCATATCGGGAATTGAATTCATCCAAGCTTTCCTTTCGAGTGTTGCCATTTTTGTCTACATCCGACAATAATTTCACTGCATCGTCTGCATCTTTGTTCGCATCGGTCACACGCGTTTGAGTGGCGATAAACCCTCCACCGTCACCGAACATGGCAACACCCACATTGCGCCGAACATCAGCATCATTATGCCCTGTAGTCTTGGAAGATGGCAGAAATTCCTCCAATTTCTTTTTCAATTCCACCGCCGTTGCCGCAGCTAAAGCGTCTAAGGCCCTAATGTCCTTATTGTATGCCTTTGCAATTCTTTTCTGAGCGGAGTCGAGTTCATTTTCAACATCTTCCGCCTTAGGATAGCAAATGTTCTTATCTATAGCCTGACCAGGCTTCGGAACTAAAGCCATTCTATTATCGTAAGTACTTTTTGCTTGATCCCAATCACTTTGATGTTTTTTAATTTTATTTTGAGTGTTCGAATAAGCTTCATTATAATTTTCTAACTTTTCATGAATGAATTGTTCTATTCCAGCTGCTTTATGCGCGGCTGATTTAATCAATGAGGCTTCTCGTGCGTACGCTTCCTTAGCGCGACCACTCCATACGTCGGACTGAGAGCCAATCCTCCCCGAAACCGTGCTGCCATCACGAGCGACGTCCGTCTCGAGGATAGCCCCGGCCAAGTTTTTGAATGCGATGGCCAGTCCGTGGATATCCGCTTTGTCCAAAGACGGCAACTCGTCGGCACCGCCGGTAAATGACACATATGCCATCGTGAATACCTCGTTTCTTCGCCGGATCCAGAGGATTCGGAAGGTTCAGGAAATTTTCTGCATAAGGCTACTTCCCTGTGTACCACTTCGGTGAGTTGCATTTCAATATTCCAGCACTTTCGATTTCCAAACTAATTCGATCACATTTTCGATTCGATGTTTTGAATGTCATTCAATTTCATTGATATATCGGGTTTCGATTGCTACAAAACAGTTCGGCGGCTTTCTGGGATAACTTTCATCGGTAAGGTGGCTGCGCAGGAACCAGTTTGAATTTCCGCGAAACGAGTCTTGCGGCGGATATGACTTTCGCTTACGCTCATAGTTCGCATCTTCGTTCGATCCGATCGCACTCAGGCCGGTTTCGGCGCTCCTCTCCCAAAGCTTTTCGCAGCCCAAGGCGGCCCCGAAAGCGGAAGGAAAAGGGGTAGGCGAAGGAAATGAAAAGGACTTCCCACGCACCCGCCAGAGCCCGCATACCCTTGCTGCCTTCCAGCCCTGGGGGAGTTTTGCGGGATGACGCCGCGTGGGAAGCCACGTCCAGATTACCCGACCGGCCAGCGGCCCGCCAGCCGCACCGGTCCCTCCGCGGCCTGGTTCTGCCGGCCAGCGGACATTCGGCTCCGTATCCGCGCCTGCGTCCTAGAGTGGGGGCATGAGCATCGACATCCCTGGCATGGGCACGGCGGATTGGCTCGGCGCCCTCGACAATCTCGATCTTCTGGCCGCCCCGGTGGCCGCGTCCCTCACGGCCGTCGCGGAGCGCGAGCCGGATCTGGCGGCGCAGGCCGTGGTGGCCGCGATCGATCCGGAATTCGCCGACACCGACGCGATGACGGCGCGCTACGCCATGGATCTGCGCCTCTCGTGCAACTGCGTGCTCGTGGCGGGCAAACGCGAGGGGCAGGAGCGCATCGCGGCGGCCGTCGTCCGCGCGACGACGAAGGCCGACGTCAACCACGTCATCAAGAAGCTCCTGAACGTGCGCAAGGCGTCCTTCTGGCCGCAGGAACGGGCCGTGGAAGCCTCGGGGATGGAGTACGGCGGGATCACCCCCGTCGGGGTGCCGGAGGGCTGGCGTCTGCTGCTCGACGCGCGCGTCGTGGAAGGCTTCGCCGTGATCGGCTCGGGACTGCGCTCCTCCAAGCTGGCGCTGCCCGGCGAACTCCTGGCGAGGCTGCCCGGCGCCGAAGTGGTGGAAGGCCTAGCCACCGAGTAGGCCGCCGGCAAACCGAGTAGGCCGCCGGCAATCGGCGCCTGCAGGCGCAGCCTGTCGGCCCTTTGCGCAGTAAGGCGAGGGTGCCTCGAATCGCGCCTGGAGCCCGGCTACGCCTCTTCGCTCAAGGCGAGGCCTTCGCGAGCGCACTCGGGCACTACAGCCGGCTAGCGGGCTCCTTACAGCCGACTAGCCTTCCGTTCGCTCCCGCTTCCCAGCCGCGGGAAGGGCCGGAGCGAGAACACGACCTCAACGGGCACGTCGAAATACTCGGCGATCTGCAGGGCAAGGCTGAGCGAGGGCGAGTACTCGCCCCGCTCCAGGTAGCCGATCGTCTGATAGTGGACTCCCAGGGCCTCGGCGAGTTCGCGCCGCGACGTGCCGCGTTCGGCCCGCAGCATGGCGATGCGATTGTGTATCGCCACTCAGTACCCCCTGGCCAGGAAGCGCTCCCGAGCGGCGGCCACCGAACTCCCGGAGACCCCGCGGATCACCTTGCGCATGAGGATCGGGGCGAGCACCAGCCCGGCCGCCGCCCACGCGCCGAGCACCGCCAGGGATTCGAGGGTGTGCCATGACTCCCCCGCCTCCAGCGCCACCGCCTGCCCGGGCAGGAAGGCGGACCGCATCCCCAGCCCCAGCCAATAGACCGGGAAGGCCTTCGCGATCGCCTGGACCCACCCGGCCATGCCGACCACCGGGTTGAAGATCCCCGATATGACCATCAGGACGTACAGGAAAACGATCGGGATCACGAGGGCGACGGAGCTGCTGATCAGGCACCCGACCACTGCGCCGACCGGAATGGAGCACACCAGGCCCAGCGCGCACCAGCCGAAGGCCGCCAACCATCTCAACGGATCGGAGGGGACCAGGCCTCCCAGGGCGAGGGCTCCCACGGCCAGGCTGACGACGAAGCACAGCATGTTGGCGACGCACTGGTAGAAGGTCTTGCCGACGACGTATCCGGTGATCCCCCTCGGGACGGCTTTCATCCGGACGAGCGAGCCGTCCTCCTTCTCCGCCAGGATCTCGCCGGCGACCCCGGCGAACCCGCCTATCACGAGGCCGAAACCGAGCAGCCCCGGGAAGGAGTATCCCATGCCCGTCAGGGTGAAGCCGCTGTCGGTCTCCTGGCCCGGGGCCAGGAAAAAAACGACGATGAGCATGACGGGGATCGTCATCAGGCTCACCATCGTGCCGCCGGTCATGGAGTTGCGCAGGTCGATCAGGCCCTGGCGCATGCCGCAGCGCAGCACGCCGATGGCGGTTGTCACGCGGGTATTCGCATTCACGCGAGGCTCCCTTCCCCCGCCGCGTCCAGCATGGCGAGCGTGTTCCTCTGCACGTCCGTCGCCGTGCCGCCTTCAACCCGCTGGACCAGGCCGATGTAGGCGTCTTCGAGCGTGGCCCGCCGGACTTCCAGATCCTCGACGCGGCCGCCCTCTGACAGCAGCTCGCGGAGGAAGCCCGTGGCGTCGGACGTGGCGTGGACGTGCCGCTGGGCTCCGTCGGACCATCGGACCTCGGCCTGCCCGAAGTCGAGGCGGCGCAACTGGTCCGGCGAGCCGTCGGCGATGATCCGGCGCTCGGCCAGAACGAGGATCCGGCTGGCCACCTCCTCGGCCTCGCCGAGGTCGTGGGTGGTCATGAGGATCGTCGTGCGATCGTCGGCCAGGGATTGGATGATGTCGTGGAAGCCGCGGCGGGCCAGCGGGTCGAACCCCGCGGTCGGCTCGTCGAGGAAGAGGATCTCCGGCCTGCCCACGAGCCCGGCGGCGACGTCGAGACGGCGCCGTTTGCCGCCTGACAGCTGCCCGATCCTCTTCGACTCCTCCTCGGCCAGGTCGACGGTGCGGAGCAGGTCCGGAATCGGCCACGGGCGCGAAACCTCGGCGGTGGAGAAGGGCCGGTAGTAGGAGCCCAGGTAGTCGAGGAACTCGCCGACCCGCCATTTCGCGTGGTCGCGCCAGGATTGCAGGACGGCCCCGACCCTGGCCCGCCAAGCTTCGCCGGCCTCCCACGGGGTGGCACCCAATACCTTCACCCTCCCGGAGGAGGGCGTGCGCAGGCCTTCGAATATCTCGATCGCGGTGGTCTTGCCCGCGCCGTTGGGGCCGAGGAAAACGACCACCTCGCCGCGGAGAACCGTGAAGTCCAGGCCGTCGAGGACGAGGTTGTCTCCGTAGGCGACGCACAGGCCGGCGACCTCGACGGCCTTGACGGCGCCGACATCGGACCCTGCGCCCGGATCAGTGCCGGGCCCCGGGCCCGACTGAAGATCTACAGCAGTCATAGTCCGGAATATAGTAGAGGTACTACATCCTGTCAATGGACTGCTCCGCCGGAACGTGTACTCGAGGTCGGCCAGGTGATCGGGCGATGCCGGCCGGATGCTCAAGCGAGACCAGACAGATGCTCGGGTAAGGCCGGACAGATGCTCAGGCGAGACTGGCCGAACGGCAGGCGAGATCGGAGATTGCCGGATTGCGCGCCATCGGCTACCATAGATCAGCGCAATCTTTGCGCCCCAGGAGGATTCGCCTAGTGGCCTATGGCGCACGCTTGGAAAGCGTGTTGGGTGCAAGCCCTCGGGGGTTCGAATCCCCCATCCTCCGCCACAGTCGGCTAACAAAGCATTCTGGTAAGTTTTCCGGATCCATTTCTCATTTCGCCGATGTTGACGAAGATGTACTCACTAGCAGCCAAGGACCTGGACATCGCTGCAATTCCAGCCTCTATGCGTCTGCTATAATTCTAGCAAATTAAGAGTTGCCTTATAGCTTAAATTTAAAAGGATGTGATGAAAACCAATGGGAGAAAATAAAACTAAATGCATTGTCGAGCGATTGCGACAAGATGAAATCATCAGAGAAAGCTTAACAAATGGTGATAACCCTTGGACGGTACTAAGCGATAGTTGGAAGACCGAAGATGGAAATAGTGTTGGCCGTTACGTTGTTTTAGCCCATCCCAGCGAACGAAAGACCATTCTCGAACGTTCAGCATGGAATCTCTCAAAAGGAGATGGGCTTCCTGGATTTGTTGAGCAGTCTTCAAGCGATAATGATGAATCGATAGAATATGTCAGATATTCACAATGTCCCGAAGGCCTCGAGCCGCTTTTAATCCAACAAGACTTTGGAAATGTTGTCCCTAGCGTCATGCACGTTTCGGAGGAATTTCGTTTATTAATGAATCTCTGGCGTGATGTAAGAACTTGTAACTATTTTGAGATCAAAAAAGATGGTTCAAAAGATATTGCCATTCGGTTCGATGGCAATAAGATTGAAGTACGTACTTCGTTACTTAAACGCTACCAGGCCGCTCGTCAACTCGACGTTGTGCTGTTCACCGATGCGCATGTTGATATTAGTTGCGATAAAACAAAAGAAGATTTTTCTGAACTCAGAACAAAAGAGAAGAAAGAACTTTACTCTTATTTACGCGAATTAGGCGATGGAATTAAAAGTAAAGGTGTAAGTTCGAGAGTTCTCGTAAAACGTATTCTTCCACCACCGCCTCGGAATAAATGCGGTATTTGGCCATGGGATGAGGTTTTTGATTATCCAGAGTTTATTATAAAGGAAGATAGCAACGGTCAACAAATAAAATACACGTGCAATCCAGAGAAGCTAACCAATGACTTTATCAAAGTTTCCACTGTACCAAGCTATCTGACACCTGTCTTTTTTAAGGCAGAGGTACTTCAGCGTTATTACGATGATCCTAAGCTTTACAATGTCGCTGATGGATATTTGTCTTGTGGCAATATGTGGACTGTCCATATTGATAATGAAAGTTCCGACGTCGTTTCGGTATTTCTTGGTGATATTGGTCGCCATATTCCCAGCAGACATCGCCCCCATTGGCTCGCATATAATATTCCACCAACTCGAACTATGAGCGATATAGCTTTTCGTCGTTCTTTTTTGGCGCAAATCATTGAAAGCAAGAATCCTGAACATTGTTTCAAATCCGCCTACCGAAATCTGCAAGAAGCGTGGCACAAGAATTGGGGATGGCATCTTTACCGTAAACGTACTGAACGCGAGGGAGAGAATTTGAATCGAGTCCGTATTCCACTTAAAGACACCAACATCGAGTTTGAACAACAAATATTGAGTTTAGCAATTTTATTGGTGGATCTTCTGAATGAAGAAGATATTGGTGCCGATTTGCAGCCAATCAAAAATGAAAAAGGCATCGATAAATTGCGAAGATTTTTAGAAAAACATAAATATCCAAATACCGATCGCGACATTTCTCTTCTGAAAAAGATTCAAAAAACACGTTCTAAAGGTGCGGCACATGCATCTGGAGAAAGCGGTCAAGGCTATATTGACAAACAAATTGGTAATACAACAAAAAAAGATTATATTAGTCAAATTATGATTGAAGCAACGAATATGTTGAACGATCTTGCATCTTTTATTCCTAATTCGTCTGTTTAAAACATATTTCACGGTAAAGGGTCCGGAGAAACGGTTGTTCTTTTCCCTCAAGCCGAACGGAGAAAAGTGAGGACACACTGACAAAGCGGCCGCAATTCGGCTCCGAAAGCTCGAAACCGCGCCGCGCTCTTGAATGCCGCATGCCGGTTAGAATCCGAGTGTGAGCGGCATGCGATCTGCGGCATCCTCCCGGGGCCCGGCAGGGGCACCCTCCGGCGGAACCCGACCGGAGGCTTCTTCCCGTGAGGTTCCTTCCCGCGGTCTGGCGCAGGCCCCGGAATCGCGGATCGCCCGGTGGGAGCGGATCACCGAGTGGCCGCTGACCTTCGCCGCGGTCCTGTTCCTGGCCGTCTACTCGGTGGAGGTGATCGGTGATCTGCGCGGACGCGGCCATCTCGCGGCGGAGACCGTCATCGATATCGTGTGGGCCGTCTTCGCCGCCGACTACGCCGTCCGGCTCCGCCTGGCCCCCGATCGGGGACGCTGGTTCGCCCACCACCTGCTCGACCTGGCCGTCGTCGCCCTCCCCCTGCTCCGACCCCTGCGCCTCCTGCGCCTGGCCACCCCGATCAGCGTCCTGCAGCGGACCGCGGGCCTTGCCCTGCGCGGGCGGATCGCCGTGTACACGGCGGGAGCGGCGATCCTGCTGACCTACGTGGGGGCTCTGGCGACGCTCGACGCGGAGAAGCACGCGCCCGGGGCGACGATCACGAGCTTCCCCAAGGCCCTATGGTGGGCATTCGTCACCATCACCTCGGTCGGCTACGGCGACCACATCCCCACAACGGGAACCGGACGCACCGTCGCCGCCCTCCTCATGATCGCCGGGATCGCCGTGATCGGTACCGTCACGGCGACGCTCGCATCCTGGATCGTCAGCCGAGTCGCCGAGGAGACCGCCGAAGAGGAGGCGGCCACCCGCCAGCAGGTCGCCGCGCTGCAAGGCCAGGTCGCCGACCTGACCGACCGGATCGCCGCCCTGCAGGCGAGCATGGGCAGGCCTCCGGGCGGTTCGGCGGGTCCCGGCGGCCAGGCGGACCCGAGTGCCCCAGCGGATTCGGGCGACCCGATGGACACGGGCGGCACGCCGGCGGAGAACCCGGGCGGCACGTTGGATTCGGGCGGCACTGCACCGGGCTCAAGCAGTCCGACAGTTCCGCATGGCACGCCGCCGGGCCCGGCAGGCAGGCCGTCGGCACCGGACGCCTCGGCCGCTGTCGGCGGCGCAGGCCGACCATAAGGGCCCAACCATGCAGGCCGGATTCGCAGAGGCTGAGAGGTTGCACTCGGAGAGGATGACCGCGCCCTCGTATAGGGTCCGCTCCGCAGGCCGGGCGGCTTCCCGAGGACTCGGACGATCGCGAGGCGGATGCACACGCGGGCCGTGGCGCACCCATCGGCGAACGCCGGGACGGATCCACGGACAGGCGAAGATCGCACTCGGGCAGGTCTCGCCGCTCGGCCCCTTCTAGATGGCCCGCGGGCAGGCGGAGATCGCCCCGCCGTCGGGCATGCAGACTCCAGCCCTCTCGACTACCGTAGAGGCTGTGAACGAAGGAACCTCCGCACGCGACGACTACCGTCGCAAGATTCAGCAGCGCCAAACCGTCCTCTTCGGCACGATCTCCGCCGTCCTGGCGCTCCTCATGGTCCTTGCGATGCTCGTGTGGACCGGGATTCTTCCCTTTCCCTTCAAGCAGAAGTTCTCCGAAGCCCCCGACCCGAACAAGGTCATCACGCCCTGTATCTCCTCCGACGCGAAAGCCACCGAACTCAACGCCATCACGGTCAAGGTGTTCAACTCGACGAATCGCACGGGGCTGGCCGGAGCCGTCGGGCAGGAGCTGACGGCTCGGGGCGTGAGCGTGGCGCAGACCGAGAATTGGAAGGGCGGCTCGAAATTCACCGCCTCCGCGCGGATCGCCACCGGGCCGCGGGGCATCAACGCCGCTTACACCATCGCGCAGTACTTCCCGAAGTCGGTGATCCAGTACGATTCCTCGATGTCCGACGAGATCATCTCCATCGTGGTGGGTGACGGATACCAGGACGTCCTGACCGCCGACCAGGTCAAGAAGGACAACCCCGAGGGGAAGCTCAAGTCGGCCCCGGGCTGCGTCAACGTCTCGAAGGCCGGAGCCAACTGACGCCGACGCCGGTTGCCGCGGGAACCGGCTGGCCTCAGCCTAGTCAACCGACCGCGTCGGGGTCGGACGCCGATTGCCGACTGATGACGCCCATCGCCGACTGATTGAGCGCCGCGGCAGTTGGGCTTGACTGGCCCGGCGTCGGGACCGCGGTCCCGACGCCTCTCCAGGCCCTCCGCTTTCCAGGCTTTCTGTTACTCCTCGTCGGTTTGCCCCGGGGTCGCGGCTTCGCCGCTCTTCGTCGGCTTTCCGCCTTCCGCGGCCTCTTCGGCCGGGGCCTCTGGAGCCTCGCCCTGCGCAGCCCGAGCATCCTCGTGTGTTTCGGAGGCGTCCTCGCGGGCTTCGGGGTGTGCGCGTTTTGCGGCGCTCCGGCGGCCCTTCCGTTCGTCCGCGCGTGAATGGAGCACGTCGAAGAATTCGACGACGATGTCGCCGTCCGGGTCGTAGTCGATGCCCAGGTCCTGGCACTCCTGGGCGAAGAAATCCTCGTGGGCGGCCTTCCAGGATTCGAAGGGGCCCTCGCCTTCGGCGTCGGAGATCTCGCTGTCGGCCTCCTGGAAGCCGACGACGCGGACCTCGCTGTTGCGCAGGAGGGCCAGCGGTTCGCCGCGTCCGTCGCACATGATCGCCAGGTCGCCCCGCTCGGGCAGGTCGATGCCTTCAGCCTCGTAGCTCGCGCGCCACCCCGACGTGGCGGTCTTCTCTCCGTCCAGCACGAGCTTAGCGAGCCTGTCCGCCAGTTCGGGCGTGTCTCCGAAGGAGAAGGCGGGCGGGCACAGGGAGGAGACGTCGTCCTGGCCGAGCACGGCCTCCAGCGGGGCGATGTGGCAGAGGTTGCGGGCGCGCACCCAGAACGCCTCCAAGGATTTCCGATCGGGGTCGGGGATCGTGGAGCCGACAGCCTCATCCAGCTCGGCTTCATTCGGCCCGGTTTCGCCAGGCTCAGCCTCATCCGAGTAGGCCTTCTCCGGCTCAGCCTCGTCCGGATGGGCTGCCCCGGCGCCGGGCGCGTCGGCCGCGTCCGGTTCGGCGCTTCCGGGCGCGCCGCCGCCGTCCTTCGGGCTGGCGTGCTCAGTGCTCGCGCGCTCGGTTTCCCGCTCGCACTTTTCCTCCCGGTCGCGCTCTTCGCCGTCGCGCATGGTCGTCTCCTCGCTCATGGCCTTCCTTTCGCCGTCGTCCGGCTCGATCGCCGTCACCGTCTGCCGCCCTCGCGTCCCCGGTCGCCAGGTGCGGCCGGCGACGCAGGCTCCTGTTGCGCGGATTCGGCGGGCCCGCCGGCTGCCGAGCCGCTGCCGCGTGCGGGATCGCCATCCGTGGAGTCGGCGGGCTCACCACCCGCGGGTTCGCCGGAGGTCGCAAGCTCGCCGGCTGCGTTTTCGCCGGGGTCGGTCGGATCGCCGCCGGCGCCCTGGCCGCCTTCTTCACCCTCTTCGTCGCGGGCGGTCACGGACAGGCCCTCGATCCTCAACGCCGCCTGGATCCACTGGGTGGTGAGGATCCTGGTGACCGCGTTGACCGCGAGCCCGCCGCCGAGGATCGACAGGAGTTTGCCGCGGGGTCGGCCCCACGAGCGCACCCCCGCCGCGAACGCCAGGACGCCGACGCCCGCCTGGACGGACGCCACGATCTCGGTGACGCGGGGATGTTCCAGGTAGACCTTGCGGTAGGCCCTGATCAGGTTCGAGGCCGAGGCGCCCTCCCCCGCCACCGCGTGGGCGACGCTCGACTGCAGGCGGGCCGCGAACGGCTTGGGCTCGAAGAGCACCGCGCCCGGGATGACGCGGGGAACCAGCAGACCGTGCAGGCAGTCGGCGACCTCACCCGGCAGTCCGAAGACCCTGACGAGCAGCTCCGGGGCCTTCTGGGTGTCCCCGGTGAGGATGGTGCGGATCGCAGCCGGGTCGACGGGCAGGAATCTGGCGATCCTCCCGGCGAAGGCGCCGGCTCCGAGTTCGTCGGCCGCGAAGGAGCGCGCGGCGGGCTCCGCCGCCAGCCACGGCAGGTACTGCAGGTCGTCGCTCCACGTCCAGGTCAGGCGCGTTCCGTCGGTGCGCACGGTGAGGATCGGGGTGTCCAGCCCCGTCGGGTCGACGCTCAGGACGAGCGCGAAGTCGGCGCTGGCCCCCGGCGCGTTCGAGCGGGCGGGCTTGGCTTCGGCGACGACCGCCGTCAACCCGTTGATCCGGAAGGCGGCCAGCTCGGTGTCCAGGCTCGCCGCCGCGCCGGGCAGCGCGCCGAAGGAGACGTCCGAGACGACGAGCAGCGGACCGTCGCCGAAGTCGGGGAGTTCGCCTTCGATCCCGTCGTCCTGCGCGTCCGGGCCGTCGAAGCCGCCCGCGGGGCCTCCGACGGTTCCGGGGATGCCGGGCGAACCGCCTGCTCCGGAGGTTCCGTCGGGTGAGGTGGCGCCTGTCCCGGCGGTTCCAGGGATTCCGGAGGCTCTAGCGGTTCCAGGGGTTCCGGCGATTGAGAAGGTTCCGCCGGTCCCGGAGCCGCTGCCGGTCGGGGGTCGGTCTGCGGGGGCGCCGGCGGCCTGGCCGGCTCGCCGACCCGCGGCAGTCTCCGGGGCCGGGGTTCGATCCGCGTCCGTCTCCGCGCCCCGATACTCGGCGGGCTCAGCGCCCGCCTCCGGGGCCGCAGGGCCCTCGCCAGGTTGGCCGAGCTCGACGGCTTGGAGGACGAGGCGGGGGTCGACGTCGTCTCCTTCGACGTCGACTTCACCGAGGTCGATGGCCCCCCAGGCGATCACCCCGCCGATGTCGATCTGCAGTTTGCGCAGGGCGTCGTCCATCGTCTCGACCAGCTCGGACAGCGAGGGCCCGGCGGCCACCTCGCCGTCCTCGGTCAGCGTGGCGACGCGGCGGCGCCGGCCGGTCACGGCCAGCTCGACCCGGTAGCCGTCCTCGCCGGACGCGGCGCCGCGGGCGATGATCCGGCGCTCGGCGAAGAAATCTTCGATCTGTTCGACGGAGGCGAGTGTGGGATCGAGCCGGGTGATCGATCCGCTTACCGGACGCCAGATGGCCATGGGAACTCCTAACTCCTGTCGTCTGCGGCCACGCGTGGCTCGACCGCAGGTGCCTGGCCGGCCGCGCGCGGTTCGGCGGCCGCGCGCAGGCGGTCGATCTGGTAGAGGGCGATGCCGGTCGCGACGGCGGCGTTGAGCGACTCCAGGTCGGCGTCGATCGGGATGGAGGCGATCACGTCGCAGGTCTGGCGGGTCAGGCGCGCCAGACCCTTGCCCTCCGAGCCGGTGACCAGGACGAGGGGCGCGTCGGCGAAGCCCAGGCCGTCGATGCGCGCCTGGCCGCCGGCGTCGAGGCCGACCGCGAAGTATCCGGCCTTCTTCAGGGCGCCGAGGGCGTTGACGAGATTGGGCACCCGCGCCACCGGGACGCGCGCGGCCGCGCCCGCCGAGACCTTCCACACCGCGGCGGTCACGCCCGCCGAGCGGCGTTCGGGGACGACCACTCCGTCCGCCCCGAAAGCGCTCGCCGAGCGCAGGACCGCGCCCAGGTTGTGCGGGTCGGTCACCGAGTCGAGGGCGACGATCAGCCCCGCGCGCCCGGCTCGAGGGCCCGCCCCCGCCCGTTCGACGAGGTCGTCGAGGCCGGCGTACTCGTGAGGGGGCACGTCGATGGCCACCCCCTGATGGACCGCGCCGTCGGTCATGCGGTCGAGTTCGGCGCGCGAGACCTCCACGAGAGGAGCCCCCAGCGCGGTCGCGGTGCGAACGACCTCGCCCAGGCGCTCGTCGCCGGCGAGCGCCCCGGACATGAAGACCCGGGTGAGGGGGATGCCGCTGCGGACCGCCTCGACCACCGGGTTGCGCCCGACTATGAGCTCATGCCCCCGGTCGAGCTGGAGCGCGGCGCGCAGAGCCGTCCTGTGCCGCGCCTCCTCCGCCCGGCGCCGTTCGGACTCGGCCTGCAGCTTGCGTTTGTGGGCGGGATGGTAGACGCGGTCCTCGGCTTTGGGGGTGGGCCCTTTGCCTTCGAGCCTGCGGCGCCCCATGCCGCCCGAGCCTCCGGCCGGGCCCTTCTTCCCCCGGGGGCGGCGGGTCATCCGGTTTCCCGACATCAGCGTCCTTCCACGTGCCAGCGAACGCCCTGGGGCGAGTCTTCGACGGCTATGCCCGCGCCGGCCAGGGCGTCGCGGACGGCGTCGGCGGTCGCCCAGTCCTTGGCCGCGCGCGCCTGGGAGCGCCGTTCGAGCATCCCCTCCACGAGGGAGGTCAAGGCCGCGTGCTCGGCGGTCGAACCGCCCGGAGCGCGCCACTGCTCGCAGAGCGGGTCCAGGCCCAGCACGTCGAGCATGGAGCGGACTTCCAGCTGGGAGCGGCGGGCGGCGTCGGCGTCGCGGGAGGCCAGGGCCGTGTTCCCGCGGGTCACGGCCTCGTGGACGACGGCCAGGGCCCCCGAGACGTTGACGTCGTCGTCCATGGCGGAGACGAATCCGGGCGGGAGCTCCTCGACGGGCAGGTGCGCGACGTCCTCGAGCGGGACCTCGCCGACCATGTCGGCGGAGCGGGTCGCGAAGCCGGAGAGCCGCTCCCAGACGGCCGCGGCTTCGGCGAGCGTCGCCGGGGAGTAGGCGACGGTCGAACGGTAGTGGACCGTGCCGAGGGCCAGGCGCAGGACGACGGGCGGGACCTCGCGCGCCACGGCCCGGACGGTGAGCGAGTTCCCGAGCGATTTGCTCATCTTCTCGCCTTCGATGGTCACCCAGGCGTTGTGCATCCAGTAGCGGGCGAAGCCGCGCCCGGCGGCGTGGGACTGGGCCTGTTCGTTCTCATGATGCGGGAAGCGCAGGTCGATGCCCCCGCCGTGGACGTCGAAGACGTCGCCGAGGTAGCGGCCGGCCATCGCCGAGCACTCCAGGTGCCAGCCGGGCCGTCCGCGGCCCCAGGGCGAGTCCCATGAGGCGGTGGCCGGTTCGCCCGGTTTCGGGGCCTTCCACAGGGCGAAGTCGTGGGGGCCGCGCTTGTCGGGCTCGGCCTCCGATTCGTCGACGGACATGTTGGCCAGCTCCTGACGGGTCAGCGAGCCGTAGTCCGGCAGGGAGGCGACGTCGAAGTACACGTTGCCCGGGTCGCCGGCGTAGGCGTGCCCGGCCTCGACGATCCGGGCGATGAGCTCGATCATGTCGGTGACGTGGCCGGTGGCGCGCGGCTCGTAGGTGGGGGGCAGGATGCCGAGCGTCCGGTAGGCCTCGGAGAACTCGTTCTCGTGCCGGTAGGCCCACGCCCACCACGGCCACCCCGCTCGCGCGGATTTGTCGAGGATTTTGTCGTCGATGTCGGTGACGTTGCGGACCGTGCGCACCTCGTAGCCCGAGCGTCGCAGCCAGCGGGCGAAGACGTCGAAGGCGAGGGCGGAGCGCATGTGCCCGATGTGGGGCGAGCCCTGGACCGTCGCGCCGCACAGGTATATCCCCACCTGGCCGGCGACGAGGGGTTGGAAGTCGCGCAGGGAGCGGGTCGCGGAATCGTAGATCTTCAAGCTCACGCCAGTAAGCCTATCGAATGCGGGCCGGCCCGAGTCCAGGGCGCTCCACAGGGCAGGACGCAACCTCATCGATACGGCTTCGCACCCCGGCGCCCTGCGAGGCGGATAGGGGCGCTGGTGCCGGGGACGGATCGGCCAAGGCCCGCGAGACGGAACGCTCCTGCCCTCCTTGCGCCCGGATCGGGAGGCGACTCGAACCGGAGGAGGCCGCCCTCCGCGGCGTTCTCGCGATGCGGAGGGTTTCGCCCGGGCAGCTACGGAGCCGTAAGGTATGTGGCATGTCTACCCAGAATGCTTCGGACGCCGCGGTCGCCGGCGACCGCCACGGCGACCCGCGCCCTGACGAGGCGTCGCCCTCCCGCGCCGGGTCGACGCCCGCCGGCCGGCAGGGCTTCCTCACGAAGAGGGTGATGGCCTGGGCTGCGTGGGATGTGGGCTCGTCCAGCTTCGACGCGGTCGTCGTGACCTTCGTCTTCTCGGTGTACCTGACCAAGCCGGAGATCTTCGGGCCGTCGGCCAACGCCGACCTCGGCTGGACGACGGCCGTGGCCGGTCTCCTCGTGGCGTTGGTCGCCCCGGCCGTCGGGCAGTGGACGGACCGCACCGGCAAATCCCGGACCGTGCTGGCCGTCTCGACCGTCGGCGTCATCGCCGCGATGGCCGCCCTGTTCTTCGTCGAGCCGGGCGAGGGCTATCTGTGGCTCGGGCTCACCCTTCTGGCTCTGGGCAATTTCATCTTCGAGACGGGAACCGTCGTGTACAACTCGATGGTCAACGACATCGCCACGCCGTCGACCGTGGGCCGGGTCTCCGGCTTCGGCTGGGGCATGGGGTATCTCGGGAGCATCGTGCTGCTGGCCGTTCTCCTGGTGTGCTTCATCAATCCGGACCCCGGGCTGTTCGGGGTCACCCACGAGGACGCCCTGCACATCCGCGTGTCGATGGTGGTGTGCGCCGCGTGGATGCTCGTGTTCACGCTGCCGATCCTGGTGCTGTCGCGCAACCGCGCCCCGACGGGCGCCCCGTCCCGCGGCGTGTTCGGCGCCTACGCCGACCTCGTCCGCTCGGTCAGGCGGCTGTGGGCGACCGATCGCTCCGTCGTGTGGTTCCTGGTCTCCTCGGCGGTCTTCCGCGACGGACTGGCCGGGATCTTCGCCTTCGGCGGCGTGCTGGCCGGCGTCGCCTTCGGCTTCTCCGAGTCCATGGTCCTGGCCTTCGGAGTGGCGGCGAACCTCGTGGCGGGCCTGGCCACGGTGGCCTTCGGCCAGGTCGATGACAGGGTCGGCTCGCGCAAGGTGATCGTCGGCTCCCTTGTGGCCATGTGCTCGCTCGGGCTCGTCGTGTTCCTCGGCAAGCCCCTCGGGCCGGCGACGTTCTGGATCTTCGGCCTGGCGCTGTGCGTCTTCGTCGGTCCGGTGCAGGCGGCGTCGCGCAGCTATCTGGCCCGCATCACGCCGAGGGGATCCGAGGGGGAGATGTTCGGTCTGTACGCCACGACGGGCCGCGCCGTCTCCTTCCTGGCGCCCTTCATGTACTCCTCGGCGATCACCCTCGCCCACGCGGTCAGCGGCAGGCCGAAGGACGACGTGGCGATCTTCGGCATCCTCGGCCTCGTCGCGGTCCTGCTGGCGGGCCTCTTCGCCTTCCTGCCCGTCAAGGCGCAGGCGGCCCAGGCGCGCGACGACGGCGATCGGGCCCGCTGACGGATCGGGCCCGCTGACGGGTGGCTCTCTCGATCCCAAGCGCCTCGGGGCCGCTGACGGGGGCTCGCGAGCCTGACGGTCGGGGGCCGTCGCGATGACGCTCAGCCGCGGCGGATCAGGGCCGTCGCGATGGCGGCGATCCCTTCGCCGCGGCCGGTGAACCCCAGGCGGTCGGTTGTCGTGGCGCTCACCGCCACGGGCGCTCCGACGGCGGCGCTCATCGCCGCTTCCGCCTCAATCCTGCGCGGGGCGAAGCGCGGGCGCTGGCCGATGATTTGAACGGACACGTTCGCAACGTCCCAGCCAGCGGCGCGCACGAGCCTGACGGACTCGGCGAGGAGCGCCGCGCCCGAGGCGCCGGCCCATTCGGGCCGCTCGGTGCCGAAGGCCGTGCCCAGGTCGCCGGCGCCCGCCGGGATGAGTATGGCGTCGCAGGCGGCGTGTGCGGCGACGTCGGCGTCCGAGTGTCCCTCCAGCCCTCGCTCCCTCGGCCATCGGAGGCAGGCCAGGTGGAGGGGGCGGCCGGCCTCGGTGCTGTAGGCGTGCACGTCCACGCCGGTTCCGACACGAAAGTCCATGATGCAAGCCTAGCTTCGGGTTCGGCCGCATTCGCCCGAACCCGACCGGCCGGCAGTCCGATCGCCTGCCAGCCCGGCGGATCCGGGTGGATCCGGCGGGCGGGGCCGCTTGCGCAGCACCGATGGGTGCGGGTAGATCGGAGAGCGTAGCAGCCACGGCGGGGTGTAGCCAGAGCGTGCGCATCGCGCCGACGCCTGCGGGGCGTAGCGGCGCCGCGCCTGGGTTCGGCCGCCGGGGTTGGGCGGTGGCGTTCCCGACGGGCTAACAGAGGGCCGGGTCGGCCAGCAGCAGCTCGGCGATGCGCAGGTCGAACGGCCGGGTTATCTTCATGGCGCGCTCGCTGCCGCGGACCAGGACGACCGGGATCCCCGCGGCTTCGGCGAGTGCGGCGTCGTCGGGGGCGGCGTTCAGCTCGCTTGCGGCGCGGTCGGCGAACGCCGAGTGGGCCCGTCTGATCGCCTCGAGGGCGAAGCCCTGCGGGGTCTGCATGGCGCGCAGGGCAGAGCGGTTCAGGGTGGTCTCGACGCGTTCGATCCGGAAGTCCGAGGGGCCGTCCGGGAGGCTTGCGGGTTCGCCGAGTCCCTCGGCCGCTTCGGCTGCCGCGACCGCGGCCTGCGCATCGGAGGCCGTGATCCGCTTGATCGTGTCCGTGACGGGAAGAGCGGGGACCACCGCGGGATGCCCTCGGCGCAGCGCGGAGACGACTCGGCGGACGATCTGGGAGGGCACGAGCGGGCGGGCGGCGTCGTGGATCAGCACGTGATCCGCCGTTCCAGCGGCGTTGAGCCCTGCCGCCACGGAGGCCTGCCGCGTGATCCCTCCGGCGACGACGGCCGCCTGGATTCCGGCCGCCGTCAGAATGCCGTCGAAAAGGCGGACGTGGGCGGACGGCGCCGTCACGACGATCGAATCGACCGCCCCCGAGCCGCGTATCGCCCGGGCGGCGTGCACGAGCAGCGGCTCACCGGCCAGGTCGACCAGGGCCTTCGGGCCGCCGGTGCCCAGCCGCGTGCCCTGGCCGGCCGCGGCGATGATCGCAACGACGCTCACGGATGCGTTAGGCCACCGACTCGGCGAGGATCTCGTCGAGGAGCTCCAAGGCGTCGTCCTCGGAGACCTGGCGCGCGAGCGCGACCTCCGAGCCGAGGACCTGGCGTGCCTGGGACAGCATGCGCTTCTCCCCGGCGGACAGATGGCGGTCGGCGTCGCGGCGGGTCAGGTCGCGAACGACCTCCGCCACCTTCACGACGTCGCCCGAGGCCAGCTTCTCGGAATTCGCCTTGTAGCGGCGCGACCAGTTCGCGGGTTCCTCGATCTGCTCGGCGCGCAGCACGGTGAAGACGTGTTCGAGCTGCTGATCGTCGGACACATCCCTGACGCCGACGTCCTCGAGCATGTCGGCGGGAACCTGGATCTCAAGATCGCCTTGCATGACGCGGAGCTTGAAGTAGGTTTTCTCCACTCCGCGGATTTTGCGTGTATAGATATCCTCAATGCGTGCGGCACCGTGGTGCGGATAGACGACAGTCTCCCCAATCGTGTAACTCATGCTGGCACAATCCCCTTCAATCCGGCTACGTCCACTGGACATTCTACCATGATCGGTATACGCTCGACTCTTTTGCTAGAGTAATCACACTCGACAATCGGGGCCTCGACGGGGCGGCCCGCGCAGTACGCGAATTTCCCAGTGAATCGCATGAAAAGGCTTGAGACATTCATGAAGGCTTCGAATTCGCCGGTTCGACCTCACAGTCCCCGACTCGACCTCGCAGACGATCGGAAATGCAGGAAAGCGGTGGGGCGTCGCATTCGCGCCCCACCGCACATTCATTTCCGACCTTCAGGAAGCTCGGAATACCATCGGAATGTCACTTGCCCTGATTGGCCACCGCGGCGATCTTCGCCTCGGCCTCGGGATCGAGGTAGGTGCCGCCCTTCTTGACGGGTTTGAGGGTCTTCTCGTCGAGCTCGTAGACGAGCGGGATCCCCGTGGGGATGTTGACGCCGGCGATGTCCGCGTCGGAGATGTCGTCCAGATGCTTGACGATGGCGCGCAGCGAATTCCCGTGGGCGGCGATCAGAACCGTCTTGCCGGTCTTGACCTCCGGGACGATCGTGGACTGCCAGTACGGCAGCAGGCGCTCTAGGACGTCCTTGAGGCATTCGGTCCTGGGGATCGGCTCGCCCGCGTAGCGCGGGTCGGAGTCCTGGGAGAATTCGGAGCCGAGTTCGATCTCCGGCGGCGGCACGTCGTAGGAGCGGCGCCAGAGCATGAACTGCTCCTCGCCGTACTCGTCGCGGATCTCCTTCTTGTTCTTGCCCTGGAGCGCCCCGTAGTGGCGTTCGTTGAGGCGCCAATGCCGTTCGACGGGGATCCAGTGGCGGTCTGCGGCGTCGAGCGCCAGATTGGCCGTCATAATGGCGCGTCGCAGCATCGACGTGAAGAGCTTTTCGGGAAGCACTCCCGCTTCCTTGAGGAGCTCGCCGCCGTGGGTTGCCTCTGCGCGACCCTTTTCCGACAGCGGCACGTCGACCCATCCGGTGAAGAGGTTCTTTGCATTCCATTCGCTCTCGCCATGGCGGAGCAGTACGAGGGTGTAAGGCATAGTGCGATTTTCCCACGCCACACCGAGAAACCGCCAGCCCGTTCGTCCCATGGGCGCCCGCCGGGAAGCTTCGAGCGGCAGAGCGGGCGGCGCCTGCGACCGGCCCCGTCGGACGGCTTCGGGCCCGAGTGCCGGTTCCCTCCCGGGTCCACCCGCGCCACGCACCGCCCCGCGTAAGCCGCCCGCGCCGCCTAATCGTCCGGCATCATCCCGATCGACGCGTTGCGACCCGCGCCGCGCACCGCCCGCCGGGTTGCCAACGAACCGCCTGGCGCGGCTACCGTATATGGAACGTACCGAAAGCCGAGCTCCCAGGCAGGCGAGGCTCCGCATGCCCAGCTCCAGAGGCGCAGGGCGCCCGCCTGGCCGGCGGGGATGAGGACCGGAGACTCGGCGGAATCGCCCTCGGCGCAGGGCGCCCCGCCCGGGGGCGGGGATGAGACAGGGCGGATGCCCACGACAGGAGGACCGATGGAGGAGATGAAGGACGCGCCTTCTCCGGCGTCGCCCGCGGCGACGCACGACAGGGGCGACGCCGGATACGACAAGGGGCTCAAGCCCCGCCACATCCAGATGATCGCCATCGGGGGATCCATCGGAACGGGGCTGTTCCTCGGCGCGGGCGGGCGGCTGGCCGAGGGCGGGCCCGGCCTGGTCATCGCCTACGGAATATGCGGAGTCTTCGCCTTCCTCATGGTCCGCGCGCTCGGAGAGCTGGCGATCCGCCGCCCCTCCTCGGGGGCCTTCGTCTCCTACGCCCGCGAGTTCACGGGCGAGAAGGGCGCCTACGTCGCGGGCTGGATGTTCTTCCTCGACTGGGCGGTGACCGTCATGGCGGACATCACGGCCGTCGCCGTGTACATGCACTATTGGACGGCGTTCCAAGGCATCCCCCAGTGGATCATCGCGCTCGTCGCCCTTGCCCTGGTCTTCATCCTCAACATGCTCAGCGTCAAGATGTTCGGCGAGGCGGAATTCTGGTTCGCCGCGATCAAGGTGGCCACGATCCTCGGATTCATGGCGATCGCCATCTGGGCGATCGCCGCGGGGCACACAGTCGCCGACCACGCGCCGGGATTCCACAACATCTCCGAACACGGCGGCCTCTTCCCCGAGGGCCTCCTCCCGGCGCTGGCGCTGATCCTCGGCGTCGTCTTCGCCTTCGGCGGCACCGAGATGGTCGGAGTGGCCGCGGGCGAGGCGAAGGAGGCGGAGAGGGTCCTGCCGAAGGCCATCAACTCGATGATCGTCCGCATCTTCGTCTTCTACGTGGGCGCCGTGGCGCTCATGACGCTGGTCCTGCCCTACACCGCGTACTCGAAGAGCGAATCCCCCTTCGTCACCTTCTTCGAGGGCATCGGCGTCGCACATGCGGGCGACGTCATCCAAGTCGTGGTCCTCACCGCGGCGCTCTCCTCCCTCAACGCCGGGCTCTACGCGACGGGCCGCACCCTGCGATCCCTGGCCGTGGCCGGCTCCGGCCCGCGCTTCGCCGTCCGCATGAACCGGCACCACGTGCCCTACGGGGCGATCATCATCACCTCGGCCCTCGGCCTCATCGGCGTGCTCCTCAACGCCGTCCTGGGAAAGGAGGCCTTCGACGTCGTCATGAACCTCGCGGGCATCGGCATCGCGGGAACGTGGGCCTCGATTCTGGTGACCCATCTCGTCTTCCTCAAACGGGTGGACGAGGGGAAGGAGACCCGCCCCGCCTACCGGATGCCGGGCGCGCCGGTGACGAACTATCTGGCCCTGGCCTTCTTCGCCGTGGTGGTCGCCTCGAACCTCACGAGCGTCCAGGGCCGGTGGACCCTCGCCCTGTTCGTCCCCGTGGTGGCGATGATGGTGGGCGGCTGGTACTACGTCCGCGGACGGGTCGACGGCACCCTCATGGACGGCGTGCTCGACGAAGCCGGCGACGGGCCCGAGGCCGGCGACGGCGCCCGCGGAACCGACCACGCGCCCGAACCCGAGAACGGGGCGACGGACTGACGGGAGCCGGCGCCGTCCCGCGGCAGAGCCGGGCGACGGCGGGCATCCCGGCGGCCCCGGGGAAGGACGACATGCGCATACACGTCACGTACACGGGCGGAACCATCGGCATGGTGGACTCCCCCAACGGGCTCGTGCCCGGCGCCGACCTCAAGGGGTGGCTCCGCGCCCTGGTCGCGGGGACCGAGCTCGACGGGAAGGTGAGCCTGACGGAGCTCGATCCGCTCATCGACTCCTCGAACGCCACGCCCGAATCGTGGCAGGCGATCGTCGACGACCTGCGCGCCCACGCCGAGCGGGCGGACGCCTTCGTCGTGCTCCACGGAACCGACACCATGAGCTACTCGAGCGCGGCGCTCTCCTACGCCATGGCCGGCTTCGGCAAGCCCGTGGTCTTCACGGGCTCGCAATACCCTCTGGGCGACGTCGGCTCCGACGCGACCGCGAACGTGACGGGCGCCCTGCGGGCTGCCGCCTCCGGGCGCGCTCAGGGCGTGAGCCTCTTCTTCGGCCACCACTTGCTGGCGGGCAACCGCGTGACGAAGACCAGCTCGTGGGCCTTCGAGGGCTTCGCCTCGCCGTCGGTCCCTCCGCTCGCGCGCACGGGCGCGCCCTGGCGATGGTATGCGCCCGCCGACCGAGCCCAGCCGGCTCTCCGGGCAGAGGCCGCCGGAGGCTTTCCGCCCGCGGACGCCGCGATGGCCGAATCCGGACCGGCCGCGGCGGTCGGGCATGCGATCGACGGCGACACCTCCTCGAGCTCCGCCGCCCCGGGATCCGATGCGCGCGCCCCGCGCGGGGCGGTGCTCCCGGGCGGCCGCAGCAGCCAAGGCCCCCGCGTTCCCGCGCCGTATGCGCGGCACGACGTCATCGTGCTGGACCTCGCCCCCGGCATCTCGGCCTCCCGTCTCCAGGCCCTTCTCACGCCTCGCCCGGAGGCGGTCCTGCTGCGCGCCTACGGCGTGGGCAACGTCCCGTCGGCCGAACCCGGGCTGGCCGCGGTGATCGAGCGTGCGATCGGCGACGGCGTCCCGGTGGTCGTCGCCTCCCAGTGCCACCAGGCGCAGGTCCTCCTGGGCCACTATGAGGCGGGCGACGCCGTCGCCCGGGCCGGGGCGGTCGGCGCCTGCGACATGACCCTCGAGGCCGTCTACGCCAAGATCGTCTTCCTCCTCTGCCAGGGCCTGCGCGGCGCCGACCTGGCCGCGTGGGTCGAGCGGCCGATAGCCGGCGAGCTCACGCCGCCGGCGCCGTGAAGGCCGCGGCGAGCGCCGGGCGGAGCCGAGGCTGATGCAGGCGGCGGCATGCGTCCCGGAGCCGAGCAGCGAGAGGTGGGCCTAGCGGGGTCGCCGCAGCGAGCAGCAGGAGCCGAGGCTCCCGGCGAGTCGCCGGTCAGCTCGGCACGACCGCCACTTTCAGGCCCGCGCGCTGGCGCACGGCCGCGATCGCGGCGTCGATCTCGGCCAGCGGGAACCGGTGGGTCACCAGGCTCGCCACGTCGAGGGCCCCGCTGGAGAGCAGCTCCACCGCCCGGCGCACGTCGGCTCTGCGCGCGTTCGACCCGCCGGTCACCTGGAGCTCGCGGTAGTGGATGACGTTCGGCTCCATGAGGGCCGTCGATCCCTTGGGGAAACCCGCGAAGTAGTTGACCCTTCCGCCGATGGCCGCGATCTGGAGCGCCTGGTCGGCCAGGGCGGGGTCGCCCACGGCGACGACGGCCACGTCGGCCCCGCCTCCCGTCAGGCGGAGGACCTCGCGGGTCAGATCCTCGCCCTGCGCCGAAAGCGCGTGCGTCGCGCCGAGCTCGACGGCGGGGTCGAGGCGGCCCGGGCGCCCGACGGCTACGATCCGCGTGGCTCCCGCGAGCTTCGCGAGTGCGACGTGAAGCAGCCCGATCGGCCCTGTCCCCAGGACGGCGACGGAATCGCCCGGGCGCACGCGGAACTGCCGAGCTCCGTTGAGGCAGCAGCTGACGGGTTCGGCCAGCGCCAGCGTCGTGGGTTCGAGCTCGCGGGGCGCCAGCACGAGGTTTCCGCGTTCCATCGCCTCCCGCGGCACGAGGAGGTACTCGGCCATTCCGCCGTCGATCTCGTATCCGAAGAGCCGGAGGCTCTCGCACAGGTGCTCGCGGCCGGCCAGACATCGGACGCAGCGGCCGCAGGAGAGGACGATCGAGCACGTCGCCTGCACGCCGACGTCCACTCCCTCGACGCCATCGCCGACGGCGGCGACCCTTCCGGCGAATTCGTGGCCCATGATCACGCCGGGGCGGACCCCCGCGGTTTTGGCGCCCGAGATGATCCGCAGGTCGGTGCCGCAGATCGTGTTCGCCTCGACTTTGAGGAGGACCTCGCCCGGCCCGGGCTCAGGGCGCGGTACACGCCGCAGCGAGAGGTCGCCGACTCCGCGGAGGACGGCCGCTGTCATATCCATGGGCCAAGCCTACGGCAGCGCGAGCCCTGCAGCGCAACCGGATTGTCCCGCAGGGACGGCAACCTCCGACCTCAGGGCCGCCGAGGGCGCGGGGATCGAGGGCGCGGGCACCGAATCTGCGTCCGGGCGGGGCGGCGGAGCATGAACCCTCCGGAGATTCCGGAGGGTTCATCGGACCTGCGCCCGCGCGGGGCGGCGCCTCACGGACGATCCGAGCGTGATCGGCCGGGCATAGCCGACGTCCGGGTGGAGTTCGACTTCTCCGATCCGCGGGAGGTCGGCCGGCGCCGCGGTATCGCCCGGTCTTCGCCTCGCCGTCGTCTCCGCCACGGCGAGGGCCCGCTTGTTGTGCCGATCCCGTTTCCCTGCCTAGGATCGTAGGACCGCGGCGGTCCACCGTCACGCCTGGGCCGCCTCCATTCTGTTCCGAAAGGTACGCAATGACGCGACTAGTCAACAATCCTGCCGATTTCCCCGCAGAGTCCCTGCGAGGATTCGTCTTAGCCAACAAAAGGTACGTCAAACCCGTCTACGGAGGCGTCGTGCGCTCCACCGCCACGCCGGACGGCAAGGTCGCCGTGGTCTACGGCGGCGGGTCCGGCCACTATCCGGCCTTCGCGGGCTGGGTCGGCGTGGGCGTCGCCGACGGAGCCGTGTGCGGCAACATCTTCTCCTCCCCCTCCGGGGCGCAGGCCTACTCCGTGATGAAGGCGGCCGAGCGCGGCGCGGGGGTCCTCATGGGCTTCGGCAACTACGCCGGCGACGTCCTGCACTTCGGGCAGGCCATCGAGCGCCTGCGCTCCGAGGGGATCCAGGCGGACACCCTGGTGGTCACCGACGACATCGCCTCGGGGGCCAAGGACGAACTCGACAAGCGCCGCGGGATCGCGGGGGACTTCCCCATCTTCAAGATCGCGGGCGCCGCCGCCGAGGCGGGCAAGGACTTCGAGGAGGTCAAGCGCGTCTTCGCCAAGGCCAACGCCGCCACGAGGTCCTTCGGCGTAGCCTTCTCCGGCTGCACGCTCCCCGGCGCCGACGGCCCGCTCTTCACCGTGCCCGAAGGCAAGATGGGCATCGGCTTGGGCATCCACGGCGAGCCGGGAGTCGACGAAGCCCGCCTGGGCACCGCCGACGAGGTCGCCCGGACCCTCGTCGAGGGCCTGCTCGAGGACCGTCCCGCCGATGCGGGCGGTCGCGTGATCGCGATCGTCAACGGCCTGGGGGCCACGAAGTACGAGGAGCTCTTCGTCGTGGTCGGCAGCGTCGTCGACCGACTGGAGGCCGCGGGGGTCGAATGCGTCGACGTCGAATCCGGCGAGTTCGTCACGAGCCTGGACATGGCGGGGATCTCCCTGACGCTCGTGTGGGTGGACGACGAGCTCCTCTCCTACTGGGACGCCCCCTGCGACACCCCGGCCTACCGCAAGGGCTCGGTCGGCGACGTCCAGCGCGACGAGACCGCGTTGAACACCGAGGCGACGGCCGTGACCGTCGCGGCCAAGGGCTCGGCCGCCTCCCAGGCGGCGGCCGGAACGATCGCCGGTCTCCTCGAGGCCGTCGCCGACATGCTCGAAGCCGAGAAGGACGAGCTCGGCAAGCTCGACTCCGTCGCGGGCGACGGCGACCACGGCATCGGCATGGCCAACGGCTCGCGGGCCGCGGCCGCCGCGGCGAAGAGGCTGGTGGGCGAGGGCGCCGGAGCGAGCACGACTCTCGCCGCCGCAGGCGACGCGTGGTCGGATCGCGCCGGGGGCACGTCGGGGGCCCTGTGGGGTTCGCTGCTCACGGCGATCGGCTCGCGGCTCGGCGATCAAGACGCACCGGACGAAAAGGCCGTCGGCGAGGCCCTGGTGGCCGCGCGTGACGCCGTGCAGCGGCTCGGCGGCGCCCAGGTCGGCGACAAGACCCTCGTCGACGCCCTCGTGCCGCTCGTCGACGCCTTCCTCTCCGCCGACGGCGATCTCAAGGCCAAGGGCGAGGCCGCCGTCGCGGCGGGCGACGCCGGAGCCCGGTCCACTCGGGATCTCGTGGCCAAGCTCGGCCGGGCGCGTCCGCTCGGCCAGAAGTCCGTGGGGACTCCCGATCCCGGGGCCGTCTCCCTGGTCAAGGTCGCCGCGGTGGTCGTCGAGAGGATCTGAGGGTCCGCGTGAGAGGGTGCCCGCGGCGGACTGTCGCCGCCGTCCGCCGCGGGCCGCTCTCCCATCCCCCTCGTCGCTCCGCTCCCAGCAGCAGCCAGGCCAGGTAGACCCCTCCCAGCACCCCGGTCACCAGGCCCACCGGGATCTGGAAGGGGCTCAGCAGCCGCTGGGCCAGGAAGTCGCTGCACATGAGCAGCACGGCGCCGGTCGCCATGGCGGGCAGGATCGCGATTCCCGGCGAGCGCGCCAGGCGCCGCGAGAGTTGCGGGGCGACGAGGGCCACGAAGCCGATCGGGCCGGCCGTCGCCACGGCTACGGCGGCCAGGAAGACGCCCATGCACATGGCGAGGGTGCGCGCACGGCCGATCGAGACGCCCACTCCGGCGGCGGCTTCCTCGCCCAGCTCTAGGAAGCGCAGGTCCCGCGAGCAGGCCAGCGCGGCCGGGACGAGTACCGCGGCGGCGACGGCCAGTGGAACGACGGCCTGCCAGGAGACGGCGTTGAGGCTGCCGTGCTGCCATGCCTTCACCTTTTCCGCGGCTTCGATCTCGGCCCGGCTGATGAGGTAGTCGTTCGTCGAGGAGAGCATGGCGGCCACGGCGATTCCGCCGACGATGAGCCGCTGGCCCGTCCCCGCGCCCGCGCGTCCGATGAGCATGACGGCCGTGGCCGCCGCGAATCCGCCGAAGAACGTGCCCGCGACGAGTGCGGACTGCGACCCTTCGCCGGCCAGGAGGATGATGAGGATCCCGCCGGTGGCCGCGCCGGTCGTGAAGCCGATGAGGTCGGGGCTGCCCAGCGGGTTGCGCGACGTGGTCTGGAAGATCGCGCCCGAGGCCGCCAAGCAGGCTCCCACGGCCGCCGCGGCGACGACCCGGGGAAGGCGCTGCTCGAGCAGGAGGTAGGCCTCGGTGCCGGTGCGGTCTCCGGCGAGGATGCGGGCGATGCGGCCCGGGGAGATCTTATATGGGCCCGTCGTCAAAGTGGCGATGGCGACGAGGAAAGCGACCCCCAGCAGCCCGACGGCCACCGCGAGGGAGCGGCGGTGCACGAGCAGCGAGCGTCCGCCGGGCAGCGCGATCCTGCCGTATCCGGCGGGCCGGGCGCGCACAGGCGCCTGTCCCGGCCATTCCGGCTCAGTGCATTCCGACTCCGCGCGCTCCGGCTCCGCAGGCTCGTCTCCGGTTGACGCAGGCGACCCGTCCGGCGCATCCTCGTGACAGCGGGGAGTTCCCTCGCCTCCGGCTGGCAGGGGCAGCCCGGGCCGGGCGCTCATGCCGCCGCCCCGCACAGGGTTCCCGTTCCATCCCCACGCGGGGTTCGCATGGCAGTCCCGAGCGGGGGTTCCGTCGCCGCCTCGCACGGTGCCGTCATGTCGCGGCCTTTCTCACGAGGATGGCGATGAGGACGGGGGCTCCGAGGAAGGCCGTGACGATCCCGACCTCCAGCTCCCCGGATACGGCGACCCGGCCGATGACGTCAGCGGCCAGCATGAAGCAGGGCCCCGCGATGAGGGCCAACCCGAGGATCGTCCGCTGGTCGACGCCGACGAGGAGCCGGAGGATGTGCGGGATCGCCAGGCCCACGAAGCCGATGGGGCCCGACGCGGCGGTCGCCGCCCCGCACAGCAGGGTGACGGCCAGCAGGACGACGGCCCGGACTAGCCCCAGCCGTACGCCGAGCGCCTGGGCCTGTTCCTCGCCGAGCATCATCGCGTTGAGCGACGGTCCGGCGAGCAGGGCGAGCAGGCAGCCGGCGGCGAAGAAGGGCAGGAGCGGGGCGAGGATGCCGTAGCCGCGGTCCGCCAGGGAGCCGATGACCCAGAAGCGGTAGGAGTCGAAGGCCTCTTTGTCGAACATCGTGATGATCCCGGTGCACGAGCCCAGAGCCGCGCTGACGGCGGCCCCGACGAGGACGAGGTGGGCATCGCCGCTCGTCCGGCCCCGCCGCGCGCTCACGACGTAGATGAAACTCGCTGCCAGGGCCGAGCCCGCGAAGGCGAACCACACATAGTCGTCGACGCTCGTCGCCCCGAAGGCCGAGATGGCGAGGGCGACGGCGAAGGCCGCTCCGGAGTTCACCCCCAGCAGCCCGGGTTCGGCCAGGGGGTTGCGCGTCAGCGCCTGCATGGCGACTCCCGCGAGGGCGAGGCTCGCCCCGACGACGACGGTCAGCGCCGTGCGCGGCATGCGCGTCTGCCAGACGATGACGGCCTCGGGGATCTCCTGCCTGTCCCGACCGGTGGCGGTCAGTCCGCTCCACACTTCGCCGATCGTGAGCGGTTTGGCCCCGATGGCGATGCCGACCACGGCCAGCCCGGCGAGCACGGCCAGGCCTGCGACCCCGGTGGCGATGGCGCACCTGCGCCGGAGGGCGCGGTCGCGTCCCAGGGAGGCTTCGTCCACCGGCGCTTCGTCCGGCCGGGCCGACGCGTGCGCCGACCCGCCGGGCGGGAGCGGGGATGCACCCTTCCCCTCGCCGGGCGGCCCGCCCCCATCGGGAGATCCCTTTTCGCCGTCGCGGGACGGTCCGTTTTCGCCGGGTGATCCGCCCCTGCCGGAAGGCGCGCCGTCGCGAGGCGGCCCGCCGACGGCGGGAGCGCGGCGCTGCACGCCGCTCGGGTGAGAAAAGGCATATCGCACCCGTACACCCTATCGGCCTCCGTTTTGATTTGGATAGCCTATCCTTATGAAGATACGCCTTGCATACACATTCCTCCTCGCCGGCGGCCTCGCCCTCGCCCTGTCGGGCGTGACGGCCTGCGGAAAGGACGATTCGTCGTCCTCGCCCTCCTCGACGGCCTCCACCTCGGCCAAGGGGGACGCAGTGCGCGCCGCGCCCCGGACGATCGCCGCCGGTAAGGGAAGCGGCAAGGCGGACGGCCAGTTCCCCCGGACCGTCAAGCACTTCAAGGGCGAGACGACCGTCAGCGCCCAGCCGCAGCGAGTCGTGGCCGTCTCCACGGGCCAGTCCGACGCCCTTCTGACGCTCGGGATCGCTCCGGTGGGAGTCGGTTCGCCGGACGGGACCGAGACGGTCCCCCAGTATCTCAAGGACGCCTTCCCCGACAAGGCCTCCGAGCTCCAGAAGACCGTCAGCATCGGGAGCCGCACCGAGCCGTCCGTCGAGGAGGTCGCCAAGCTCAAGCCCGACCTCATCCTCGTCAACAAGGCGGGCAAGGGAGACTCCGCCGCCCTCTACAAGTCCCTGTCGGCCATCACGCCCACCGTCGTCACCGAGGGAACCGGCGTCAACTGGAAGTCCGACTTCCTCCTTCTGGCCGACGCGCTCGGCAAGCGCGACGCCGCCCAGCAGAGGCTCGACGCCTTCCACGCCTCGGCCAAGGCCCTGGCCGGGAAGGTCACGCCCAAGCAGACCGTCTCCTTCCTCAATCAGAGCGGCCAGCGCACGCGCGTCTACGGGGTGTCCTCGTTCGCCGGATCGATCGCCGAGGACGCGGGGGTCGCCCGGCCCGCGGCGCAGAGCTTCAAGGGCAAAACCTCGCGCGACATCAGCTCCGAGGAACTGGACAAGGCCGACGCCGCCTGGATCTTCTACGGCGTCAAAGGCGGGAAGAACTCCAAGCTCGAATCCCTGCCTCTGTGGAAGACGCTCACGGCTGTGAAGAACGAGCACGCCGTCGCCGTCGACAACGATCCGTTCTACCTCAACGCGGGGCCGACGGCCGCGAACCACGTCCTTTCCACGTTGAGCAAGCGCCTTGTCGGCTGACATCGCGGGCCCGGCCGTCGCGTCTGCGCCTGCGTCCGGCCCGCTCCAGGCGCAGGACGTGCGCCTGGCCTATCCGCGCTCGCAGACCGAGGTGCTGCACGGCGTCTCCGTCTCCATCGAACCGGAGGCGATGACGGCGATCATCGGCCCCAACGCGTGCGGGAAGTCCACGCTGCTCAAAACGTTCGGCAGGATCCTCCAGGCGTACGAGGGGCACACGACGCTCGGCGGCAGGCCGGTGCGCGAATACGGCGCCAAGGAATTCGCGCGGCTGGTGGGGATGCTCCCCCAGTCGGCGACGGCTCCCGCCGGCATCACCGTCGCGGATCTCGTCTCCCGCGGCCGCTACCCGCATCAGGGGCTCATGCGGCAGTGGAGCGGGCGGGACGAAGCCGCGGTGGCCGAGGCGATGGAGCGCACCGGCACGCGGGAGATCGCCGGCCGCCCGGTCGCGTCGCTGTCCGGCGGGCAGCGCCAGCGCGTCTGGATCGCGATGGTCCTCGCCCAGCAGACCGGAATCCTCCTGCTCGACGAGCCGACGACCTTCCTCGATCTGACCCATCAGATCGACGTCCTCGAACTGTGCCGGGAACTCGTCGACGGCTACGGGACGACGATCGTCGCCGTGCTGCACGACCTCAACCAGGCCGGCCGCTACGCCGATCGCATCGTCGCCATGCGCGACGGCCAGCTGGTGGCCTCGGGCACGCCCGCGGAGGTCATCACGGCGGAGACCGTGAAGGCCGTGTTCGACCTCGACTGCCGGATCATCCCCGACCCCGAGGCCGGGACTCCGCTGGTCGTCCCCAAGGCCGGAGCGCACTCGGGGCCGGTCGGTCGCACGGCGGCGCCCTGAGCCCAGCCGGCCTATCCGTTCGCCGATCCTCGCCTGGCCGGCGGCTGCCCCGCCTCGCCCTCCCCGCGCCGACGGGTCACTGGGCGAAGAAGTTCTGCAAGCCGTTGTACAGGTAGACGTAGGTGTTGGAGACGGAGTGCCGGTTTCCGTCCACCACGTAGTAGGTCAGGTTGCCCTCGGCGAAGCTCTTCTCCGTATAGCTGAAGGCCGAGGTCTGCCTGCGCATCTGTTGGATCTGCGAGGTCAGGCCCGCGTACAGGTCGTCCTTGGTGCCGGTGGCGGCGAAGATGAAGTAGTCGCGTTGGCTCAGCCCCGAGTCTTTGGCGATCTTGGCGAGGGTCTGGGCCCTTTCCTCGGCCGACGGCCTCCTGGCGCGCCTGCCGTCCCAGAACTCGCCGCTCATGGGGAGGAAGAACTCGAAGGAGGCGAGGTCGTGCTGGAAGACCGACCATGTCGCTCCCCCGCCGAGGGAGAAGCCGCCGAAGGCTCTGTGGCTGCGTGACGCCGCGAAGCCCTGGGGGGTCGTGTTCTCGGCGTACGTGCGGTACTTCCCCTCGACCAGGGGCATGATGGCCTTCTCCAGTTCGGTGTGGAAGGCCGGGAAGGTCGAGGTGAAGCGGTCCTTTCCGCGGTCGATCTTCGGCATGACGACGATCGTCGGCTCGATGCGCCCGTCCTGGATCATGTGGTCGACCATGTGCTTGAACTCGGTGGGTTTGGACTGCGTGCCCATCCAGGTCCGCTCCGATCCGGCAGCCCCGTGCATGAGGTAGAAGACGTTGTAGCGCTGGGATGGGTTCGCGCCGTACCCGTGGGGGAGGTAGACGACGGCGCGCTTGGTGACCGTGGACCCTTCGTTCTCCGGGTCGTCCGTCCGGTACTCGACTTCTTCGAGCCGTCCCTGCCGGCTCGCCTTCTTGTAGTAGGCCTCCGGTACCTTCGTGAAAGCGAAGGCTTTGAACGACCCCTTGCCCGACAACGGAGGGGACTCCGATCCCGCGGGAAGAGACGTCGCGGCCCCCGGGCCGCCAGTGGATCCCGATCCGCTGCTCGACGCGACCCCCGAGCATCCGGCCATGGCCAGACTCACGAGCCCAGCCACCATCGCAGTGCCGATGCGTCTCATCGTGCGCTCCTCTCGCTCGTCCAGCGCGTAACCCCCGTCGCGTCGCGGCTTTCGCCCGCTCCGCGAGAGCGGACCCTCTACCCGGCGGGCGGCTCTTTCGGCGAAAGCACGCGGCGCGAAGCGCATGCTGTGGAATTTCCGGCTCATCTTGTCACGGCTCGCCGTCGCCCGTTGCGCGTTTTCGCGGAAGGGGGAAGTCGCCGCGTCGATCCACGGCCTTGACAACCGCGCTCGAGCGTGGAACCATTGTGGGCGGTTAATTGTGCCCGCCAAGGCCCCGGCAGGGGATGTCTTGGCGGGCACAATGCTGTCCGGGCGCTGTCGCGCGATCGGCCTCACCCCGCCGCGGACCTCCCCGCCAGAGCACACCGCGCCTCCCGCACGCTCCTCTTGCCGCCAAGCTCCACCGCCGGCTCCGGCCACCCGGTTCCACCGCCGAAATCCCATCCTTCGGGCGCGCCGCACCTCTTGCGCGCCGGCTTGCCGTCGCCTTTCGACCGAGCGCGACTGCGGCAACACCACGCCCACCGCCGGGCTAACCGTGCGACGGTCCGCCGTCATCCCGTTGCGCGTCCGACCTCCCCGGCCACCGGCGAGAGGGCGGACGAGCGTCGGAAACGCCGTCGACCGAATCCTCGCCGATCTCACCGCCAACCCGCCACCTCGAAAATCCACAGAGCGAATACGGCGCACGGGGATCCCTCGCATATTCATGCGAGGGATCCCCGTGCGCTCGGCATGGCGTCGAACACCCCGCCTCCGTGCCGAAGAATGCGACATCCACGTCGCAGGCCGGCCACGCACCCAGACGTGGCCGGCCTTTCCTCACCTCTCTGGGCATTTCGACAGACGAAGGGAAACACCATGAGATTCGGAAACGACGCCATCGCGTGGGCGAGAAACCGCCTCGGCTCGCACGCCTATGACGGACTGTGCGAACGATTCGTGCGCTCAGCCTACGGCTTCGGCCCCGACTACGGAAGCGCGAAGCAGGCGTGGAACGCCGCCGGCGCCAAGCACGCCGGTGAGACGAGTCCTCCGCCGGCCGTGCCCGTGTTCTGGAATCTGGCCGGACCGAACTCCGCCTACGGGCACGTGGCTCTCTCGATCGGCGGCGGGCGCGCCATCTCCACGTCGAACGAGCGCGGGTACCCGGGCGTGTGCATCATTTCGATCGCGGGGTTCACGGATCGCAGCGCGCCCTTCTTGGGCTGGGCCGAGATATACCACGGCACGCGCGTCTACACCGCATCCAAGACGACCGCCGCCTGGTACGACCGCGCCATCGACGGGGAATTCGGGGCGGCGTCGGTCACGGGACTGCAGAGGTTCCTGGCGCACCACGGCTTCTACCGGGGAGCCGTCGACGGGACCTGGGGGCCCATGACATGGGCCGCGCTTCAGCGTTGGCTGGCATCGGGCCGTTATTACACACGCGCGATCGACGGTGCAGGCGGCCCCTATACGATCCGTGCGCTACAGAATTTCCTCAAACAGACCCGGGACTATCCGGCCGACCGCCTGGTCGACGGGGTCTTCGGCGTCGAGACCAAGAAGGCCTTTCAGCGGTACCTCGCCAAAGGCGAGTGATCGCTGGGTCCGCTGGCCGGGCGCGCTAGCGGACGCCTCGCCCGCGGGGGCCGTCGGCCGGATCGCCGACGGGCGGAGAGGGACCGGCGCGCATACCCCATCCGCGTTCGGTCCCTCTGCGCCACGCTTCGACCATCCGCTGCGTCACTCCCAGTTCCGCGGCCAATGCCGCGGGGCGAGAGCCGTAGACCCGTTCCGCCAATGCGTACTCGATCGGTGAAATCAGGAGTTTCGCGGCCAGTTCGTCCACCAGATCCTCGACGTGGGACGGTTGGGGGCCGCTGTCGCCCCTGCGGGCGTGGATCGTCTCGTGAGCCAGGGCGGCCAGCTGACCGGCCCTGGTCTGGCGGGAGTCGATCACGATGAGGCCCTCGTCGTGCCAGTAGGCCCCGGCGAGCCGATAGGGCAGGTAGACGACGTGGACGCCCATGCCGGCGAGTTCTTGGATGAGATCGTTCTCGGTCACACGACAAGGCTAGGTGTGGGCTCCGACACGGTTCAGTCGGCAGGCTCGTACGGGTCGCCGTCGCGTGGGCTCGCCGCCGGAGCGTAGTCCCGAGCCGTGACCTCGTCCAATTTGGCGAATGCCGCCTCCGCGTAGGCGGCGGGTGAGGCGGGCGTCTCCGCCCCGCCGGCGGGCTCCGCCCCTCGTGCGCTCGGCGCCTCCGCCCGCCGCACCACACGCCAAGCCGTCAACTCCAGTGCGCCGCAGAATGCGGTCAATTCGTCCACATTCAAGGGGCGCTCGCCCACCAGGGTGCCGTGCGTGCGCGTGCGCGGAATGCCCGACCGCTCCGCGAGCTGCCGGACCGACCACCCTCGCGCGCCGAGCTCCTCGCGGAGGATCGCCACGAGAGCGGCGTTCAATCGGCCGGGCTCGATCCTTCTCATCCCCATACCCGAATAGTCGCATTTCCGGACACACGACCGCAAGCGCCTTGACTTCGTCCCGAAATGCGAACACAATGGAGCTCCTCGCACGTTCGTAATTTCGGACAGCATGGCTGAAGGGGGATCGATGAGCGTCACCATGGCATCCGAGCCGAAGTAGGGCGCCCGCCCGCCGAGACGGCGGCCGCATGGCTCACCCGGCGCCGCCCGCTCCTCACTTCGTCGCGACGGATCCACCGCCGGTCGTCGATGCGGCGGAAAACCCGGGACCGGAAACCAGGCGGTGCGCATCGCGCCGTCATCCCGCCTATGAAGCACTCACCCCCATTCGCAAAGGAATCACATTGGCTGTCTCCCCAATCGTCGTGCGTTCCGCCCTCGACGAGGTCATCCGCCTCACCGCGACGCTGCCCGACCCGCACGAGTCCCTCCTCTACGTCAAAGCCGTCCCCGTCGACGCGATGCAGCGGGCCGGAGGGTCGCGGCCGCTCGACGGGCTGCCCTTCCGCCTGGGGGCCGTCCTCGACGACTGGGACGGCGGCACACCGCGGACGAGGGCCTCCATCGCCTCGTGGGCCGCGACGTGGGCCGCCTCCTGGTGCCGCTGGCGCCACGAGGACCCAGGCGTCCGCCCCGACGGCAACGCTTTAGCGTGGCTGGCCGACAACCTCGAGTGGGCCCAGGAGAACTGGCCCGCCATGGACGAGTTCGCCGAGGAACTCGGCGAAGTCCGCAGACGGCTGCGCGAAGCGCACGGGCTGGATCCCATCTCCTCCGGGCGTCCCTGCCCCGTCTGCGACGGCACACTCGTCCACGAAGTCACCGACGACGGCGTCCGCCCCGATTACGTCTGCCCTCGTTGCGGCGGCGTGTACACGGAACAAGGCCTCGCCGAGCTCGCCAGGCTCCGGCTCTGCTCGGCCGACGCGAATCTCACGCGGCGCGACGTCGCCCGCATCCTCGACGTCAGCGCCGCACGAATTCGCAAGTGGATCCATCGCGGGCAGATCGTGGAGGCCGACGGCAGGATCAGCCTGGCCGAAGCCAGGAGGCTCCGCGACGCATCCTCCTCGGCCCACCGGCCTTGACGCATCCCATGACCCACCCGGCGGCCTTGACGCGTCCGGCGCCCGGCCGGGGCGAGGCGACGTCGCGATATCCGCGGGAAGCCCGCCGGATTCGTCGGGAGTGCGCGCAGCCTGTGCGCGGCGAACGGGCTACGCGATCCTGAGCCTCATCAGCAGATCGGTTTGGTCGTCGTCGCCGACTGTGAACACGTGCGATCCGAATACCGCGAAGCCCATGTGCTCGTAGAATGCCAGCGCCTGTCGGTTGTGCTCCCAGACGCCGAGCCAGACGGTGCCCAGTCCGCGGGTTCTCGCCTCGTCGATGGCTTTCTCGATCATCGCCCGCCCTATGCCCAAGCCTTTGAACTTGCGCAGGATGTAAACGCGCTCGACCTCCAGCGCATCCGGGCCCATGGCCTCGTTCTGCGCCTCCTCCGTGTTCACCTTGAGGTATCCGGCCGTTTCGTCGCCGACGCGGGCGAAGAAAAAATGTGATTTCGGATTGGCCAGTTCTCCCGCGAGCACGTCCGGGGTGAATGCCCGCCGTATGTAGGAGTCGAGGTTCTCCGCACTGTTGTACTCAGCATGGGTCTCCGTGAAAGTCGCGGCGCCTATGGCGTTCAGCTCTTCGACGTCGTCGATCGTGCAGGGAATCAGGTCAACGGCCACCGCGGCGTCCTCCGGCTGCGGTGCCGGCACTCGCGCGGCGTCGTTCGAACGCATGGCGTCACCGTATCAGAAGCGCTCAGCCCGGACTCGTCTCGGTTCGATGTCCGGTCGAAGACGAGTGGGAATTGTGGCGTAGACTATACTCATGAAAACAGAATCCTCACCTCGCCCTGTTTACCGCCGCTGGTGGTTCATTCTCATTGTCGCCATTATCGCCATCGTCGTCGTCAATAAAATAATGGATGACAATAAAAACAAGGTTTCAACTCCCGCTTCGGGAAAGGAGACGTCTGAAGCAAGTTCAGCGCCTTCCGTCGATGTCGACGCAGCGACGCTGATTAAAGCCTACAAAGAGAATGAACTAGGGGCCGATAAACAGTATAAAGGAAAATCACTCAAAATATCCGGAACATTCGATCACACATCTGATGTTCTCAACCACAAAGTGGTGTGGATAAGCGACGGATCAGAGTTTCCCGTCACGCAAATAGCCTGTACTATTAGCGATTCCCAGGTAGACAAAGCTGCAGCCCTCAAAAAGGGCCAGCCGATCACCGTAACCGGAAAGGGTGGAGGCTTCGACGGGTTGTCCGTTGACGTCAAAAACTGCGCGCTCAACTGAGCGCAACGCTGACCGACTCTGATATCGCATCGTTCAGCCCCGGGTTTCCTCCCGGGGCTGAACGCTTCACAGCGGCACGGTCAACGCCTAGCCATCGGCCGGACGGATCGGCACAAGCGGATGACCAAGATCAGCGACTACGAGGATCACCTCATTGCCTCACTACTGCCCGAACAAGAGGCGATCGCCGCCTAAACTGGTGGCCGAAGTCAAAACTGGAGATCGTCCTGGGGCACTGCCTCAACGGCGATCCGGGTGATGAGTTCGGATCATGAACACGAATTTCAGCGCGGCGGGCGTTGACCGATCCACCACGATCTATGACCTGCGTCATGTGGCGCACGAATGCGTCACTACGTTAAACTGACATTACGACGAGCCACCGTTGTGGGGCGTTGTCTGCCGGGGCCCTGAGGGGCCCCGAGCTTCTTCAGGGAATCCATTTTCTCTCATGGTAAAGCGGGCCGAAGTCGCGGAGGATGGTCGATGCTGCTCGGGCAGCCCGTGGCGAGTTGCCAGGCTGTGGTTCTTTGACTCGGCGGTATATGTAAGCAAGAAGGTCTGCGGCTTGAATCCCGCGATTGTCCTGCGAATCATTCCAGGCAATCGGTTGGCTTATCCGCTCCAAACGACTCGATCGGTAACCCGGGGTTCCTACTCGCGTATACCCCCGATCGCCTCCTGAAAATCACGATGTCGGTCAATCAAGTCGGCGGTGATGCTACATGACTCTCTCCTTGACTGACACGTTAGATTGTCGATTCTTTCCAGAAGATGTCTCAATGTGATCTCGTAAGGCGGATCAGGATATTTGTACCGTCGATTCAGCCGAACCACGTCCAAGCCTTCCACCAGAAGATAGGCGCCGCACTGTCTGATCGCACGAGCCGCGGCACGATACAAAGCGACCGCTTCGTGGACCTGCCCGCGGAAGCACTCCCATGGGGCAAGCCCGTGCATCATCCTATGAGCATGCAATTCCGTTGTGATGGGAATATTGAACTTTTCATGTGCATGTGCAACAACGGATTCTAAATTTCTCACCAAAATATTGTATCGTTGATCGTCAAGAACTATAGCGGCTATATAGTAATCGTTTTTCCCATAACTTTCATCGAGGAATGCGTGAAAACGATTTTTTATCATGGATCTATGGTACCACGCAGAGAAAGTTCTCTATGTGCGCAAAAAATCTTCTCGAGGAATAAATATTTTTAACGAACCACGCTATCGGCTTGACAGTTGTCCAGTATCTTTCCGTCACGGGTGAGACTCGTGCGGAGCTCGGCGAGCTTTTGGGTATTGCCGGGGCGAATGTTTCCAGTCGTCTTCATGGGAAGGCGAGGTGGACGGCGGAGGATTTGTTCCGGATTGCCGATCATTTCGGCGTGTGCGTCGATGATGTGAGGCCGGCCGCGAATGGTGATGGGACGTGGGTGCCGGCGCCGTTCCGGCTGGGGGTAGGTCGGTCTGGTGCGGCGGGTGTGGGGGTGTCGAGCCACCTGAGAGAATCGAACTCTCGACCTATTCATTACGAGTGAATCGCTCTGCCGACTGAGCTAAGGTGGCACGCCGCCTTTGCCAACAGCGGTGAATAGCTTACCCGAGACTCGCCCACGTCGCAAACTAACGATCGGACGAGCCTCGGGCAGCCAACCATGCCACCGAAGCGGCTCAAGCTCAAAGCGCCAAACAGGCAGGCGAGAGCGCTATCTGCGCGAACCCGAAGGGACCGGCGAGCCCGGAGGAACCGCTCGGGAGCCGAGCTTGACCGCGCTGTCCATGCTGCGATCGCCTTGCTGCTGCGCACCTTGCCCTTGTTTCTGTTCCGCCGGGCAGACAAGGCCGTCCTTGGGAACCTCGCCGGTCAGCAGATACTTGTCGACTGACGTGTCAATGCAGGACGAGCCTCCGCCATAGGCCGCGTGTCCGTCGCCTTCCCGTGTCAGCAGCACCGAGTTATCAAGCGTCTTGCGCATATTCTGCGCCCACGAATACGGCGTCGCCGGATCGTGCCTCGTGCCGATCACCACGATCGGAGCCGACCCCTTCGCCCTGTACGGACCGGGATTGGCCTTCGGATGATACGGAAGCTCGGCGCACACATGCATGGCTAGATCGTCTTCTGCGGAAAAAGATCCAAAGACGACCGCTTCCCGCTTCAGCTTCTTCGCATACTTCTGGTACTCGGCCTCAGAGCTTTGCACATAATCTGCGCAATTGATCGCCCAGTAGGCTTCCATGGAATTGCCATCGAAACTATCGCCAACGCGACCGATATAAGTATCTAAGGGAAGCATGAAAGTCGAGCCGTCATTGTCTTCGATCAAGCCTTGCGCTCCCCCGGTAATCAACGGCCACCACTCATCTTTATACATCAAGCCGGTGAGGGCAAAGCGAAGCATCGACCGATTGAGGGGTCTGTTCGGGTCTGATGTCTTGAACGGCGTGGCGTGAGCCTGATCCAGCAGTGCGCGCATCTTTTTCTTCGCCGCATCCACCGACGAACCCAACGGACAGTTCCCGCCCTTCACGCAGCGCTCAGCATAGCGTTCGAAGGACTTCTCGAAACTCAGCATTTGCGTGTAAGTGGAGGGCAAAAAGCTCAGCTGAGGGTTGGCGGCGCCGTCGAGCACCATCCTGCCGACCTTCTTCGGGAAGAGATCGGCATACGCCCCGCCCAACTGGGTGCCGTAAGACAAGCCGAGATAGTTGAGCTTCTCATCGCCCACCAGGCCCCGCAAAACATCCATGTCGCGGGCAGCCGACTCCGTGCCGACGTGCGCGAGCAACTCGCCGGATTTCTCCTTGCACCCTTTCGCTATCTGCCGAGCCTGAGCTTTCCTGGCCTTCCGCCCAGCCTCCGTCGAGGTGTCGATATCGGAATCCAAGATCTTGGCCATTTCGCGGTCGTCGACGCAATCAACAGGCGTCGAAGAGCCGACCCCGCGAGGATCGAAACCGATGATGTCGTACTTGTCTATGACATCTTTGCCGAAAGTCTTGTCGGCGCGCGAAACCAAGTCGATTCCCGACTCTCCGGGGCCGCCCGGGTTGACAAACAGGCTTCCGATCGGCTTGCCGCCCTTAGCCGGAAGCTTCGCCATGGCCACAGTGATCGCCCTGCCGCCAGGCTTCTTGTAATCCAACGGAACCTTCACATTCGCACACTGCATCTTCGCGTCGTCCTTACACGGCGCCCAAGCCAGCTTCTGCTTGTAGAACTTTTCAAGCCCTTTCGGAACGTCCCCCTTGGGGGCGCCGATCGAGCCGCCAGGCGAACCAGTCGAACCTCCAGATGACCCGGCTGAACTTCCCGGCGAACTTGTCGGGCTTCCCGGCGAGCCAGTCGAACCTCCCGGCGACGCCGTCGAGCCGCCTGGCGACCGACCCGTAGACGGGCTCGCCGTTGCCTTCGCCGCAGGAACACCCGCGTCGGCACGGACAGAGGCATCCGCTCCCGACGACGCACCCAAACGCACTGGCGAAACGCCCGCACGCATTGACACAGCATCCGCATGACCTTGCGACGCACTAGCCATTGCAGGCTGAGCGAGAACCGTCAAAGCCAACACCGAGAGCGCAGCCAAAGGCCGCAACAGTCGCGTCGCTGTCTTTCTCATTTTTCCTCCAAACATACGAGATGATTAGAACCCCCAACCGATCGAAGCGGACCCTCGCCAACCCGACGCCCGCCGTCCGATCAGTCAGGACCCACTACCGGACAAAGGAACGCGGTTTCCCAACGAAAACCTCATCCTTCACGGAAGCCTTCCGATCGGACACGCCTTGCTTCTGCGCTTCTTTCCCCTGCTTCTGCGCATTTTGCCCCTGCGGCTTTTCCACCGGGCAGACAAGGCCGTCCTTCGGAACCTCACCGGTCAGCAGATACTTGTCAACCGGACTCTGGATGCAAGATCCAGCCGTCGCATAGGCCGTATGGCCCTCGCCTTCCCAGGTCAGCAGCACCGAGTTCTCAAGCGTCTTGTGCAAAGCCTGCGCCCAGTGATACGGCGTCGCCGGATCGTGCCTCGTGCCGATCACCACAATCGGAGCCGACCCCTTCGCCTTGTAAGGCCCGGGATTCGACTTCGGATGGTGCGGCAACTCGGCGCACATATAGAAGGCGACAGTGTCTTGTGCAGAAAAGGCTCCAATGGCGGGAGCTTCCCGCTTCAGCTTCTTCGCATACTTCAGGTAGTCAGCTTCGGATTCCTGAGCGTAGTCCGCGCAATTGATTGCCCAGTACGCCTCCGTTCTACTGCTGCTGACCTCATCACCGTCACGGCCTGTGGACGCGTCAAAGAGCTTCAGGAAAAGCGAGCCGTCATTCTGTTTGATCAACTGGTCGAAGGCCTGATCAAGTTTCGACCAATCCGCATCCTGCTCTAGAAGGCTGGTAACGGCAGAGTGGAGCATCGTCTGATTGAGGGGTCTGTTCGGGTCCGATGTCTTGAATGGCTTGACGCGAGCTTGATCCAGCAGGGTGCGCATCTTCTTCTTCGCCGCATCCACCGACGAACCCAACGGGCAGTTGCCCGCCTTCACGCACCGTTCCGCGTAGCCTTCAAAGAGCTTCTTATAACCGAACGCCTGCTCGTAGTTCATGCGCAGGAAGCTCAGCTGAGGGTCGACGGCGCCGTCGAGCACCATCCTGCCGACTTTCTTCGGGAAAAGGTCAGCATACGCCCCGCCCAACTGGGTGCCGTAGGAGAAGCCGAGATAGTTGAGCTTCCCATCGCCCACCAGGCCGCGCAAAACATCCATGTCGCGCGCCGCCGACTCCGTGCCGACGTGCGCAAGCAGCTCGCCCGACTTTTTCTTGCATCCCTCGGCTATCTTCTTGGCCTGCGCCTTTTGGGCTCTGCGCCCGGCCTTCGTCTCCATGTCGAAATCAGAATCGAGCGCTTTGGCCATTTCGCGGTCGTCGATGCAATCGACGGGCGTCGAGGAGCCGACCCCTCGAGGATCGAAACCGATGATGTCGTACTTGTCTATGACATCTTTGCTGAAAGCCCGGTCCACATATGAAAGCATGAGGATTCCGGAGCTTCCAGGGCCGCCCGGGTTGATGAACAGGCTTCCGATCGGCTTGCCGCCCTTGGCAGGAAGCTTCGCCATGGCCACGGTGATCGCCCTGCCGCCAGGCTTCTTGTAATCCAGCGGAACCTTCACATTCGCACACTGCATCTTCGCGTCTTCCTTACACGGCACCCAACTGACCTTCTGCTTGTAGAACTTTTCAAGCCCCTTCGGAACGTCCCCCTTAGGGGCGCCGATCGAACCGCCAGGCGAACTTGTCGGGCTTCCCGGCGAGCCAGTCGAACCACCCGGCGAGGTGGTCGAAGGACTCGGCGAACCACCGCTCGGCGACCGACTCGCAAACGGGCTCGCCGTCGCCTTCGCCGCACGAACGCCTGCGTCGGCACGGGCAGAGGCATCCGCCCCCGGCGACGCACCGGCCGCTACTGGCTGAGCGACGACGGTCAAAGCCAACGCCGAGAGCGCAGCCAAAGGCCGCAACAGTCGCGTCACTGTCTTTCTCATTTTTCCTCCAAACATACGAGATGATTAGAATCCCCAACCGATCGGAGCGGACTCTCGCCAATCCAATGCCCGACGTCCGATCAGTCAGGACCCGCTACCGGACAAAGAGACGCGATTTCCCAACGAAAACCTCATCCTTCACGGAAGCCTTCCGATCAAGGTCGCCTTGCTTTTGCGCTTCTTTCCCCTGCTTCTGTTCCACTGGGCAAACGAGGCCGTCCTTGGGAACCTCGCCGGTCAACAAATACTTGTCAACGGGCGCCTTGATGCAAGAGCCGGCCCTGGGGTAAGCAAGGTGACCATCGCCTTCCCAGGTCAGCAGCACCGAGTTCTCAAGCGTCTTGTGCAAAGCCTGCGCCCAGTGATACGGCGTCGCCGGATCGTGCCTCGTGCCGATCACCACAATCGGAGCCGACCCCTTCGCCCTGTACGGGCCAGGATTAGCCTTCGGATGATACGGCAACTCAGCGCACATATAGAAGGCGACAGTGTCTTGTGCGGAAAAGGCTCCAATGGCGGGAGCTTCCCGCTTCAGCTTCTTCGCGTACTTCAAGTAATCAGCTTCGGATTCCTGAGCGTAGTCCGCGCAATTGATTGCCCAGTACGCCTCTACCCTATTGCCTTTGTTCCCATCTCCCTCGCGACTTGAGGTCGCGTCGAAAATTTTCAGGAAAAGCGAGCCGTCATTCTGCCTGATCAACTGGTCGAAGGCCTGATTAAACACTGACCACGTCCGATCCTCGTATAGAAGCCTGATAACGGTAGAGTGGAGCATCGACCGATTGAGGGGTCTGTTCGGGTCCGAGGTCTTGAACGGCTTGACGTGAGCCTGATCCAGCAGTGCGCGCATCTTTTTCTTCGCCGCATCCACCGACGAACCCAACGGACAGTTCCCGCCCTTCACGCAGCGCTCAGCATAGCGTTCGAAGGACTTCTCGAAACTCAGCATTTGCGTGTAAGTGGAGGGCAAAAAGCTCAGCTGAGGGTTGGCGGCGCCGTCGAGCACCATCCTGCCGACCTTCTTCGGGAAGAGATCGGCATACGCCCCGCCCAACTGGGTGCCGTAAGACAAGCCGAGATAGTTGAGCTTCTCATCGCCCACCAGGCCCCGCAAAACATCCATGTCGCGGGCAGCCGACTCCGTGCCGACGTGCGCGAGCAACTCGCCGGATTTCTCCTTGCACCCTTTCGCTATCTGCCGAGCCTGAGCTTTCCTGGCCTTCCGCCCAGCCTCCGTCGAGGTGTCGATATCGGAATCCAAGATCTTGGCCATTTCGCGGTCGTCGACGCAATCAACAGGCGTCGAAGAGCCGACCCCGCGAGGATCGAAACCGATGATGTCGTACTTGTCTATGACATCTTTGCCGAAAGTCTTGTCGGCGCGCGAAACCAAGTCGATTCCCGACTCTCCGGGGCCGCCCGGGTTGACAAACAGGCTTCCGATCGGCTTGCCGCCCTTAGCCGGAAGCTTCGCCATGGCCACAGTGATCGCCCTGCCGCCAGGCTTCTTGTAATCCAGCGGAACCTTCACATTCGCACACTGCATCTGGGGCTTGTCTTTGCACGGAGCCCAGCCCAGCTTCTGCTTGTATAACTTTTCAAGCCCCTTCGGAACGTCCCCCTTGCGAGCGCCGATCGAACCGCCAGGCGACGCCGTCGGGCTGCCTGGCGAACTGGCCGAACCTCCAGATGACCCGGCCGGACTTCCAGGCGAACCAGTCGAACCTCCCGGAGGGCTAACCGAATTTCCGGGCGAACTTGTCGGGCTTCCAAGCGAGCCAGTCGAACCGCCCGGCGACCGACCCGCAGACGGGTTCGCCGCCGCCTTCGCCGCAGGAACACCCGCCTCGGCACGGACAGAGGCATCCGCCCCCGACGACGCACCCAAACGCACTGGCGAAACGCCCGCACGCATTGACGCAGCGTCCGGGTGATCCGGCGAAGCACCGGCCGCTACAGGCTGAGCGACGACGGCCAGGGCAAAAGCCGATGCGGCCGCAAGAGGATGCAACAAACGCCTGAATGTTTTCATCTCTTCTCCCAAATTGATTTAGCCGGTTGCAATCCACCTCGACCTCGCTAGGCGGATGCAATCCATATGAAGGACCGAAACCCGGGCGACTCGCCGGAGTTTTACCCGCAGTGACGCTCGCCGCGGGCCGTGAGACCGACACAAACGCACAAGCGTCAGTCCAGACACAAAGCCCGAAACATTGTATCTCTGTAGCAGCTATTTTACTTGTCCCCCCTAGGCGGCGCTACCGTTTTCAAGGCCTTCCCACGGGGTAGAAGAGAATGGCTGCAAATCAAGGGAAGTTCAATCGACGTTCGACTAAAAGACATCACCGACAGAAAGAGCTTCTACTATACGTAATATTTACAACGCGTTTGCGCTGAATAACGTTCCCAGCACATCCGAAGACGAAAAAGCACACTCGAAAGTAAAAAGAAGGCGACATCGACCGTTAACTCACATCGAAGTCAACGGCCGATGTCGCCCGCAATTTATCTGCATCGCAAGACCGACCTCAGCATCGTGCTCAGCCCGTCTCCATCGCAAGGCCGACGTCAGGATCGTCGGCAGCAATGGTCATCCAACGGGCGGCGAAACACGTTCCGCAGCGTTCTGTCTTTGCCCCTGTGGATTTTCCACCGGGCAGACAAGGCCGTCCTTGGGAACCTCGCCGGTCAGCAGATACTTGTCGACGGGCGCCTTGATGCAGGAGCCCGCCCTAGCGTAGGCCACATGGCCCTCGCCCTCCCAGGTCAGCAGCACCGAGTTGTCGAGCGCTCCTGCGAAGGTTTGAGTCCAGGAGTAGAGCGTCGCCGGATCGTGCCTTACCCCGATCACCACAATCGGAGCCGACCCCTTCGCAACGTACCGCCCCGGGTTCTTCTTCGGGTGATGCCGCAGCCCGGCGCAGATGTATCGGGTCTTCGTGTCAACGCCCTCTGCGCCGAAAACCGGGGCTTCCCTCTTAAGCCGCTCGCTGTACTTCGCATATTCGGACTGCGGGTCAAGCACATAGTCCGCACAGTTAATCGCTATAAGAGCCTCGGCCCCGTTGCTGGAGGCCGTCGGGCCGGAGTCCGACCCTGATTCCACGAAGGCCGAACCGTCGTTTTCCTTCACCAGCTTCCCTAGTTTCTCATCAAGATCCGGCCATGAAGCGTCGCGGTACAGGTACTGCCTGACCTCGCTTGTCAGAAGGGAACGCGTGAGTTTCCGATTCGGATTCGACGTCGGGAACGGATTTTTGAACGCCTGATCGAACAGTGCGCGCATCTTCTTCTTCGCCGCGTCCACCGTCGATCCCAACGGACACGCGCCCGTGTTCACGCAGTGTTGCGCATAGCGCTCAAAGGCATGCTCGAATCCGAGCACCTGCTCGTATGCTCTGCGGCTGTCCCGCATGCCGGTGTCGACGGCGCTGTCAAGCACCACCCTGCCGACTTTCTTTGGGAAGAGGTCGGCGTACATTCCACCCAAGGACGTGCCGTAGGAGAATCCGAGATAGTTGAGCTTCTTGTCGCCCACCAGGCTGCGCATAACATCCATGTCGCGCGCAGCCGACTCCGTACCGACATGTGCGAGCAGCTCGCCCGAGTGTTTCATGCATCCCTCGGCTATCTTCTTTGCCTGCGCCTTTTGGGCTCTGCGCCCGGCCACAGTGGAAACGTCATAATCAGCGTCAGCATACTTTTCGAGAGTTGCGTCGTCCACGCACTCGACCGCGGCCGACTCGCCGACCCCTCGCGGATCAAAACCGACCACGTCGTACTTGTCGCGAATCTCGAGACTAAAGATCCACGAAGCCGCAGAGGCAAAGCCTGTTCCCGAGCTTCCGGGTCCGCCGGGATTGAGAAAGAGCGTTCCCATCGGTTTGCCGCTCTTGGCGGGAACCTTGAGCATGGCGACGGTGATCGCCTTGCCTCCGGGCTTCTTGTAGTCCAGCGGAACCTTCACATTCGCGCACTGCATGCCGGCACGGTCTTTGCCTTTGCATTCAGACCACGTCAGCTTCTGCTTATAAAACCGTTCCAAGCCCCTGGGCACGCCCTCCCGCGATCCGGGAGCGCCCTTCGATGAGTCGGGTGCACCTTCAGACGATCCGGGTCCGCCCCCCGAGGAATCAGAGGCTCGCTCGGACGAACCGGACGAAGGCTCCGGCGAAGGCGACGAAGCGTGCGCGGGACCGGGATTGCCGACACCCGCCAACGCAAGGACGGACACTGCCGCCAGAGATTTCAAAAAGCGATTCGACAGTTTCATTTTTATCCTTTTTCATCCTTTCAGATACCGAATAGACTTCGAATACCAAATAGAGTTAATTTGTGCTCTTGGAAGCATATTTTTAAAGTTGGAAACACATTTTTAAAGAGTGTGCTTGTCGTTGGGTCCGAGCCTGACGGGTAGGCTCGGACCCAACGAGCGATAACATTTGAGCCCGCCACCGGGGAAACGACTAGCGTCGTCTTTCCACCGGGCAAACCAGCCCGTCTTTTGGAACCCTGCCGGTCAGCAGATAGGCATTCACTTGATCTTCAATGCATGCTCCAGCCCGTCCGTAGGCGATGTGTCCGTCGCCCTCCCACGTCAGCAGAACGGAGTTCTCGAGCGTCCTGCGCATGGTCTTCGCCCCCGAATACGGCGTCGCCGGATCATGCTTCGTGCCGATGACCACGATCGGAGCCGACCCCTTCGCTCTATATGGAGCAGGATCAGCCTTCGGGTGGTATTTCATATTTGCGCAAACCTGAGTCACTCTCGCCCCAAAGGGATCGTACCCACCGAAAAGGAGGGATTTTTTCTTGAGCTTTTTGTTATACTTGGCGTAGACGGACTCCGGTTCTTTCGCGTAATCGGCGCAACTAACCGCGACGAGCGCCTCCATCGTATTGCTCTCGTCATTCAGCGCTTGCGGGCCAGCCAGCTCCAAAAGCTCGGTGCCGTCATTGTTCTCAATCAGCTTGCCGAGCGCCTGATCCAAACGAGGCCATGTTTCATCCCGGTACATCGCAAACCTCACGACCATCATCAAATTAGAGCGTGTAAGCGGACGGGCCGGGTTTGACGTCGGGAACGGTTTCTTCGCCGCCTGGTCGAACAGGGCGCGCATCTTCTTCTTCGCAGCTTTGACGGTGGTCCCAAGAGCGCACTTGCCGCCGTCAATGCAGCGTTTCGCGTAGCGCCCAAACGATTTGTCGAAGCCCAGAGTCTGCTCGTAGAGCATGCGCGCGCTGCCCAGTTGAGGCTCGGCGACGCCGTCAAGCACCATCCTGCCCACCTTCTTCGGGAACAAGTCGGCATACGTCCCGCCCAGCTCGGTGCCGTAGGAGAAGCCGAGATAGTTGAGCTTCTCATCGCCCACCAGCCCGCGCAAAACATCCATGTCACGGGCCGCCGACTCCGTGCCGACGTGAGCGAGCAGCTCCCCCGACCGCTTCTCGCAGCCGTCCGCGATTTTCTTGGCCGCCTCCTGCTGTTGCTGCCGGCCCTTCGCCGTGGAAAGGTCGTAATCGGCACCGATGATGAACGTGTTCAAAGCGGCGGCATCGGCGCATTTGACCGGAGTGGAGGTGCCAACTCCGCGGGGATCGAATCCGACCACGTCATACTTGTCCAACATTTCGGGCTTGAGGCTTTTCGACAGTCTGACTGCCTCATCTATGCCCGAGCCGCCGGGGCCGCCAGGATTGACGAACAGACTCCCGATCGGCTTGCCGCTCTTGGCGGGAACCTTGAGCATGGAAATCGTGATCGTCTTGCCCCCGGGCTTTTTGTAATCGAGCGGAACCTGTGCTTGCGCGCACTGCATGCCGGCACGGTCTTTGCCTTTGCATTCAGACCACGTCAGCTTCTGCCTGTAGAACTTCCCCAACCCTTTCGGGGCATCGCTTTCACCGGCGCCCTTCGGTCCGCGGTTTGAGGTGTTCGCGCTGCCATTCAAGTCACTGTTTGAGCCGTTCGCCCCGCTGTTTGATCCGGCGTTCGGACCATCCGCGTATGGGCTCACCGACGTCGCCGACGCCGACGCCGACGCCGCAATTGTGTCCGCTTGCGCCGACGTCGCACCCAACGCGAGGCTGACGCCGATCAATCCGGCAAACGAAGCCGTCGCAAGCCGCGCAGACCTTGACCTCGCGGCGGAAAACGGGCGTTGCCGCGCGGTCTCGTCGGGGCTGCCCGCCCGCCGCCATGAACTCGTTGCATTCGTTGTCTCACTCATGGCTCCAGTTTGGCGAGAGCCGGCCGCCCGCGAACATACAGCCACCAGGCCAAGACGACAGTCGCGACAGCCTGAAGCGCCGGGTGGGGATATCCCCACCCAACGCTTCGGGCCGCGCAAACCGTGCGAAAAAGTCTTTGGGCTCAAACCATCAGAGCGTGGAAGACGAGCCAAAAGGTGGAAGACGAGCCAAAAGAACGTCGAAGGGCGCGTCCCGCAAAACGGCGGGACGCGCCCTAGAAGTTGAATGACGCAAGGGCGTCGGGCTCAGTGCGTCCCGCACAGCGGCGGGACGCACTCCGCCCGCTACCGGATGACAAGATGCGGTTGACTCTCCCGGGAAAGCTTGTCCTTCACGGAAGCCTTCCGATCACGGTCGCCTTGCTTCTGCGCTTCTTGCCCCTGCTTCTGTTCCACTGGGCAAACGAGGCCGTCCTTGGGAACTTCGCCGGTCAGCAGATACTTATCGACCGGGCTCTGGATGCAAGAGCCCGCCCTGGGGTAAGCAAGGTGACCATCGCCTTCCCAGGTCAGCAGCACCGAGTTCTCAAGCGTCTTGTGCAAAGCCTGCGCCCAGTGATAGGGCGTCGCCGGATCGTGCCTCGTGCCGATCACCACAATCGGAGCGGACCCCTTTGCCCTGTAAGGCCCGGGATTCGACTTCGGATGATACGGCAGAAGGCTGCAAAGGTCAGTCCCTTCTCCATCGCTGCCCGCGCTGAAGAGGGGGGCCTCCCTCTTCAGTTTCTCTTGATACTTTTTGGTTACGGACGGTGAGGAAGACGGATAATCCGCACAGTTGATCGCAGTCATGGCCTCGTCGCTGTTGTTCTTGAACTTTCCGCCCTCACGCCCGTTTGCCAGATCAAACCATCCCAAAAGGAAGGATCCGTCATTGTTTTTGATCAACTGACTGAGCCCTGTATCCAGATAGGAGCGATACGCGGTGTCGTACATCGCAATCATGACGCCATACATGAGCATGTTCCGATTGAGGGGCCTCTTGGGATCGGCCGTCGGGAACGGCTTTTTGAACGCCTGATCGAACAGGGCTCGCATCTTCTTCTTCGCCGCATCCACAGAAGACCCCAGCGGACAGTTCCCGCCCTTCACGCAATACTCCGCGTAACGCTCGAAGGCCTTCTCGAAGCCGATCCTCTGCTCGTACCCCATGCGCGCATCGCCGAGCTGCGAGTCAACGGCGCCGTCGAGAACCAGCCTGCCCGCCTTCTTCGGAAAAAGGTTGGCGTACATGCCGCCCAGGGAAGTGCCGTAGGAAAAGCCGAGATAATTGAGCTTCTTGTCGCCCACGAGGCCGCGCAAAACGTCAAGGTCCCGCGCAGCCGACTCCGTGCCGACGTGCGCAAGCAATTCGCCCGACTTCTCCTTGCAACCCTTGGCGAACTTCTCCGCTTGAGCCTTCTCCGCCTTCTTTCCCTCCGGGGTGGACAGGTCGAATTCAGAGTCGAGGTACTTCCCCAGCTCGGCGTCGCTCACGCAATCGACCGCGGTCGAGGAACCGACCCCGCGCGGATCGAAGCCCACAATGTCGTATTGGTCCCGGAGAGCCTTGCTGAAGGTCTTGTCCGCGCCCGAAACAAGGTCGATTCCCGATCCTCCGGGGCCGCCGGGGTTGACGAACAGGCTCCCGATCGGCTTGCCGTTTGCCGCGGGAACCTTCGCCATGGCGACGGTGATCGTCTTGCCCCCGGGCTTCTTGTAATCCAGCGGAACCTTTACATTCGCGCACTGCATCTGGGGTTTGTTTTTGCACGGCGCCCAAGCCAGCTTCTGCTTATAGAACTTTTCAAGCCCCTTCGGAACGTCCCCGGCTGGAGCTTCGTTCGGTTTGCCCGACGACGGATCCGCGGACGGGCTGGCAGTCGCCTTCGCCGCAGGAGCCCGCCCGACGCCGTCGTGAGCCGACGCCGCTTGAGCCGCCACCGGTTGAATGACGGCCGTCAGGGCCAACGCCGAGAGCGCAGCCAAAGGCTGCAACAATCGCGTCATTCTTTTTTTCATCTTCCCTCCCAATCGGGTAGAAACTAAAACCCACGCCAATTCCCGGGATATTCACGAATGCCACGCTCACCGCCAAAGCGTTCGGCGCGGGCCGAGAGACCGGTGCGTCAAACAGCCTTCGGCCCACACACCGCCTTTGTCACTATGTCTCTCTAAAAAATGAGCCTACAGGACTGAACGGCCGCGAACTGCGGGTTTTCCACGCCTTCCCTTGAGGTAGAAGGGGAGGCAGTGGCGGCAAAAGACAACAGTGGCCATGAAGGACGGAAAAGAGGGTAAGAGCGGGAGGGATGAGAGGAGGGGAAGAGACGATAAGGGACGGCAAGAACGATAAAGGCACAGAAGAAATTACTTACGACCGAAGAAAAGGCAAGGTAAGAGAATGGACAGAGTAAGGATCTTGGGAAAGGACAACTGTGGAAGAAAAATAAGGTGGCCCCGCAGGGAAGCTGCGAAAAATAGACCAAGCTCCACCTGGCGGGATGAAGGAAAAATTCAGACGAGGGAAACGCCCAAAAACAAGACAGGTTCAAAATGGAAATAGAATATTGCGCGGGACCGGTGCAGTACACAAGCGAAACGACGTGCAAAGCGCAAACGTAGCGATGTGCAGAACCTATGCGTAAAGACGCACGCATAAAACAGGACGGGCGCCGCGTGTCCCAAGAGGTTGCACGCGGCATCCGTCCTGCCTGTTGAGCGAAAGGCCGACAGGCGCGGAGGCTGCTCGCCACGCCTCACTTGTCTGACTTACGCGCCTGCCGCCTGCTCGCTGCGATTCAGCTCCCCGCCTTCGAGGAGGCGGGGCAGACGAGGCCGTCCTGCGGGACCTTTCCGGTGAGAAGATATTGGTCTACCGGATCGTTCAGGCAGGAGCCGGCTTTTCCGTAGGCTGTGTGCCCGTCGCCCTCCCACGTCAGCAGCACCGAGTTGCTCAGCGTCTTATGCAGATTCTGCGCCCAATGATACGGCGTCGCCGGATCGTACTTCGTGCCGATCACGACGATCGGAGCCGAGCCCTTAGCCTCGTACGGTCCGGGGTTGGCCTTCGGATGGTAGGGCCAGAGCGAGCATATATCGGTTCCCTCCATCATCGATGAGCCGAAAACGGGCGCCTCCGTCCGCAACTTATCGGCGTACTGCTGATACTCGGCCCTCGGCGACGGCACATAGTCGGCGCAGTTGATCGCCCAGAAGGCTTCCTTGCCGTTGTTCTTGAACTTGTTTCCCTGGCGCTCCTCAAACAGGTCGTAGAACCTTAGGATGACCGAACCGTCGTTCTGCTCGACCAGCTGGGAGAGCCCCTTATCCAGGTAGGTCCAGAACGTTTCGCGGTACATCATGCTTATTACGGTAGAGTAAAGTGCGGCTCTATTGAGGGGTCTCTTGGGATCGGCCGTCGGGAAGGGGCTCTTCAGCGCCTGGTCGAAAAGCGCCTTCATCTTCGCCCTGGCCTCGTCCACAGAGCCTCCGAGCGGGCATCGGCCGGTGTCCACGCAGTGCTGCGCGTAATGTTGGAAGGCCGTTTCGAAGCCGACTATCTGCTCGTACCCCATGCGCGCGCCGCCAAGCTGTGGGTCGACGGCGCCGTCGAGCACCAGCCTGCCTGCCTTCTTTGGAAAGAGGTTGGCGTACATGCCGCCCAGGGAGGTGCCGTAAGAGAAACCGAGGTAATTGAGTTTCTTGTCGCCCACGAGGCCACGCAAAACGTCAAGGTCGCGTGCGGCCGACTCCGTGCCGAGGTGTGCAAGCAATTCGCCCGACTTCTCCCGGCATCCCTTCGCCTCCTGCTCGGTGACGGCTTTGTCCGTCTGCTGCCCTTCCGGAGTGGAGAGGTCGACGTCGGTGTCCATGATCTTGGCCAGCTCGGCGTCGCTCACGCAATCGACCGCGGTCGAGGAGCCGACCCCGCGAGGATCGAAGCCCACGATGTCGTACTTGTTCCGAACGGCGGCGCTGAAGGCCTCGGAAGCGTTGGCCGCCAAATCGATTCCCGAGCCTCCGGGGCCGCCGGGGTTGACGAACAGAGTCCCAATCGGCTTGCCGCTTTTGGCGGGAACCTTCATCATGGCGATGGTGATCGTCTTGCCGCCGGGCTTCTTGTAATCCAGCGGAACCTTCACATTCGCGCATTCGTTGGCCGGATGCTTCTTGCATTTCGACCATGCGACCTTCTGCTTGTAAAAGTCCTCCAGCTTGTTGAGCGCGGTTGCGTTCGGCGATTGGTTTCCGCTCGGGGACGCGCCGTCGGTGGGGCCGTTGCGATTCGAGGCGCCGAGGTCGAGCGAACAGCCAGCGAGCAGCATGGCTGCGGCGAAGAAGGACGCCATGGGCTTGCGAAGGTTCATTCTCCTAAACTACCTGATCGTCTTCCAAAACGCAGTCCGCTTGCAGGGGCATGGCGCCCCTGCCGCAGCTGCGAGGAGTCGGATGGGGTTGACACCGAGGCGGGCGCCGCCCCGCGCCCGGCGGCAGTCGACGTCCCTCCAGACCGTGACGAGTGTCAGCCCTGCGGGCGGTCGCGGGCATCGGCCCCGCGTCCGGCGGCGCACGTCCCCCTTGCAGACAGCGACAGGTGTCAGCCCTGCGGGCGGTCGCGGACGTCTGCCCGTCAACAGCCCTGCCGGAATCGGCGGGTGTCAACCCTGCGGGAACCGGCGGGTGTCAGCCCTGCGGGAACCGGCGGGTGTCAACCCTGCGGGCGGAGGCTGACCATCATCGCCTCGAGCGCGAGCAGCGGGGCGACGTTCCCCGCCAGGCGCGTGCGAGCCTGCGAGATTGCGTCCATCCGGCGAATCGACTGCTCGGCCGAGGTGCTCGCGGCGACTTCGGCGATCCGGTCGGCGAAGTCGCGGTTGACAAGGGCGACGTCGGCCCCCAGCTGGACCGTGAGGACGTCCCTGTAGAGCGAGAGAAGGTCGACGAGGGCGCGGTCGAGCCTGTCGCGCTGGGCGCGGGTGGCGCGGCGCTTTTGATCCTCGCGCAGGGCGGTTATCTGCGCGGACACGGCGGGAGGGACCCGCCCGCCTTCCTCGACGCCGAGGGATCGACGCAGCTCGGCCTCCTCCTGCGCGAACTGGGCGGCCAAGGCGTCGCTGACGGCTTTGGCCCCGGACTTCTTTTTGGCGGGCTTCTTTCCCGACTTCGCGGCCGAGCCGGAGTTCCGGCCGCGCCCGTTGCCGCGACTGCCCGAATCGACGCCGTCGCGTCCGCCTGCCTCGCCGTCGCGATCGGCCTGCCGCCCGGCTTCCCCGGCGCGCGGATCCGCGTCAAAACTCGCGGAGGGGCCGAGGAGCGCCTCGGCGGCCTCGGGACTGTAGTTGAGAACGCGGTGAGCGGCCAGCACGGCGTCGCCCGCGCCGCGGATCGAAAGCGTCTCGGTGAGAATGTAGGCGCGTTCGCGGGCAGCCTGCGCGTCGGTGGCGAGGGCTCTCGCGCGGCCGACGTGCGATTGGGCCGCGAGCGCAGCGTCGAGCGCCCGTTCCGGGGGGACGCCGTCGCGGCGAACGAGCAGGTCGGCGACGTCCTGCGGGCTTGGCACGGCCAGGCTGACTTCGCGGCAGCGCGAGCGGATCGTCGTCATGACGTCTTCGGGCGAGGGCGTGCACAGCATCCACACGGTGAACGGCGGAGGCTCCTCGATCGCTTTGAGCAGCACGTTCGTGGTGCGCTCGAGCATCCTGTCGGCGTCTTCGACGACGACGACGCGCCACGGGCCGCTGCCCGGGGAGACATACGACCTGCCGACAAGCTCTCGCGTGCGCTCGACGGTGATGAAGACTCCGCGGGTCGCCACCGATTCGACGTCGGGGTGCTTGCCCTCCATGACCGTGTGGCAGGCGTGGCATTGGCCGCACCCGGGTTCCGGTCCGGTGCATTCGAGGGCCGCGGCGAAGGCTCTGGCCGCCACCGACCTGCCCGAGCCCGGCGGCCCTGTGACGAGCCAGGCTTGGGCCATGGCCGAATCGGCCCCGGCGGCGGTCTTCCCGGCGAGCTCGCGGGCGGCCGCGGCGGCCTTTTCAAGCTGGGCGCGCACGGCCCGCTGCCCCACCAGCTCGTCGAAGACGCTCACGGCTCGCCGCCCCCGGGCTGGCGTCCGTCGTCGCCCAGCGCCTGGGCCACGCGTGCGCGGACCGTTTCGGCGATCTGTTCGCGCGGCGCCGTGGCGTCCACGGTGAACCAGCGTTCGGGTTCGGCCGCGGCGAATCGGAGGTAGGCCCTGCGGACGTCCTCGTGGAACCGCGCGCCCGCCGCCTCGATCCTGTCGAAAGAGCCGCCGAGCCGAGAGGCCAGCGCCTCGGCGGGAAGGTCGAGGAAGACGGTCAGGTCGGGCATGAGCCCTTCCGTGCCCCACAGCGACAGTCCTCGCACCTCGTCCTCGCCGAGAGTCCTTCCCGCGCCCTGGTAGGCGGCGGAGGAATCGATGTATCTGTCGGCGAGAACGATCGCCCCCCTTTCCAAAGCCGGGCGCACGACCGTCGCGACGTTGTGCGCCCTGTCCGCCGCGTACAGCAAGGCCTCTGCCCGCGGCGAGACGTCGCCTCCGTGCAGGAGCAGTTTGCGGATATGGCGCCCGAGCTCGGTTCCGCCGGGGTCTCTGGTTGTGACGACGTCGAAGCCGCGCCCGCGCAGCCATTCGGCGAGCAACTGCATCTGGGTGGTCTTGCCCGATCCGTCGCCGCCCTCGAAGGTGATGAACATCTGCTACTTCTCGCTCTTGGCGGCGGTCGCCGCAGACGGCCTGGCTGCAGGTTTCTTAGCGGCGGTTTTCACGGCGCCGGATTTCGAAGCGGATGCTTTTGCGTCCGCGGACTTCGCCGAAGCCTTCCCCGCGCCCGCCGACTTGCCGGAGGCGGTTGTGCCCGAAGCAGCCTTGGAGGCCTTGCTCGAAGAGGCCTTGCCGGATGAGGCCTTCGAAGCCGCCTTGCCGGAAGCGGCCTTCGACGCCGACTTTGACGCGGTTTTCGAGGATGACTTTGACGCGGTCTTGGCCGAGGCCTTTTTCCTGGCAGGCTTCTTCGCCGGGCCCTTGGCTCGCCGGTCGGCGAGCAGCTCGTAGGCGCGCTCGGGCGTGATCGTCAGCGGATCGTCCTCGCGCCGAAGGGAGGCGTTGGTCGTGCCGTCGGTGACGTACGGGCCGAAGCGGCCGTCCTTGAGCAGAACTGTGACGCCCGTTACGGGGTCGGTTCCCAGCTCGCGCAGGGGCTCCTTCGCGGTGGCGCCGCGCCGCTGCTTGGGCTGGGCAAAGAGCTCTTTGGCCTGGTCGAGGGTGACCGTGAAAATCTCGTCCTCGCTGGCCAGCGACCGCGAATCCTTGCCGCGGGTCAGGTACGGCCCGTAGCGGCCGTTGTGGGCAAAGATCGTCTCGCCGCCGTCGTCGCCCACGGCGCGCGGAAGCGAAAGCAGCTTGAGCGCGTCCTCAAGCGTGACCGATTCGAGCGCCATCGAGGACAAAAGCGAGGCCGTGCGCGGTTTCGGCGGCTTCTTCGACGGGCGGCCGGTAGGCGTGAGCGCCACTTCGCCCTCTTTCGGCACGTCGGTGACATACGGGCCGAAACGCCCCGCTTTGGCCAACACCTTGCGCCCGGTTTCGGGGTCCACTCCCAGCTCGCGCCCGTCGAAGCTGCTCTTGTCGAGCAGCTCGCGGGCCTTGGCCGGGGTCAGCTCGTCGGGGGCGATGGAATCGGGGACGGAGGCGTTGCGGGCTTCCGCGCCCTCGCGCTCCTCCTGGACGTACGGCCCGTAACGGCCCACGCGCAGAACCACGCCCTCGCCGAGGTCGATCGAGTTGACGGCCTTCGCGTCGATGTCCCCCAGGCTCTCGACCTGGCCTTCGAGGCCGAGCCGCCCCTCCTGGCCCTTCCAAAAGCGGGTGAGGTATTCGATCCGCCGCTCCTCGCCGGCTGCGATGCGGTCCAGCTCGGTTTCCATGTCGGCCGTGAAGTCGTAATCGACCAGCTCGGGAAGGTTCTCCTCCAGCAGGCGCACAACCGAAAAGGCCGTCCACGTGGGCACGAGCGCCTGGCCTCGCCGGTCGACGTACCCGCGGTCGGTGATGGTCGAGATCGTCGCGGCGTACGTGGACGGGCGCCCGATCCCCAGCTCCTCCATGCGCTTGACGAGCGAAGCCTCGGTGTAGCGCGGCGGCGGCAGGGTCTCGTGGCCGTCTGCGGCCGCCTCGAGCGTGCGCAGGGCCTCCCCCTCCTTGACCTCCGGCAGGCGCGCGTTCTCGCGGTCCTCGTAGCGCTTCGCGTCGGCCGACTCCTGGTAGACAGCCATGAAGCCGGGGAAAGTGATGATCGTTCCCGACGCCGCAAACGTCGCCTCGCGCGCTCCGGCGGCCCCGGCGACGCCGACGGCGACGCGCACGGAGGCGGTCTGGCCGCGGGCGTCGGCCATCTGCGAGGCCACCGTGCGTTTCCAGATGAGCTCGTAGAGCGCGAACTGGCTGGCCGTCAGATCGCCCTTGACCTGGGCGGGCGTGCGGAAATGGTCGCCGGCGGGCCGGATCGCCTCGTGGGCCTCCTGCGCGCCCTTGGACTTCGTCGCGTACAGCCTGGGCTTGTCCGGCAGCGACTCCTGCCCGTACATCTCCCGAATCTGGCTTCTGGCAGCCGAAACAGCCTGCTCGGAAAGGTTGGTCGAGTCGGTTCGCATGTACGTGATGTAGCCGTTTTCGTAGAGCGACTGGGCGGTGCGCATGGCGTCGCGCGAGCTCATGCGGAGCTTGCGGGAGGCCTCCTGCTGGAGGGTCGACGTCGTGAACGGCGCGGCCGGCCGGCGGGTGTACGGCTTCGTCTCGACGGAGGCGACCGTCGCGTCCGCGCCTTCGAGTGCCGCGGCGAGCTGTTCGGCGTCGTCCTTGCCGAGGGCCCGCACACCTTCCTTGGCGGCCTTGGCGGTGAGCTTTCCGGCGTCGTCGAAGTCCCTGCCCGCCGCGACGCGCACGGAGTCGAGTGCTGCGAGCTTGGCCGAAAAGTCTTGCTTCTCCTTGGCGAAAACCGCCGTCACGTCCCAGTAGGAGGCGGCGACGAAGGCCATGCGCTCGCGCTCGCGCGAGACGACCAGCCGCGTGGCCACCGACTGCACTCGCCCGGCCGAGAGCCCGGGCGAGACCTTGCGCCACAGGAGGGGCGAGACCTCGTAGCCCACGAGGCGGTCGAGGATGCGGCGCGATTCCTGGGCGTCCACCAGCTGCGCATCGAGCTGGCGGGGATTGTCGAGAGCCCTGGCGATGGCCTCCGGCGTGATCTCGTGGAACACCATCCGCTTGACCGGGACCTTCGGCTTGAGCACCTCGTTCAGATGCCATGCGATGGCCTCGCCTTCGCGGTCCTCGTCGGTTGCGAGCAGCAGTTCGTCGGCCTCTTTGAGCAGCTTTTTCAGCTCGGCGACCTTCTTCTTCTTGTCTGGGTCGATCACGTAGTAGGGCTCGAAGCCCGCTTCGATGTCCACGGAGAACTTCGCGTAGGGGCCCTTTTTCATCGATGCGGGCAGCTCGGAGGGCTGGGGGAGGTCGCGAATATGGCCGACGGAGGCCTCTACGGAATAGTCCGATCCGAGATAGCCGCTGATGGTGCGAGCCTTCGCTGGAGACTCCACGATCACAAGTTTGCTCACGCTGTTTCCTTCAGGACGACGGAGGGGTTGCTGGCGCCACCATAACCCCATTTGCCGACACCCCGCCATTTGTGCCACGCCGTCAATGACGGGATACACTGTTGCCGCAGTTTGAGACACACACGAGGAGAGATCTCTTATATGCCCGAAAACTCGCCGAAATCCGGCGCGACGCACGAAGGCGTGATCGTCGTCGCCCTGGGGACGCCCACAGAGGCCAGCACCCGTGCGATCGCCGAGTTCTTGGGCGAGTTCCTTTCGGACAAGCGCGTTGTGGACCTGCCGGACTTCCTGTGGCAGCCGGTGCTGCGCGGCCCGATTCTCAAACGCCGCCCGGGCAAGGTGCTGGAACAGTACGAAGACATCTGGGCGGACGGCTCTCCCCTGCGGGTGATCACGGAGGGGCAGGTCGCGAGGCTCGCCGAGCTTCTGCCCGAATGCGAGGTGCGCGTGGGATACCAGTACGGCAGCCCTAGCTTCGTCGAGACGTTCGCCGAGATGGCCTCGCGCCTGGACGAGATCACAGTGCTTCCCACGTATCCGCAGTTTGCGCCGGCCACGGTGGGGTCGGTGGCGGACAGGCTCGACGCCGCGTTGAAGGTTTCCCGCGAGCGTTTCGGGCGCGTGCCGCGGGTTCGCGCGGCGAGGTCGTGGCCGGAGCTGCCCGGGTACGTCGATTGGCACGTCACGCGCATAGCGAACGCCTTGGAGGAGGGCGACGCCGACATGCTCCTCTTCTCCTGGCACGGGCTGCCTGACAGGCGCCCCCACCAGCCCGCCCGATACGCCGCCGAATGCGACGCCACGGCCCGCGCGATCGCGGCGCGCCTCGCGGACCTCGGCGTGAACGTCCCGTGGCGCTCGACGTTCCAGTCGAAGTTCGGGCCCGACCGCTGGCTGCGGCCCGCGACTATCGACACGATGGCCCGCCTCCCGCGCGAGGGCGTGCGCCGCGTGGTCGTCGCCAATCCGGGCTTCATGGCCGACTGCCTGGAGACGATCTACGAGATGGACGTCCTCAACGCCGACGCCTTCTACAAGGCCGGAGGCCAGACTTTCCGCCGGATCGGATGCCCCGACGCCGACGCCGGCGCGGCCATTCTGGCCGAGCTGCGCGGGGCGCTGCGGCCCTTCGAGTGAGCGCCGTGCGATTTAGGCGGGGCCCTTCATGTGACGGCTGGGGGTTTCGGGCGAGACCCCTGTGGTGACAGCTGCGCGGCGGGAATCGCCGCAGACGTGACGATTTAGAAGCCACGAAGTCGAGACCGCGATTCCGGGATCGCGACGTCGGGCTCTAGACCATGCGACCGTCGAAGGCCTTCCAGAGATCAAGATCCCGTCAAACTCAGGATTCCGGGGCTGCCCAAGGCTCCATCCCAGCCCCGTCAAAGGCCCTGTCTCTGGGCTGTCAAAGGCTCTCCGGAAACCAAGATCCCGAGGCCGACAAGCTCGCGGACGGCGGGGAGCACCTCGGTGCGCACGTCTTCGGCGGGTTCGCCGAGGAGTTGGGCGACGGCGTCGCACAGGGCGCCGAGGGTCAGTTCGCCGTCGCACGCGCCGACGACGCCGGCAACCGCGCTCGTCACTTGAACCTCGGCTGCAAATCCGGCCACTTGGGCGAGTTTGAGCATGAACGGCTCGGGCTGCCCGGGCGCGTGGAGGCGGTGTTCGACGCCGCGGCAGGCGAGGCGGGCGGCGAGGAGCGCGGAGTCGCCGGCGCGCAGCAGGTCGCGGTGAGCCCAGACGCCCTCGACGTACCCGTGCAGGTCGATCGGCGCGGGGCCGGAAAGCTCTTCGAAGCGCCGCCACGGACGGCGCCTCCCCGAATCCTCAGCGTTCGAACCGGCCGCGTTCGAACAGGCGGCGTCCCAATTCCCCGCGTTCGAATCCCCCGCGTTCGAATCCCCCGCGTTCGAATCCCCCGCGTCCCAATCCCCCGATTCTCCCTCCGGCGCGCGCACGGAAATGTATCCCATGCCGACGCCGACCACGCCCCTGCGCGCGAAGTCCTCAAGCCAGGCGGCGTAGGCCTTTTCGTAGCCGCGGTCGCGCGGCGTCTGGCCGCCGTCGCGCAGCCACATTTCCGCGTAGTCGGGCGGCGCGAGGACCTCGCGCTGGATCACCCAAGCGTCAAGGTCATCGGGAATCCAGGCCGCCGGGCCGCGAGCCCAATCGGGAACAGCGTCAAACGGCCGATCCTGAGCCGCGTCGGACAACAGGTCCGAAGCAGAGCCAAGCGACTGATCCGGAACCGCGTCGGATGCTTTGATCTCCCAGTTGCCCAGCATCCACGCTCGGCCTCCGGGCGCCAGCACGCGGCGGAGCTCGCCGACGAGTTCCGCAAGCAGCGAGTCGCCTTCGCGTCCGCCGTCGCGATACGTGCGAACGCCGTCCGCGCGGGCGGCTTCCGGCGTGATGACGAACGGCGGATTCGAGACGACGACGTCGTACCGCTCACGCGCGGCGCTCAAAGAATCCAAGGAATCCAGGGCGTCCGCAGGGTCAGACCTCGGACCGCGCACGGGCTCCAGCAGCGAACCGCGCCGGAAGTCGATCTCCGCCCCCGCGAGGGCCGCGTTGAATCGCGCGTAGCCGAGCGCGCGGGCGGAAACGTCGGTGGCCGTCACCCGCGCGCCGCATAGGGCGGCGAGAATGGCGTGGTATCCGCAGCCCGTTCCGACGTCGAGCACCCGCTCGTCCGCGCCGTAGGCCGCCAGCGCCGCGAGCGTCCGCGTGGCTCCCCCGACGGGCATGACGTGGTCCGGTCCCGGAATTGCGCCCGCCAGCTCGCCCCAGTCAGAGGCGATGAGAACGTCGTCGCGTCGCCGAGCGTCTACAGCAGCCGCGCGATGAAGCGAAGGCGAAGAAACGCAATCAGGCGCAAGAGTACGGCCGAGCGAAGAAGCCGAAACAGACCCCTGCGCAGGCGCACGGCCGAGCGAAGAAGCCGAAACTGGCTCCTGCGCAGGCGTACGGCCGAGCGAAGGCTGCGAAACTGGCTCTGGCGCAGACAAAGATTCGGGTGCCGACCCAGATTCCGTCGCAGATCTAAAGACTTGCAGATGCCCGGGAATCGGCGTGGGAACGATCTGAAAGAGAGCGCGCCCGTCTTTGACGACCGCGCCCACGCGTCCGCGCGCCCAAGTCGCGGGAAGGGCCGCCGCAATTTCCTCCTCGCCGAGCCGGTCGCCGAGCATGAAAAGCCTGGTGAGATTGGCGAGCCGGACATCGTCCGCATTGACGGCGTTCTGGCCTTCAAACTCTGCCGCGCCGACAGCCTTCCGACCTTCGGGACCAGCGATGTCAGCAGCCTTCCGATCTTCAAAACCAGCGATGTCGACAGCCTTCCGACCTTCAAAGCCGACGACGCCGCCGGGCCTCCCGCCTTCCGCGATCGCCCGCGCTCGGGCCAATGCGGGAACGCGCTGTTCGCGACGCACGGCGGCGAGGGCCTCGGGGCCGAGCAGCTGCTCAACCGCGGCGAGGGTGTACGCGCGCAGGTCTTTCCGCAGAGTCGCGGCGGCGTCAAGGGGCACGGCATCGGCACCCTCGGAGGGCGCGGCGGCCCCGTCGAAGGCGGGGGAACTGACGGCATCGGCATCCATACATCAAGCGTATGCGAGCCCTCCGACAGTTGTGCGAGGGCGAACCGGACGCCCGCGAATGCGCGAAACGGCGCGCCGACGACGAGGCCGCGGCATTTAGCGGATTCAGAAGTTAACGGCTCGGCATTGCGGATTCGGCAGTTAACGGACTCGGTAGTGGCCCGTGCACGCCCCGGTGACCAAGTTCCCACCGCAGACGGGCATGCACCACCGTCGAACGGGCATATGCTTATACATCATGCCTTCAGAACCCCCTGTTTTACATGGGCGTGCCCGCGCGCGCCTTCTTTTCGTCCTCATCAGCGGATTGTTTCTCTCGCTCATCACGGTGAGCATCATCAATGTCGCCCTGCCGTCCATCAAAACGGCGCTGGATGCCTCACCCAGCCAGATGCAGTGGGCTCTTTCGGGGTACTCGCTGGCCATCGGCGTCGTCCTTGTGGCGGCGGGCCGTGCGGGCGACATTCTTGGGCGCGGGCGCCTTTTCGCGGCGGGCGTGTTGATTTTCGCCATCGCGTCGACGGCGGCAACCCTGGCCACAAACGCCCTTATGCTTGACATCGCGCGCGCCGTCATGGGCTTTGGCGCGGGAATTTACACGCCGCAGACGGGAGGTCTGATCCAGCAGCACTACCGCGGTAAAGAGCGGGCGAAGGCTTTCGGGATCTTCGGGGCGACGGTGGGCGTTGCCGTGGCGATCGGACCAACCGTTGGCGGTGTTTTCCTTGAACTGCTGCCGGAATCCATTGGTTGGCGAGCGACCCTCGGCTTCAATGTGCCGGTGGCCGCCGCGGTGTTTGTGCTGGCGCTCAAGTGGATTCCGCGCGAACCGATTGACCCCGAGCACCGCAGCCACCTGTGGAAGCGGCTTGACCCCGTGGGTGCAGTGCTCCTTGCGATCGCTATCGTTGGGCTCATGCTGCCGTTCATGGCGGCGGCGACGATGCCGTGGACGTGGTGGCTTCTGCCGGTTGGCTTTGCGCTGGTGGGCCTGTGGTGGCTGTGGGAGCATCGGCTTCACGGCCGCGGCGGGGAGCCGATGGTGGACCCTCGCCTTCTGAAGATTCGCACATTCACTTTGGGCACGGCCACGATTACGGCTTTTTTCGCGGGTTCGACGACGATGGGCGTGATTCTCGCGGATTACGTTCAACGCGGGATCGGTAAAAGCGCGTTGGTTTCCGGCATGCTCGTCCTTCCGACGGCGGTGGCGCAGGTGATTTCGGCGCCCCTGGCTGGGCGGCTCGTGTGGCGGTGGGGCCGCAGGATTGTGATCGTCGGGATCTTCCTGAATATCGTGGGTCTGGTTGCGATTGCGGTGGCCACCGTATTTGTGGATCGCGGGGCGAGTGTGTGGTGGTTTGGGATCGGCGCGGCGATCATCGGTTTCGGGATAGGTTGGGTGACGTCGCCTAACCAGGCGCTTTCGTTGCGTGATGTGCCTGTGGAAAGCGGCGGGACGGCGTCGGGCATCATGCAGACGGGTCAACGCATAGCGACGGCGATCGGAACCGCGGCCTGCACGGGTCTTTTCTACAGCTTGGCCGGTGAAAGCTATGTCAAGGCGATGGTTGCCGGATGTGCCTTGCTTGTGGCATTCATCGCGGTGGCCCTGGTTATCGCCTACTGGGATGCCCGGCACCCGAGCGTGCAGACCTCGGCCCGCCAGAAGGAGGCCGTGCGCGAAGCTCTGGAGTCCACGCGGAAATAGCCTGGACCTTCGGGCATGGACGAGGTTCCCGTGGTTCGCAGATATCGATGCCAACAGGCTGCCTTTGGGCAAGGAGACGTGGTTTGGCGGGCCGGGCTGTTTGGCGACAGGGCAAACGGTTACGAGCTTCAAGCAGGCCAACTGCCATACACGCGCTGTCACAGACCTGGATTCGCGTGCTGCTTATGAAATTCCATTTCACCGTGCACTCACGGTGAGCATCTATGGCCAATCGAGGCATTCAAGGCAGCGGAACATGCTGTCAATCATGGGAGCTGACACTCTGCATATTCGTGCGCCTCAACATCTCGAGACACACGTCCTTTCTGCGACACCACACTGACCCGCTCACCTTTGGCAAGCAGGTCAAGCAGGCATTGACACACCGTTTGGCGCTCGGTGCCTTCCGACCCGACGAGGCCGACGACGACGCGTGGGTCGTCCTGTCTCAATGCACCTTCTGGTGCTCAGTGCTTTCCGACCGGTCGTCTTCGACGTGTCCTCGATCAACGAAAACGAGTCCCAATGCACCTTCTGGTGCTTGGTGCTTTCCGACGGAAAAGAAGGCTACTCGTGGCCTGACCTCGTCACCGTGTCTCAATGCACCTTCTGGTGCTTGGTGCTTTCCAACTGGCTGGTGCGGATTTGAATCAGATTACGTTGGTGATGTCTCAATGCACCTTCTGGTGCTTGGTGCTTTCCGACAAGGACATTGAGGCACGCTTAGGCGATTGGCTCGACGTCTCAATGCACCTTCTGGTGCTTGGTGCTTTCCGACCTGATCCTCGGACTCGCACTCGGACAGCTGAAGCGTAGGGTCTCAATGCACCTTCTGGTGCTTGGTGCTTTCCGACCATTCATGGCCCGGCTCGGCAAATCACTCCCCCACAGTCTCAATGTACCTTCTGGTGCCTGGTGCTTTCCGACGGTAGTAGCCGGGTGGTCCGTAGCTAGCGCCGTTGGAGGTCTCAATGCACCTTCTGGTGCCTGGTGCTTTCCGACTCCACCCCCAGAAAACAGCGCCACAACGCCGCTTACTGGAGCGAAATCGCCGCCGACCTAGAAAGCACCACACTCGACCGGCTCACACCGCTCCAATTAAACCACACAACCGCAGAAAACCGCCACAAACAACCCCAGCGCCACCGACACCCCCTACCCACCAGTACACCACCGGCTTCCAACAAACCCAAGCCAAAAAACCACCACCTCAAGGTTACTTATCAGAAACTATTTTGATGATCTTCTTTAACGGATAAATTACTTCATGGTAATGGCTAATTATCGAGCAGAAAAAGCCCTATAGGTCTACACTGAATTCAAAATCACGCGAAAGCACCGAATCGAAAATCAGTAACACCGGATTGGAGATCGGTTGCCACTGTCACAGCAAAGATCTGGAAACACGCATCAGGATTAATCAAAGGAATAGAAAGCAATGGACGCTTCACTAAAACCGCGAGCACGCGGCTCCTTCCGACGTCGTCCTATTCTTGAGAAAACAGGGTGCTTCGGGAAAAACTGTTTTCCGCTTCGCGTGCTTGAATTCGCGAGAACTGGCGAGTCTGTCCGGCTAAC